>ERZ1090868.155-NODE-155-length-36269-cov-11.546612_pt1 | contig 36269 bp, 36 predicted proteins | sample MGYA00478475_ERZ1090868 | MGnify/ENA primary metagenome ERZ1090868 (study PRJEB33644, sample SAMEA5815747) | chicken gut metagenome | biome: Chicken; feature: Gastrointestinal Tract; material: Caecum | place: Ireland | collected 2019-01-01 | study: A study of the...
CCAGCACGTTTTCTGCATGCGGGATCTCCCTGCATTTCTCACTCAGTCTGTTTTCAGGTAAAGGATTTCATCTCACTGAGTATTCGGTTTGCTTTTTCTACCATCTCCCTCTGTTCCTGTACATTCATCACAGAATTGACTTGATTATTTGCTCGTTTTGTTTTACTATTCATTTCAGATACCTCTTGTGTTTTTAGATTTTACCAACTCGCCAGGTCAGTAATAATCTAAATTTACTTGAGGTATTTTCTTTGGTCAACTCCTTGATTTAAATTATACAGGAAGCTTTTCTCCCTGTCAAACGCAGAAAACAGTCCGTCTCCCTGATCGGAATATCCCAGCGGCGCAATCTGAAAACTTACGGAAAAATCTTCCAGCTGCCGGAACCACGCTCCCTGGTCTTCGTACCAGATCGAATATCCATCGAACAGCAGGGCATCCTCCATAAAACGAAACGCCTGGTTCTCAAAACCGTCTGTATATAATTCAAAATGAATCTGTTCTCCTGTGCTGTTGGCGACAGCCTGTGCATGGCTGTCTTCTTTTTTTGCCTATTATATCGAATCTTCTTTGTATAAAAGGGGGCTGCGTCTTCTTCTATGCTGCGCGAACGGAATTCCGGAAAAAGAAATTGATTATCTGAACATGGCGGCGAATAATAAAGTGGACGGAGTCATCGCATTAACTTATTCCGATATCGGCCCATACATTCCGCAGCGCCTGCCAATCGTTGTTTTCGACCGTTATTTTGAAAATTCCGCGATACCGAGAGTCGCATCCGACAACTTCTCAGGCGCATGTCTGGCGATCGAAAAACTCCTGGAACTCGGCTGCCGTCATCCTGTTTATATCCGCTTCCACTCCATTTTCCCGGGAGAATCCGACAAACGAAAAGAAGGGTATCTCCATGCCTGCGAAAAGCACCATATAAAACCCGACTATCTGGATCATGTCGGCTGCGACAACGAGCCTGCCCTCCTGAAAGAATTTCTCGATCTGCACAGAAATCCTGACGGCACACTGACCTTTGACGGCGTGTTCGCTCACACGGATTATCATGGATATATGTTCAAAAAAATTCTTCAGGAAGAAGGATATCGGGTACCTGACGACGTTCAGATCATAGGCTTTGACGACATCACCAAATTCGGAAACGAAGGAGACGAACTCTTTGTCTCCTCCATCTGTCAGCCGGTAAAACATATTGCCGAAAAATGTGTGGAAATTCTCACATCCCAGACTGAATCGATAGCTCCCAGCGTAACGCTGCTGCCGGTGGATTATCGCTGCGGCGGAACAACAAAAGATGCTGTATAGCAGGAAACGCTGTTTCCTGCCATATAAAAAGCGTGTCTGAAAATCTGTTTTCCTGTCTGTATATTACAGTCCGCAGAAAACGATTTTCAGGCACGCTTTATCGTTGGGGATCCCGGCATTACGGATTTTTCTGCCCACAGTAGTGGGCGATCAATTTGCAGATCGGATTCCCGGCCGAAGAAAATTTTTCTTCATATTCCGTCATAATATTCCCCCGGTTCATCTCCGGGTCCTTATGGAGGTCAAATGTCCAGGCGTTCAGCGTCCAGTCAGACGCATTCCTGATCTCCTCAAGGGAAAACTCAAACAGATCCCTGTTGTCTGTTTTAAACTCAACCCTTCCGTTTTCCGGAAGAATCTTTGCATACCGCTCCAGAAACTCATGGGACGTCAGCCGGCGCTTGGCATGGCGGTCTTTCGGCCAGGGATCTGAAAAATTCAGATAGATTCTGCTGACCTCCCCCTTTTCAAACACCTCCGGGAGGTCTCTGGCGTCCATTCTGAGAAACCGCAGATTCGGCAGCGGATGTTCCATAGCCTCCGCCTTCTGTACCGCCCGAAGCAGCACGCTGTCGTACATCTCGATTCCGATATAATTGATTTCCGGGTTCTGTCCGGCCATATCCATCAGGAAACGTCCCTTTCCCATTCCGACCTCAATGTGAAGCGGCTGTTCTTTTCCGAACGCGGTCTTCCAGTTTCCTTTCATTTTCTCCGGCTCCTGAACCACCCAGGAACTGTTGGCAATCACTTCCTTTGCCCCCTGTATATTTCTCAGTCTCATACCTTTTCTTTCCTTTATTTTTTCCTCAATTTTTATCCTTTTTCTTTACGGTTTTGCCTCAGATCAGCTTTCTTATCTTACTATAAAAATCCCAAAAAGAAAAGCGTATGATTTTCTTTTCTTCAATTTGACATTTCACAAAATAATGTGTGACTTTTTTACCGGAAAGGTGTATGATATGTATCATGAAAACAATAGGTTTCCATTATTGTTAGAACACGGCTGTTCTGCCGGTCAATGGGCGAATCCGGCAGCAGCTGCGGTAAAACTCTATTTGAAAAGGAGGATAGGTATGGAATCTGTTATCAATAAACTGACAGAGATCGAAGCGGCAGCCTCCAGGATTCTGGAAGGCGCGGCGAACCAGAACAAGCTTCTGGACCAGCAGCAGGACGCCCGGATCGCCGCTTTTGATCAGAAGCTGGAAGACGACACTGCCCGTCAGCTTCAGAAGATCCAGGCCGATCTGAGAAAAAAGACAGATGACGAACTGCTTCACCTGCGTTCCGGAACATCAGATCTTCTGGCCTCGCTGGATGATTATTATAAGAAAAGCCATGATACATTATCCACACAGATCTGCGAAAAACTGATAAGGAAGTGATGGTATGAAGGGACTTTTATCCTACAGCGGACTGACGACAAAAATCCGTGCCATGCAGGGCCATCTGCTGAATGACAGAAATTTTCGTGAGATTGTGGAACTTCCCGACGTACCGTCCGCCGTCTCCTACCTGAAACAGCAGCCTTCCTACGCGGAATTGTTTCAGGGACTTGAGGAGACAGAACTTCACCGGGGCCAGATCGAGCAACTGCTTCATCTGGCGGTGTACAGGGATTTCAGCAAGCTTTACCGCTTCTCGAACCTGGAGCAGCGGAAGTTTCTGTCCAGTTATTTTAAGCGTTATGAAGTCGCCATTTTAAAGGAGTGTCTGAATAAGATTTTCGATCACAGGGACGTTTCTCTGAATCTGTCCATTTATCAGGATTTCTTCAACCGGCATTCCCAGCTGGATCTGGCTCTGGTTACATCGTCCTCCTCCCCGGAGGAACTGATTTCCAACCTGAAAGGGACCGAATACTATGATCCTCTGATGCATCTGGGAACGATTGAACATCCGACGCTGTTTGATTATGAAATGACTCTGGACCTCTATTATTTCTGTCACCTGTGGAAGCAGAGAGAAAAAATCGCCAGGAAGAAAGACCTGGAAGAGCTGACAAAAGCCTGGGGCAGCAAATTCGACATGCTGAATCTTCAGTGGATCTACCGCTCAAAGCAGTACTATCACATGACTGCAGCCGATATCTACGCTCTGATTATTCCGGTACATTACCGGCTGAGCCAGGCGGAAGTTCAGGCGCTTGTGGAAGCGGAAGATATGGAAGCTTTCCGTCAGCTGATCGGGAAAACGTATTACGCAAAGCATTTTGAAGCGTTTTCAGCGGAGACAATGGAAGCGATGTACGCACAGATTATGAAGCACATCCTTTCCACTGCGTCCAGGAGCAATCCTTATTCTCTGGCGACCGTTTACTCTTATCTGTACCACAAGGACCATGAGATCAACCGGCTCATCATCGCACTTGAATGCGTACGTTACAGCATATCTCCGGACGAGGCAATGCAGTATGTCGCAAAGACCTGATAGAAGGGGAGGTGTTTTTGCTTGATTGTCAAAATGAAATTTATCAGTATCACAGGCCCGAAAGCAGATATTGACCGCGTGGTAAACACTTACCTGTCCAAATACGAGATTCATCTGGAAAATGCACTGACGGAGCTTCAGACCGTCCAGAACCTGACGCCTTATATCCAGATCAATCCCTACAAGGACACGCTGAAACTGGCCAGTGATTATGCCGGAATGCTTCCGGTCAATCTGCAGGGAAAGACCAAAAAGCTTTCTCTGGAAGAAGCTCTCTCGTGTGTTCAGAGTATCGATCAGACTCTGACCACGCTGAACCAGGAGCACAACAGGCTTCAGGAACAGCTGAAGAATTACAAGGAGAAAGCGGACAAAATCGCTCCGTTCCAGAATCTTCCCTGCAGCCTGTCATCAATCTTCAGCTTTAAATTTATCCGTCTTCGTTTCGGACGGATCCCAAAAGAATATTATGACAAATTTGAAAAATACGTTTATGAAAGCTGTGATACCGTATTTTACCGCTGCAACTCCGACGACCGGTTCGTCTGGGGCATTTATTTTGCGCCGCGGGAGGAGATCCACAAAGTTGACGCGGTCTATGCGTCGATGCATTTTGAACGGTTTTACGTTCCCGATGAGTACGAAGGCACTCCGGAAACAGCGTTCCAGAAGCTCCATCAGCAGATTCTGGATACGTACCGCGCTATCTCTGACTGCAAGGACCAGATGCAGGATTATCTGCGGAAGCATGCCGAAGAGCTCAACGGCGCCGTGAAAGTGCTGTCCATGCTGTCGGAAAACTTCGATGTCCGGAAGCTCGCCGCATGTACCTCCAGCAAAAAAGGTACGGAAACATTCTATATCCTGTGCGGGTGGATGTCAGAAGAGGATGCGGAAGCCTTCCAGCATGATATCGAGAATGACGAAAATCTTTACTGCTTTATCGAGGACCAGAACAACAATACGCTCCGGGAGCCTCCCACAAAGCTGAAAAACCCGAAACTGTTCCGTCCGTTTGAGATGTACGTTCAGATGTACGGGCTCCCATCCTATAACGAGATGGACCCGACGGTCTTTGTCGGACTGACTTACTCTTTTATCTTCGGCGCAATGTTCGGAGATGTGGGACAGGGGCTCTGTCTTCTGATCGGCGGAGCGCTGCTGTACAAATACCGGAAGATTACCCTGGCTGCCATTATCAGCCTGGCGGGAGTCTTTTCCACATTGTTCGGTTTCTTTTACGGAAGTTTCTTCGGATTCGAGGAAGTGCTGCCGGCGCTGTGGCTGAAACCCAAGGAAGCGATGATCACCCTTCCGCTGATCGGACAGATGAACACCGTGTTTGTGGTCGCCATTTCCTTTGGTATGTTTCTGATTCTTGTGACGATGATCTTCCATATCATCAATGCGGTCCGGGCCCAGCAGGTGGGCGACGCAATTTTCAGTCAGAATGCGATTGCGGGTCTGATTTTCTACGGAGCTGTTGTGGCCACGATCGTCCTGTACATGACGGGGCATGCCCTTCCCGCCACCGGTGTTCTGGTGATTATGTTTGTGATTCCGCTGATCGCCATTTTCCTGAAGGAGCCGCTGGAAAAACTTGTGGAAAGAAAAAAGAATCCATTTCCGAAAACCGGAAAGGTGATGTTCTTTGTCCAGAGCTTCTTCGAGTTGTTTGAGATTCTTCTGAACTACTTCTCAAACACCCTGTCCTTTGTCCGTGTCGGCGCCTTTGCCGTCAGCCACGCGGCAATGATGGAGGTTGTGCTGATGCTGGCGGGAGCCACAGACGGCGGAAGCATCAACTGGCTGGTGATTATACTGGGAAATATCTTTGTATGTGCAATGGAAGGCCTGATCGTAGGAATTCAGGTACTCCGTCTGGAATATTACGAAATGTTCAGCCGTTTCTACAAAGGAGACGGAAGAGCCTTCCGCCCGTTCCTGAAAAAAACACAGTGACAGTTCCGCAAGGCTGAACTGCCGCCGGACACAGGAAGAACGGAAGAAGAAATTATCTTTTATTTTAAGGAGGATTTTATTATTATGAATACGTTTGTTATCCAGATTCTTACCGCAGCAGCTATGATTTTAAGCATTGTCATCCCAACCGCTGTTTACTTCTCCGGAGAGAAGACAAAAAAACGCTACAAAAAATCCCTCGGGGCCAATGTGGCCTGCTTCTTCGGCCTGCTTCTGGTTGTCACCGTCGTATCTTTCGCCGGAACTACCACCGTATCCGCTGCCACTGACTCCGGCGCCGGCCTTGCCACAGGACTTGGCTATATCGGCGCTGCTCTTGTAACAGGCCTTTCCGGCATCGGTTCCGGTATCGCCGTTGCGTCCAGCGCCAGCGCGGCTCTCGGCGCAATCAGTGAGGACGGAAGCATCTTCGGTAAATCCATGATCTTCGTAGCTATGGCCGAAGGTATCGCACTGTACGGTCTGATCATCTCCTTCATGATTCTCGGTCAGCTTTGATTCCGGCTGTTCTGCGCGTCCTCCGGAAAAGACAACCGTTTGTCTGCGGCCATTGAAAATCGCTTCGCGATGGAACGGATGCCTGCAGGCTCTGCCTTTTCGTCTTTTCCGGACGGCGTCAGCGACGGCTCTGAAAGGAAGTGCCTCATTATGAAAATGTTTTTGATCAGTGATAACGTCGATACACAGACGGGGATGCGGCTGACCGGCGTGGAGGGCGTTGTGGTTCATCAGCGCGACGAATTGTATCAGGCGCTGCAGAAAGCTCTCGCGGACAAAGAGATCGGTATTATTCTTCTGACAGAAAAGCTCGGCAGAGAATTCCCCGATATTCTCGAGGATGTGCGGCTGAACCACAGGATTCCGCTGCTGATCGAGATCCCCGACCGTCACGGAACGGGACGGAAACCTGACTTTATCACTTCCTTTGTAAATGAATCCATCGGATTAAAACTGTAGGAAATCTGGAGGTGACAATTTTGACACTCGAAGAAAAATTAGATAATTTTTACCGTCATTCCATGGACAGCGCCAATGCCGAAGCCCAGAGAACCATCAACGAACATCAGGAAGCGCTGGACCGTCTGTTTGAGGAGCACAAGACAGTGAAACAGCAGCAGGCGCAGGACGAGGTTGCCGCTGAGACAGAAAAACTGAAACGGGATGCGAACAAAACCCTCTCCGCCGAACAGCTCTCTCTCAAGCGCACGATCTCCGAGAAAACACAGGAGCTGAAAAAGCAGCTGTTCGCTGAGGTCCGCCGGAAAATGACGGATTTCAAAAAGACGGAAGACTACAAGGAATATCTGAAAACCAAGATCCGGGAAGCAGTCGCCTTTGCAGAAGGCGACGCCCTGCAGCTCTACCTGGATCCCTCTGACGAAGAATACCGGAAGGAACTGGAAAATGAGTGTTCCGTCTCCCTGCTTCTGTCGGATACGCCGTTTACCGGCGGTATCCGCGCAGTCATTCCGGAAAAAAATATCCTGATCGACAATTCCTTCGATTCTCTGATCCATGAAGAACAGGAAGCATTTATTTTTCACGGAGGTATGACACATGAGTAGAACAGGCATCATTTATGGAATCAACGGTCCGGTCGTCTACCTGAAGGGAACTACCGGATTCAAGATGTCCGAAATGGTCTATGTGGGAGAGGAACGTCTGGTCGGAGAAGTCATCGGCCTGACCAAAGACACCACAACCATTCAGGTTTTTGAGGAGACGACAGGGCTGAAGCCGGGCGCCTCTGTGGAGGCCTCCGGAGATGCGCTCTCCGTCACTCTGGGACCTGGAATTCTGAACAATATTTTTGACGGAATTGAGCGCCCGCTGAGCGAAATCGCCCGGAAATCCGGCGACTATATCACCAGAGGCGTCAGCGTCGATTCTCTGAACACGGAAAAGAAGTGGAAGGTTCACGTCACCGTGAAGCCAGGCGATGTGCTCAGCGGCGGCGCGATTATCTCCGAGACCCAGGAAACCCATTCCATCGTCCACAAATCCATGGTTCCCCCGGATCTCAGCGGAACCGTAACATGGGCAGCGGCGGACGGGGAGTATACGATCCTTGACCCGATCGTAAAACTGACAGACGGGAACGGAACGGAACATACACTGACTCTGTGCCAGAAATGGCCGATCCGCATTCCCCGTCCTGCCTTAAAACGTTATCCCGCCAGCGAACCGCTGGTGACCGGCCAACGTATCCTGGACACCATGTTTCCCATCGCAAAGGGCGGCACCGCGGCGATCCCGGGCGGTTTCGGTACCGGAAAGACCATGACCCAGCACCAGATTGCAAAATGGGCCAACGCTGACATTATCATCTACATCGGCTGCGGCGAGCGCGGAAACGAAATGACGCAGGTACTGGATGAGTTCCAGGAGCTGGTGGATCCCAGATCCGGCAACCCTCTGATGGACCGTACCGCGCTGATTGCCAACACGTCCAACATGCCGGTGGCAGCCCGTGAGGCGTCGATTTACACCGGCCTGACCCTTGCAGAATACTACAGGGATATGGGATATGACGTTGCGATCATGGCCGACTCCACTTCCCGCTGGGCGGAGGCGCTGCGTGAGCTCTCCGGACGTCTGGAAGAAATGCCCGCCGAGGAAGGTTTCCCGGCATACCTGGCTTCCCGTCTGTCCGCGTTTTATGAGCGCGCCGGCATGATGCAGACACTCAACGGCCTGGAGGGCAGCGTCTCCATCATCGGAGCCGTATCTCCGCAGGGCGGCGATTTCTCCGAGCCGGTAACCATGAATACGAAACGTTTCGTCCGCTGCTTCTGGGGGCTGGACAAATCTCTGGCCTACGCCCGCCATTATCCGGCGATCCACTGGCTGACCAGCTACAGCGAATATCTGAACGATCTGGCGCCCTGGTATAAGGACAACGTAAACAAGAATTTTGTTTCCATGAGAAATCAGCTGATGGCTCTTCTGAACCAGGAAAGCTCTCTGATGGAAATTGTAAAACTGATCGGAAGCGACGTGCTCCCCGACGATCAGAAACTGGTTCTGGAAATCGCAAGAGTCATCCGGCTGGGCTTTCTGCAGCAGAACGCCTTCCACAAGGAAGACACCTGTGTTCCTCTGTCCAAGCAGTATAAGATGATGGAGATTATTCTGTATCTCTATAAGAAATCCAAAGCGCTTGTGACCATGGGAATGCCCATGTCCGTGCTGAAGGAGGATAATATCTTCGACCGGGTGATTTCTATCAAATACGATGTTCCAAACGACAAACCGGAAATGTTCGACGAATACAGAAAAGACATCGACCGGTTCTACGACAACGTGCTGGAAAGAAACGGATAAGGAGGGAAAACGGCAATGGCAATTGAATATCTTGGCCTGAGTGAAGTCAACGGCCCTCTGGTTGTTCTGGAAGGCGTAAAGAATGCCTCTTATGAGGAAATGGTGGAGTTCACCATAGACGACCACCAGAAAAAGCTCGGCCGTATCATAGCGGTTTATGAGGACAAGGCGGTGATCCAGGTCTTCGAGGGGACAGACAACATGTCCCTGCAGAATACCCGCACCCGCCTGACCGGCCATCCGATGGAGCTGGGCGTTTCTCCGGAAATCCTGGGACGTACCTTCGACGGCATCGGAAATCCCATCGACGGTCTCGGGCCGGTAAATGCGGAAAAGCGGCTGAACGTCAACGGACTTCCTCTGAATCCTGTGACAAGAAAATATCCGAGAAACTATATTCACACCGGAATTTCGGCTATCGACGGTCTGACGACCCTGATCCGCGGCCAGAAACTTCCGATCTTTTCCGGCAACGGCCTGCCCCACGACCAGCTTGCAGCGCAGATTGTACAGCAGGCTTCTCTGGGCGGAGACAGCGATGAGAAATTCGCTGTTGTGTTTGCCGCAATGGGCGTAAAGTACGATGTGGCGGAATTCTTCCGCCGTACCTTCGAGGAAAGCGGCGTTTCCGACCACGTGGTCATGTTCCTGAACCTGGCAAATGACCCTGTGGTGGAACGACTGATCACGCCGAAGGTTGCCCTTACGGCAGCCGAATACCTGGCGTTTGAGAAGGGCATGCATATTCTGGTTATCCTGACGGATATCACCTCCTTCTGTGAGGCAATGCGTGAAGTATCCTCTTCCCGCGGCGAGATTCCTTCCCGTAAAGGATATCCCGGATATCTGTACAGTGAGCTGGCTACCCTGTACGAGCGCGCCGGAATCGTCCAGGATGCGTCAGGATCCGTAACGCAGATTCCGATTCTGACCATGCCCAACGACGATATCACGCACCCGATCCCCGACCTGACCGGATACATTACCGAAGGTCAGATTGTTCTGGACCGTCAGCTTCACGGCCAGTCGGTCTATCCGCCGATCAGCGTGCTGCCCAGCCTTTCCCGTCTGATGAAGGACGGTATCGGCGAAGGCTATACCCGGGCCGATCATCAGGACGTGGCAAATCAGCTGTTTTCCTGCTACGCGAAAGTGGGAGACGCCCGTTCTCTGGCGTCCGTCATCGGTGAGGATGAACTTTCTCCCATCGACAAGAAGTACCTGATTTTCGGAAATGCTTTTGAAAAAGAATTTATCGGACAGGGAATGGATGAAAACCGTTCCATGGAAGACACCCTGAACAAAGCCTGGGATCTTCTGGGACTGCTGCCCCGCGAAGAGCTGGACCGTGTGGATACAAAAATACTCGACCAGTATTATCATCCCACAGAAATCGATCTGGCAGCGCAGGCAAAAGCGGAAGCGGACGCGATGTAATCGCATGCAGCAGTTCCGTTCTGCCGGACTGCTGCAACCTATAGAAACCAAGTCTGAAAGGAAGTGATGACAGATGGATCCAAATACCTTTCCCACAAAAGGGAATCTGATTCTGGCGAAGAATTCACTGAAACTGGCCCATATGGGATACGATCTGATGGATAAAAAGAGAAATATTCTGATCCGAGAACTGATGGGCATGATCGACGAGGCGAAGGATATTCAGAGACAGATTGACGTCACCTTCCGGGAGGCCTACAAAGCTCTGCAGGTTGCCAATATGGAAATCGGCATCAACAACGTACAGACGCTTTCCTATACCGTGCCTGTGGAAGATTCCATCCGCATCAAGACAAGAAGTATTATGGGCGTGGAAATCCCTCTTGTGGAAGCCGATCCGTTTGGGGAAACTCCCACCTACGCATTTTACAGCACCAAAGAATCTCTGGACAAGGCCCGGCTGGCCTTTGAGAAGGTGAAGGAACTGACCCTGAGGCTTTCCATGATTGAAAATTCCGCCTACCGGCTGGCTGCGGCGATAAAGAAAACCCAGAAGCGGGCCAACGCGCTGAAGAACATCACGATTCCTCACTATATGCAGCTGTCCAAAGACATTGCGGAGGCTCTTGAGGAAAAAGAACGGGAAGAATTTACAAGACTGAAAGTCATCAAACAGAGAAAGACCGGCTGACGCCGGAAACCGTAAAAACTGAATTACCGTCTTTCAGAAACGATCCGGAAAATGGATAGAAGGAGGCTGTTATGATCGAAATCAACAGAGAAACCATGAGAGAAGAGTTGTTGCAGCGCCTGATATCCATTTTTTCTCTTCCGGAGACAAGATTCGCGGTAATCAAAAGACTGTATATTCCCAAAGCCTCCGACCGGGAAGCCCTGAAGGATCTGGCCGCTCAGGCTGTAGAACGCTGCTATCACGATTTTGTCAGTGACATTGACATTCATGTGCATGTGGTCCTGTCGCCCCAGTCGCCGTTTTCCCGGGAAGAATATCTGCGCCGTATCGACCGTTTCGGCTTTCGGGAACAGGAATGTCTGGGCGTCATCTTCGCAAAAGAGACCGACACCTGGCGGATCATTCTGAAAAACGGCATGCGCTACGATTTCATTTTTGAGCTCACCTTTGACAGTCAGGCGGAAGTCTTTTCTCTTCCGCCGCTGTCCGACGAACCCCGGCTGCCCGAAGTACCTCTCTGGCCCACGGAAAACATCAGCCGTTTCTGGTTCGAATCCTCCTACGCACTGACACGTCTCTACCGGGATCACTATCTGCAGGCGGACCAGCAGGCAAACGTCCTGCTCAACGAAACTCTGACTCTGCAGAACACTCCTCTGTGCCGTCACGGCGCAATCCCCTTCCGCCGGCACGGCAGCCGGGAAGTTCCCGCATACACTCTGGTGGACCCGGACTCCTGTCCCTTCCGGTCCGACACCCCCGGATTCTCCATGATCGCCGGCAAAGTCTATGCGGCCACAGTCACCTACGACCGCCTGATCACCCAACGAACCCCTTCCTATCCTGAACGGCGCCAGGATCTGTTTGCCATCTGGAACTTTTACCATTCAACCCTTTACAGATAACCCGTGCCAGGATATTTACAGATATTATGTTTTCCGCCCGGTCTGTGAAGCGAATGCACAGACCGGGCGGAACTGTAATTCTTTTCTGAAGTTTCTTTCACGGAACGGTTCAGCCGACAAACTGTTGTTATCTCACCGCTATATGCAGAACGCTGCAGGCCGGAATGGTAAAGCGGATTCCGCCGTGAACCTTCTCCACGCCTTCAAAGGTTTTCACCGTCACCTGCTCCGGATCCTCAAACGTATTCTTTGCGTGCATTTCTCCCGTCACGATCTCTGCCGTGATCTCTCCTGCCTTTTTGCCAAGAATCGTCGTATCGATGGTATATCCCTTCTCCAGATCCAGATTTGTCATCGTAATGTGCATCACGCCGTCCGCATCCTCAGACACAGACTCGCTGAGATTCGGCACCATATTGCATGCCTCAAGTCCCACCAGTTCAGTCTCCAGTGTGCTGTCCAGCAGCTGTGCGTCCTGATGGTACTTATACATGTCAAACACATGGTAGGTCGGAGTCTTGACCATCTTCGGTCCCTCGGTGAGAATCACCGCCTGGAGAACATTGACCATCTGCGCGATATTCGCCATCTTCACACGGTCGCTGTGCTTATTGAAGATATTCAGGTTAATGCCCGCCACCAGCGCGTCGCGCATGGTATTCTGCTGATACAGGAAGCCCGGATTGGTTCCCGGCTCCACGTCAAACCAGGTGCCCCACTCGTCGACAATCAGGCCGACCTCTTTCTCCGGATCATATTTATCCATAATTGCCCCGTGGCGGCGGATCAGCTCATCCATATACCAGGTCTTCTTCATGGTCTGGTACCACATGTTTTCGTCAAACTCCGTAGCGCTTCCTTTGTGATCCCATCCGCCCGGATGCGTGTAGTAATGCAGAGATAATCCGTCCATAAATCCGTGCTGTCCCGGCTGACATCTGCGGAACGTTGTCTTCAGCACTTCTTCGGTCCACTCATAATCATCCACATTTGGTCCGCAGGCAATCTTCCGGATCGGTTTTGTGCTGTCGTAGCATCTCACATAAGTCTGGTATCTGCGGTACATATTTCCGTAAAACTCCGGGTTCATATTTCCGCCGCAGCCCCAGTTCTCATTTCCGACTCCGAAAAAGTCTACGTTCCACGCCTGCTCATGGCCGTTTTTCTTTCGCAGATCCGCCATCGGAGAAACGCCCTCGAAGGTCATATATTCCACCCACTCCGACATTTCCTGGACGGTTCCGCTTCCCATATTTCCGTTGACGTAGGCCTCGCAGCCCAGCTGGCGGCACAGTTCGAAAAACTCATGGGTGCCGAAGCTGTTGTCCTCCACCACTCCGCCCCAGTGGGTGTTGACGATTTTCTTTCTCTCCTCTTTCGGTCCGATGCCGTCCTTCCAGTGGTATTCGTCCGCGAAGCATCCGCCCGGCCACCGCAGAACCGGAATCCGGATCTGCTTCAGCGCCTCCACAACGTCTGTACGCATGCCGTTTACATTGGGGATCTCGGAATTTTCCCCCACATAGAGTCCCTCATAGATACAGCGTCCCAGATGCTCGGAAAAATGTCCCTGTATCTCTTTGTTGATCCTGCTCAGTTTTCTGTTTGCGTTGATTACCAGTTTTGCCATAAACTCTTATTCTCCTCTCTTTCCCCAGCTGTCCCAGCCGGATAACTTCATCCCTTTCGCCGGCCGCACCATACAGAAACCGCCATTCAAAGATATCTCTCAGCGCAGGCGGCCGGATGTGATCGCTCACGGAAACAGTCAAAGATAAACAGACGTTCCATCGAGTCTGCACAGATAAGTGTACAGACCTGGCGGAACGTCTGACAGAAATCATTCTTCAGCCGGACAGAGCCTTGCAGCGCCTGCCGGAAGAACATTTTCCAGGCTTCCGTTAAACACGTATTTATCCAGCCGGTCCATCGCATCCACAACTCTTGCATGGGGAACAGCCAGATTGATACGGATCGCATAAGGACGGTTAAACGGACGCCCATCCTGCCAGATCACACCGACGCGCACACCTGCCCGAAGCAGCTCGTCCATCGTCTTTCCATGCTCCTTGCACCATTCCTCGCAGTCCAGATACAGCATATATGTTCCCTGAGGCTTCGCCAGCGAAACGCCTTTAAACTTCCGGGTGATATAGTCATATGCGTAATCCACATTGCTGCCCAGCACCTGGCACAGCTCGTCCACCCACTCACGTCCTTCCGGCTTATATGCGCCGATCAGTGCATGAACCGACAGCACGTTTGTCATATTATAGTGGGACATCTCTGAAACCTTGATTACGCGGTCTCTCAGATAGGAATTATAAATCACGTGGTAGGAGCCAACCAGTCCCGCCAGATTGAAAGTCTTGGTCGGTGCATACACTGCAATCGTACGGTTCTTCGCATCCTCGGATACGCTCTGGGTCGGAATATGCTTTGCTCCCGGAAGCACAATGTCGGACCAGATTTCATCGGAAATTACGACGCAATCATACTTCCGGTAGATTTCCATCGCCTTCTCGATCTCTTCTCTCTCCCAGACTCTTCCGGTCGGATTATGGGGAGAGCAGAAAATTGCGCAGTGAATATGATTTTCGGCAATCTTTTTTTCCATATCCTCATAGTCCATGCGCCAGACGCCGTTCTCATCCCGCACAAGATCGCTGAGAACCATTTTCCTTCCATTATTGTTCATAGTTCCGGTAAATCCGATATAAGTCGGAGAGTGGAGCAGCACTGCCTCTCCCGGCGCGGTAAACGCCTGAAGCGCGGAGGCCACACATCCCAACACTCCGTTCTCATAGCCGATGTCTTCTCTCGTAAGTCCCTCCACACCGAAGCGATCCTTGTGCCACCGGATAATGCTGTCGAAATATTCATCAGAAGGTGAAAAATATCCGAAATGCGGATGTTTCAGCCGTTCTCCGACCTCTTCCAGGATCGTGGGAAGCGTCGGAAAATTCATATCCGCCACCCACATGGGAATCGCTGAAAATCCCTCTGCCACCTCCACTCCGGGAATCGGAATCGTATCCACAGCAATTGCGTCATGGCCTTTGCGGTCCATAATCGTCGTAAAATCGTACTTCATAGCCATAATTCCTTTCTGTTGTATTCTGGCAACCGTAACCGTTCAGCCAGCCGAACTGTTATGGGCAACCGTTCAGCTGCTGAATAATTACGCATTTTACCGATGTCTCTATTTTACGCCTGCCGAATGCATTCGTCCACTGTTTTCTTACTCTGTCCGCAAATACTATGCCTTCCTATGGCCTGTCCTTTTTCCTGCACGAACCCCTGCCAGGCGGCGGCGCCATCCGACCCGTAGAAAAGCATTCTGCGCGATTGGCTCAGTGATTTGCCAGCCCGTACACTAACGCTGTAAGTTGGTGTCCTTTGACTTCATGACCTGAAGCACATCTTTCTCCGTGACAATGTTGAAATCTTTCTGAATCATCAGCTTCAGCACACTGGCGGAGATCGCAAAATCGATGGTTTTCTGCGGGTCAAATTCACGCACAATCCCGTGAAGCAGACCGCCTGCGAACGCGTCTCCGGCACCCACCGCTTCCAGGCTGTGGACCGTATGCACCGGACTCTCGTAAAATACTCCGTCCTTCAGGTAAATTCCCATCCAGTCGCCGTCCTCCACGGTGCGCATGTTTCTGAGAACGCTGGCCACCGCCTTACAGCCGGGATACTGTCTGAGGATCTCTTTCATTCCCTCCTTATAGCTGTCAATCTGGTCGATGCCATGGGCCATATCGCCGTCAAACGCATGAATCCCCAGCGTTGACTCAAAATCCTCGTCGTTGGCGATGCAGAGATCCACATAGTTCATCAGCTCTCCCATTACTTTCTGCGCCTTCTCTGTGCTCCACATTTTGGAACGGTAATTCAGGTCGCACACCACCTGTATCCCATGGGCGCGGCAGAACGCAAGCGCCTCCCGCACCTCCTGTTCCACGCTTTCGCTGATCGCCGGGGTCACACCGGAAAAATAGAAAACATCAATATCCCTCAATATCGTTTCCCAGTCAAACTCCGCAGCCTCAGACAGCGCCAGAGCGCTGTATTCCCGGTCATACACCACATTGGTGGGCCGGATATCCGTTCCCTTCTCAAAATAATAGATTCCCAGACGGGAGCCTCCGCGTATCACCCTGGAGGTGTCCACGCCAAACCGGCGCACTTCACCGAGAGCCGCAAGTCCCACCGGGTTATCCGGAAGTTTTGTCACATATGCCGCTTCGTCTCCGAACATGGCCAGCGATACCGCCACATTGGATTCCGCGCCGCCGTAGCTGGCCTCAAACGCATCCGCCTGAAGAATCCGGAGATATTCCGGAGTTTTCAGACGCAGCATGATTTCACCAAATGTCATTACCTTCATTTCGTCCTCCTCCTGACGCTTTTGCCGCGCCGTCAGTCACATAAGATAACGGTTCAGCCGCCTGAACGGTTACCACATAAGATTTTTTCTCAGTATTTTGGCAACGGTCTCCTGATCCAGGCTGCGGATGACCCCGGCCGCCATAGCCGCTGCCGCGTCCACATCCTTTGCCGCACAGAAGTTATAATGGCTGTGTACATACCGGGACGGGATCCCCAGCACAAGCACCGGAACCGCCTGTCCTTCCAGACTGATTTTTCCGGCGTCCGTACTGCCGCCTCTTCGCACCGCATCCTGATAAGGAATTCCCATGGCGTCTCCGACCTGATGGGCAACCTCCATAAACACAGGATTCGAGATATAGCTTTTATCAATATGACGAATCTGTACGCCTTTTCCCATCACGCACTGGGCCAGACCGGCCGCGTAATAGAAATCATCCGCCGGCGATCCCTCAAACACAATGGCCAGATCCGGCTTTACCGCCTGGGCCGTGACCGCTGCGCCGCGGGTCCCCACCTCCTCCTGGGCGGCAAACGCACCGACTACATCCACCGGCAGAGACGAATCTTTCGCCAGCTCCCGCATGGTTTCAATGATGCAGGCACATCCCAGACGATTGTCAAACGCTTTTCCAAAACAGATTCCCCGCTTTTCCTGATACTCAAAAGAGACGTCCGGTGCCATCGGATCCCCCGGCCGGATTCCGTAAGACTGTTCCACTTCCTCCCGGCTGCAGGCGCCCACGTCCACCGCCAGTTCCTCTATGTCCAGACTCTGGCTTCCTCTCTCACTGTCCCTGAGAAAATGTACCGGCTTCGAAGTGATGATTCCTTTGATTTTTTCTCCCTGTCCGTTGCGGATCATTACAGAATGCGCCGGAAGGCTGGTCAGGTGAAACCCTCCCAACGTCAGCAGATTCAGCAGCCCGTTTTCACGGATCGACTGCACCATAAATCCGCATTCGTCCAGATGCGCATCCAGCATAACCACCGGCTTTCTCCCTGAAAAGTCCTTCCTCTTCATATAGACATTGCACATCGCATCGTTGGAAACCTGAAATTCCTGTGTGTGGCGGTAAATCACGCGGCACACCTCTTCCTCAAATCCACTGGGACCAAACGCATCAGTCAGTTCCCTGATCAGTTGAATATCGGCCATTTCCCATTCTCCTTTCCTGTCAGCCGGCGCCGGGCAGCTCTGAGCTTCCCACATCCGGTCATATAAAATCAGCTAAAGATATTGTACAATTCACCTGTGGAAATTGCAAGGACAAGGAAGCCCCGGAAAACGCCTGCGGGCGTCCGGGGCAGAAACAATGCTTGCAAATTCAGTGAAAATATAGTAAACTAATTGAGAATTCCAAAACTGAATAATTTGGTTGTAACGGTTGCATAAAACCGTTATAATATAGATAAGTTCCTGTAGCTCAGTAGGATAGAGCGATTGCCTCCTAAGCAATAGGCCGCTGGTTCGACTCCAGTCAGGAACGTATAAACGCCATGGATCCAGGGATTTGTGGCGTTTTTTCTTTATTTTCGCTTCGTTCAGTTTCATTGTGTTCTCCTTTCTGGTTCAGCTGTCAATCTATGTCGAAATATAAGTTTTATCGGTTATAACCGCCAAAAAATACTTTTATTGCTTGAAAATCCAGTATATCCGTGATATTATAAGAACAATCCAAGAAGGGAGGCAGATCAATATGATTAAACGGGAAACCTATATGAGCCGTATCCGTCCTTTCATCGGAAACGACCTGGTAAAAGTCCTGACTGGTATCCGCCGAAGCGGCAAGTCGGTTATGCTGGACCTGATTAAAGAGGAACTGTGCACCTCCGGTGTTGACAGCAGCCAGTTCATCTCTGTCAACTTTGAGAATATGAGCAACGCCCATCTCTGTACCGCCGTGGCACTCCATGATGAAATCATCCGCCGGGCTTCGGAAATCAAAGGCAAGGTCTATCTTTTCTTTGACGAAATACAGGAGGTGGACGCCTGGGAAAAATGTATCAATTCTTTTCGCGTGGAACTGGACTGCGATATTTACATCACCGGTTCCAATGCCAGGCTGCTTTCCGGCGAATTGGCGACCTATCTGGCCGGACGGTATGTGGAATTTGTGGTCTATCCCTTCTCCTTTGCGGAATTTATCCAGCTGTACCACACTGTCTGCCCGAATACAGATAACCGCCAGTGCTTCAGCAGGTATCTGACCGCAGGCGGTATGCCCTACCTGTCCAACCTTCGCTATGACGAAACGGCCAGCCGACAGTATTTGCGGGACCTGTTCAACTCCGTGGAACTCAAAGATATCGTCAAACGAAACAACATCCGGGATGTGGATATGCTGGAACGAATCATTGCCTATGTGACCTCCAACATTGGCACCACATTTTCCTCCACGGCCATTTCCAGGTATCTGAAAAGCGAGGGACGATCTGTATCGCCGGAGACAGTACTGAGTTACATCAAGGCCTGTACTGACGCCTTTCTGTTTTACCAGGTGAAGCGGCAGGACTTACAGGGCAAGAAGATACTCACCGTCAATGAAAAATACTATGTGGCCGATCATGGTATCCGGGAAGCCGTGTTCGGAGGCAATATGAAGGATATCAACCTGGTGCTGGAAAACATCGTCTACATGGAGCTCCTACGCCGGGACTACACCGTTACCGTTGGCAAGGCAGGCGACAAGGAGATTGACTTCGTATGTGAGGATCAGGGGAACAAGCTATATATCCAGGTGGCTTACCTGCTGGCCTCGGAAGATACCATTAAGCGGGAGTTTGGTGTCTATGACCGTGTCCGCGACAACTTCCCCAAGTATGTTGTCACCCTGGACGAGTTTGATATGAGCCGCAACGGAATCAAGCACCGCAATATCCGGGACTTTCTGCTGCAGGAGGAATGGAACTGATATGCCATCCGCCCTTTCGTGCCAGGCAGAAAATGTTTTCTGTTGCCAAAGGAAATGGGAGGATAAAAATGTATTACCAGACATTGCTCGATAAATTTACCCATGCGGTAAAAGAAATCACCGGAGAGAAGCTGACCGGCATTTATCTGCACGGCTCTCTGGCAATGGGATGTTTTCATCCGGAAAAAAGCGACATTGACCTGATCGTTGTTGTCTCAGAGAATCTTTCTGATGACCAGAAAGGGCTTCTTATGCAGAACATCGTGCTTCTGAATGAGGAAGCGCCTGCAAAAGGTCTGGAGATCAGCGTGGTAAAGAAAGAATTCTGCAAACCATTTGTATATCCGACACCGTTTGAACTGCATTTTTCCCGTGATCATTTGCAGCGATATCTGAACAATCCGGCGGATTACATTGAAAAAATGCACGGTGTCGACAAAGACCTGGCGGCTCATTTTACCGTCATCAACCACTATGGAATTGTACTGTGGGGAGAAAAGATTGAAGACGTTTTCTCCGAAGTTCCCAAACAGGATTACGCGGACAGTATTTACTGCGATATCGAAAATGCACAGAAGGATATTCTGAACGATCCTGTCTATATTGTCCTGAATCTGTGCAGAGTTCTGGCTTTTTTAACAGACTCTTCCTGTCTGTCCAAAAAAGACGGCGGAATATGGGGAATGACCCATCTGCCGCAGGAATTCCGGCCGGTGATTTCGGATGCCGTAAACAGTTATACAGAAAACCGTGAAATGACGGTATCGGAGGAATCCCTCCTGCGGTTTGCAGAGGAAATGCTTCTGTTAATCAGGGAGAAAGTGGTGTAGCATTTGATTTCGAGATGAATTAAGATTTTAAAGTGGTGTATAATGGAGAAAGAAAACATGCAAGATAATACGCAAGTATATGAGGTGTTATGATGGGAATTTATAAACCGCCTTTCACAATAACAAACCAGATATTATCCTATGTGTCTTCCATCTCTGAAAAGATCGGGCGCATCACGGCGACCGGCAATTTAGAAGCCAAACCTCATCTGAGAAAAAACAACCGTATCCGGTCCATTCACTCTTCCCTGAAGATTGAAGCGAATTCTCTTTCTTTAGGACAGGTCAGGGATGTGATCAACGGAAGGACTGTACTGGGGGAAAGAAAAGAAATTCAGGAAGTAAAAAATGCCTACAATGCATATGAGAAACTTTCTGAGATCGATCCTTACAGTATAAGTGACCTGAAAAAATATCACAGTATCATGACAAAATATGTGGTGGAAGAATCTGGCAGTTTCCGGCGTGGCGAGGAAGGCGTTTTTAATGGCGAGCAGTGTATTTTTATGGCCCCGCCGGCGCGGCTGGTTCCGCAGTTGATGGAAGAACTGTTCCAGTGGATGAAGGAAGAGCAAAACAACGTTCACCCATTGATCCTGAGCAGCGTATTTCATTATGAATTTGTTTTTATTCATCCTTTCTCTGACGGGAATGGCAGAATGGCAAGACTGTGGCATACTGCGATCCTTTTCAGATGGAAAACGGTGTTTGAATATATTCCGATTGAGAGTCAGATTGAGAAGTTTCAGGATGAATATTATAATGCAATCGCAAAATGTCATATCGACGGCTCTTCTACGATTTTTATTGAGTTCATGCTGTCACAGATCGATAAGATCCTGGATCATATTTGTGTTCAGATCAGTGAGGATAATGAACAGCTTTCGGAATATGTCAGGAGACTGCTTAAGGTTATGGAGTATGATATTCCTTACACAGGCAAAACCCTTATGGAAAAACTGGGGCTGAAATCCAGAGAAAGTTTCCGAAGACATTATCTGCGGCCGGCAATCGACAGGAATCTGATCCGAATGACGATCCCGGATAAGCCGAACAGCAGGAATCAACGATATGTAAAGACCTGAATCCGTCAGATGTATTTTTAAAATGTTATAATAGAATTATTCAATAGAATTGAGGATGTAAGCATTATGCAACATGAATGTAAAATAACCGTACTGGAAACGAAAGTATTCCCTGAATATCAGGAAAAATATCTTGCGGATCCGAAAGCAGGTCCCTGCCCCTTCTTCAAAAAGGGAGATACTTTTGTTTTAAAGAGGACTGCGGAACAGGATGATTTCTATCATCTGATGAACGGAAAGTTCTGCGGAGAAGCATGGGACGCGGTCAGCAGATATGTCTACGCTGCGCTTCAGGGAGGATCCATCATGCACAGGTGGACCAATGATGACAGAATGATGATCGCCTGCTGCAACGACGGTACCAGACCGGTCATCTTCAAAATCGAGCGAATTGATATTCCTGAGACTGAGGGAGAAAAGCAATGGCTCGCAAAACAGAATTTTAAAAACAGTGCGGACGACGCCTATACCGGATAACTGTCCGGAAAAAGGAGCAGCAGGCTGCCACATCTGTTATGGCAGCCTGCCGCAAAACGCAGCGCTCTATTCTGTTCTGTACAGATCCTGACGGATCGTCTCCCAGATATATTTTGCGGCGAAATCGGATCCTGCCGCGGACGCATGTGCTCCGTCTTCATAATACATTTCTATCTGCGGCCAGCTTCGCATGTAAGCCCACCAGTTTTCTCCCACCGGAGCGAGCAAAGCGCCGTTTTCTTCCGCAACCGCTTTGTGAACCTCTGTCATATGCGCCTGCTCGTGCTCTTCCTCTTTTTTCGCCCAGGTCATGTAAATGACAGGTTTGCTTCCCGCTTCCCGAATCCACTGGCTGAGCATACGGGCAGCTTCAAAAAACTTTTCCTCCGGTCCAAACGGATGCGCATGTTCCTGCAGCACCACATAGTCATAGTGTCCAGATAAAATATTGAACCTCACATCCGGTTCCTTTACATGCTGTTCCAGATACCAGCCTCCGTGGGCGATCATTGTAACCTCGCAGTCAAATCCTTCTTCGCGAAATCTCCGCGCAACCATATCCGGCATATCGTTGAAATATGTGTGGCTGTTTCCTATAAACAAAATACGTAATCTTTGATTCATCTTTTCCCACTTTCTTTCTCTTCTGATTTCATCCAACAATTTCTGCGGCTCTTCAACGGCATTCTGCAAGATCTTTCTCAGTTCTGCTCCCAGCGCCAGATGATCCGTGTTCTGTTCTGCCGCCAGCACCGTCAGCCTGTTCTGCTCCTGCCGTTTCCTCAAAATTCTGACAAGCTCATTCTGGGTCGACTCTTTTCCCGAAACACTGTCCATATCTCCGATCAGAAGAACATCCGCATCCGTGTATCTCCCATAAAACGCCTCCATCGCAGAATGGCTTCGAACAGTTTCGATAAGATCTTCCGTAAATGCCCGGCAGTCTGTCGCCGCCAATGTCTGTCCTGAGTTTCTGCAGTACTCAGAAAGCTTTTCTTTCCATGCAGATAACTCTCTCTGTTCACATCTGTAAACAGAAACACATGATTCATCTCTTCCTTTCATACTCAAGCGCCCTCCCATCAGCACAATCGCGGCTCACAGCACCGATCCGTCCGGCGGAACCTCTGACAAAGCCTTCCTGACCATGACATACTCCTCCGTTCTGTCAACTTCCTCAAACCCACAGGAAAAAAACAGAGCAACGGAAGGGTTGTCGGCGGCAATATCATCATACAGGTACCGGACACCGTTTTTTCGGGCGGCTTCACAGATCAGCCGCAGTCCCTGTTTTCCGAATCCCTTTCTGCGCTCTGCAGCAAGGACAATCACACTGCAAATATAACAGTTCCTGTCGTCATCAAAATAATAGGCCGCCTCACCCACAAAACAGTTCCGCTCCGCATCTCCCAGATATCTGTAAAATCGCTTCTCTGACGAGTCCCCGATCCACCGTGCATACCAGTCATCCCATCGCTCCTCAGGAAAAGAAGCAGTGCCGCCGTAAGCATGATTATAAGCCATTGTTTCCTCGTCCCCAAGCAGCCGGCGGCGAAATTCCAGTTCCGGCAGAACAGGACGATGCAGTCGCAGACTTTGCGGGTTCCGAACGCCCGAACAGGTCTTTTCTCCTCTTTCCGCCATTCATTTCTTCTCCCTTTTTTACACTTATTGTAAACTCAGTAAGTCCGATTTTCAACAGATTTTGAACACTTTGCCCGCGCAATATGTAACAGTACAGAAATATATTGATAAACAAAAATAAATAATGTATTTTCCGTTGATTTGAAGTACTATCCGAAAGACTTGTGCGCCGAGATCGCATACAGGCACATGAATACGGATTACACCGCCACACGGATGCTGTGTTACCTGTATCGTGTGACGAATCCGAGAGTGGAAGATCTTATAGACGAAATGCTGGCGATCCTGAGCGACCGGGACACGATGGTCCGGAAAAAGAAATATGAACGTGCCGTTACAGTCAGCCAGGTCTGTGCATTCACTGCACAGACCGTATGTAAGCATAGTGCCTGCGGGCATCCGGCCCATCGCGAAGCGATTTTCTATGGCCGAATGCCGTAACAGTTCAGCGAGCTGAACTGTTACAACGCGCCCAGTCTGTAATCAATGATATCTATCGAAACGGTCTGAACTGAGAAAAAAGGCGGAAGAAGAAGCACTCTATCAAAAAGTAGAAGAATTTGCATACGTTGACTATAATCATGTACGCCCTCACAGCTTCAACGGCTATCGCACACCATACGAGGCACGAATGGCAGCATAGTTGCCAAGCGATATTTTTTAGCCACAAGTGTTACAAAAAAGCTTGACCACAACAGTTAATGCTCTTTTGACCACACCTGTGTTAGACATTCTCCAGTAGGATTTCCTGCTGTATGCTCCTTCGCAGGCCTCCCACTCCGGTAAGCCCAGCCCTATCAGCTTTCTCCTCCGGGTTTTGGGCAGTTTCCACTGTTTCCAGATACACATCCATATCCTGCGGTACAGCCATCCGTTCAGGCTTTCGATGTTGTTCTTCATGTCCGCTATCCCATAGTAGTTCAACCATCCTCTCATGTAGACCTTTATCCTCTCCATGGTTCGGATAATGCTTCCGCTCCTGCTCCGGGAAGTGAGCTGGCGAAGTTTATCCTTGGCTTTCTTCCATGACTTCCCATGGGTTCGGATATAAATTCCTTTTCCGTTCTTCCCAAAACAAAAGCCAGGAAACTTAAAATTTCGGATCGCGAATACACTGACCGTCCGGCTCTTTTCCCGGTTCACTTTCAGTTTCAGCGTTTCCTCCAGGTACTTCGTGCTGGATTCCAGCAGTCGTTCTGCGGCCCGTTCACTTTTCGCCAGCAGCACAATATCGTCTGCATAACGGATACACGGTACGCCCCGTCTGTGGAACTCCCAATCGAATTCATTCAGATATACATTTGCTAATAGTGGGGATAGATTCCCGCCCTGCGGGGAGCCTTCCTCTGTCTCTGTTACAACACCGTCTTCCATCACTCCGCTCTTCAGATACCGCTTCACCATCTGTACCACCCTTTCATCCTTTACCTGCTTTCTCAGCAGATTCAGCAGGATTGTGTGGTTCAGCGTGTCAAAGTACTTCGACAGGTCGAGGACTACCGCCCTTGTATATCCCTGCCCGATATACTCTTTTATCCTGAAGATAGCGTCCTTTGCCCCTCGTCCCGGACGATAGCCAAAGCTGTCCTCCAAAAACAGCGGCTCATAGATTGGCATGAGCTGCTGGAGCATTGCCTGCTGGATGATGCGGTCGATGACGGTCGGGATTCCGAGTTTCCGTGTCCCTCCATCTGGCTTCGGGATTTCTACCCGCCTGACTGGGGAAGGGGTGTATTTTCCCCTCCGTATCCTCCCTGTCAGTTCATGGTTGTGTTCCTTCAGCCATGACAGCGCCGCTTCGATGGTCATACCATCCACTCCCGGCGCTCCCTTGTTCGCCTTCACCCTTTTGTAAGCCCTGTTCAGGTTGTCCTTGTCCAGTATCTTACCTAAGATGTCCGGCTCTGCACTGTCCCTTTCCTTCCATATCCGGTTGAATGAGCGGTGCGCTCTCACATACCCTTTGCGTTCCGCGCTATCTCTTTGTGAGCAGCTTTCTCTGTTTTCTGTACCCATCTGCCCATTCCTCCTTTCCCAGTCGTACTAAAGACTCCTATTGATTCAGTCCTTCACTGAAAAAAAACAGCTACTATGACCTCTGCTGACTTCTGTACGTTCAACGTTATCTTCCGATAACGATTACCCTTTTCAGAGCGTTCCGTACAGACCTCCCTGGGTACCACACGCTTCTTTTCCTCCATCCATCTGCCGCATTTACTGCGCATGATTCCGTGTAGCTATCGGGCTTCGTCTTGTGTCGCAGACTTACCCTCATGTACAGCCTTCTATGCGGTTTCTGTCCGTCAGACCAGAGGTTTGCCCGTGGGTTAGTAGGTTCCCCACATCCAGCTTCCTTCAGATTTGCAGTCACCTGCAACACCCTTGCTTTCGGCTATATCCTTCCCACTACCGGGCGGATTCGGGACTTGCACCCGCTAGAAACGTGCGCCGCCAGGCGCACGACATGGAAAAGCCCCCGCGGCGTGCCGCGGGGGCTTTTCCTGTCCATTCTTCTCTTCATTCTTCTCTCCGCCCTGCCTGTTTTGTCTCCGCCGCTGTCCCCATGAGCCTGTTAATCGTTCCGTCTGCGCAACGATCAGGTCTCCGACACCGACCGGACAAAATCGTACTGGGTGGTCTGTTTCCTGTATTTATCCGGGCTGATTCCTTTTTCCGCACGAAATACCTTTCCGAAATAATTGTTGTTGGAATATCCAACCATCTCCGCGATTTCCTGCAGCGTATAGTCTGTCTTGGTCATAAGCAGACGGCAGGCCTGGGCAATCCGAAGTTCCCGGAGATACTTTCCGGGTGAAATTCCGAACTTCCTGTGAAATTCCTTGCACATATAGTATTTTGACATTCCCGCATGATCTGCCGCCATGTCAAGATTCAGCTCATTTCTGTAATAATTCCGATCAATATAATCCTTGGCGTCGTCCACCTTTGTACGCTCGCTGGCCGACAGCGTCACAATATATTCCGTCAGCCGGGTCCACAGGTCATAAGCGATTCTCGTATTTTCAAACAAAGAATTCCACTGCTTCTCCATTGCCATCTGATAAATTTCCATCATCCGCGACGGAATTCCGGATTCCTCCGGAAGGCAGACCACAGGTCCGCTCAGCCGGTATATTTTTCTCATCAGAGGGAGACATTCTTTTGAGAATTCCAGATACAGAAACTCCCACTGTGCAGAATGCTCCGGAAGATAATACCTGCTGTTCCCCGGTATCTCAAACAGGAAGGCTTCTCCCTTTCCGACTTTATGGCGGATTCCGTCGATTTCAAACGTACCTTCCCCGTCAATCGTGTACTGTATCACACACTTTGCATCTGTGCGGACATGATTGTCAAGGAAGTATTCCTGCGTACAGACATTCTGAAGTCCGACGCCCACCATCGTCAGCAGAGACAAATCGGAGACAAACTGGAACGCAATGGAATGATGAGGAACAGAGAGCATACGGATTTTCCTCCTTACAATTTTTTTCCGCAGCGACTTTGCCGGACAGAATCGCTGCTGTTTTCCATTATTATATCCCGTCCGGAAAAAAATAACAAGAATTTACCATCCCATCCCGATTGTTACCATTTAAAATTCCCCGTCCGGAAGCTACAATGAAAAAAAGACAATACGGCTGCTGAAACAGTAAAAGGAGGTCATACATATGAGCAGAAAAGCAATGTGCGCAGTTCCACCCATGGGCTGGAACTCTTGGAACACGTTCACCGAGGACATTAGCGAGGATCTGATCCGGGAAACCGTCGACGCGATGAAGGAGCAGGGACTGCTGGAAGCCGGCTATGAATACGTCGTCATCGACGACTGCTGGAGCTTAAAGGAGCGGGACCGGAACGGAGCACTTGTCGCCGATCCGAAAAAATTTCCACACGGCATGAAAGCCGTCGCTGATTATATCCACGAAAAAGGATTCAAGTTCGGCATGTACAGCTGCTGCGGCACCAGAACCTGCGCCGACTATCCGGGCAGCCTTGAGCATGAGTATGAAGATGCAAAACAGTTTGCCGCGTGGGGCGTGGATTATCTGAAATATGACAACTGCTTTAAGCCCCAGCATCTGGACGACAGAAATCTCTACCGCAGAATGGGACTGGCTCTGGCAAACTGCGGCAGGGATATTGTCTTCTCCGCCTGCCAGTGGGGAACCGAATCCGTCCATGAGTGGATCCGTTCTTCCGGAGCACATCTGTTCCGCTCCACCGGAGACATCAACGATTCCTGGAATTCCATCAAAGACATCGTTCTCTCCCAGATGGACAAAATGGAATATGCCGGCCCCTACTGCCACAACGATATGGATATGCTGGTAGTCGGCATGTATGGAAAAGGCGGAAACGAATATATCTCCGCAGGCGGCTGTACCGATGAGGAATATCAGACTCACTTCTCCTTATGGGCGATGATGAACTCTCCTCTGATGATCGGCTGCGACGTCAGACACATGAACGAACAGACGAAAAAAATCCTTCTCAACCGGGATCTGATCGCAATCAACCAGGATATTGAATGCCGCGCTCCGTTCCAGATCCACTGCACCTCCAACAGCCCGGATACCCGCATCCTGGCAAAATTCCTGTCCAACGGAGATATCGCGATCGGCATGTTCAATTTCGGAGATACGCCGACACTGGCAGCCGTTGATTTCTGGGATCTTGGCCTTCCGGTCAGCTCAGGAAAATGCCTTGAGATCTATGACTGTATCGAACACCAGGAAGTCGGAACCAGAAGCGAAATCTTCAAAGCCAGAGTTTCCGCCCACGGTTCAAAAGTCTATCGATGCAAGGTTGTGGAAAAATCATGACAGATCATCTCTGTAAAACATGCGGAAAAAATCTGACGTCCGACGAAATTGCCCTGCACAGAAAACTGTTCGGCAGAGCATCCACGGAATTCATGTGTCTCGACTGCCAGGCGGCCTATCTGCGGGTAGACCGCAGCCGCCTGGAAAAGACCATCGAAATGTACCATAAAAGCGGTACCTGTGTTTTATTTGCCAAATGGTAAAGGCGGAGGACATGGCGGAAGCCATGTCTTTGCCTGTTTGCCGCCTGCAGAACGCAATAAGAAAAAAAGGAGATTACTATGCCTGAAACAACAGACGTAAGATGTGAAATTTACTGCCAGAAAGGGAAATTCCTGAACGCTGCATTTTCCCTGAAAGTTCAGACGTCTGAACTTTCATCCCTTCCCGTCCATACAGGCGGATACGAAAAAGACGGCGTCCGGGTTACGATCACAGAGCAGGAGATAAACGGATGTCAGATCGGAGAAATCTCCGTTCACATCAGAAACGAATCCTGCCGGGAAAACGACAATCTGCGTGCGGAAAGCCCGGTCAGAGTCTATCTTCCGACAGAAGAGCTTCCGGAGAAGATCACCGCCATGTATCTTTATAATGAATGGTGGACAAGACCTGCATTTGTAAATAGCCTGGAAGATATCCCTGCCCGCACACAGGTTGCGTTTTTTCAGTACAAAGACCGGTACGCCTGTTTTGTGCCAATGATCGGACAGGCTTTCAAAACTTATCTCATTCCGGGAACGAAAACGGAAATCGGTCTGGAAATGACCGCCTGGACCGGCGGACAGCGCTCCCTGGAGGAGCCTCTGTATCTTCTTGCAGAAGCCCCGGTTCTCCAGGACGCCATACACAAGGCTTTTTCCTGGCTGGCGGAATACAAGGGGATCCGAATGAGAAAAGACCGGAGAATCCCTGAAATGTTCCGTTATCTCGGCTGGTGCAGCTGGGATGCTTTTTACAAAGAAGTTTCGGAAAAAGGAATTCGCGACAAGGCTGCCGAGCTGACAGAGAAAAAGGTTCCTGTCGCATGGATGCTGATCGATGACGGATGGCTTTCCGCAAGAGACGAACTGCTCAGCGACTTTATTCCGGACAAAGGAAAATTTCCGGAAGGATTCCGGAAAATGACCGACGACATCCGGGAACAGAATAACATCCGCTGGTTCGGCGTATGGCACGCTCTGGGCGGATACTGGGGCGGCGTCGCGCCGGAAAGCGACCTGGCCCTGATCGAACGTTCCCATCTGTATTCGACGGTCAACGGAAAGCTGGTTCCGAGTCCATATACCGGAGACAAATTCTATCACGACTGGTACAGGGAATTGAACCGGGAGGGAATCAGTTTTGTAAAAGTGGACGGCCAGAGCGCGGTTCCCTATTATTTTGAAAACAGCCTTCCGGTCTGTGAGGCAGCCGCGGGCATGAACCAGGCGCTGGAAAGCGGCGCGTCCCTGATGGACGGCGCGGTGGTCAACTGTATGGGAATGGCTATGGAAAATATTCTGGCAAGACCCGTTTCCGCCGTCTCGAGAAACAGCGATGATTTCGTTCCGGACAAAGAAGGGGGATTTACCGAACATCTGCTGCAGAACGCCTACAATTCCCTGTACCACAATGAGCTGTACTGCTGCGACTGGGATATGTTCTGGACCTCCCATCCGGACGCAGGAAAGCACAGCCTGCTCCGCGCCGTCAGCGGAGGACCGGTCTACGTCAGCGACAAAGTCGGCGACACGGATCCGGAGATTCTGAAACCTCTGATCTATCACAATGGCGAGCTCCTGATGATGGACCGTTCGGCCAGACCCACCGACGACTGTGTCTTCGCCAATCCTCTGACAGACGGCGTCCTGAAGCTTCACAACGTGGCTTCCTATGGCGGCAGCCGGAAAGGCGGCGGATTCGCTGTGTATAATCTGACCGGACAGACACAGACGTTCTCCTTCTCACCGAAGGAAATCCCGGATCTGGAAACCGCTGATGTTTACTGTCTCTACGACTATTTTGGGAAAAAGGCGACTTTTCTTGAAAGGGAAAAAACATACAACGGCAGCCTGGAGAAAAACGGCTGCGGATGGTTCGTTCTGCTCCCCTGCGGAAAAAACGGAGCTTTCCTTGGTCTGCTGGACAAATATGCCGGATTTATGGCTGTCGAGAGCATCTGGGAGTCGGAAAACACTTCCGTCGCCATCCTCCGGGAATCAGGCCCGCTGGGATGGTGTTCGGCAAAGAAACCTTCCCGGATCAGCCTCAACAGCGAGGATGTGACAGATCAGGTCATTGAACAGAATGGCGTCTTTCTCCTCTCTCTTCCCGAGAAAGCCGGGAAGGCAGTGCTCTGCATAGAATATTAAAAAGCAAAAAGGCCGACGGTACATTCTCCCCAAAAGAGAACGTACCGCCGGCCCTTTTCTTAATTCACGTACTCTGAAGCCGGCTTTCTCAATTCATCGTGCCCTGAAGCCAGATCTGTCCTTTAAACCGTCTTCCGACCTCCGGCTCTCCCAGCAGATCCTTTTCGTTGATGCAGACGTCCAGAGGCACATCGTTGCACAGAATATTCATCTGCCACAGCTTTTCTCCGGTAAAAGAATTTACCGTCCTGCTGACGTCCGTGATTTCTCCCAGAATACTGTACTGGTCGCATTCCAGGCCGTAAGGCATAAAATAATTATCCACAATCGAAAGGACATCCTCATGTACAATCCTCCGGGAAATCATCGCGTATGTGTCAATGTCTTCCATCGTCAGACTCTCGATTGCGTCCTCATCCCCGTCTCTGGCCGCAGCGAGCAGTGAACTCTTCTGCTGCCAGGAATCTTTCTCCTTCGCAACTTTTTCCGGATCCTTCCGCACCGGCAGAAGAATCATCCCGTCCCGCGCCAGCCCGGAAAGTCTCAGCGGCGGCTGTTTTTTCAGTTCTCCGGGCTCTTTTCTTGAATTCAGATAATCCGCTGCATTGATCAGATAGAAGATCAGCGTAATGCCAAGACGCAGATCGTCGCATCCTCCGGCAAAAGATTCCCTGGCGGCGTGGCGTTCCACAGAAACCGCCTCGTATGTGGTAATCTGCCCTCCGTTGAAATACGGATGGTAATATTCCATCTGGAATTCGCCGTCTTCATCATACTCACCGCAGACAGTAATTCCACAGTCGTATCCATATTCTCTGGAGATTTCCACAAAAGAGTGGTGCTTTTCATCTTCCACTACTTTTTTTATATCATAATTTTCCAGAACATCCTGTAAAATCACATCCAGGTCTCTCTTGTTTTTCAGTTCGGAAAATCCTACTGCACCCAAAAATGCATGCATGAAAAACACCTCCTCTTTCTGTCTGCGCAGGAAACGCGCAGCTCCGCCTGATGCCTGTCTTTTTTCTTTTCATCTCTTACTTTTCTCCGGTTTTTGTTCCGGCATCTGTTCTTTCTTCCCGCGAGCAACGAGCCAAGCGGACATGCTTGCATGTCCATTTGGCAACTGCCGTGAGGGTCAAAAACCCACAGCTCTGCTGCACTGCAAGTTTGATGCCCCGTAGCTTGCTGCGGAGTTTTTGACTTGTAACAGTTCAGCTGGCTGAACCGTTAGGCTGAACCGTTACCTTTATTTTTTCGGAATTAATTTTTCCTTTCCGCCCATATACATCCGAAGCGGTTCCGGGATATTGACGGTTCCGTCCGCGTTCAGGTTGTTTTCCAGAAATGCGATCAGCATACGCGGCGGCGCTACAACCGTGTTGTTCAATGTATGCGCCAGGTATTTTCCGTTTTCACCGTTGACGCGGATTTTCAGTCTTCTTGCCTGTGCATCCCCCAGATTGGAGCAGCTTCCCACTTCAAAATACTTTTTCTGTCGCGGAGACCATGCTTCCACATCCACAGATTTCACCTTCAGATCCGCCAGATCTCCGGAGCAGCATTCCAGCGTGCGAACCGGGATATCCAGAGACCGAAACAGATCCACGGTATTTTTCCACAGTCTGTCATACCACATCATGCTATCTTCCGGTTTACATAATACTACCATTTCCTGTTTCTCAAACTGATGGATTCGGTAGACGCCTCTCTCCTCGATGCCGTGCGCGCCTTTTTCCTTGCGGAAACACGGAGAATAGCTGGTCAGCGTCAGCGGAAGTTTTTCTTCCGGAATAATGCTGTCAATAAATTTTCCGATCATGGAATGCTCGCTGGTTCCAATCAGATACAGATCTTCGCCTTCGATTTTGTACATCATGGATTCCATCTCGGCGAAACTCATCACTCCGTTTACGACATTTCCATGAATCATAAACGGCGGCACACAATAAGTAAAGCCGCGGTCGATCATAAAATCACGGGCATATGCAAGGATTCCGGAATGCAGTCTCGCAATATCTCCCATCAGATAATAGAATCCGTTTCCGGCAACCTCCCTTGCGCTGTCCAGGTCGATTCCGTCGAAAGATTCCATGATTTCCGTATGATATGGAATTTCAAAATCCGGAACCACCGGATCGCCAAAGCGTTCCAGCTCCACATTCTCACTGTCGTCTTTTCCGATCGGAACAGAAGGATCGATGATGTTCGGAATCACCATCATGATCTTACGAATCTCTTCTTCCACTTCCTTCTCTCTCGCAGAAAGTTCGGCAGTGCGCGCTCCGTCAGCGGCGATTTCCTTTTTGATCTGATCCGCTTCCTCTTTCTTGCCCTGCGCCATCAACGCGCCGATCTGTTTGGAAACTTTATTCTTCTTTGCCCGGAGGGCTTCCACTTCCTGTTTGATCTCGCGATTTTCCTTGTCAAGGGCAATCACCTGATCCACCAGCCCCAGTTTCTGATCCTGGAATTTGTTTCGGATGTTCTGTTTTACAACTTCCGGGTTTTCTCTTAAAAATTTAATGTCTAACATAATTTCCTCCTGTACTTCCGACATTTTGGCGTCCGTTTGTTTGCAGGAACTGCTGCACGTTTTTGCAGCAGTGCAGTCTGCTCTGTGCAGAAAATGTACAGACCGTATACAAACATGACGCTTGCGGACATCCGGCCGCAGCAGCACGATTTCATTGCCAGATGTCGCAGCCATTCAGCTGATAAACGGTTACGGCTGAACAGTTACCATTTTGTACTGCTATCATATATCAGTATTTACACTTTTTCAAGTATCGAACCTCTGTTTTTCCCTCTTCGTAAACGCTCAGCCAACTGATAACAGTTCAGCTTGCTGAACTGTTACGGCATCCGGCCATTAAACATCGCTTCCAATGTTCAGATTTCCTCCAGCAGATCCAGCGTGTCGTCCATGGAAACCGCCTGCCGGAGCGCGTCAATCTCTTCATCGCTCAGCATAATATATGACTCGCCTTTTACGATCTCCTTAATATAAAGGAAGCAATTATCACGGCTGTGAATCGCATTCAGAATAAATCCCGTATTATTTTCATCCAGCATTGCGAGAGCAAAACTAAGCTTTCCTCCCACATCGTCAAAGGCATCGTATTTCACAATCCCATATTTGTTCAGCGTTTTTCCGAGAACTTTCTTCAGAATTTCGATGTCTTTCTGCTGAACCGCATTCTGTTTGGTCAGACGGTCAATCTCCTTAAACCGCGCCGAAAACAGCTTTTCCAGCGACTGCCCTTCCCGGCCTTTCATGAAACTCTTGTATTTCTGATTGAGCCGGGTAAGGCGAAGCGACATACTCACTGTCATGATTGCAAGTACAATAACCAGAACGATCAGGAGAAGAACGATAACTCCCAGATCGATTCCGACTCTGTCAAATAGATTGCTCATGGTATTTCCCCTTATCCTGTGTTGTTAACTGTAATTAATCCCTTTGTATACTGCGGTAAATATCACTCGTTGATGGATTCAAACAGTTCCACCAGTCTCTCCAGTTCATCCTGGGAATAGTATTCAATTTCTATTTTCCCTTTTTGTTTGCTTCCCCTCCTGATGGAAACTTTCGTTCCAACAATCCCTTTGATTTTTTCTTCCAGGCTCTGGTAAATTGCGTCCTGTGCGGAGTCTGTTTCTTTCTTTTTTCTTACCTTCGGATTCAGCACTTCTTTTACCAGCCGTTCTGTCTCGCGCACACTCAGTTTTTCATCAAAAACTTTTGTAGCAAAGAAATACTGCTGTTCTTTGTCTTCAATTGCCAGCAATGCCCGGGCATGTCCGGTGGTTATCATTTCGTCGATGACCATCTGCTGCACTCTGTCGTCCAGTTTCAGCAGACGCATGGAGTTTGTCACCGCAGTCCGGCTCTTTGAAACACGTTCCGCAATTTCATCCTGGTGAAGATGGAATTCATCCATCAGTCGCTTAAACGCAATGGCTTCTTCAATAGGATTCAGCGATTCTCTCTGAATATTTTCTATCAGAGAAATCTCAACTGCTTCCTGATCGGAAAATTCTTTAATAATCACAGGAACTTCCTTCAGGCCCGCAAGCTTTGCTGCTCTCCAGCGGCGTTCTCCTGCGATAATTTCGTAATAATCCTGCTTTTTCTTGACCAGAATCGGCTGAAGGATTCCAAACTGGCGAATGGAATCAGCCAGTTCAATCAGGCCATCCTCATCAAAATTTTTTCTCGGCTGTTCCCGGTTGGGCTCCAGCTCTCCGATTTTCAGTCTGACTTCCGCAGGCTTCTCAACAACTTTTTCGACAATCTTTTCAACGACCTTTACTTCCGGTTCCTTCTTTCCAGAGTTCGCCGATGACTTTGCCGACGAGGAAGGTGAAATCAGTGAATCCAGACCTTTGCCCAGGCCTCCCTTTCTTACTGCCATGTCTCATCCCCCTTATGTACCACTTCTTCCGCCAGAAGACGGTAGCTTTCCGCCCCTGTTGACTTACTGTCGTAGTAGTTGATCGGAAGTCCGTAGCTTGGCGCTTCTGCCAGACGCACGTTTCTTGGTATGATCGTCTTGTAGATATTCTGATTCAGACTGTTCTTTACGTTCTCAACTACCTGCAGGGAAAGATTTCTTCTGGCATCATACATCGTAAATACCACCCCTTCGATTTCCAGTGAAGCGTTCAGTCGTTCCTGCACAAGATCAATCGTATGCATCAGCTGGGACAATCCCTCCAGCGCATAATACTCACACTGAATCGGAACAAGCACCGAATCCGCTGTTGTCATTGCATTGATCGTCAGCATATTCAGAGAAGGCGGACAGTCAATGATAATAAAATCATAGTCGTCTCTCACCTGGTCCACAGCGTTTTTCAGCACAAACTCTTTTCCATCTACGCCGAGCAATTCAATTTCCGCTCCTGCCAGATTGACATTGGAAGGAATCAGAGACAGATTTTCAAACTCCAGCGGTATAATACAGTCTTCTATCGAGATTTCTCCCAGCAGCAGCTCATAAACAGTATTTTCCACACTATCCTTCTCAACGCCAAGACCACTGGTTGTGTTGCCCTGCGGATCAATGTCAATCGCCAGAACCTTCTTTCCCAGTTCCGCCAGGCAGGACGAAAGATTAATTGCTGTGGTGGATTTTCCCACACCGCCTTTCTGATTGGCGATCGCAATTGTTCTTCCCAAAGCTTTTCCTCCTTTCTTTCGCAGACAACATTGAAATGATGCATCCGACGGCGCCCGTTTTCCAGACATTTTCATTTTTTTATCCTGTCAGAACTGCTATTTTCATCCCGTTATTGCTGCGAGGCTCAAGATGCGTTTATCCCAAAGCATTACGTTCTGCAACTCTCCGGCTTCAGTATATCTGTTTGTAATTGGAAATTCGGAATCCGGTATCTCAGATGCAATACCTGAAATCCAGCATCTTAGCTCCCATATTTCAAATCCAATATCCGAATTTCAGATACACTCTCATCCATACAGTCTTCCGTCTGATTCTGAATCATAACAGTTTTAACCAGGCGGTTCGTCACATAACTCCTGCTTCTTTCTTATAAAAATGACATCTTAAAAACATAATAGCATAGAACCAATCGAAATACTATAAGAAATCTGTCTCTTATACACATCTCCGAGCCCACGAGA
>ERZ1090868.156-NODE-156-length-36258-cov-5.461509_pt1 | contig 36258 bp, 20 predicted proteins | sample MGYA00478475_ERZ1090868 | MGnify/ENA primary metagenome ERZ1090868 (study PRJEB33644, sample SAMEA5815747) | chicken gut metagenome | biome: Chicken; feature: Gastrointestinal Tract; material: Caecum | place: Ireland | collected 2019-01-01 | study: A study of the...
CCCCCGCCCCCCCCCCCCCCCCGCGGGCGGGCCCCCCCCCCCCCCCCCGCAGGGTCTTCTTCCTCCTCGCCGCTCTCTGCCGAGAAGGTGACGGAAAACGCTTCCGTCATGTAGCGGGGCAGCGAAACGGCATACCTGCCCTCTCCCAGGCCGAGCGTCTGCAATTCCTCTTCGCCGAGCTTCGCCGCGAGCGTACAGCCCTCCGCGACGTCGGCTTCGGCGATCAGATAGCCGTTCTTTGCCTCCACGCCGCGCACGGAGACGTTCTCCCCCTCCGCGGAGAAGGAAACGGCTCCCGCCGCCTGCGCGGGGCGCACCGTCACGTCGGCGCCCGTTTCGGAACCGACGGAGAGATAGGCGTACCCGTCGGGGAAGTCCGCGCGGGTGCACTGCAGATCCGCGAGCTTTGTATCCCCCGACCAGACGGCGCCGCCCTCCTCTCCTATCTCGAAGGTGAAGGTAACGGCAGATTCGGCCAGCAGGATCTCCCGCAGCAGCGGCGATACGGGCTCCCCGTATCCGCCTCCCGTTTCGCACCACATGGTTTCGGGAGAAGGCTCCCACGAAGAATTGGTATTTTCCGCCTTGCCGGCGTTTTCGCCGTCCGCCCAGAACCGCAGCGCGGCCGCCGCGCCCCCGTTCTGATGCCCGTACACGCTGCCCGCCTGCGCGAAGGTCACGTTGGGGTACAGCAGTACGTCGAATATGGTCACCTGATAGATCTGCCCGACGTCTCCGAAGTCGACGGAAACGGAGAAGGGCTCCGAAACGTCGAACCCTACGCCGTATACGGAATAGCCGCCGCCGAAAAAGCTGAATTCGGCTTCGCCGCTCTCCTCGTCCACGCGCAGCGGAAAGGAATAGTACTCGCCCGAAACCGCCTCGTTGAGCGCGGGCTCGCCGACGTAGGTGATGCCCGACGTCCTGTTCCAGCCGAACACGTCGCCCTCGAAAAAGCTCTGCGTCTGCGTCACTTTGCCGTAAAGCACGGTATCTTCGTTCACCGCGCCGAAGGAATAGGGCCGCGTGAGCGCCTCGTCCGTGAACCACTCCGTCTTCAACCCCGCCTCGGAGAGCGCGGTGCGGCTGTCCGATCCGTCTATGCCGCGGTGCAGGTCTGCGACCGTCAGCGCGGGCGCGCTGTCTCCCGCCGCGACCTCTCGCGTGACGGGCGAAAACGCGCGCACGGAATAGGTGACGGTATGCGTGCCTTCCGCGGCGGAGACCGCGGCGAAGTGCGGGAACGCCGGCAAAACCGCCAGTGCCGCCGCCAGTGCCGCGGCTAAAAATTTCTGTCCCCCGCGCATGGCGTTATGCCTCAGCCTGCCAGGGCGTATCGTACACGATCTCCGAAACGTATTCGCCCTCCGTAAGGTAGTGTTCGAGGCACCACTCGTGGATCAACCCGGAAACCTGACCCCGCACGGAAATGAGATTATCCAGAAGCGCCTTCTCCCCGCTGTAATATACGGTGATCGGCTTGACCCATTTATTGTTGACCAGCGTCATGTCCGTGAAGATACTCTTGATCAGCCCCGCCTCCGTGGCGAGAGCGGAATCATCCGGATCGCTGGGGTAATGGTCGCCCGTCACGGAGAAGGCACACTGCCAGGGCAGATACAGTTCTTCGAGATTATAATTGTCGAAAAACTGCATAGTGAACCCACCCGCTTCCTGCCAGCGTGCGGGGAGCTTCAGCGTCACGCAGCCCGCGTGCCAGAACGCGCGGTCGGCTATTGTTGAGACCGTATCGGGCAGGATGAGTTCGGTGAGCTTGTTGCCGAGGAAGGCGGAATTGCCTATGGTATTGAGAACGCAGTCGTCCGCAAAGGTGAGCGTCTCTATCGTGCCGTCATAGGTGAGCGTGCCCGCAGAGGAATCTGCCTGGTAATGCCCGTTCATGTTGAAGGCGCTGTCGCCTATCCCCAGCAGGGAAGAGCCTATGTGCACCGACGCGATGGAGTTCATGCCCTCGAACACACGGTGCTGGATCGTCGTGGCAGAGTCGCCCGTATCGAGCGAGGTTATCTGTTTGCCTGCGGGAAGGGTAAAGAGGGTATCTGCCGTGCCGATGTGCGAGACGGGCGCCCAATACCCTTCATATCTGGCACAGTCGGGCACGGCGAGCGCGCCGCCCGCAAAGGTGCTGTCCGCCCCCAGAAGGAGCAGCCCGTATTCGTCCGAGATAAAAGGACGCCCGTCGATGGTGCCGTCCCCGTATATGAGGCCCTTGCTGCAAAAATCGACCTTCACGCTCTCCTCGTCGCCGCCTGCGGAGACGGTGACGGCAGCGCTGCCGCCGACCGGCGCGGACGCGGAAACGGTAAAGGAGATGACCGCCCCGCTCTCCGTCTGATCGCTCACGGAAGCGGTCACGTATTCGGAATCAGCGGAAACCTGCGGGAGCTGCGAAGAGGGCACGCCCGAAACGGAAAAGGTTTCCGTCTCTCCGGGCGCGGCGGACACCGCCCAGCTCTCCGCCCGCAGCGAAACGCTGCCCTGCTCCGCCGTGACGGTCACGTTCAGCGTCGCGCTCGCGCCGCCGATCTGCGCCGTGACGGCAGTGCTCCCTGCCGCGACGCCCGTGATTCTGACGCTCTTTTCAGACGCCGCCTCTGCGGTGGCGACGGCCGTATTACCCGAGGAAAAGGCGACCTGCCCTTCCGCATCCGTTTCGACCTGCGCCGTGACAGATTCCCCCGCTTCGACGGTGACCGAAGCCTGCGTGAAAGAGAGCTGCGTCTGTTCTCCGCCCTCCGTGCAGGCCGCGGCGACGGCGGCGACAGCAAAGAGCAGCAGCGCCGCCGCTATGCCGACGGCAAGGTGCCTGAAAAAATTTTTCATGATGTTTCCTCCCTGTAGATATTATTTATTGATGATTTTTCTGCGGGCTGACCCGCCTTTTTTCAGTGCCGCCGCGGCGGCAACGGCCATGCAGGCGGCCGGCCATGCGGCTTCTCCCGCGGCGGACGAGCTGCACCCGCCGCCTTCCGTCACGGTCACGAGGCGCCTGACTTGCGTGCGGTTCCCGTAAGTGTTCTCCGCCGTATAGATCAGTTCGTACGTGCCTGCTGCGGAGGTATCCGCCTCTCCCTCGACGGAGACGGCGATCTCCCCTTCTATCGCGTCGGCGGCGGACACGCCCGCGAGAGGATCGAAAGCCTCGCCGATGCCGACGGCAATATCCTCCGCCCCCGCGATCTGCGGATACACGGCGGAAGGATCTTCCTTATAAATGGTAAATTCGTCGATCTCCTCCCCCGCGGCGCTGCGCGTGGAGAGCTTGAGCATGCCGCTGCGCACCGTGATCTCGGTGAACTGCGGAGCCGCCCCGTCGTACATGGCGGCGATGTAAGGCGCATCTTCCGCCTCGGGGCATACTCCGAACACCTTGTTCCCCGTAGACGTTCCCAGCGTGACGTACAGGATCTCCCCGTCGGGGAGCACGCTGCAATGCCTCTTTTCATCCTCCGCGGGCACGGGCTGCGTGCCGCGCATCATGTGCGCGCGGGTATAAATGTGCTCGTGCCCCGTGAGGACGAGGTCTATATCCTGCGCGGTGAACGTGGCGCTCAACGACTGTCTGCGCTGCGCGATGTCTTCCTCGCCGTACTGTTCGTACAGCGTGCTGCCGCGGAACAGGCTGTGATGCATGGCGGCGACGCGCCAGACGATCCTGTCGCCGTACGCTTCCCTGCCCGCCTCCGCCGCTTCCGCGAGGAAGGCGGCGTGCACGCCGTCGTCCTTTACGTTGCTGTTGAGAACGAAGAACTGCACGTTCCCCGCCACGAACCAGTAGTCGCCCGACTGCGCCCCCGCGGAAGAACTCGCGCCGTTGCCCGACAGGTTGGGAAAGTTGTGGTGCTCCGACCAGTTGCTCTTGCTGACCTCGTGGTTGCCGATCACCCCGGCAAAGGGCACGCCGCGCAGCGCCCGCGCCCCGAAAAACTGTTCGTACTCTCGCTCGCTCTGCGGCAGCGTCGCCGCGCCGGAGCCGAAGCTCTCCACCTCGTCGCCCATATGCAGGACGAAGGCGGGAGATACCGCGGCCGCCGCATCCAGCGTATCCTGCCATGCGGCGCCGTCGGAAACCTCGTCCCCGTTGGTGCCGATCTGCGCGTCTCCCAGAGCGACGAAGCGCAACCCCTCTCCCGAAGGGAGCGTGCGGAAGGAACAGGTCTCCGACCACGCGCCTGCCGTACCGACCCGCCAGACGTATTGCGTATCCGCCTTCAGCCCGGAAACGGACGCCTTGAACACATAATAATTGACTTTCCCTTCCGAGAGCGCGCCCGCAACGGCAATCTCATCATGTTCGCCGGGGAAGACGCCGCCCGCCTCCCCTTCCGCGATCTGCAGCAGCTGTTCCTGCTCCGTCGTACGGCGGAAGGAGTACCAGTTGAAATTCATCTGCGTCTCGTCCGCGCCGACGAACGCCGTCATCATCGCGTAATCTTCCGCCGCGGCGTATGCACCCCGCGGGGAAAGGGACGGAACAACGGCGAGCGCGCATACAATCGCGAGAGCGGCAATCATGCAGGTCAGGCGCCGGAATCCTGAATACGTGCCCTTCAAAATCTCTCCTTCACCCGTTGCGGCAGGGCCCCGTGGAGCGGCGGACGATCAGCTCCGGCTCTATCACTTCCCTGCGCACGACGGATTTGTCGCGGATGTTGTCGTAGAGGATGTCGAAGATCTTTTCCCCGTATTCCTCGCTGCGATGGGATATGGTCGTGAGCGGCGGGTTGAACACCTGCGCGAACTGGATATCGTCCATGCCGACGACGGACACGTCGTACGGCACGCGCAGCCCCGCCTCGGCGAGCGCGCCCATCGCGCCCGACGCCATCATGTCGTTGGTGCACACGACGGCGGTGAAATCGCGCGTACGCGCCATCAGTCTCTTCATGAGCGCGTAGCCCGTCTGCACGGTGCTGTCGTACGGGCTTTCTCCCTCTTCGACGAGCGGTTCGCCGCTGCCGAGCCTGTCGCGCATCGCCGCATAGAAGGAAAACAGCCGCTGGTCGTCCGAATAATTGCGGTCGAACCCGCTCAGATAGGCGATCTTTTTGTGACCCAGCCCGATAAGGTGGTCTATGATCTGATACATGCCTCTGTTGAAATCCAGTTCCAGCCCGCAGATACGGTCGTCCGAAACGTGCCGCATCGAGGTGATAATGACGCTTATGTCGCGGTCGAGCAGCTTTTTCAGATAGTGTTCGCTCACGAAGGAGGAGACGACGGAAACGAACACGCCGTCCACCCTGCGCGCGATAAAGTTGTCGATGTACCGTTCGAGGTTCGCCGTGCCCCCGCAGACGTTGACGAAATAATCTTTGCTCATCGCCGCCTTCTGGATGCCCTTTACGACCTCCATCTGCAGCGGGCTGGCTATGTCGTTGGTGAGCACCGCGATGGTGTTCGTGCGGTTGGTGATCATCGCCCCCGCGATCATGTCGGGGCGGTAATCGAGTTCGTCCGCTGCCGCCATCACCCGCTCGCGAAGGGCGGGCGAAACGTAGCGTTTGTTGGAAAACACGTACGAAACCGTCGCTTCGGAAACGCCCGCAAGCGCCGCCACCTCCGACCTCTTCGGGCGGATGCTTCCCCTCGTCCGCCTCTTGACTTTCATTTCCATTTTGCTCTTCTTGCCTCCGTCTTTCGATTGCCCTGCGCCGTTCACAGCTGCATGACGCGGCGCATCTGCGATGTGAGATACAAACCGTTGGAGCGATGATCCGCCTCTTTGGGATGCCCCGCCGTGCTGACGACGGGCAGTTCCACGTGCGTGACCCTGCCGCCGTATTCTTCCGCAAGCCCCGCGGCGATCGCGCCGAGCTGCGCGGCTATGTCGGCCGAAACGCTGCTCATCGCGCCCGTGCAGCAGAAGATGTATGCATGCGGATACTTTTCCGTTATCAGGTCGAGCAGCCTTTTGTACGCCGCGCGCACAGCCGCGTCGGATATGCCGAGCAGCTTATCGTTGGTGCCGAGGTCGACGATCACCGCGTCCGGCACGTACAGCGAAAAATCCCACGCGGCGGGGTCTCTCTCCCCGTATTTTTCATAGTAATCGAAGATATTCGCATAAGAATCGGTGAGCAGCAGCCCCGAGCGGCACACAGTGTTGAATTCCGCGCCCAGCATCCCCGCCGCCACCGCGCCGTAGGATGCCAGCGAATTTTCGCTGCCCGTATCCGCCAGATCCGCGTCCTGCGTGCGCATCGCGTTCGCACCCGCGGAAATGCTGTCTCCGACGATCTCTATCTTCATCGCGGGGCGCGCGGGCGGTTGCCGGAATCCGCCGTCGGATGTGACGGACTTCACGTACGCCCCCGTATACTTCGCCTCCGTGACCTTGATCAGCTTTGCGGTATGCTCGCCCTCTTCCAGCCCCTCCGCCAGCACGACCTTTTGCGCCGCGCCGCCGGTGTCGGGGAGTTCGATGAGCGTTGCCTCTTTATACGACGTCTCCCCGTCGAGGAAGAGATAGGCATAGCCGTTTCCGCTGAGTTCGGGCGGACGCATCTGCGACGCGTCGGCGACGATCTCCGCCTCCAGCCTCGTGCCGTAGAAAGCGACCTCAAAGCCCGCGGAGGCATTGCTTATGCTCACCGTGCCCTCCGCCGCATCGTGATAACAGCGGCCGTACCACTGTATCCTGTCCTCCCGGGCGCTCTCCGTAAAGGTGAGCGTTTCCGGTTCGAGCGGCTGCTGCGTTCCGGGCTGTCCGGTATCCGGCGGATCCTGCTCCGTATTCCCGCCCGAGCAGCCCGCAAACGCGGCGAAAAGCAGCATCAGGCAGGCGACGAGCGCCGCGCACTTGCGCAAAGCCATGTTTTCCCCTCCTTATGCGAAGATATTCTCTTCCAGAAAGGCAGCGAGCCGCTGCGCGTTCGCGGCGTGTTCCTCCTGCCTGGGATGCCCGCTCGCCGCGCGCGTCAGTTCGAACCCGAACACGTTGCCCAGCGATGCATCCAATTCCTGCGCCAGCCGCGCGAACAGCGCGTTCTGCGCTGCGACGGCCGCGCTGCCGTAACTGCCGTAGCAGACCACGATGGCAGCGGAAGGATACTTTTCGCGCAGCTCCGCCGCAAACGCCTTGTAATCTGCCTCGAACACGGTGCCGAAGGAGGCATCGTTCAGGATGATGTCGTTGGTGCCGAGGTCGACGATCACCGCGTCCGGCACGTACAGCGAAAAGTCCCACGCGCGGCTCCCGGGCGCGGCGGGGTCTGTCTTTTCGTACAGTTTGGGAATGACGTTCGCCGCGTCCCCGTAGTCGCCCATGCGCGCGCCGCTCACGCAGAAAACGTTCGCCTGCGCGCCGAGCAGCTGCGACGCCGCAAAGCCGTAAGAGGAGAGCGCGTCCTCCGTCTCCGTCGTCAGCTTTTCGTCGGCGGTGCCGCTGCGCAGCGCCGTGTGCCCCGCCGTGATGGAATCTCCGTAGATTTCCAGCTTGCGGGCGGGCTTTTCGGGCGCGGAGAGGAAGGCGCCGTCTGTTTCAAGCGAAAACACCTCGAGGTCGAAGCCCATCGCCTCGGTGCTTTTGAGCACCTTCACGGTGTGCTCCCCTTCCGCGAGCCCCTCCGCGAGGGTGACGGTCACCTGCTCCGTCTGCGATACCGCCCGCCGCTCAAACGCACCGCCGTCCGTCGAAATTCCGATATACGTGCGCCTGTTTCTCTGTTCGGAACTGTCGAAAAATCCCGCCGACGCCGTGCGGCTGCGCAGCTGCACGGACAGCTGCGTGCCGTCGAAGCGCACCTCGAAGCCGGACGCTGAGTTGTTGACGAACACGCTGCCCGCGCGTTCGTCGCGGTAATAGCGCCCGTACCAGTTCACGTACTCTTCCGCCGTCCCCTCGTCAAATGTCAGTTCCGACACCGTTTCGGCGGGAGGCGGGTCGACCGGGCCGTCCCCTCCCGGCTCCTTCTCCGCAGCGGGGGCGCACCCCGCCAGCAGCGCCGCGCACGCGAGCGCGCACAGCACGGCGAAGATCCGCTTTCTTGCTTTCTTCATTCCGTCACCTTCCTGATCTCTATCATAATGTCCGCAAAGTCTGCCGTAACGGTAAGTTTACCGCCGGACAGCGTGTAATCGTTCGTCTCCTCGCCGTCCGCATAGACCTTGAACGCGAAATCCGGCTCCTCGAAGGTGAACTGCACCTTCAGCCCGGAGACGGGCGTCCCGCAGGCGGAAACGCCTGAAAGCGCCGCGAAATAGTGCCCTGCGGAGAGGTCGTAATAGTGCCCGCCGTAGGTAAGGTTCTCCATGCGGATATAATGCAGCCCGTCCGGCAGGTTGGGGGCAACGCCCAGCGTCTTGCCTTCCAGCGGCTCCAGCGAGAAGAACGCGTCGGGTATGGCGCGGATGACGATCGCCGCCTCGAGGAACTCGTAGTCCAGGCCGATCTGTCCGCCCTGCCCGCCGCCCTGCAGGCTGATGCCCGTGGGCAGATAGTAGTCGCGGTAGAAATTCCAGCCGGAGCCTCCCGCCGCCTCCACCTTTTTATACCATTCCACAAAGGCGTTCAGCCGTTCGCCCGCGCGGTTGACGTCCGTCCGCGCCTGCGAAACGAGGTCGTAATAGGTCAGATGCAGCGCCGTGCCGCCGTTGTTTACGTTCGTGCCGAACATGCCCACGCCGCTCCAGAACACGTCCGGCGTAAGTTCGACGGTACAGAAGCGAGGGGCAAATTCGTAGAAATAGATGTCCTCGCCCGTGCTGTTGTCCCCCCGTACGGCGCGCTCCCCGTTGATCCAGCTCATGATGCTCGCGCGCTGTTCTTCGGTGCCCAGCCCCGCGGCGATCGCCTGCTGGTTGAACATGAGATAGCCGTTATCCTGCAAAGAGCCGTTCGTGCTGCGCACGCCCGCATGGAAACGCCCCGTCCTTTCGTTCCAGAAATACTCCTCGAACCGCGTTTTGCACAGCTGCGCAAGCTCTCCGAGGCTCTCTTCGGTAAGCTCGTAGCGGCAGCGCCCGTCCAGGTTTTCGTTCTGCGTATAGGCGGCGCCCGCGTTCACCCCGTACTCCGCGCACATATTCTCGAGGTACTTCATCGCCCTGATCGCGTTGTAGTAGGAGATGTTGCAGTAGATGTTCACGTCGGGGAAGGAGGAGACGTCCCAATAGCCGTCCCCCAGCCCGAAGTTCACCTGCGAACCGCGATTGTCGTGCCCGACGAGGTATTCGGTGGAGATCAGCCCGCTCTCCCCTTTCAGCTGATAGTACAGGTAATTCATCGCCCTGCGCGCGTTCGGCATCACTTCCGCCAGCAGCGCCGCGTCTTGCGAAAAGGAGAGGATCTCTTTGGCGGCGATGATATAATTGCAGTTGTTCAGAACATGCCTGTCGTCGTACTCGCCGCCTATCCAGTCTATCGCTATATTGCCCGAGATCGTCTTGCCCTCATCCGCCTGCACGACGACTTTCAGCCCCGTGATCTCTTCGCGGTCCCTGCCCCAGCCTTCCAGCAGGTACATGGGGAAAAAGCCCTCCACGAGGTCATATTCGCTGCCGTATTCGAGGGAAAACCCCTGCAGGCAGAAGGTGGAAAACGCCGCCTTTTTATCCTCCGACCAGCTGTCGTCCGACGCCGTCTTGTAATAGATATAGAGGTCGTCCACCGCGGAACGATCCGTCAGGGAAAGATAAAACCCGATCTGCACGAAGGGCATGCCCATCGCCGTGCGGCTTATGTCGGGAGAGGTGATCTCGATGCGTTCCCCGTTTACGGTGCGGGCGGTGAGCCGCGAATCGTTCACCGAGAGATAGGTACCCGCCGCTGCCTGCCAGCCTGCGGCGTCGGAATCGAACCCGTAGTACAGCCCGCCCGAACTCTGATGGGAAGGGAATTCCCAGCCCAGCCCCCAGCTGTTGGCGCCGCCGCCGTCCGGCATCACGTAGCCCTGCGCGTCGAGGTTGGGCGCGCGCAGCCAGTCCGTCACGAGGTCTTTGGTCGCATACTCCGAAGGGAGCGTTCCATAAGCCGCGGAAGAATCCCAGAAGGAACCTGCCATCGCCTCCCACTCCTTCCAGTCGGAGCGGCCCGCGCCGACGGGGAAGTTGTGGATCTGCGTCTGTTCATTATAGCGCATATGGCGCTCGGTATAATCGTTGAGCACGTGCGCGAGGTCCTCGTCCGAGCTGTAAAACGCCAGCGTCCTGTCCTGCGAGGCATGGACGGGCGTGTAGTCGTATTCATAGTATTTATCCTGCACGGCGGGCGTGCAGCCGGCCGCCGCGAGGCAGGCGGACGCGAGGATGAGGCACAGCGCCTTTTTTATCTTCATACGGTTTCTCCCTTTGCGGATGAATGGTTCAGTCTTTCAGCCCCGTGCTCGCCACCCCTTCCATCAGATAGCGCTGGAAGACGAAGAAGAGCACGGCGCAAGGCAGGATCATGATCACGCCCGCCGCCATCGCCACGTTCGCAAAATGCGTGCTCTGCGGGCCGTAGTCGAAATAGATGCCGAGGGCGAGGGTGATGCTGTCGCTGCTGCGGTTCAAGTAGGTATAAGGCGTCATGAAATCGTTCCAGGAACCCATGAACGAAGTGACGCCGACGTACAGGAATACCGGCACGCACAGGGGCAGCATGACGCGCACGAAGATGACCAGAGAGTTTGCCCCGTCCAGCTTTGCCGCGCTCAATAAATCGTTCGGGATCCCGCGCATGAACTGCCGCATGAGGAAGATGTTGACAGCCCCGCCGCCGAACAGCGAGGGCACCCACATGGGCAGCAGCGTGTCTACCCATCCCAGCCGCGCATAGATGGTGTACAGCGGGATGATGGTGACGACCGCGGGGATCATCATGGTCGAAAGTACGATGCCGAACATCAGGTCTCTGCCTTTGAACTCCAGCTTGCAGAACCCGTAGGCGCAGAGCGAGGAGACGAGCGGTATGCCGATGCCGACGATCAGCCCGACCAGAAGCGAATTTTTCAGATACATCAGGTAGCGCGACCCGCCGCTCAAAATGGACAGGTACGTGCCGAGGTTTATGATCCCCTGCCGCGAGAACAGCACCTGCGTATTCACCTCCGAATCGGGCAGGATGCTGATGGCGAGCATGACGAACAGCGGGAAGAGGAAAAACAGGACGAGCACGCACAAGACGAGATAACTCGCCGCCGAGCCGGCTATCCTGCGTGCCGCCGCTGCGCGGCGGTTGACGGTAGCGCTCTGCATGGTCATCCCTCCTCCCCGTAGTACACCCATTTGCTCGTGCGCATGGTCACGAAAGTGAGCGCGCCGATGATGGCAAACAGGATAAAGCTCAACGCGCAGGAATAGCCGAACTCGCTCACGCGGTTGTCGTAAATGTTCATGACGAAGAAGTACAGGCTGTAATTCGGGCCCGCGCCGCCCGTCAGAGTAACGACCTGCGCGTACGTCTGCATGACACCGATGATTCCCATCACGGTATTGTACAGGATCATGGGCGTGCACAGCGGTATGGTGATGGAAAAGAGCCTGCGCGCCTTGCCCGCGCCGTCGAGCAGCGCGCTCTCGTAGACCGCTTTCGGTACGTTTTTCAGTTGCGCGAGCCACAGGATCATGTTCCCGCCCAGCCCGAACAGCGACACGAAGATCAGCGACGGCATCGCCGTGGATTCCGATTGGAACCACTGCATTTCCGGCAGGCCCATCCCCTCGAGCAGGCCGTTGACGACGCCGTAATTCGGGTCGGTGATGCGCGACCACAGCATGCCGCTGCACACGGCGGGGATGAGCACGGGCAGGTAAAACAGCGTACGGAACACCCGCATCCCCTTCAGCTGCTGATTGAGCAGCAGCGCGAGGGAAAAGGAGAGCACGAGGGTGAGCGGCACCTGAATGAGCGCGTACACGAACGTGACCTTCATCGACTGCCAGAAGAGAAAACGATAGGTCGGCACGGTGAAGTTTTTCAGGTAATTGTCAAGCCCCACGAATTCGCCCAGCCCCGTAAAGGTGAAGGGCTTGATGGGCGTATCGAAAAAGCTGCAATAAAAGGCATAGATGATGGGCAGCGCCGTAAAGATAGCTATGCCGAGAACGACGGGCAGTATGTATAGCCAGCCCTCCACGTTCTGCCATATTTTGCGCCTCGTCCTCTGCGAAACCTTCATTCTCCCTCCCCTTATTCGACGATGCCCGTCCTGTCTTTCATTGTCTGTAAGTATGTCTGCAAACTGCCGTTGTACGTTTCGCCGCCCGGCTTCACGTTGCCCCAGAACACTGCGCCCGCGGTGATGATCGAGGCGTGCTGGCTCGGGTTGTGCATGGTATAGTAGTTGAGGAAGATGGGCGTCGCGTCCGTCCGCACGAAGGCGTCCGGGTTGACGGATACGCCGTTCATCTCGAACTCTCGCCAGCTCCCCTTGTCCGCGAGAGACTCTATCGCGGGAACGATCACGCCCAGCGTCGCCGCCTCTTCATAGCCCTCTTCGCTCATGCAGTAGCGCAGGAACTCCCACGCCCACTCCTGCTTGGTCTTGCCGCCGTACTCCGCCGTATCCTCCGCGCACTTCTGCGTGATGGCGTAGCCGCTGCACCCGACGCCGACGTAGCCGTCGGAACCGTCCGCCTGTTTGAAGTTAGGGAAGCTGACCGCCCCCAGCTTCCAGCCGGAAGCCGCGGCGACCGCGGCGATTTCGGGGAGGGAAGGCCGCACGTCGATGAACATGCCGATATTCTTTCCGCCCTCCGTATACTGCGCGAAGCCGCCGCCCGTGCCCTGCTGGGCATATTTTGTGTTGAACTCCTGCAGCATGTTGAAGCACGCCTGCGTTTCGTCGCTGCGCAGGGCGATGGTGCCGTCATCATTGAAGTATTTGCTGCCGTAATTCGCCATCATCGTCAGCGAGAAGGGCGGCCACGCCATGTCGTACTCCACCGCTTTGAGCACCTGCCCAGATGCCATGAGCTGCGCGCAGGTGTTTTCAAAGTCCGTCCACGTCCAGCCCTGCTGCGGCAGCGCCACGCCGGCGGCATCGAACAGCGTCTGGTTATAGTACACGACCAGCGCGTTGTAGTCGCGCGGGACGAACCAGACAGCGTCGTCCGTGGCGGTGGCGTGCGTCGTTTCGATGAGGGCGTCGTAAAATCCGCCGAAGAAGGCGTCCGCGCCTTCCAGCTCGCTCAAATCGACGAAATATTCCTGCGAATAGGGCGAATGCTGATCCCCCGCCGTCCAGCAGATGTCGGGGAGCTGCCCCGCGCTGTCGAAGCGCACGATGTCGTCCATCGCGCCGAGGGTGACGCTGATGTCGATGCCGACCTCGGGATGCTCGCGCTGAAAGGCGTTTTTCCATTTCAGCATGATATTGCGCTCATAGGTGCCCTGCAGCACGCCGACGGTCAGGTTGACGACGGCGTCCTCGTTCTTTTCGTCCTCGACGTCCGAACCGGGCGGCGTCTCGGGGGTATCCGTTTCAAAGCGGCAGGCCGCAAAGCCCGCGCACAGCGCGAAGCACAGCGCCGCGCAGAGAAGTATGCTGATGAGTTTTTTCATGTCGTTGCCTCCTTGAATTTCCGCGTCAGGCGGATACCGTCTGTATCCTGCCGTTCGTCAGCGGGACGGTGATCACGACCTCGTCTCCCTGCACCGTATAATCCTTCCCCTCTTCCAGCACGCGGTCGTGCTGGCGGACGGTGAAGCTGCCCGACGGTTTGGGGAGGGTGACGCAGACCTTATAATCGTTCTGCGCGCTGACGCTGTTGATCTGCACGAAGTTTTTGCCGACGGTCACGTCATACATGACGTCGCCGAAAGTCACGTTCTCCATTTTCCAGAAGGTGAGTGAATCGGGCAGCGCGGGCGCGACGTTCAGCGTCCCCGCGGCGGTGCTGTCCAGCCCGAAGAAGAGCAGCGGCACGGACGCGTACAGGAGCGTCGCCTCCACGAATTCGGAGTCTACCCCCACGACCCCGCTGCGGCCGTTGCCCTGCGGCGTCACGCCCTCCAGCAGGTAATAGTCGCGGTAGAACGAAGTGCCCGTCCCGCCGACTTCCTTTACCTTTTCGTACCAGCTTTGCAGGTTTTTCAGCTTGCCGAAGGCGCTCTCCGTGCCGTTGACCGCCATTTCCGCCGCGAGGTCGTAATAGGCGTTCTGCAAAGACGCGCCGCCGTTGATGATCTGCTTATCCCACGCATAGCTGCCCGAAGGCGTGCCGTTGTAGTTGAACCAATACTGATAGTCGTTGACCTTCGTGGAAAAGCGGGGCGCAAATTCGTAGCGGTAAATATCCTCGCCCGTGGAGGTATCCCCCGCGACGGTGCGCTCGCCGTTGATCCAGCTCATGATGCTCTCCGCCTGCTGCTGCGTGGCGAGCCCCAGCTCGACGGCTTCCTGATTATATTTGGTGTAGCCGAAATCGACCGTCCTGTCCAGCGCGCCCGCAAGCAGCCCGGCATCGTCGTCGTTGAGATACCCGAGGCAGAAGCGCCCCGTCTCCTCGTTCCAGAAGTACTCGCGGAAGCGTTCCGCCACCGCCTCTGCCTTCTGTTCCAGCCCGGCCTGCGTCTGCGTATAGGATTCGTAGCCCGAAACGTCCGGTTTGAGCGCGCGCACTTCTTCCGACGAAGAGATGCCCGCTTCCGCCGCCGCGCCCTCGAGGTACGCCATCGCCTGCAATGCCTTGTAATAATAGATGTTCGTATAGGCGTCGATGAGCGGGTTGCTGATGCAGTCCCAGTACCCGTCGCCGATGCCGTGGCCGACGCCCGCGCTCCACTGTCCCTGCGCGATGCGCCCGTAGTTGCTCGACCCGTCGTGCCCGACGAAGTTCGCCTTCGTCGCGAGCTCTTCCCCTTCCTGCGTGCAGTACGTGAAGTAGAACTGCATCGCCTTGCGGAACTTGGGCAGGTTCTGTTCCAGCCACTCCTCGTCCTGCGTGTACTTGTAGCAGTACGCTGCCGCGGAGAGGAAGGCGGAGTTGTTGTTGATCTGCCGCCCGTCGAAGGCGAGCGCGATGCGGTCTATCTTCACCTGCGCGTTGATGCCGTTTTTGAACAGGATCTCGATCTTCATGCCCGTGACGGTATCCGTTTCAGACTTGCCCCAGTTCGGGTGCGCGTACATGGGGAAGACGATGCGCGAGGAGGTGGGGAACACCTCCGTATAGTTGGAGGAAAAGCTGCTGTAAGACACCTTGTGCTGCTCGTCGTAGCCGCCGCTGCCGTTGAGCTGCCAGTATACGTTGATATCCTCGATCTGCTCGCTGTGCCCCAGAGAATCGCGGTCGATGAGGGTCAGGTTGATCTCGAGGAAGGGCGCGCAGAACGGAACCGCCATGTCCCCTATCGAGGAGAGCGTTTCAAAGGTCGCGCTCGTGATGTCGCTGCCGTCCACATAGATATAGTCCGTGGAAGTGCCGTCGCCCGGAACGACGCCGTAGCCGTCGCTCACGTCCGTATATGCCTTCCAGCCCGTCGTGACGGCGGCAGCGCGCGTCTCGTCGAAATAGGTATGGTTCTTCCCGCTGCTGTGGTTGTCGCTGGGGAATTCCCAGCTCTGCCCCCAGTCCGTCTCGCTCGTGCCGTTGTCCACCCAGATGAAGCCGAAATCGTCCTGATAGATATTGGTCAGCGCGTTTTTGATGTTTTCTTTGGGGCTGTACCCGATGGCGCCCGTGTTCATCCACATGACGCTCATCGCCTCCCACTCCTTCCACGCCGAGCTGGCGTCGCCGACTTTCAGGTTGTCGACGGCTCTGTCGCTGTAACGCAGGTGGCGCTCCATGTATTCGTTCAGGAAGGCGTCGAGCCCGCTGTCCGAGCTGTAAAACTGCATCAGCCCGTCCGTCGACTGCTTGGTGTAGGTATAGCTGTTGTTCAGATCGGGTACGGTGATCCCCTCTCCGCCGCCCCCGCCGCAGGCGGCGAGGAAGGAACAGGCAAGGCACGCGGAGAGCGCCGCGCTCGCTATCTTTGTTATCTTTTTCATGACCGTTTCCCCCTTAACGTTTCCGCCGTTTTGTGCAGAGCACCGCTGCGGAGCCCGTCAGCACGGCCGCCGCAGCCACGTTCCCGGCAAAGACCGCCGAGCCGCAGCCCGACCCTTCGCCGCCTCCCGCAAGCGCCGCAAGTTCTTCCGCCGTGTAGCCTTCCTGATTGGAAAGCGTTTCGTCGGCGGGCGGTTCCGCGACCTGCTCGGCAGCGTTGTACCAGAGCATCGCGGCGGGGTCGTAATAGAAAGACACGTCCTCTTTGAGCACAGACCCGTTGGGGAACATCAGCCCCGCTTTCAGCGAGAGCGCCATGTTCTCGGCGACGTCCGGCGCGATATTCTCGTTGAGGCTCTCGTCGTTGGTGCTGTCGCCCTTGAGGATGATCTGCATATGGTTGCCTTCGAGATGTATCTGCACGACGAGTTCCTGCTGGCTCCCGCCGTTGCCGGGGAGGGTGGAATCCGCCGTCTGTTCCTGTACCTGGTAGACGGTATACATATCCAGCCCGTTTACCTGCCCCTGCGGGGTCATGTCGTACGCGGTGCCGTTGTTGTTGCCGGGGTATCCCTCCAGCCCCTGATAAGAATCGCACCCGAACAGCACCTTATAGATGATGCTCTCCTCGTTGTCCTCGCTGATCAGCCCGAACTGATGGTACAGGTCGAGCTCTTCCGTCGTGTAGCTCCCCGCCTGCGTCGCCTTCATCCACGCGAGGTCGCGCACCTGAAAGTTCACCATCTTGCGGTCGCAGAGGACGTCGGAAAAATACACGTACAGGCACAGGTTGCTGCTCTGTATTTCGGGAACGGAGATGCTCGTGACGCTCACGCCGCGGTAATCGGAGAGGTCGTCGCTGCGGTATACGCGCGTGCCGACGCGCGCCCCGTCTCTGTAACGGTAGAAGATCTTCGCCGTCGTGACGTTGCCCGAAGATCCGCCGAACCCGCCGAGCAGGGTGATGAGGTTGTCGGTGCCGTCGCCCTCCTCGAGCAAAGGTTCTCCGTCCGCCTCCGCTTCGGCGGGGAACACCGCCTCAATGCTCCTCGTATCCTCCGCGGAAACGGCGATGCTCACCCCATCTACGTCGGAAAGCGCGATGCCGTTGACGATGAGCTTATCCGCCTGCGCGGAGAGGTCTTCCCCCGCCGTGCCGACGGCCTTGTCGAAGGTGTAGCTGACCACGTATTCGCGCCCCTGGTTCTGCTTGCTGTACCGCGAGCTTTGTGCATACAGCGCGGTGCTCTGCGCCGAAACGCCGATCCACAGCCCCGGCAACGAACAGACGGCGATGCCCAGCGCGATCAACGCACACAGAAATCTGCCTCTTGCTTTCATGTTTTCCTCCTTTTATCTGTCGGCGAAGCGCGCTTCCAGCAGCACCGCCTCGTAAGGCGCCGCGAACGTGACGGCGGCCTCTCCCTCCGCAAAACGCACCGAAGGCGCGGGCCGCGCTGCGTACAGGACGCGCACGCCTGTGCATCTTTCCAGCGGAATGCGCACGGTATCCTCTTTTGCGTTCGTCCGCCATACGGCGACGACGGCGCGGCGGCCGCCGCGCAGCCCCAGCGCATGGAATGTATCCTCCCCTATATGTCGCAGCGGCAGCGGATAGAAGGGCACCGCTTCCGAAAGGAAGGGCCGCAGGCGCTTGTACAGGCTGACGCCCTCTTCGATCAGGCGGAAGTTGTTTTCGTCGGCGCGGTCGATTTTCCCCGAAAGGTACAGCGCGCCGGCCATGCCGTTTATCATGTTGAAGGCGGTGTTCCGTCCGTCCGCCTGTTCCTCCCTGTATGCGTCGGTGAGGTATTCCTCCCCGTTCATGTCCCAGAACACGCGCGGGTACGGGTATGCCCAGATGCCCGTCTGTTCGGGCAGCAGCCCGAGCATCGCGCCGCAGACGAGCGGCGGCATCTTGTAAAACTCCTCGCAGTCGGACACGCTTTGCAGGTGGAAATTGCGGTTGGTGTTCCCGTCCGCGCGCATGCCGCCCGAAGAACAGTTTTCGAGGTACAGGTCGGGGAACCGTTCCCGCACCTCCGCATAGAAGGCATTCACCGCGCGCATATGCTGTTCCAGCCCCGCCGCGGGCGAGGCGTTCGGCCAATCTACCCCCGCGCCCGGATGCCCGTTGTAATCGTTTTTGATATAGCGCACCCCCATGCCGTAGATGGAGGCGATGCGCTGCATGAGATACGTTCTCGCCTTTTCGCTGCCGAAGTTGAAGTAGCAGCGGTTGCTGCGGAAGATGCGGTGTCCATCGTTCGTGAGGAAGCATTCGTCGGGCAGCATGCGGTATGCGTCCGAAAGGCGGGAACACACTTCCAGCTCCGTCCACAGCCCCGCGACCATCCCCTTTGCGCGTATCTCGGAGATCAGCCCCACGAGGCCGCCCTTGCCGAAGCGGCCGGGCGCCGCCGTCCAGTCTCCCAGATGCGTCAGCCCGTTCTCCCCGGGGTCACGGTACCAGCCGTCGTCGAAGCAGTAGCCCTCCGCCCTCGCGCGCGCCGCCGCCTCGATGAGCGAGCGGCAGGCGCCCTCGCTCTGCTGCGTCCACAGGCAGTTCATATAATCGTTGAACATCAGGGGCGCGCTCCCCGCGAGGTGCAGTTTTTTCCTGCGGAAGCGCGTCAGCGCGGCGATACAGCCGTCAAAGCTCTCCGCGCAGCCCGCTATGCTCTCCGCGCAGGCGTAGCTTTCCCCCTTTTTCAGGTAAAGGCGGAAGCCGTGGCGCTCGCTCGTGCCCGCGCCGAAAGAGACGTTGAAGCAGCTCCCTTCCTCCCGCTCCGTGTCCGTCAGCCCGATCTCCGTGCAGTACGGCCCGTCGGGCAGGTGCTGAAAGAACCATACCTTGCCCGAAAGAACATCTCGGATAAAGAGCAGGGGCATATATCTCTTTGTGGTGAGCGAAGTGGGCGAAAACAGTTCGGCTGCGTACCCCGTCTTGTGCCGCGTGGGCCGGATGACGCCGAGTTCGTGCGGAGAAAACCAGTACAGCTGCCCTTCCGCGCCCCATTCGCTGCGCACGACGCCTATGCGCGCGCGGCGGGAATAGTCGCCTTCCAGCGCGTCCGCGTCTATGCCGTTGAAAAAATTGTAAAGCTGTTTGATGCACAGCGTCCCGTCCGAAAGGTTTTCGGCGGTTACCTGTTGCGTGTACAGCCCCTCCTCCTCGCACTGCCGCACGGTCACGCGCACGGCGCCGTCCTCCGAGAGGTATTCGGAGAGGGTAACGTTCCCCTCCTGCGTACAGCGGAGGAAGCGGAACTTCCACGCATCCCCGTCCGACGGGGCGCTCCCGCAGACGGAATATTCGATTTTGAACGGCGGAGCCGCATAGATGCCGGCGAGCGGTTTGCCGCCGACATCTGCGTGGCTCACGGTACCGTTCTCGTCCCGCACGGCAGTAAAGCCGCGCGGGGAAACGGTTCGGTTCATAAGATCTACCCTTTTACTCGTCGCTGACGACGACGCAGACCGTCGTGGAAATGCCCGTCTGATCCGCTTCGCCCGCATATGCGGTGACGGTGCAGATAACATTCCCGTCAGACGTAAGATCGTACGTCTTGCTCTTATCGAAGGTATAGGTGAAGGAGCTGCCGTTCATGGTCGCATAATCGTCGCCAATCTTCACCGTATAGCGGAGCGTTTCCTTGCCCGTATACTTGAAGAGGTTGAGCGGCGCAAAGTCCCATGTATATTCGACGCCCCAGATTGCGCCCATAAAGCAGATCGGCGTATCCGTCCTCGACACCTCGAAGATGACGGGAGGCGTGATCGTGCCGTCCGTGCAGACGATGGTCGCTTCCGTGAGTACGGACTGCGTACCGGAATCGCACGCCGCCTTCATCGCGTTGAACTGCTCCTTCGTGCCGTCAAAGTTGACGGTTTCGAGCGTACAATTCAGGAACACGCCCTCGGGCAAAGAAGTCATCGCCCCCATGTTGACGGTTTTCATCCCCGTATTTTGGAAACAATAAACTCCTTGCAGCGTTTCGGGCAGCGTAACTTCTGTGAAAGAAGAAACATTAAAGAATGCCTGCGCGCCGATTTTCAGCACCCCGTTCCCCATTGCGGTGGCGCAGTTGCTGAAATCTACTTCCGCAAGGTTCGTGCCCATGAAGCAGCCCGCGCCGATCTCCTGAAGGCGTACCGCGTTCGTGAGGTCGAGCACCTCGAGCCTCGTATCCTGGAACGCACTTCCCCAGATCCAAAGAACATAAGTGCCGATATATGCCTTTTGGATAGGAATTCCTTTGAACGCATTGTCCATGATCTGAAGAACGCCGTCGCCGGTATGCACTTCGGTTATGCTCTTGCCGTTGGTCGCGATGGCCGTTCCGTTGCCGATGCGCCCGACGCTGTTGACTTTGCCGTCGATGACGACGCGGCGCGGAATGTACAGCTCGCCGCCGGGGAAGGCTTCTCCCACGCCGGCAACATATACTTCATTCTCTGTTTCCGTCGCCGTATAGAGGATGCCGGAAGAGCAGATCTCTATGGTGACGGTGACGGACTTGCTGCCCACCGCGATATCGAAGGCGGAAGTGCCGTAGTTGACGGGCGTGACGGAAATGGTGGCGGAAACAAGCCCCGTTTCTTCGTCTGTGCTGACGGTAGTGACGCTGCCGAGCGTAAAGAAGACATCCGCCCCCTCTGCGGCATTGACTGCCGGGGCCTCGCCCGACGCGGAGATATAGCGCAGCACGAAGCTGTATGCGCCGTCATTCTTGCCGACGGCGACCGTCGTGACGTCTGTTTCGAGGGTGTCCTCCACGGGGTTGACGACCGTCACGGTGATGGTAGCGCTCTTGCCGCCGCAGGCAGCGGTGATCGTAACCGGCCCCGCCTGCACGCCCGTGACGGTGGCGGTGACCTGCGTAGAAGTTTCTTCGCCCTTTTCGATGGTGACGTAGCCTTCCGGATCTGCCGTGAAGGTGACGCCCGAAAGCGAAGTGCCCGTGACGGTGATCGTCACCGTTCCGTCTACGCTGACGGAAGCCTCCGCCTGCGTGAACGCGATGGTGACGGGCACGATGTCTTCGTCGGTGCAGTCGATGTACGCGTCGCGCAGGGCGTCCTGATTGTAAGAATCGGAAGCGGCTATCATCGCCTCGTATTCCGCCCTGGTACCGTCAAAGTAAACCCTTTCGATGCCTCCCTGGTTCAGGAAGAACTGATCGGGCAGCGCGCTGTACTTGGGCATATATACCGTTTTCAGCCCCGCCGTGGGAGATCCCGCGAGATGCAGTCCCATTACGCTGTTTGCCGCAACGAGGCTTGCGGGGAGCCTTACTTCTTTGAGGGAAGTTGTCCCGAAGAATGCCTGCCCGCCGATCGTCGTCACCGTATCCGGTATGTCGACAGACTGCAGTTTCGTATTCATGAACGCGCCCGCACCGATGGTCGTGAAGGCGTTGACGGGCTCTTCCGCAAATGTGATCGTCTCGATGGCGGAGCCGTTGAACGCGTGCTCCCAGATCTGCATGACGCGCGCGCCCATATATGCAGATTTGAGGTTCGCCGCGCCGCTCAATGCGTACGGCTGGATATTGGAAACCATATCGCCCGTGTACAGCGCCGTGATCTTGTTCGCCCCCGCGAGCGCGGTTTCCCCTCCCACGCCGATCTGCGTCACAAAGTAGCGTGTACCCTCATGTACGGTATAGGAAGGAACGTGCAGTTCCCCTTCCGTGAAGGAGTCGTTCACACCGGAAACGGCCGCGGTATCCGTGCCGTACTGATAGACGATGCCGGAAGAACACACTTCCACCGTCAGTTGGGCGGATGCCGACCCGAGCGTGACCGTAACGACGACGGTACCGTACCCGCTGTCCGGTTTGGGCGTTACGGTGAAGGTAGCGGAGGTGATGCCGCTCGCATCCGTGCTTCCCTTGACGACTTCGCCGAGGTCGACGAGCGTCTGCCCCTCCGTTGCCGTGAGAGACGGGGTCACATCTGCGTTTTCGGTGGACGCCGTGTAGGTGAACGGTACGGTGAACGCGACGTCGTTCTTGCCGAGGTCTTTATACGTGAGCTGCATCTGGACGGAATCGACGCTCGGGTCTACCACCGTCACCGAAAGTTTGACGGAAACGTGCCCGCAAGTGGCGACGATGTTGGTCGTGCCCAGCTTGGTGCCCGTCGGTGTGACAGTCGCAGAGGCACCCGTAGAGGTGGGCGTACCCTTCGCAGCCACGGTGACGAGTGTCTCGTCTTCCGAACTGAATACGATATTCTCGATGTTCAGCCCCGTGACCTCGATGTCCGCCGTCGCGTCAGACGCGAGCGCGGAGATGGGTTCGGTCACGAATGTGATGCGGATGGGCAGCTTGCCGTCCGTGCAGACGATGTTTTCACAGTTCCACAGCCCGTTGTTCCAGTGATTGTTGTCGGGGAACTGCTCTGCCGTTTCTTCCTCCATCGCCAGCCACTGCGCCTTTGTGCCGCCGAAGTTGACAATCTTGATATTTTCACACTGTGCGAACATACTCAACGGCGCATAGGCATATGCGGGCATGTTCACCTCTTCGATGGCGGTACAGCCCCAAAAGGTGCCGGAATCCACATTGTTTGCCGAACCCGGAATGAGGCTTTCAGGGAGCGTCACTTTTTTAAGATTCGTACAGGCGAAAAAAGACTGCTGCCCGCTGTGCTGCAATTTATCGGGGAAAACGATCTCTTCTATCGCGCTGTTGCGGAAGGCGACCGTGCCGATCGACGTCAGCGCGCACCCGTCCGCAAAGGTGATCTCCGCGAGCGCGGAGAGCTGTCCTCCGCCGTTATCGGGGTTGTGCGCGAAGGCGGAATCGCCGATGGTGAGAACGTTCTTTCCGATGCGCAGAGACTGTATGGTCGCGATCTCCTCGAAGGCGTGCGCCGCAACTGCCGTCGCGCCGTCGCCGGTGTCCACAGACGTGATCGCGCCGCTCGCATTCGCAATGGCGGCAGAACCGGTGCCTATCTCGGTAACGGGGATAAAGGCGCCCTCGTTGTCGCTGTAAGCGTAGCGGGGGAATACCAGTGCCCCGCCTTCAAACTCGGCGGAAAGCCCTGAAACGACGCCCCTGACCGAAGAGATGGTCTCCTCGTCGAACAGGATACCCGCGGAGCATACGTCCGCCGCTATGGTGGCGGTGGCAGTGCCGATGGTCGCGGTGAGGTCGGCAGAGCCGAAGTCCGCTCCCGCTTTGAGCGCGAGCGTGAACGTCGCGCCGCTGCCGCTCGCCTGTACCTGTCCGATCTCGAACAGCGAATCGTCAGACGCGGTGACGGCGGGCAGCTTGCCCTCCTCTGCCGAAGCGTAATTGAGCCGCACGGTCAGGGTTTCGGAAGAACCTTTTTCTATAGAAATCCCTTTCTCCTCAAAACTGACCGAATCCTCCGCAGCGGCAGCGGTGACAGTTACGGGCAGCGTCGCGCTCGCCTCGCCTATGGCTGCGGTCACGTTCGTCGAGCCGACCCCCGCTGCCGTAATGCGCACGGAGTTTTTCGCCGCGCCCTTTGCGACGGTGACGATATCGGTATCCCCCGAGGTGAACTGCGCCTCCTCGTCGGAACCTGTGACCGTCACGGAAACAACCTGCGATCCACCCGTTTCCAGAGACAGCGACGTCTCTGAAAAGGTTATCGTGACTTCGCCCGCGGGCGGCTCTTCCTCGGTCGGGTTGCAGGCCGCAAGCCCGAGGGAAAGCGCAAAAACCGCCGCCAATGCCAAGACAACGATGAGGTAGACCCTGAATTTTGCCTTCATATTGACCTCCCTTATTTTTTTACACGTGTTCTTTTCCCTTCTCACTTCCCCCTGCATTCCCCTTTTGGCTTGTCAAAAGCCTTTTGTTTTGCCCTTGCGGGGCAAAACAAAAAACCATATGGTTTTGCAGAATTATATGAAATTGTAAAAAAGTACACGTGTGCTTTTCTTGTAGTATAACACCACTTCGGTGCTTTGTCAATACCTTTCCGAAAAATTTCACAAAAAAATTTACACGTGTACCTATGCAATGCGGGCGCCCTTTCTGTCTGCATCGCAGAGGTATACGTTTTAACTGTTTTCCGAAAGTTTTTTCACTTTTCGGAGGTCATTTTTCCGCATAGACCTCCACAGCGAATCCTTGTTCTACAAGCACATAATTCTCCGAGCGCCACTCTCCTTCGCTCATCCAGGAAAACGGCCCGTATGAGACCTGCGGCTGCGGCAGGAGGTGGTGCGGCCCGAAGGTATTGCGCCGCGTGAAAAACACCGTCAGCACGAGTTCGCCGCGCAGCGGCGTTTCCGCCTCGTAAGGAGCGAAGGCGATGATCTCTTCGCGCTCTCCCCCTTTCACGTGCAGGGATGCCCCGTGTAATTCCTTCGCGCATACGCGCACCCGCCCCTGCGTTACGCCCGTGCGGAAGGATACCGCGCCGCCGTAAAACGGCAGCCCCTGCGCGCCCACGTCGCGCGGGGAAAGTTTTTCGGGCAGCGGCACGAGCCTGTCGGGCAACTTCACGCCGAAGCCGCCCAGAACGTACACCGCCTCGAGGTTTTCGCTGCGACGGAAATCTATTTCTGCCGAAACGGTGTTCCTGCCGCGGACGACGTGCGCGCCGAACAGGCGGAAACAGACATCTACCCAGCGCCCTTCCGCGCGCACCGCGGGAACACCGTTGAAGAGGATGTTCTCATATTCCGCGGCGATCCACACGTCGCACTCGATCTCCGACGTGAACGAATATTCTATCCGCACCTTGCCGAAAGCGGCATCCTTCTGCCCGTACTTTGCGGCGAACCACGGCTGCACCATCTCCCCGCCGCGCGGCGTGAGGGAAAAATGCCTGCGCAGATCCCTGTCGAGCAGCAGCACATCCTGCGGTTTCCCGTCCGCCCACGGCTTGCCGTCAAGGGTGCAGGACGCCTTGTCGAGCACGAGCACATTCGGCTCGTTCAGTTCGTAGTCCATCTTTTCGGGCAGCGGAAGTTTTTTCGCATATGCTCCGGCCGCGGCGGGCGCGGGCCTTCCCGTCAGGCGGAACACGCGCATCTGCCCGGGCGCAAAAGAAAGCGCGTCCGCCTGCCGCACGCCCAGGCTGCGGAATGCCGCCATGTCCCACTCTTCGAGGCAGAGCCCGGCGAGGGCGGGCGCGAGCGTCACCTTGCCGCACGCCGGCTCGTTTTCGCGCAGGTTCAGCAAAAACAGCCATACGTCCCCGCCGAAACGGCGCACGGCGGAAGTTACGTTCTCCGGCGCGCTCACCACTTCTCCCGCGGGCAGCTGCGCGGGCGCGGAGATGACCTCCCCGCCCAGCGAAACGAAGGCGTCCAGCAGCGCGCGCGTGCTCCCGCGCACCGCCTGCCCCTCTGCGAGCAGCACGCGGCGGTATACCGCTTTCCCCACGCGCAGCAGCGCCCCCTGCCCGTCCTTCTCCGCGCTGCCGTACTTTGCGAGCAGCTCTTCGTCGCCGTAATCGAACTCCGCTTGCCGCGCGAGCAGCTCCATGCACTGCCCGATGAAGGCGCCGTCCAGCTCCGAAACCGCTTTGTCGTTCGGCGCAAAGTCGTCCATCCAGCCCTTGCGCACCAGCTTCCACATATTTTCCACGGGGTGTATGACGAGCAGATCCGCGCGGCGTTCCCCCTCCGTAAGGATGATGCCGATGCGCGCAAAATACGTTTCGAGCAGGTTCCAGTCCCTGTACCAGCTGTTCTGATGCAGGATGCTCGCGGGATAGTCGCGCTTTGCCTCCCCCTTCATCGTGTACCACGAGAGGTGCGGGCAGCGCAGGTTTATGCCGAACAGCGCCTGCCAGTCGCCCACCCTCTTATATTCGGAGAGCGGCATATCCCAGCCCGTGCAGCCGTACAACTCGCTCAACACGAACTTTTTGCCCGTCTGCCGCGCGGCGGAAGCACATTGGATCGCCGCCCAGAAGCACCCGTTGTGCGCGGTGAGGTTGTCAATGCCGGGGCAGTCCATGTATTCGTAAAAGCGCATCATCGACCCCGAAAGGCTGGTCTGTATGCTCAAATTGTCCTCATGCAGTATATGCCCCGTCAGGCAGATTCCGTGCGCGCGGCACCAATCGCCGTACTGCCGCGCGAAATTCTGCGTGAACAGGTCGTCGAGCACGTCGATATAGCGGGCGGCGACGGTGTTTTCCTTCTCGCCGCGGCGGCGGTAATAAATTTCGGGGAAGTCGAGTTCCTCGCCGTACTTCTCCTTATAGGCGGCGCAGAGCGCACCCGTATAGGGCGCCATGCGCCCCCTGTTCGCGTTGCCGATGCCGAAGCCGTTGAACAGCTGCCCACGGTGCGGCTCGTCCGTGAACACGCCCCGTATCTCTCTCCCGAGCATCTCACCGCACTCCTCGGCGTACCTGTCGAGCGTGGAACGCAGGAAGGCGGAAACCGCCTCGGCGTTCATCGTGTCGAGGTAGGCGGCGCCGTTATAAAAATCGCTCTCCTGCATCAGCTCCTCGGCGTACACCGCATAGGTATACCCCTGCGGCACCTCCGCGCGGCTCTTCACCTCCTTCGAGTCGCACAGCTCGCCGTCCTCCAGCTTCAGCGCGCGGCGGCAGAGGATGCCCTCCACGTCGGGGCAGGCGAGCGCCTCCTCGTCGCTCCCGTATTCGGATATGAAGCGCTGGCGGTACTTTCTCTCGCGCGTAACCAGCCCGCCGCAGGTACCGCTCGGCCAGCGGTCTTCGTCGTAGATCCATGCCTCCATTCCCAGTTCGGCGCCGCGCCGCGCGCAGCTGCGGATGAACTTGAACCACTCTTCTCCGAGGTATTCCGTGGCAAGCCCCGTGCGCGAGTGCATGAAAAAGCCGCCGAAGCCCATCTCCTTCATGAAGCCGACCTGCCGAAGCAGCTCCTCCTCTTCCAGCTCACCGTTCCACGACCAGAATGGCTTCCCGCGGTACGCCGCCTCGGGGCTGCGCAGCCTGCTTTCCGTCGCTTTATCCATAAAAATTTTCCTCCTCCCGAAAATCAAAAAAATTTCCCGTCCCGCAGAGCGGAACGGGACTTTTCCGTGTTCATTCCTTTACCGTCACGCGCACGCCGGCGGGCGCGGAAACCTCCGTCTTCACCGCTTTGCCTTCCCTGCGGCAGCAGACGCGCAAAATGCCGTGCGGCGTGGGGATCTCCCCTTCCGCAAATTCGAGATCGCCGAGGTCGGGCGATACGGTCACTTCCGCGTACCCCGCCTCCGCGCGCACGCCGAGCACGCGGCGCAGGAGGAAGGGGATGACCCCCGCAGACCAGCCGTGGCAGAGACTGTGGCGGTAGCCGACATAGCAGAACCTGCCGAAGTCGCCGTGCACGTCCTTCTCCCCCTCTTCGCGCACGCGGTCGATGGGGCACACCTTCCCTTTCGTCCACTCCGTGTCGAAGTCCTCCCAGAAGGAAGTCGCGCCCAGCGCGAGCATCCCGCCGTAGTACTCCCGCAGCGCCGCGAGCGCCGCCTTCATGTCCGACGCCTCGCACAGGGCGGAGAGCAGGAAGTAGCTCATGAAGGTGGAAAAGCCCTTCGCGCCCCCTTCGGTGAGCAGGCGCATCTCCTTTGCGGAGAGCGCCGAGCCGGACAGGTATTTGAGCGCGGCGATCTGCCTCTTTTCCCCCACTTCCGCGCCCGCGCGTTTGAGTTTGCGCGCGATGCGCGCGGACAGGACGCCGTCCCCGCCCAACAGCTTTTCAAGCTCCGCCGCGTCGGCGGCGCACAGCAGGCACAGCCTGCGCACCCCTTCCGCCTCGTCCGGATGCCCGTGCGAAGGCCAGTCCACGAAATTCATGCCGAAATCGAAGCTGCCGTCCTCCGCGATGCACCCGTCCACCGCGGCGAGCACGCCGTAAAAATATTCCTTTTGCGCCGCAACGTATGCGAGATTTCCCGTCATGCGGTAATATTCCGCGAGGATCATGACCCACCACATGCTGTACATGGGGAAGTCATTCATCCAGCGCGGGAGCGGCGTCTCGTTCACCACGAAATCCAGCGAACGCTGCACGCATCCGTCGTCCGCACAGACGGAGAGCAGCGCCGTGACTTCGGGGTACATATCCCCCATCCACACGAGGCGGTCGCGCTTGATCCCGTCCCAGATATAGTCCTGCGCGCACAGCATGACGGTGTGCGCCGCAGTATCGTAGATGCGTTCGAGCAGCGGGTCGGAACAGCGGAAAGATCCCGGCCTCTCCCGCGGGCTGTGAACGTAGACGGCGTTGACCGCTTTCAGCATGAACTGCGCGTCATCGTCCAGAAATTCGACGAGCGCGAAGCGGAACCCCGAACTGAAAAACTCCATGTCCGACAGTCTCGGCAGCGGAAGGGTGAGGTCGCGCAGGCTGTGGTCGTTCGTCGCGCCGCGCTCGCCGATATCGGCGAGCGCCTCGTTCGCCGATTCCCCGAGGCGCAGGCGCACCCGCGTGCCGCTCCTGCCCGCCCCCGCGACGATGCGCAGGCCGCCGTGCAGTTCCCTGCCGAAGTCGAGCAGGATGCGGCATCTGCCGCTTATCTGCGTCCCCTCCCGCTCTTTCAGCCCTATCTGGTCCGCGAAGCGCTCCGCCAGCAGTTCCGCCCGGGAAACGTTCCCCTCCGCCATAAGGATGCGTACGGGGCGCACGAACTCCCTGACCCTGCCGTCGGCCTTATATGTCTGATCCATGTCCCTGAACTCCTCCGTCCGTCCCCCGCCCGCGGGCAGCCCCGCGGCGGCAACGTCCGTATTTTTTATATTTATCCGAAAGGGTTTCCCCGCGCGTAAAAGCGCGGGGAAACCCTGCCCTTTCTCCGATCAGTTCCCGTCCTTCCGCACGGGGATGGCAAATTCCGCGCGGTGGCGGCAGCCGATGCTCTCCGCCACTTCCCGCGGCGCCACATATTCCGCCGCCTGGGTGAGCAGTCTCTGCACCTCGGGGATGTGATAGGTCGGGTACGTCTCGTGCCCGGGGTTGAAATAGAATATCTTTCCCCTGCCGCGGCGGAACACGCACCCTGCGCGGAACACCTCTCCGCCCTCGAACCAGCCGATATACACCAGCTCGTCGGGCACGGGGATGTCGAAAGGCTCCCCGTACATCTCCTCGTGCGGAATGTCGATAAAATCTCCCAGCCCCCGCGCGATGGGATGCGCGGGATCGACGCACCAGAGCCGCTCGTGCTCCGCCGCCTCCCGCCACACCAGCGAACAGGACGTGCCCAGAAGTTTTTTGATGATCTTTGAATCGTGCCCCGAATGCAGCACGATCAGCCCCATGCCGCGCAGCACCCTCTGCGCGACCTTTTCCGCGAGCCCGTCGCAGACCGCGCCGTGATAGGCGTGCCCCCACCAGAACAGCACGTCCGTGCCTTCGAGGATCTCCTCCGTCAGCCCGGGCACGCCGTCCTCGCCCGCGGGGATGCAGGCGACGCCGTGCCCCGCAGCCGTCAGAAAGGCGGAAAGACACCCGTCCATCCCCTGCGGATAGGCGCGCCTGCCCTCTTCCGACTCCGTCGCAACATTCTTTTCGCAAACGATGGTTATCTTCATACCGCCTCCGCACTTTTTTTGGCGCAGAACCAGCCCGCCCTCTTTTATCTTATCACGAAAAGAGACGTCTTTTCCTTTCATTTTTGCAGGCATACATATCATATTTTGACATATACTGCCGTTTTTGTACGTACATAGTAGCGTTTATTGACATAGCCGCCGATCCGCGGCTCCGACGCGCGCGGCGCGGGGTTACGGCATCCTGCTCTCGTGGCAGGTGAAATAGATGAGCTGCATCTTTTCAGACAGCGACGCGAGTACCTCCTTCACCTTCGCGAAGTGCGCCCCGTCCAGCCCCGTGAACGGGTCGTCGAGGATGAGGAAGGGCTTTTCTTCCGCGTACATGTTGTCGATGAGCGCCATGCGGAAACAGAAGGCGCAGACGGTGCGCTGCCCCGTGCTCAGATGTTCCTCGCTGCGCTGCTGCCCGCCGTGCTCGAAGCGCAGGTTGAACTCGGCGTCCATGTATATTTTTTCGCCGAGCGCGCGCTCGATGATCCCGGAATAATAGGAAAACCGCTCGCGGATGGGCCTGACGTACTTGTCTTTCAGCCGCGCGTCCGCTTCTTTGAGCAGCGCCGCCGTGCGTTCCAGCAGGGCGGGCTTTTTCTTATAGACGCGGAGCCGTTCCTCGCTCTCTTCCAGCTCGTTCTGCAGTTCCCCCGCGCGCTCCGCATCCGTTTCGTCGGCGGCGATCTCCAGCGAGAGCCTGTTCTTTTCCTCCGCCAGTTCGGCGAGCTTTGCGTTCATCTCTTTCAGGTCTGCCGCCGTGCCCGCGGGGCGCTCCGCGAGATGTTTCTCCTCGCGCAGGACGCGCGCCTCTTCTTCCAGCCTCCGCCGCTCCGCCCTTTCGGCGGCAAGCTCCTTCACGTCGTCGCAGATCAGCCGCGCGCGCCCGCGCAGCCCTTCGGGCGGCACGCGGTACTTTCCGCAGAAGGCGAGCAGCGCGCGCTCCAGTTCTTCCGCCCGTTCCGCCGTGCCGCGTTCCGCCTCTTCGGAGGCCTTTTTCCTTCCCAGCAGCGACCTGTATTCCGCGATCTCCGCCCGCAGCGCTGCGAGGCGGGAAACGGGATCCCCCTCCGCCGTGCCGTATTTTGCGAAGAACGTATCCAGCGAACGCTGCACTTCCGCGCGTTCCGCCTGTCTTTCGCGTATGCCGCGGGCGCGTTCCTCTGCCTTCTTCTCCGCCGCGAGGTACCGCTGCCTGTCCTCGCGGAATTTTGCGGCGGCGAACAGCACGCCCTCTCCGAGGGAATACCCGTAGGGCAGGAGAATGGCGGCGAGTTCCCGTTCGGCGCTCTCGCGCTCCCGCCTTGCCGCCGCCCGTTCCGGGTTTTCCGTGCGGACGGCGCTCCCCGACTTCTTGTTGAGGTACAGGAATGCGTCCGCAAGGAGCAGCAGCGCGCCGAGCGCGGCGAGCACGATGCCCGCAATCTGCTGCACGAACAGCACGCCGATGCCCGCAAGGAGCAGCAGCGCGCCGACGGCGGCAGCGGCGATGTTCGCTTTGAAGGAAACCTCCCGCACGGATACGGTCGTCTCTTCCGCCGCCGCACAGGCGGCGTCCGCTTTTTTGAAGCGCGCCGCCTGCCTTTCCGCCTCTTCCGCCTCCGCGGCGTCGGGGAAGCGCGCGGCGAACCGGCGGCGGAGTTTCTCCTCCTCTTCGGAAAGGCCGCCGTCCTGCGGCGCGAGCGCGGCGTCCAGCCCGTTCAGCCGCACGATGCTCTCCTGCGCCGAGGAAAGTTCCTCTGCTTCCGGCACGCCGCCGGAGAACTTCCGCCCCAGCGCCTCCAGCCGCGCCTCGTCCTGCGCGGTGAAGGTGCGCTTTTCCGAAACCGCGCGCAGTTCTTCCAGCCTGCCCGCGTCCGCGAACGCCTTTTCCGCCTCCTCCGCGGAAGGCACGCCGAAGGGATACTTCTCTTCCAGCGCCGCGATCTTTTCTGTATGCTCCGCCGCGGAGGCGCACAGCCCGTCGTACCTTTCCCAGTTCGCAAACGCGACGTTGCGCGTCTGCGCCGCGGCGATCTCCGCGGCAAGCCCGTGTATCTGTCTGTTCTTTTCGTTGAGGCGCACATACTTGCCGGGCAGTCCCGCCCGCACCGTTTCGTAGTTTTTCAGCTCGCTGTGCAGCCTTACGATGCGTTCTCCCTCTTCGGCGATCAGTCCGCCGCCCCTTTTCCTGTATTCCTTGCTCCGCTTGTCTATGCGTTCGAGCGCGGCGCGCAGGTTGGTGTCGTCGTCGCTGCCCTCCACGAAATTGTTCAGTCTGGTGTTGATGCTGTCGGTGGAACCGATCTCCGTCTCCTTCCCCGTGATGAACGCCGTCCGCTCGAAAGACTCCCTGTCTATGCCGAAAAGGACTTCCCCCGGCTCCCCGCCGAGGTCGCACGGCCGCCCGTCGCGGTACACCGTCAGCTCGTCGCGCGTGTCGCTCGTCTCGTCGAAAAAGCGCTCGATCCTGTACTCCTTCCCCTTGCAGAGGAAGACCACGTTCCCGCCGAACCTCCCGCCGTCGAAGGGATAATAATGGGTGCGGTCGTTGAACCTGCCGTTCCTGCGGCTGGGCTCCATGCCGTAGAACATCGCCTTCAGAAAGGCGGCGAGCGTCGTCTTGCCGTAACCGTTTTCCTCGCAGAACGCTGTCAGCCCTCCGCCGAAGGAGAGATCGCGCCCGGAGATCTTACCGAAATTTTCAATGTGGCAGGATATGAGTTTCACAGTTCGATCTCCTCCCCGGCAAGCGCCCGCAGCCCGCAGCGCAATATCTGCTCTTTCTCCTCTTCGGGAAGCTCTTCGTCCGCGTACACGGCGCGCACGAATTCCCCTCTGAGCGAAACGTCCTTTTCAAAGGCCGCCGCGTCTATCTTTCTCCTCGTCCTGTCCTTGACGCTGATATAGAAGCAGGCGTCCGCGAGGTATTTTTCCGCGTCCTCCCCCATCTGCCCGACGTCCGCGGGCACTTCTCCGACGAGGTTGATGCGGTACAGGTTTTCTTTGTCAAAGGCGACCGCCTCGCGCACGGCGAGCGAGGCACCGTGCGCGTCGGAAACGCCGGAAACGTCCACATCCCTTTCCACGATGGTGCGTTCGGAAAACGGAACGAACGTATGCGTTATTTCCTCACCGATGTCCAGCAGGATAAAGCCGCGCTCGCCCGTCTCGTCGAAGCCGCGCCCTTCGAGGCAGCCGCTGTACGCATAGATGCCGCGCTCGTCCAGCTTCCCCTCCTGCGGCTTGTGGACGTGCCCGAGCGCGAGATAGTCGATGTTTTTCCCGCGCAGCCGTTTGAGGCACACCCTGTCTTTGCCCGCCGCGTCCGCGGTCTGCCCGTGCAGCATCACGATGTTCAGCCTGTCTTTGGGCAGTTCGAGGGTGGAATACAGGGAGGAGGCGTTCTCCGCGCTCATCTCTATGCCGCGCACGGCGACGTTCCCGTAAACGTATTCCCGCCATTGGGGGCCGAAAGTCTTGAAGTTGGGCAGTTCCCTCCCCTCATACCCGCCGCAGCTGTCGTGGTTGCCGCGCAGGTACAGGAAGTCGACGGAGGGCGTATTCTCGATCACATTATAAAAGAAGTCCTTATCCTTTTTGAAGGGGATGTCCGAATCGAACACGTCCCCCGCGAGCAGCACGGCGCACACCCCGTTTTCGGCGGCGTACTTCGCGAGCCTGCGGAAGGTGTTCCGCACCTCCGTCTTGCGTTTTTCGGCGATCTCTTTGGGAAATCTCGAATCCATCTTGGAGCCGAGGTGGATATCTGCCGCATGAATGATCTTCACGTCGCGATGCCTCCTTGCGTCTTTACACCGGATATTATAACACGGAACGGCTCCCGTATCAAGCGGACGGCGGCAATTTTTTGTCCGCCGCAGCCGAAAGCGGCCCCGCACCGCGGAAGCCGCCCTCTTTCTGTCCGCCCGCCGTCATTCCTCCCGCATGTCGCGGAACACGCCTTTGAGCGCGGGATACAGCGACGCGAACGTCCTGTACCGCTCCGCATAGCCCGCGGCGGCCTCCTTGTCGGGCAGCACCGTCTCCTTTACTTTCACGACGGCGCCCGCCGCCTCCCGCACGGAGGCATATTCTCCGCGGCAGACCATCGCGAGCAGCGCCGCGCCGAAGGCGGGCCCCTGCTCCGTCTGCGGTATATCGACGGGCATATCCGTCACGTCCGCGATGATCCTGCGCCACAGCGCGCTTCTGGCGCCCCCGCCGCAAAGTTTCGTCCTCGCGGGCTTCACGCCGTCTTTCGCCGCCGCTTCCATGCAGTCTTTGAGAGCGAACGCGACCCCTTCGAGCACGGCGAGCGTCATCTGCTTTCTGTCCGTATCCGGGCGCATCCCGATGAATGCGCCGCGCGCGTTCACGTCGTTGTGCGGGCTGCGCTCGCCCATCAGATAGGGAAGAAAATAGACGCCGTTCCTGCCGGGCAATTCCCGCGGCACCTCCTGCTCTTTCGCATAATCGTCCGTCTGCAATATCCTGTCCGACCACCACGCGTTGCAGGACGCCGCAGACAGGATGCACCCCATTAAATGCCAGCCGCCGTCCGCATGGCAGAAGCTGTGCAGCGCGTTCGTGCCGTCCGGCCTGTATTTTGCGGAAGAGACGAACAGCGTCCCGCTGGTGCCGAGGGAGATATTGCACCCGCCCTCGCCGACCACGCCCGTGCCGACGGCCGCGGCGGCATTGTCCCCCGCGCCCGCGGCCACCCGTACGCCCTGCGGCAGCCCGAGTTCCTCCGCGATCTCTCTTTTCAGCGTACCGACGGCCTCGTAGCTTTCATACGGCTGCGGCAGCATTGCGGCGGATATGCCGCAGATCCCGCACATCTCTTCGCTCCATCTGCGGTTTTTTACGTCCAGGAGCAGCATGCCGCTCGCATCCGAAAAATCCGTGCAGAAATTCCCCGTCAGCCTGTAAGCGAGGTAATCTTTCGGCAGCATGATTTTAGCGGTGCGCGCAAAGTTTTCCGGCTCGTTCTCCCGCATCCACAGGATCTTCGGCGCGGTAAAGCCCGCGAACGCGATATTGCCGGTATAAGCGGACAGCTTTTCCCTGCCGACTGCCTCGTTGAGATACGCCGTCTGCTTCTCCGTCCTGCCGTCGTTCCACAAGATGGCGGGGCGGACGACGGCATCTCTTTTGTCCAGCGCGACCAGCCCGTGCATCTGCCCGCCGAAGGAGATGCCTGCCACGGCGGAGGCGTCCTGCCCCCGCAGAAGTTCCTTCATCCCGCGCATCGCGGCGGCGAACCAGTCCTCCGGGTTCTGTTCGCTCCAACCGGAACGCGGATAAAAGACGGGATAGCCCTGCGTATTCTCCGCCAGGATGCTGCCGTCCGCGGAAACGAGCAGCAGCTTCGCCCCGCTCGTGCCGAGGTCTATGCCGATATATGTGCGCATATGCTCACCTCTCCTTCTCAACATATGTGCATAGTATACCATCTTTTTCCCCGCCGCGCAAGTCCTCCGCCCCTATAAGAAAAGACGGCGGCGCGTTTTTGTGCGCCGCCGTCCCCGTTCCGTTCTTTTTTATGTCAGGCGTATCGCCTGCTCGTATCCGTACACCAGTTCCCCGATGCGCAGCCGCACCGCAAAGACGTACTCTCCCGCCGCAAGCCCGTCGGTCGAAAGGGTGCCGCTCTCTTCCGGCAGATAATCTTCCCCGAACTCATGCGTCACGATGTCGTCGTTAAAGGCAAAATACGGCTCCTCGCCCGTATCAGGCTCGAAATATACGCTGTACAGCGTGGAACTGCCGCGCACGGTGAACTTTTTTCCGCTCACCCGTTCCGCGCGGACGGTATAGACGATCTCCTCCCCGCATTCCGCTTCCGTCGCCGAAAGCGTCACGCCGAAGTCGAAGTCCTCTTTCCGCGGGCTGTACTCCGCGCAGGCCGCGGCGCACGCGAACAGCGCCGCCGCAAACAGACAGCAAACAAATTTTTTCATTCATCTTCCCTCCTTTTTTTGCCCTTTTCTTTACATTTCGCAGGGATACGCGATCGTCCCTCTGCCGCCGTCTCCCCCGATAAGCTCCGGAAAGCCTGTATGTCCGGCTCCCCTGCTTCTCTTATACCACACTTTCTCTCTCCTGTCAAGACAGGTTTTCCGAATAAAGTCATCTTTTTTGTCCTTTTCGCCGAAAAAGCGACCAAACCCGAAGGGGCGGAGCCATACGGCCCCGCCCCTTCCTTTCTGTCTGCAGGTCATGCCCCCTGCCCGATCTGTTCGTACTCGTAATAGGTCTGCCCGTCTTCGCCGACGGCGGCGCGCGCGATATAGCGCACCGTCTGCCCGTTTTCCGTCGCGCGGATGAAGAGCACCTCGCGGCCGTCGTGCCGCTCTCGCTCAAAGGTAAGCACCCTGCTCTCGCCGCCCGCGGTATAGACCATCTTCAACTCCTCTTCGCCCTCTTCCCTTTCATAGGAAAAGACGCTGCGCTCCACCGCCCTGCCGTCTTCGAGCACCGTATAGGTATATTCTCGCTCGGTCTCGCCGTCCTCGTTCTCGTAGCCCTGTTCCACCAGCATCACCCTGCCTTCGGCGAGCTGTACGCGCAGCTCGGTCTCGCTCTCCTCTTCGCCGCGCTCCGCCTCGACGCTGCGCTCGCCGCGCACCGCGTACTCGGCGCCCTCTATGACCATGACGCCCTCGATGCCGTATTCCTCTTCCCTCTCGCCGAAGTCGTCCCGATCGTCGTCATCGTCGTCGAAGTCGCCGTCCGCGCGCAGCGTCTCGTTGTAATACATGGAATACGTCAGCGTGTTCTCCGCCATGCCCGTGTAGGTCACGTCCATCC
>ERZ1090868.157-NODE-157-length-36093-cov-40.134081_pt1 | contig 36093 bp, 66 predicted proteins | sample MGYA00478475_ERZ1090868 | MGnify/ENA primary metagenome ERZ1090868 (study PRJEB33644, sample SAMEA5815747) | chicken gut metagenome | biome: Chicken; feature: Gastrointestinal Tract; material: Caecum | place: Ireland | collected 2019-01-01 | study: A study of the...
ATTTGTATTATGTTAAATTTGAGGGGATGGGTATTGATGAAGCAAAGGCAATGGTTGCGGAAGCACGCTCTGAGAACAAAGAGGAAAGTCTTTTTGACAGATTTGATGAGGAGTGATGAAAATGCCTAAAATGATTGATTTAACAGGTCAAAGATACGGAAGTCTTACGGTAATTAGTATTGCAGAAAATGAACCGTACAAAAAGAAGAAATGGCTATGTAAGTGTGATTGCGGAGAAGATGTAATTGTATCTGGGAGCAATCTTAGATGTGGTCATACAAAACATTGTAAAAAATGCGGACATGAGATTTCCAGAAAGAAAAAGATAAAGCATGGAATGACTGGTACAAAAATCTATTATGTTTGGCAAAGTATGATAAATAGATGCGAAAATCCAAACAGTAAGTCGTATGGAGATTATGGCAAAAAGGGGATTTGTGTTTGCGATGATTGGCATGATTCGTCTATATTCATAAAATGGGCTTTAGAGCATGGATACAAAGATGGGCTTGAAATTGACAGAATAGATACATTCAAAGGATACTCTCCTGAAAATTGTAGATGGGTTACAAGACAATTAAATGCAAATAACAAAACAACAAATAAATATATTAAGCATAATGGAGAAACGAGAACACTTTCCGACTGGGCAAGATACTATGAAGTGAATTATAAAAATCTAAGCAGAAATCTGAATAAAGGATATTCTTTACAGGAGGCCATAAAGCGTGAAAAGACAGGAGATAAAAGTCATAGATATAGCACAGCAACAGGAAACCTTATTTAGTAGATTTGGGGAGGAATAACAATGACGAATATACCAGACCCGATTACAAGAGCAGAACAGTATTATGCATATATGGCAAATAAATCCACTTATCTCCCGGAGCCGATAACGCGAGAGGAGCAGTATCTATATTATTTGTGCGTCAATGGTTCTGGAGGTGGAAGCATTGCGCCTGAGCAAATTCAAGCAGCTGTCGATGCATATCTCGATGAAAATCCTGTAACTGCCGGAGAATTGTCTGTGGATAACCATATTATAAAAATGGCCACTGGAGGTTGATTTTATGGCATTGGAAAAAAAGAGAATGCAACAGAGATATGGAACATACGATCAGTTCCAGGCTGCCAAACAGAATTTGTTGCCGAATGAATTTGCGAGCGTTACATCTGGAGATCCTAATTCGGTTGGAGGGAAAGCGCTGTATTTCGCATTCGGGCCTGGAGATGCGAAAAGACTTATGACGGCAGAAGATGCTCAAACCACTATTGATAATGCCGTGCAAGAAGCCACACAGGATGCCGAACAGGCTGCCGAGAGTGCGCAAGAATATTTAAAAGAATTAAAATCATACCCAAAAGTAAAAAACCACGTCATATCATTTGGGGAATAGGAGGGACTAAAATGGCGATAGTAGAAAATGATTATGCCGCTTATGTTCAGACGCCTAATGGAGAATATCCGATACGGGATCTGGATGCACTTAGGACGTATCAGCGCGAAGAAAATGCCGGGAAAATCCTTACAGTCGGATCCGATGGGATTGTGACTCCGGTAGAGATGGACGAGACCCTGACGGACAACACCAAAGCAGCTCCCGCTGGGATAGTTGGTGAACTGAAGGGCGATTTAATTAACGAGACCGAATCAACTTTTTTTATAAATAGTAAGTTTTTACAGGATGGCGTTGCCACATCAGCTAATTACTATAAAACAGTAAATGCGTTAAGTCCATCAAAAGCATACAATATTGAAATCAACACAAATACGATTGGAACATATACAATCCAAGCTGGGACAAGTGGTTCAGTATCAACTATGGTTGATACTATCGGTGTTATTAACATTGATAGTAATAGTAATGGAAAAGCGTTTATAAAAGGTTATATTCCAACTGGTGCATACACATATATTAGAATTGACAAAGATGTTGAATGGACTTTCAAGTTGTATGAAAGTTTAGACTTTGCGGCAGATGTTCCAACAATGAAAGAAGATATAGAAAACTTAAAGAGTGATGTTCCAAACACACCAAAATTCTTTAAGGTAGATTCTTCTGCGTTTGCACAAGATCCATACAATAACTGTATTGGTAATTTAGGAATTAACACCATTTCAAACATCACACCATCCCATAACGCAATAGATTATCCATTAGGAGAAAGCGGATATTATACAGTCATGACTTGCGGTGATGCTTTAAGTCCTATCCAGATTGCTGTTAGACTTGATGGTATGATTTTTGCAAGAAAAAAATCAACAAGTGGTTGGAATAATTGGAATGCAGATGCAGTCAATTTCTCAAATACATTATTGACAAACACTACAAAATATAGTGATTTCAACGATTTTCCTATCGGCTCTATAATTGGAGTTTCTGAAGATGCAAGATTAAATAATGCACCTGACGGATTTAACAACACTGGTCATGATGGTATGGACGTTGGCGGTGTAATAGTAAATGTAATGACTTTTGCGACAAGTTATGACAATCCATACATAAAATCACAGATAGCAGTATATTACAGAGAGACAGGAAAACCGAGAATTGCTTTCCGTTCGGCTATTTACTTCAGTAGTACGTATCATTGGTCTGAATGGTCTATGCTATCTCAAGATGGTTCAATCACTTCAACAAATAAAATTGTTGATATAAACCACTTGGACTATACATTTGACGATTTTAACGATGCACCATTAAACACTATATATCAAGTAGACTTGAATGTTGCTGATTCAGTAGCAAATAATCCATCACCAGGGAATTCGGGTTCGCTTATGACGTACTGTTTTTCTAATAGCGTAAGACACGCCGTTGTGCAAGAGTTTGTCACTATTGAGGACAATAGAGTCAGAAAATACATAAGGTATGGCTATATTAACAGTGGTGATATTGTATCTTGGACAAATTGGGAAAAGGCAGTGACAGAAACGCAGACCACTTAACTAAAAAAAGCAGACTATAATAAGTATTAATACATATCAATACACACTGGTTAGAAGGGGAAGTGACATTCCCCCTTCTTTTCCAGCCACTCGTCAAGAGCCTTCTGGACACACCAGGACATAGTTCTTTCTTCTTCCTGGCAGTACCTTATGAGGCGGTCTTGGAGTTCTGGCGGCATCGTGACGTTGATACGAACATACTTATCTTCGTCTGATTTCTTTGGGTATGCCATAAATTACCACCTCCAAGAACATTTTATAGCATTGCATCTATTTAATTAATATATCATAGAGGAGAACAATATGGATCAGATTATGAACTACGTAAAACCAGAACTTATTGTTGTAGCAGTTGTGCTTTATTTTGTCGGAATGGCCCTGAAACAGGCTGATGCGGTGAAGGATAAGTATATTCCTCTGATTCTTGGAGGAATTGGAGTTGTCTTATGCGCTATCTGGGTAATTGCCACAAGTGCCATTGGAAATGGACAGGATATTGCAATGGCAGTATTCACGGCGATTGTGCAGGGTATTCTTGTTGCCGGACTGAGTACATATGTAAATCAGGTTATTAAGCAGGCGCAGAAAACGGAGGAATAATGTTCTGTAAACATGACTGGAAAAAGATAGGTATGCCGAGGCATTTAAAGTACGATTATAACGGAAATGAAGTCGTAGTTATACTTTGTCGATGTGAAAAATGTGGAAAACAAAAAGATAGAGTGTTTTATGGACATTCTATTGGAAACTTATTTGACAGGTAGGTGAATAAATGCTTACACCTGATTATCTGTACAGGATTACAGAAGGAGCAGAACAGATAGCAAGTGAACTTCATGCAAACATAATCAAAAGAATCATAGAAAGAATGATGATTCGTCTTGGACGGGGTGAAGATTATCTTCTGACAGCTACGGACAAGTGGCAAATCGAAGTTCTTCAAGAAGCCGGGTATCTGCTGGAAGATATTCAGAAGGAGCTGGCAGATAAGACCAAAAGGCAAGTCAAAGAGATTCAGGAAGCTATGGAGGATGCAGGAGTGCAGGCATTACAGTGGGATGATAAAATCTATCAGGCTGCCGGGCTGTCTCCGATTCCTCTCCTGCAATCCCCGGCGCTTATGCGGATAATGCAACGCAATTGTAACGCCACCGCTGGAGAATGGAGAAATTTCACCAGAACCACCGCAGACGAGGCACAGAGGCTTTTTATCAATCAAATGGACAATGCCTATAACATGGTAGTTTCCGGGGCTGTATCGTATACAGAAGCGGTCAGAGACGTTATCAATGATGTGTCGGAAGCTGGGTTAAAGGTTAATTATCCTTCCGGGTATAAAATGAGTATTGAATCGGCTACCATGATGATTGTAAGAACTGGAATCAGTCAATGTGCTGCTGATGTATCACTTGCAAGAGCAAAAGAAATGGGCGTAGAGTATGTAATTACATCATCACATTTAGGCGCAAGACCAACGCATGAACCGTGGCAAGGAAAGGTGTTTTCCGTGGATTGGAACAAAATAAAAATATAAGAGGGCGCTAAACCCTCTTTATACTCTCAAGATATGCGGAAATTGCCTTATCAAACAATTTGCTTAATGGTATTCCGGTTTCTTCTGAATACGCTTTTAGCTTAGCATATAATTCCTTTTCAATAGATGTAGAAATGGCAGTGCGGTTTTTTAATCCTCTGTTAGATACCATATGAACGCCTCCTTTTAAAATAGAATACCATATCTTTTTGTTTATTGCAAATACTTTCAATTTATGATAAAATAAAAATAAGTTGAAATAAATTGAAATTAAAAAAAAGGAGAGTAATATGGGAAAAGTTAATGACCTAACGGGAAAGAGATATGGAAAGTTATTGGTTTTAAGGCGAGGAGAAGATAGATATACAAAAAGCGGAAGAAGATTGATAACATGGATATGCTTATGCGATTGTGGAAATGAAATACAAGTAGACGCAAATAACTTAAGAAATGGGAACACGACTTCGTGCGGATGTAAGACGCCTTGCATTGATTTAAAAGGCATGAGATTTGGAAAACTGGAAGTACTTGAAAGAGTTGAAAATAATTATCGTGGAGATGCCATGTGGAAATGTAAATGTGATTGCGGCAATGAGACAATAGTTATGGGGAAAAGCCTAAGAAACGGGAGTACCAAGTCATGTGGATGCGGAATAGTAAAAGGATTGCAAAAGGGATGGGAAGCAACGAAAACACATGGAATGTCTAAGTCTCGCATATATAGAATATGGTGCGCAATGAAGAAAAGAACTTCTTGCACAGCAGATGAGAGGCATAAAAGAGATTATTACGATAGAGGGATAAGAACATGCAAAGAATGGAGAGATTCGTTTGAGGCTTTTTATGAATGGGCGATAAATAATGGATATAGAGATGATCTGAGTATTGACAGAAAGAATAATGACGGAAATTACTGCCCCGAAAATTGCCGTTGGGTAAATAATCAAGCGCAGTCATGTAATACAAGAAGAAATAGAAATTATACATATAAAGGAAAAACGCAAAACATAGCACAATGGGCAAAAGAATATGGAGTTCCGGATTCTATGTTGAGAGAAAGATTGGTTATTCTTGGCTGGAGTATAGAAAAGGCATTGGAAACTCCTAGTAGAAAGAAGGTGGTTAAATGAGTGACGCAGTACATAAACATTATCCTGACTTTGTGGAAACTTGTGGTTGGGGAAAGGTGGATGGTATCTGCGGAGCCTAGCCAACTGTCGGCATAGTTTTGGCCCGTACTATCCAGGAATATCAACAAACCCGTTTGAGCAATACGACACCGAAGAAAACCGGAAAGCCTATGAAACACAGCAGCGGCAGAGGACGCTTGAGCGGCGTATCAGAGATAGCAAGCGGAAAGTACAGAATCTTCAAACAGCTGTTGATAACTGCAAAGATGAAAAGCTGAAATTTGAGTTACAGCAGAAACTTGACCGAAAGTCTTACACGCTCAGTCAGCAGAACAAGGCGTATAAGCAGTATTGCAAAGATAATAACCTAAAAGAGTATGCGGAAAGGCTCCGTGTTGCTCGTTGGAGTCGTGAGCAGGCGGCGAAAGCGGCAGGAGCGGCAAGGAGATATCAGAATGCAAAGAATATGTAAAAATTGTTTATACCATGAAATAGATAGTCTTTATGCAATGGATGAAGACGGATGTGACATAGACGTTGAAGTATGTAGATGCTATCTTGAGCATGACGATTATCACGAAAAAATATGTAAATATGAACATGAAGAAGAATGTCCATTTTTTGAACGGGATAAGAGTTTATTAGAATTTGCAAAACATCAGAACGCAAATGGAGAATGATTATGAAAGGACTGTATAGTTTTTGGGTGTGGTTAAAAGAAATATTTGGTTTTGGAAATCTTGGGACTATTCATATGATTAATGTGGAATGGGAAAAGAAGGAAGAAAATAATGAGTAGATGGAAATTGTACAATCCTAACCCAGTCCGTGGAAGTAATGTCGGAGATTGCACAGTAAGGGCGATAAGCAAGGCTTTAAATCAAGACTGGGAAACTACATACGCAGGGCTTTCTTTCATGGGATTCTCTCTTGCAGACATGCCTAGTGCGAATCATGTGTGGGGCGCATACCTGCGGCGAAACGGGTTCCGGCGGTATCTGGTAGACGACCACGGGCAGGATATTTACACTGTCCGGGATTTCTGCGAGGACAACCCGAAAGGCACATACATACTGGCGATTGACGGTCATGTGGTTTGCGTGCAGGACGGGTATTACTGGGATTCGTGGAATAGTGGAAACGAGATACCAATATATTACTGGGAGAGATGATTATGTGTGAATATGTGAGAATTAAAGATAATCAAATGATTTGCAAGGTCGATAATAAGCCGTGTGCATTGTGTGTGTTTGGAAACAAAGATTTATATTCGGAGGGAAAAAGGCGTGAGCAAAAAGACGGTCGTATTTGATTTTGACGGTGTAATACATAGTTATAAATCAGGCTGGCAGGGCGAAAACATTATACCAGACCCTCCGGTAAATGGAATAAAGAAAGCCATTGATGAAATAAGGTCGGCAGGATATGAAGTTATTGTTGTTTCAACTCGGTGCGCTTACTATGAGGGGAAAGTTGCAATTTTTGAGTGGCTTAGAAAATACGGTATTGTGGTTGATGATGTGTGCAAGGAAAAGCCGCCTGCAATTTGTTATATTGATGATAGGGCGATATGCTTTGACGGAAAATCAGATACTCTACTGAGTAAAATAAAAGCATTTAAGCCTTGGAATAAATAGACGGGAGGTCTGCCACATGGACGTAATGGAGACGATACAGACAATACTTGCAATCTGCGGCGGTATCTCTGTTGTAGGCGGTGCGGCTGCGGTGATCAAGAAATGGATTGCTCCGGCGATAAAGCTGAATGACCGGGTGAAGGTGCTGGAAGAACACGACAAGAATGATTTTCAGGCGATTCAGGATATTAAAGAGCGTGACGGGCTTATTATGGAGGCGCTGATAAATATGCTCAACAGCCAGATATCTGGTAATAATACTGATCAGTTAAAAAAAACGAGGGACAAGCTTATCTCTTATCTATCGAAGCAGCAATAAGGAGAATGCTTTTGAAAGTGTATGATTTCACTGAGCCAGAATTAGCATATTATTCTGAATTTGCTAATTTCAGTCCGCAGGAAGATATTTTATTCAATCTTAGAAAGAAAAATGTTCCGCTTGAAAAATGCGCTGAAATTATGCACTGTGAAATGACAACAGTTAAAAAAGTTAGTCGCAAAGTAAATAAGAAAATCATACAATTAACTAATACTGAACGAATGGAGCAGTGGATTGATAATGTATACTGGCCTAGAGTTTTAAAACAATAGAATATACTTTTTGCATACTTTACGAAGCCTTTGACGGTTCTTTAAGAGTCTGTCGAGGGCTTGTTTTTATGTCTAAAATTAAGTCAAGAATAAACAAGGTTTAGCCAAGAATTTAGTCAAGACCGGAGGGATAACATGGCATTACCGCTTTATGGATATAACCCGTATCAGTTCGGGCAGGTAAACCCATTGCAGCCACAAATAGACAGGTTAGCGAATATGCAGGCGCAGTACCAGCAGCCGCAACAGCAGAATGTAAATCAGGGGATTCTCTGGGTGCAAGGAGAAGCCGGGGCAAAGTCTTACCTTGTGGCTCCAAACACAAGCGTACTTCTGTTGGACAGTGAAAATTCTCAATTTTACATTAAAACAACAGATCAGGCGGGTATGCCCACTCTCCGAACTTTTGCGTATCAGGAGGTAACAGGAGCGCCGCAGAACGCCCAGAAACAGCCGGAAACAAACTTAGACGATAAATACGTTACCCGGCAGGAATACAACGATTTACGGGGCAAATATGAAGAATTATACGGGCTTCTGGAAACAGCCACAAAACCTACTGGAAAGGATGAGTGATATTATGGGAAATCCTCTTTTTAATCTACTGAATGGCGGCAGAAATAACGGGCCGGGGAATGTGATTCAGCAGTTCCAACAGTTCAAAAAGCAAATGCAAGGAGTAAACCCACAGGAAGAAGTTCAGAAACTTTTACAGTCTGGGAAAATCTCTCAGGCACAGCTTGACAAGGCCCAGCAGATGGCTCAACAGATGCAAGGGCTATTCAAATAGTACATAAATCAATGGCCATGATTTTGTAAATAAATTTAAAGGAGCAAAAGTTATGGATACAAATTATAGCTTAGCTGATATTGCTGCCGCAACCGGTGGCAATAGAAACAATGATGGTTTTGGAGATGGTAACGGCTGGTGGATTATCCTCTTTCTGCTGATCTGCGGATGGGGCGGTTATGGCTTCGGCGGTGGATACAACGGAGGCGGATTCAACTCCCCGGCAGGACAGGGATTCGCAACAAGAAGCGATATTGACGCTGCACTGGCTACTCAGGGTATCGAAACTGGAATCCAGAATATCAGTACACAGCTTTGTAATGGATTCAACACAATCGGTTCTCAGATGGCAAGCTGCTGCTGTGATCTGAAACAGGGGCAGGGAGAAATTAATTATAACATGGCAACGCAGACTAATGCGCTCCAGAACACAATGAACCAGAACGCAAACGCTCTCCAGAGCCAGCTTTGTAACGGGTTCCGGGATGTAATTGACGCTCAGAACGCCGGAACGCAGCGTATTATTGACACGATTACGCAGGATAAGATTCAGTCTCTCCAGACTGACCTCCAGTCCGCACAGCTTCAGCTTTCCAACGTGTCCCAGACTCAGAACATTATCAATGCTCTGCGCCCGACTGCGGTGCCTGCTTACCTTACTTGCAGCCCGTATCAGGCCATGATGGGGTATAACAACTGCGGATGTAACGCCGGCTGTGGCTGCTAAAACTTCATATCGGAGTTTCTTTCAGACCATATTCCCCAATCCGGGAAAATGGTTCTGAATGTTCGGCAAAAGCCGTTATTACGCAGGAGGGCAGGCCGATGGTCTGTCCTTTTGTGATATGAAAGGAGAATTTTTATGATTGAACTTTTAAATGCAACGCCTCAGACCGTAGCGGTAGGTCAGAGTGTACCGTTTACGGAAGAGATTGGCAGCAAATGCGGCGCAGAGCGTCACAGAGCCGGAAGCGCACAGCTTACTCTTGTAAAACCCGGTAGATACCTTGTATCTTTTGCTGGAAACATAGCAGTTCCGGCCACAGGAGGAAGCGTTGGAGAAATCTCTTTGGGTATTGCACTGAACGGGGAACCACTGACAGGCTCTATCATGCGGGCTACTCCGGCAGCGGTATCTGAGTATTTTAATGTAGCAACACAGCACTATATAGATGTACCGTGTGGCTGCTGTGTGACTATTACCGTACAGAATACCGGCGCTTCCGCCGTAGACGTTGACAATCCGAACCTGACAGCAGTTAGGGTATGCGGTTGAGAAAGGAGAACAGGCTATGAGTTATAAGTTAATGCAGAATATCAAGGATGAGCTTGATAAGATTGCGGATAAGGGCCTGAACACAGGAAACCTTGAAACCGCATACAAACTGATTGATATGTTGAAGGACATGGAGAATGTCGAATACTGGAAGTGCAAAGAAGGGTATTATGACGCTGTACTTGCAGAAATGGAAGGTGGGTACAGTCAGGCAAGGAACCGTGACAGCATGGGTAGATATTCCCGTGATGGCATGATGCCAAACTATGACAGTGATAATTCCTACCGTGGCACTCGTGGGAAGCATTATGTGAGAGGACATTACAGCCGTGCAAATGGTTCCGGTGAAGATACATATAGCAGATATATGGATCAAAAAAATTCCTATCGCTCTGGAAAAGATATGGACTGCAAACAGCGTATGCTTGCAGCCTTAGAAGAACACATGGATGCTCTTACCGGGGAACTGGAAGAAATGAGCCGTGATGCTGATTGCAAGGAAGAGCGTGAAACCATGAGAAGGTATATCGACAAAATTAGAAGCATGATGTAAGAAAAAGGCGGGAGGTTCATCCTTCCGCCTTTTTCAATATCCTCTATACGCCCTATATGGAATGATTTCTATCTCTGCTCCTTTCCAGCATTCGCATTCCCTTATAAACTTCTTGGCCTCTTTCACAGCTTGCGTTTCTGTTTTGCATGGCCTTCCACCAGATACCGCATACTCGTCTTTTTTTAGCCGCCAGTCATATCCTGCTCCGGCAGGAGAAACCATTCCATATCCATAACATCGTCTGCTCTCTAACATTCTTTGCCCCCCCTATCTTTTAAGTGTATATGCCGGCTCCCCGTCCACGCTAGTAAAGTGATACCAGCGGGTCACTCCGTCCCGGCAGAATCCCATGTTCTCGATTTCGTAGCAAGCGCAAATCCCGTCCGTCTCTGTCAACCTGGGGTCATCTTCCCTGGCTTGTTTCAATGCTTTCCACAAAGGGATAAATACTCGTTTCATATGTTTTTCCTTTCTCCCCGTATTGCCGATAGGCCAGCGCCAGAATGTGTTCGGTTATTTTAAAAGTTCATCTGTTATAGTGTTGAATAATTTGTGATAAGGGGTAATGCCGATTACCTCTCCTGTGGCTTTTCTTTCCCTCAAAACAATATCTGCAACAGTAAATTGCTTATCAGGCGTAACAAAACCATTTTGTTTTACATATTTCTGCATTTCCTTCAAAGTTCTCTTTTTATCCTCATCATAGAATATGCAGATATATTTCGGTTCGCCGTAGTACCCGGTAACCGGTTTGTAGTGCCTCTGTTCCAATAATACATCATAAATAATTGTCATTCTATCTACCTCCTGATATCCCTATTATATACTTATATAAGTATATCCGCAAGATGGAACAATTCACAAAAAATGATATACTTATATAAGCATAATTTGTGCAAAATACATACTTGTATAAGTATATCCATAAATGATATGATAAAAAGAAAAGGCGGTGAAGCATGGGGACATCAGCGACAAGAGCAAAGAATAAGTATAATAAGGCAAATTATGACCAGTATCTTTTCAGTATGCCAAAGGGATACAAGGAAAGGTACATGGAGATTGCCCGGCAGCATGATATGAGTTTAAGCACATATATCATTCAAGCATTGGAAGAAAAAATTGAGAGAGAAAAGCAAGAATAAGGCGGTGGCTTCGGCTATCGCCTTAAAATATGGGTACAACAAAAAAATGGACATTTGATATAATTGATACAAAGGAGGCAGAACATGAAAACAGAGTGGATTTATTGCCCTATCTGCAATAGTAAAACGAGAGTAAAAATCAAAGAAACGACTGAGGCAAGAAACCTTCCGGTGTTCTGCCCGAAATGCAAAAATACATTTAATGCCGACATAAAGCCGGGATTTGATGTACAGACAAAATTATATACTGATTAGAGCCAGTTGCCAGACACAGAGCCAGTGAACTTATCGGAAATTCCGACAGGTTGACTGGCTTTTTCTTATATTTGTTTCATTTCCTCCTTTCTTAGCACACGTCCTTAAAAGAAACGGCTTGGCCGGAGGTTGAAAAGCGGATGCAATTTCCGGCGTGTGCATGGTAGGTCTTATAACTCCTTAGGGATTATAAGTCGGATAAGTAAAATAATCCAGGAAATAAAACGCTTGTGAAAATTGCGCATAAGTAGCAAGTGCCGCTCACATCACTAAATACCGTACTGGATTGGTGCCTTTTATGAGGGTGTGAGTAACGCTGAAAAATGCAAAGAACCATCCGAAGGGATAACAGTAGATGTAAAACAAACCCACAGGGGGAGGAATAGTACGGCGGGTTCGACTCCTGCCGACCCTGTTACCTTGCCGGAGGTTTATCCGGCTGAATCCATTACCGCTGACGGGCGGTTAATAAGTAGACGTTTAGGAGGATTATTATGCAGAACATTGAAGCAATCTTAGCAGAACTGGGAATTGAAGTACCATCAGACAAAAAAGGAGACCTGACCAAAAAGGTGTCTGAGAATTACGTCACAAAAGCAGAACATGAAAAGAAAATCGGAAAGGCCGAGACTGAAAGAGATAATTGGAAATCAAAGGCAGAAACGGCAGAAGAAACGCTGAAAAAGTTTGATGGAGTAGATCTGGAAACCATGCAAACAGAACTGAATAACTGGAAACAGAAGGCAGAGACAGCGGCAAAGGATTATGAACAGAAAATCTATGAAAGAGATTTTTCGGACGCTCTGAAAACCGAGTTGGAATCTGTGAAATTTTCCAGTGACGCAGCAAAACGGGCAGTCATGGCAGAAATTAAAGAATCTGGCTTGAAACTGAAAGATGGAAAGATTCTCGGATTATCTGATCTGATTGGACAGATCAAAGAAAGAGATGCTTCGGCGTTCATTGACGAGGAACAGGAAAAAGCAAAGCAGCAGGCAGCACGGTTTACCGTTCCGGGAACCGGAAAGAGTACCGGAGGAAGCGGAACCACTACAAAGAAAGACATTATGTCTATCAAAGACCCGACAGAACGGCAAGCTGCTATCGCTGAAAATTTGAGTTTATTTGGTAAAGGAGAATAAGAATGGCAGCAAAAACCAATCTGATTATGAAAAACGATATTCAGGTGACTGCCCGTGAGATTGACTTTGTAACCCGGTTTGAACGCAACTGGGAACATCTGCGGGAGATTCTTGGTATCATGCGCCCGATTAAAAAGCAGCCGGGCGCTATCCTGAAAAGCAAATATGCAGAGGGAACCCTTGAAAGCGGAAATGTTGGCGAGGGCGAGGAAATCCCTTACAGCAAATTTGTTGTAAAAGAAAAAGAATATGCGGAAATGACCATTGAGAAATACGCAAAGGCCGTTTCCATTGAGGCAATTAAAGACCATGGCTATGAAAACGCTGTTCAGATGACAGACGATGAATTTCTGTTCCAGCTCCAGAGTGACGTAACAGGTAGATTCTATGATTACCTGAACACCGGTACTCTGACAGCAACAGAGACCACTTTCCAGATGGCTCTGGCAATGGCAAAGGGGCTTGTGGAGAATAAATTCAAAACAATGCACCGGACAGCTACCGGAACCGTTGGGTTTGTGAACATCATGGATGTATATGAATATCTGGGGGCAGCGAACATTACGATTCAGAATCAGTTCGGTTTCCAGTATATTAAGGATTTCATGGGATTCAACACGATCTTCCTTCTGGCAGAGACAGAAATTCCCAGAGGCCGTGTGATTGCTACACCGGTTGAAAATATCGTGCTGTACTACGTTGACCCGAATGAGAGCGACTTTGTCCGTGCTGGTCTGGTATATACCGTATCTGGAGAAACGAACCTGATCGGATTCCATACGCAGGGCGATTACAAACACGCTGTTTCTGAAGCTTTTGCAATTATGGGTCTGACCTTGTTTGCAGAATACATTGACGCTATCGCTGTTGTGGATATTACTGACGATACCACCCTCGGAACCCTGACTGTAACATCTGCGGCGGGAACCGGCAGCGGCAATACAAAAGTGACCGTAGAACCTACACTTGAGACCGGTCATCTGTATAAGTACAAAACTGGAGCGTCCGCACCTTCCGTTGAATACGGACAGAGCGTGAGAAACTGGACTGCATGGGATGGAAAGTCTGACATCAAAGCAACCACAGGTCAGTACATTACCGTTGTTGAGTGTGATAATACCTATAAAGCACTGAAATCTGGAAATGATGAAGTAACATCTGCATCTTAAGGAGGAACCGGCATGGCATATGCTGACTATCAGTTTTACACAACTACATATTACGGCGATACCGTGCCGGAATCCGACTTTCCGAAATACGCTGAGCGTGCCGGTGACCGCATAGATTCTATTACTTTTGACAGACTGGTAAACGGATTCCCGGAGGAAGAAAGAGCCGTTACAAAAGTGAAAAAGGCTGTTTGTGCGGTGGCTGAAGCACTGTACCAGATAGACCAGATTAAGAAAGCGTCTATGGAGACTGTTGGAACCGTAACGAGAGAGGATGGAACAGTGATAAGCAAAGCTGTCTCCTCTATTTCTTCCGGTTCTGAAAGTATTTCTTTTGCTACTGGAAGCTCCGGAAATACAGAAAGTATCTACGGACAGGCGGCAGTTGATAAGAAAGTCGAAAGCGTATTGCTGTATCAGGTTGCAACCGAATATCTGTCCGGCGTGACAGATAAGAAAGGAATTTGTTTGCTATATGCAGGATTGTAAAGTAAATATCCTTGGTACTGAGTATAAGATTTATAACCGGAATGAAAAAAATGACCCGCTCTTAGATGAGAAAATGAGAGATGGATATACAGATTTTTCGACACATGAAATTGTCTTATGTAACAAAAAAATGATTGTGAGTTGCAAGATTATGAAACTTACAAAAAGGCTGTTCTCAGGCACGAAATAATTCATGCTTTTCTGTATGAAAGCGGTCTTGACGCTTCTTCATCTGTTTCCGGGGCATGGGCGATTAACGAGGAAATGTGTGATTGGTTCGCCATTCAGTCTCCAAAGATATTTAAAGTATTTCAGGAACTCAACATTTTGTAAAGGAGAGGATACCAATGTATAACAAGACGGTAACAGTATTCAATAAATACGAAGACCAGACCGGAGAAATATATTGGTATCCTCATGTTTTATCTGGCGTTGACCTGATTGTGGATAAGGCTGCCAATATCGCAAAGACCGGACTTGACAGTGCAGATACGGCGAAGCTGCATATCAAATACCATATTGACGATGGAAAGAAAATTATTGGAAGTCTTCCTTGGCTTCCGCCTAAAGAATGGGAGCGACAGCCAAATGATGAGCTGTCAGAAAGCATTACCTTTGATTCCGGGGATTTCTTCATGGAGGGCGAATACCCGACTGATCCAGTAAAGGATTCTGATTATGCTGATCGATTAAACGGTAATGGATTTTATGGATACATGAATAAGCGGCATGACTATGTGTTTTTGATAACCAATGTAGGCGGCCCATATACGCTGATTCCACACTTTGAGATTGGGGGTGCATGATATGGCAAGTAAAACATTCCATTTCCCCGGATTCTCTATTGTGAGTGGAGATATAAAGGCAGATGTAAGCCTGAATCGGTTTGAAAAACAGTTCCGGGAAGCGCAGTTCTGGCTTGACGGGCAGGTTATGACCGATATGGTTCCGTATATGCCACATAGAGATGGGGCATTTGTAAATCTCACAAGAATGAGAAGTGCAGCGTTGCAAGGAACCGGGAAGGTTGTTGCCGGTGCGCCGCCGCAGGGGCGTTTTCTTTATGAAGGAAAAGTGATGATTGACCCGGTGACAGGTTCTCCGTGGGCGAGAAAGGGAGCGAAGAAAGTTGTTACGGAACGCCCGTTGACGTACAGCAATCCGAAAGCTACACCACACTGGTTCGATACAGCAAAAGACGCACATGGTAAATCATGGGTGAAAGGAGTGAAGCGAATTGCCGGAGGAGGCAAGAAATAAAACAGTCAAATATGATGTTGACGGTTATGATATTGTGACAAATGCATTAAAAGACCTTCTGAACTCATTCCCTGGGCTTCTGGAAGGTGAGAATATCAAATTTTCTACTCTGGAAGAAGATTCCGGAATATCTTTTTACCCGATATCCGGCGCAGTGATTGCTACGGAAACAATATCAGTGACCGGAAAAGTGAATCAGGTATGCAATTATCCGTTTTATGTGGTATACCGGACTGCGGCAGATTCACAGAATTCTAAAATTGACATTAAGGAATTTCTGGACAAGCTGGGAAAATGGCTTGAGAAGCAGCCTGTAACAATAGACGGAGAAACACAGAAATTATCTGCATATCCAGAATTGACGGAAGGGAGAGAGATCACAGAGATTTCCCGGCAGACACCGGCATATCTGGATAACACATCAGAAGGAAATGTGCAAGACTGGGTGATTAGTCTTGCGCTTAGATACAGAAATATATTTTACAGAAATAAATGAAAGGAAGATAAGCTATGAAATTAAATCGTGAAGCATTAGCACATTATCTTGATTACAGTTTTAAAAGGATAATTTCTTCAGCGACATGGGAGATTATCGGTGACGATATTGAGGAAATGTCTAATGAATTGAATCCAGATATGGAAACGCTTAAGAATATCTTGGGCCAGACAAAGACGAAAGACAACGGATATGAGCCTACTATGGACGCTGATCCCTTCTATGCAGACCCGGAAAAGAAACTCTATCCTAAGATTCGTGATATTGCTCTTGACAGAAAGAAAGGCGATGAATGTAAGACTCTTATGTTAGAGGTTATTGTGGAGGACACCGAAGCAACAAATCATCTTGCTTATGTGCAAGAAGTAATTGTTAAGCCGCAGAGCTACGGCGGTGATACCGGTGGATTTAACATTCCTTTCCAGGTATCCGAAGATGGAAAGAGAACAAAGGGATACGTAACGGCAACCTCATTGGCTTCTGGTGCTCCAGTATTTACAGAAGGTGCTATTCCTTCAGGGAAATCTCTTTCATAACAGGAGGGTAGTATGAGCAATAAATTAGTAAAACCGCAGCAGCAGAACAATGTCATTGTCGTTGATGATGGCAGTAAAGTCTATGACATTGTAAATAAAAGAGGGAAGAAGCTTGGAGAATTTGAGTTCCGCCCTTCTGATACCAATATTGTAAAGCGGTACGAGGAAGTTGTGGACTTTTTCAATAATTTTTCTCTCCCGGAAGACTCTGAAAAGGCAATGCAGGAAGCAGAAAGCCAGATGGTGGAGAAGATGTCTTATCTTATTGGCGGAGACGCTGGAGACGCTTTCTTTTCAATCATGGGGCCGTTTTCTGCGCTTGCTTCCGGAGAATTGTTTGTGGAAAATGTCCTTGCTTCCATTGCAAAAGTCATTGAAAACGAGCTGTCTATCAGGACAAAAAGGGTACAGCGGCGCATGAATAAGTATGTGGCCAAGTACCACAAATAATGTATGCCTGGAAGCTCCCTACTTCTCTTAATGTCGGCGGAAAGAATTATAAAATCCGGACAGACTACCGGGTAATACTTGATATTTTAGCTGCTATGAATGATCCGGATATTTTTGATCCGGGAATGTCTCAGGAAGAAATGCAGCAGGAAAAAATAATGACTATGCTGCAAATTCTGTACATAGATTTTGATTCTATGCCTCCCCGTGATTGGAAAGAAGCTGCTGAAAAAGCCTGTGATTTTATTGACTGCGGGATAAAAGATGACGGAAAGCCAAAGCCCCGGACAATGGACTGGGAGCAGGACGCTCCCCTGATAGTTCCAGCAATAAATAAGTCAGTAAAAATAGATGTTCGCTCTGTAAAGTATATGCACTGGTGGACATTCTTTGGGCTTTACATGGAAATTGGAGAAAGCACATTTTCCACAGTGGTAAGTATCCGTGATAAAAAAAGGCGTGGAAAGAAATTAGAGAAGTGGGAAAGAGAATTCTATAGCAAAAATAAAGCGCTCATTGACTTAAAGGTAAGAAAAGCAGAGCGGAGTGATGAGGAAAAAGAAGCTTTAAGACAGCTTTTTGGACTAAAGAATAAATAGTGCCGGACGCTCAGACGCAGAGCCTCTCAGGAGGGATTACATGCCGCAGGCAGACGGTACAATACTGATCGATACAGAAATAAATGCTGACGGCATGAAAGCCGGAAGCAAAGAGGTAGAAGCTGCTGTTCGCAGAATGGCTTCTTCTGTCGACAAACTTGGAACAAAGGCAAAAACTGCGTTAAACAAACAAGTGGATTCTTTTGTTAAATTGAATCAAGAGTTTTCTGCCCAGTCTAAAAAAGTTGATGAATTGAAGAAAAAAGTTGCTGAGTATGGAAATCAGAAAATACCTACACAGGAATATAAAGAAATTCAATCTCAAATCGATGCTGCTAGCAAGAAAATGGAAAGACTCATCGACATGCAGGAAAAATTTCTTGCTATGGGAGGGAGTCAAAATAGTAAGCAGTACAAGAGTTATCAGTATGACATTGACCAGCTTGCAAACACAATTAAGTATGCACAAGGAGAACTTGAAGATTTAGAAGAAACGGGAAAAGCTTTTTCGCTCGGGAACCAAACAAAACAGGCCGCAGCAGATATGGAAAAACTAGCCGCTGCAGAACGCAAGCTTGCAGATATGAATAACCGTTTAGGGACTTCATATTCATCGATAAAAGGGCAGGTAAATGACTATCTGGAAAACGTAGCAAATTCAACGTCCCAAGGATTAAAAAATGAAGGAACCGTTTCAGACAAAACATCTGAATCAATGCGTAGACTAGCAAAACAAAAAAAGAGCGCCGCAAAAGAAAACACTAATCTAGGAAATGCTGCTTCAAAAACATCAAAAAAAACAGAAAAGGAAAACAAATCTGTAAAAAAACTAAATGAAAACCTTAGAGATACGTCGAAATCTGCTAGTTCTGCAAATTTCGGACTTGGGCGGATGCTCGGTACTTCTATATTGTTTAGCTTTGCTTTTCAGGCTATAAACGCTGTTCTTACTGGAATTAAAGACGGATTCGCAAACCTGGCACAATATTCAGGTACAACTAATAACAGTATTTCTATGCTATGGAGCAGTCTGGAAAGATTAAAAAATAGTCTTGCTACGGCTTTTGCTCCGATTTTGGATGTAATCGCACCGATACTATCAAGGTTTATCGATATGATTTCTACGGCTGCAAGCTATGTGAGTATGTTCTTTGCGATATTACAAGGCAAAGGAAGTTACACACGGGCAATTGCAGTACAAAAAGATTACGCAGCTAGTTTAGATGATTCTGCCGGAAGTGCAGAAGACCTTGCTGGGAGCACAGAAGATACAGCAGATGCCACAGATGATGCAACGGAAGCGGCAGAAAGATATTTGTCTCCTCTTGATGATATTAACAGATTCACAGAAGATCAAAGTAAATCCTCTGGGAGTCCTTCTTCGGGAGGAAGTAGTAAAAATCCATCTGGTTCAGGAGTTGCATCCGAAGGACCGCTATTTGAAGAAGTCCCGATAGACAATAAGTTTTCGGATATATTAGATTCCATCATCGACAAATTAAAAGACATTCGGGATATTTTTATGTCTGGATTCTGGGATGGTCTTGGAGACTATAAGCCGGTTCTTGCTGAGCTTAAATCAGATTTGGAGTCAATAGGAAATTCGCTGAAAGAGATATTTTCAGACCCACAGGTCGTTGATGCAGCGTCAAATTTCGCAAAGGCGTGGATATATGCGTTAGGACAAATTTCAGGATCAGCAGCAAGGATCGGCTTAACAATTGCTCAAAACTTAGTTGGCGGATTTGAAAAATTCCTCAATCAAGAAAAAGACCGAATTAAAGAATATCTAGTTGGTATCTTTGATGTAGGTGCAGAAATAGGAAGCATCTTAGGGGACTTATCAGTAGCAGTTGCAGATATTTTTTCCGTTTTTGGAAGCGATGTTGCGCAGCAAATAACTGGTAACGTAATGAGCATTTTCGCCGAACTCGGAATGATGCTCACAGAAAATGCTGCAAAGCTTGGTAGAGATATACTAACAGTCATAGCGCAGCCGATTATAGAGAATAAAGACTTAATCAAAGATGCATTGATGGGTACTCTTGAGGCAATTGAGCCATTTACATCAGGTATCTTGTCTCTTGTACAGCGAGTGCGTGACGGAATTACAGATATTTATGATAACCACTTAAAACCATTTTTTGATTCCATTGCTGACGGATTTTCTGAAATATTTGGAAATCTCCTGGAGGGATATAACACTTATATGGTTCCGGTTCTTGATGGTCTAGCAACAAAATTCCAAGAATTGATGGATGGACCCGTAGGAACAGCTATTGACCAGATTGTAAGCTTGATAAGCAGGCTGATTGATTTTATATCCATATTGTGGCAAACGATTTTAGTCCCATTTTTCGCATGGATAGCAGAAAATATAATGCCTGTATTAGCACCTATTGTTCAATTTATTGGCGAAAATGTTTTGAATGTATTTTCTCTTATCGCTCAAGCCATCGGAAATTTAGCTGACATATTGAGCGGAATATTAGATTTTCTTTCTGGTGTATTCACCGGCGATTGGGAGCTTGCATGGAAGGGAATACAAGAAATATTCGATGGTGTATGGAATTTAATTACTGATTTCTTGTCTTCTTCCTGGGAAACGATCAAAACAATTATTAGTAATGGAATAGAAATTGCCAAGGCAGCCATCAAAGCTGGATGGAATGCAGTAAAAACAGTTACATCATCAACATGGAATGCAATAAAGGAAAAAATCTCTTCTATCTGGAGTTCTATCAAGAGTACGGCATCGAATGCTGCACAATGGATTTCTGATAAAGTTTCAAATATTTTCGAAGGCATGAAGAATAAAGTCTCTGGAATCTTCGAATCTTTGGTAGATATTGTGACGCAACCTCTTAACTGGATCATTGATAAACTAAATGGATTAATTTCGGCAGCAGAATCCGCACAAAACTGGATTGCGGATGCTTTGTCATTCAGCATCGATATCCCATGGCCTGTTTCAGATTTGGTAGGATTCGACAATTTCACTATTGGCGTTGACAGGATCAGCTTGCCAAGGATTCCATACCTAGCTTCTGGAGCCGTAATCCCTCCAAATAAGCAGTTTATGGCGGTACTTGGAGATCAGAAGCAGGGCAATAATATCGAGGCTCCAGAGAGCCTTTTACGGCGTATCGTAAGGGAAGAATCAGGCAATAGCGGAGTGAAAAGAATAGAAGTACCTGTCTATTTGAATAGAAGGGAAATCGCAAGAGCTACTGTTGATGAGGCGAAACTAATGAGACTGCAAACCGGGAAAAATCCATTTGAATTAGCATAGGAGAGTCAAAATGGCACAACAACACTTAATGCTCGGCACATATCAACCACCAGACGTTGACGAAGACGGATATCAAGTACAGTTTGCAACGACTTCAACAGCCAGTTCCGGAAGAACACAAAGAGGCAATATGATTAATACTACTATGTTTACAGTGGAAGCATATAGTCTCAAATGGACAAATATTTCGGCGGTGGCTGTAAAAAAAATATTAGAACAGGTTATGGGGAAAAATTCTTTTTCTTTTTACCATTTCAATGTTTATTCCTGCCAATGGGAAGAAGGGGAATTTTATGTGGCGAACATCAATTCTCCCTTTTACTCGTTGGAAGATGGAGAAGAAAGAGTAGAAGAATTAAGTTTTCAGGTGACTGGAATAAACCCTGTTTGAAGGTGATAATATGTCGAAAAATGTCAGCAATTCTTTTAAGAGTGTAATTAAAAAAGCTGGGCCTTTTTATGCCTACGCAAAAATAACATTATCGAATGGAACTGAATTTATTTTAGATTCCGTTGATGATTTCATGGACTCAGAAAATAGCTATTCTGAGCAGCCGGATAGCGGCTTCCCTTTAGGGTTAGCTCTTTCGAAAAGTATAAAAATTAGCATCGACAGCAAAGTTGCTATCGAAGAGGTTTTACAGGACACATTATCTGAAGATATTAAAGACTCTTCCAATGATAATATAAAGACCTACATTGAAAAAACGCTGAAGGATCTTTTTATGGCCAGGATCGTGCTTTACACGGAAGCAGATCTTGACAATGGGACAAAGGAAAGAATTCAAGAGGGGATATTTACGGTTATAGACGCCGTCTATCCAGGGGATGTAATTGAAATAACCGCTTACGACGATATGTATAAAGCAGACCAAATTTTTACATCTCATTCTTCTTTCCCGACCTCGGCGCAGACACTTCTCAATGAGGTTTGCGGATCTTGCGATATTACTTTGGGAAGCGCCACTTTTAGGAATAATAATTTTCAGATCCAGCAAGCCCCAGAAGGAAAAACAGGCCGGCAGGTGATCGGATATATCGCTCAGATTGCTGCTGGAAACGCAGTTATTAGCCCGCAGGGAAGATTAATCATAAAATCCTATGATGTGAATTTTCCAGAAGGGGAAAATCCATCTGCGAGTGAAATTGAATCAGAATCCGGAATTCATATCATTTCTCAATATATTGATGATCCCACAATTAGTGTTGACGATGTGACAATAACTGGGGTGTCCACGAATATAGAAAATGAAGATTCTGGAGAAGATGAAATTTATTTATCCGGAAGTGATGATTATTCGATTAAGATTGATAATCCGCTGATTGTAGGTCATGAAAAAAATGCGGTTGATATGATTGCTCAGTCCATCATCGGAATTAAAATGAGACCATTTTCCGGAAATTTCATGCCGGATCCAACGATAGAATTTATGGACTTGGCGTACCTGATAGACAAAAAAGATAATGCTTATCAGACAATAGTGACTGCCCATAATTTTACATACCTTGGTAGCAGCGCTTTGGAGTGTGGAGCTGAAAGTCCAGCCAGATTCGGAGAATATTACAGTGATGCTTCGGAGGTATACCAAAAAGCAAAAGACCAGATCAGAAAAAATAAGACACAGTGGGAGCAGGCAATTGAGAATCTCACAAATCAAGTCGCCAATGCGTCCGGTTTTTACGTGACAGAGGAAGAGCAGTCTGACGGAAGTGTAATCGCTTACATGCACAATAAACCTACACTGGAAGAATCCAATTATGTCTGGAAAATGACATCAGAATCTATTTCCGTGTCTACAGACGGCGGAGAACACTGGAATGGCGGAATCACAGTAAATGGAGAGGTCATTGCAACGATCATGAGCACAATCGGAATTAATTTCGATTGGGGCGTTGGTGGCACACTTTCCATTCAGGATTCGGATGGGAATCAGACAATGTATTTGGACGCCGAAACGGGCGTTGTCAGGATCAATGCTGCGTCTTTGAAGATAACCGGTAAAACAATCGAAGAGATTATTGATGAACATCCCGTCAGTGTAAATCTTACCCAGGAAGAAATTTTCAATATTTTGACAAATAATGGGAAATCAGAAGGGATCTTCATGGAAGATGGGCAGCTATACATTAATCTGTCTTATGCGAAAGCCGGAACACTGTCTGCTGATTATATCAAAGGAGGGCATATATCTGCTAATTTAATTCAAGGCGGATCGATGTCAGCAAGTGTTATTAAAAGTGGGACAATGTCAGCAGACAGAATAAGTGGAGGATCAATATCGGCAGATCTTATTGAAGGCGGAAGTTTAACGATAGGTGGATCAAACAATAAATACGGAGTTATAAGAATATTAAATTCAGACGGATCTTTAGGAGCGCAAATCGAGTCTGGACATTTTAGAACGTATCCCGGAAGCAGATATAGTTTTGTTTTCACAGGAGACATAAGGATAGGAAACAATTCATCATTTGTATGCCTATCATTCGCTGAATTCGATCATGATGTTAATTTTACTGATGATGTTGATTTCAGATTTAAAACACGTTTCTGGACTCCCGCGGTAATGTATAACCTTTCTCACGTAACGTCAGGAGGACATATTGTTTTTGCACGAGACGGGCAAACATTAGCATATTTAGCATCATCATCTAAAAAATACAAAGATCACATTAGGGATTTGACAGATGAAGAAGCAGAAAAACTACTAAACACCAGGGTGGTGTGGTTTAAGTATAAAGAAAACTATCTGAATGAAAACGATCCGATGAAAGGGAAAGAAATCCCAGGGTTTTACGCAGAAGAGGTAGAAGAAATTTCTCCTGTTTTAATCCAATATAATGACAAAAATGAAGCAGAAGACTGGAATTATAGAACTATGATCCCGTTAATGATGCAACTAATTAAGAAGCAATCTAAAGAAATCGATGATTTGAAAAAATCTATAGAAGATCTCAAATCGTTGATATCAAAGTAAAGGAGGTAATACAATGTTTCAATTACTTTCAATTCAACAAACTAAAAACGCAACTACCAAAAACGTGGACGGCGAAGCTATTCGATGCGTTATCTTAGCTGATAATACATCAGATACGCTCCCAGAGACAGGGAAGGATGTGAAAGATATGGGAGACGATCAGACCTTTCTTCCTGGATCTATCGCAGTCACTCCGTCTTTTAATTTGGCTATGGTTAACAATAGCGGGGAATGGGGTGATTGGTCATGAGATATCATACAGACATAGATCCTGTTTTAGCTATCGAATGGGATCATGACATCGAAAAGCTGGAAAAATGCGAGTCTGATGTAAGCCCATACGAAGAAATGCTAAAGAACAGGAGGTGATCGGATGGAAATCAAAGGAATTGATGTGTCTGCTTATCAAGGCAATATTGATTGGAAAACAGTAGCAGACTACGGAATGGGTTTTGCAATTTTAAGAATTACCGAGAAGGGGAATGTGATCGACAGCACATTTGAAAGAAATTACGAAGGATGTGTTAACAATAATATCCCCGTTGGTGTATATAAATATAGCTATGCTATGTCGGTGGCTGAAATCCAAAAAGAAGCACAAAAAGTGGTTGATGTGCTTGACGGAAGAAAATTAGATTTTCCAGTGTGGTTAGATTTAGAACATCCAGATCAAAGGAATTTGTCAAAATCGACATTTGAGACAATGATTAAGACGTTTTGGAGCGTTGTTAAGGCGGCCGGATATAAATTTGGCATTTACAGTAATGTCGACTGGTATGAGAATATTATACCGGAATCAACCAAACCTAAATACGATTTTTGGATTGCTAGATATCCGGCCAATGATGATGGGTGGCTGCAAGAGAGATTACGTCCATCTTATGGTGTGGGATGGCAGTACAGCAGCAAAGCAAAAATCCCGGGAATCGATGGATATGTCGATCGGGATGTATTTTATAAGGACTACAAAGAGGAGAGTGATAGCGTGTCATATACAAAATCTGATGCGATCAATCGAGTCATTGATATTGCAAAAGGAGAGATCGGATATCTTGAGAAAGCATCAAACAGCCAGCTTGACAGCAAGATGGCCAATGCAGGAAGCGGAAACTACACAAAATACTGGCGTGATACATATCCATCTTACCAGGGACAGCCATGGTGCGCAGACTTTATCTCCTGGGTGCTTATGAAGGCATTCGACCAATCAACGGCCACTAAAATGTTAAAACACTGGCCATATGTGTATTGTCCGACTCTTGGAAATTTATTTACAAAATATGCAAACCCAGAGGTCGGAGATATCGTGATTTTTTACCGAGGCGGAACTTTTACACATACCGGAATTGTTACAAAAGTAGTAGGAGATCGCTTTGAAACAATCGAGGGGAATACATCTGGAGCATCCGGAGTAGTAGCAAACGGAGGCGGAGTTTGCGCAAAATCCTATCTTAACAGCACACTGCCTGGAACAAAATTCTGCCGGGTGGATTGGAATATTGCTATAGAATGGATGAATAAGAACGGAAACTCATCACAGAATACATCATCAACACCTGGAAGGAGTGGTTATATGTTTAGCCCAGAAATCATACAAAAAGGCAGCACGGGTACTTCGGTGCTTTTGCTGCAAGAGATCCTCAGGGCTAGAGGATTTAAGGGAAAAGATGGAAAAGAGTTAGAGCTTGATCGGTCATTTGGAGATAATGTCCAGTATGCCCTTAAAGCCTACCAGAAATCCCGGAACGGAGCCTTAGAAGTGGACGGTATTGCTGGAACAGACACATGGAAAGATTTAATTGCTATTTAAAACAGTACCCCTGATCTTATTGCTCAGGGGTGCTGTTTAACAATTCTTTTTTAATGATGATTTTATCTCCATCAAATTCCAATATTACGCCTCTGTCTTCATCCGTGATTCCCATCTCCCTAACCCACGTAGTAGGGATGGTAATTCTATTTGTTACGCCTCCACTTCCAGCAGTGCCTCCAGATTTATTAAAAATAACTTTTGCTATTTTCTCTTGCATTTTACATCCTCCAATGATATTATATATTTAGTCACACAGGATGGATGCTTCCTGCTGTGGCACTCCCAGCTTTCCGGGTGTCAAGGATTGAAATAATGAGATTTATGGCAAATCTGGTAGACGGCAGGGCTAAATGCCCTGTCTTTTACTTTGCAGCTTTTCCGGCACTATAGCAATCATAAAATTGATCTGTAAGTTTTGCTAACTGTTCCGGGCTGAGTTCTTCTTTTAACTCATCCGGTATCCATTTATACGATTCTGAAAATGTTGACTGCATACTTCCGATCTTGGATGTTTTCTTTACCATTTCCAGCTTATACATTTCTCCAAGCTCTTCCAGAGTGATATCTCCATTTTTTACAGCTTCTTTTCCGTCCCTGGTTAAAATTCTCATCGCCTTTTCTTTTTTAATGATCCCAATGCCTTTAATGTACATTTTTATCCTCCTTATGCAATTCTTACGTTTATAACTTCCTCATAAGGTCCGCAGCAAAAGAATTTTATTGATTCAATGGCAGCTTCTTCACTCATGCCTTCTGCTTTTATCTTCTGTACGGCATCTTTTTTAATTACTACCTTTGATTCCTTATCAATTACATCATACATAAATTTCATCATTTTTATTTCCTCCTTTATCTTACTTCTTCTTGATGTTTATATCATATATCATTCGTAACGAATAGTCAAGAGGTTTTTTAAATTTTTTTAAAAATATTATACCATCTCCGTGACAAAATCCGTGACAAAAAATCGTGGAAATATACTTTCTAAAAAGAAATTAGCCGAATAGCAGTGTTTTCTTTTTTCATAATATATACCGCCTTTCTGTCGTGAACTATATCATACATTAAACATAAGTTCAATAGACAAAACTAAAAGAGTTAAAAAAAATGAATTTTTTATTGACAATGACATTTTGACATGATATCATACACTTAGATCAAAACTTTGAACTCGAAAGGAGGATAGGAATGGCGTTTAATTATAGTAAACTTAGTGGAAGAATTGTTGAAATATTCGGAACACGATATAGGTTCGCGAAAGCTATGGGATGGTCTGAACGTACATTATCATTAAAAATGAGTGGGCATAGATCGTGGAAACAATCTGATATATGCAAAGCAATTCATTTGCTTAAATTATCAGAAGAAGATATTCCTTCATATTTTTTTACACCAAAAGTTCAAAATATTGAATTTCAAAAGGAGGGCGCATGAACGAATTAATAAAAATTAATTATGAAACAGAACAGCCGACTGTATCAGCGAGAGAGCTTCATAAGGCACTGTCAATTGAGAAACGTTTCAGCGCATGGTTTGAAACGAACAGCCAAGGCTTTGTTGAGGGAGAAGATTTTACCAGCGTACTTATAGGTACGGAGGTTCCAAACAACGGAGGTTTCCAGCATAGAGAGCTACAGGATTACAAATTATCCGTTGATATGGCGAAACATATCTGCCTTATGAGCCGGACAGAAAAAGGAAAGCAGTGCCGCCAGTATTTGATAGATATTGAAAAGGCTTGGAACACACCGGAGCTTGTTATGGCCAGGGGTTTAAAAGCTGCACAGCAAATGATTGCTGACCAAAGTAAAATTATAGAACGCATGAAACCAAAGGAAATTTTTGCGGATGCAGTTGCAACTTCAAAGCAATCAATCCTGATCGGACAGCTTGCAAAGCTGATCTGCCAGAATGGTCACGAAATCGGCCAGCAGCGGTTATTCAGATGGATGCGCGATAACGGATATCTTATGAAACATGGCAGTAACTACAATATGCCGATGCAGAGATACGTTGAGCAGGGCTTGTTTGAGATCAAAGAAAACGCGGTGACAAATCCTGATGGAAGCGTAAGGATGACAAAGACGACAGTTGTTACTGGAAAAGGACAAGTATACTTCATTAATAAATTTCTTGGAAGTACAGTGTAAAAAGATGTTGTACATATACATTTCAAAAAATACGGGACTTTAATTTCTCGATGTGTTTGAGTATATTTGAACACATTTTGAGTGGCATAATTTACCTTATTGGTTGTTCTCGCTGCAATTTATTCTAAGAAAAGAAAATAAAAAACGCTCCGACAGGTGCCGCAAACACCCACCGGAGCAAGTAGCCAACTAACGCGACTAGCTGTCTACGGATATATTCTACCATTTATTTCCGCAGATAGCAAGAACGAATGTTCGAAATGGAGGAAATTTATGGAAGAAAATAAGAAACCATCATGGGAAGGCATTGAAGAATTTTTTGCCACATCGGTAATCCAGCAGGCAGAAAGGTCAGCAAAACGCTGGTTTATCGCATGGGTAATCACCTTTGCGGCGTTGATCGCAACAAACGCCTGCTGGATTTACCAGTGGAATAGTTACGATTATATCTACCAGGACAGCCATGGAACAAACAACATAAACACAGGCACACAAGGAGACATAAATGAGCCAGAAAGCCAGGATTAAAAAAGACAGGAGTAAAAGTAAAGGAATTAGAAGAAAAAAGAAAAAGAGGAGGCGTTGAGATTGATGAATCCTATTATCCGGAGTGCTGAGAGAGCAGCATACATCCTGGGTGTATCTCCTCAAGCTTTCCGAGAACAAGCCAAACGTGGATTTAACAATTACAGCAAAGTAGTAAAAGGAAAAAACAAAAGAACCTGTGAGTTCTACCCTTACATTGCTGCTGAGTACTTAAGAGTACCTGTTCAGGCTTTTGAAAAAAGAGACATGGAATTTCAGGGGAGGCTAAAAAGTGATTAAAAATCTGTTACTAATTGCATCATTGACCGCCGTAACGGTGTTATCAGGCATCTTCGACATAAGCACAGTCAAGACGCTGGCAGCAGTCGTGATCGGAGCTACGGTGTTAAGTGGAGGATTGGTTTTGGCTCTAGAAGAAAAATAAGGAGGAAAAAATGAAGAAATTTGAATTAACAAGCGAGAGCATCGTAAATATTTTTGGAAAGAGATTATTTCGAATCAAAGCATTGATAGAATTCGGAAATGTGAAAGAAGGAGAGCTCGGCGGATTTATAGAAAAAGAAGAAAACCTGAGCCACGAAGGGAATGCCTGGGTCTGCGGGGATGCCTGGGTCTATGGGAATGCCAAGGTCTATGGGAATGCCTGGGTCTGCGGGAATGCCAAGGTCTGCGGGGATGCCTGGGTCTATGGGAATGCCGATTATGCTACTGTAAAAGGATTCGGGACGGAATATCGGGCAACGACTTTTTTTAGATGCAAGGACGGAGTTGTAAGGGTAAGATGCGGATGTTTTTACGGCGATCTGGAAGAATTTCGAGTCCAGGTTAAAAATACGAGAAAAGGGAAGATTGCGGAAGAATACCTGATGATCGCTGACCTCATAGAAAAGCATTTTGATAAGTAAAAACCCCTATGCTCCGCCAAGCATAGGGGTAAAAAGAAAAGCTAATAGGTATATGCCTATTAACATAGTAGCATAAAAGCGGAGGGAAAACAATGAATATTTCAGAAGTAAAAACCGTAGAAATCACACAAGAAAAGTATGAAAAGTTGATCGAAAAATCAACTAGGTTGGACATGATCAAAAACCTTTTTAAAAAAAATGAGTATGTAGACTCTAAACTAATATTTGATCTATTAGGAGAGAAATATGAATCAGATAGAAATTGATGAGTATTACAGAAACCATGTAAGCCGACTAAGAAGAGAATTAGAAAATTACAGAATATATGAGGAGGAACATCATGAAATTATACGAAATCGACAAAGCTATTTTGGAATGCGTAGATCAGGAGACAGGAGAGATCATTGACACTGAAAAACTTTCAGATTTGCAGATGCAAAAAGATACAAAGGTAGAAAATATCGCGTTGTGGATCAAAGATCTTTTAGCAGAAGCAGATGCGATAAAAAATGAAAAGAATAAACTTGCAGAAAGGCAGAAAACAGCTGAGAACAAAGCGACAAGTTTAAAAAAATATCTCGAATATGTTTTATCTGGTGATAAATTCAAAACTCCTAAAGTGTCTATTTCTTATCGTAAATCTGAATCTGTTACGATTTTAAATGGATGCGAAATTCCGAAAAAATATTTAAAATACTCGGAACCGACAATTGACAAATTAAGTATCAAAAAAGCCATTAAGGACGGAGAAAAGGTTCCCGGAGTAGAATTGACCATTAATCAAAATATCCAAATAAAATAGGTGATAAAAATGAAAGAATTTAGAATGCTAAGAGCGGATGAAATCGAATGCAGGATATCGACGATTAATGCCAAGGGCCTTACATTATTGCTTTATAAAGATGCAAGATGCGACATGAATATTTTAGACGAGACAGTGGGACCTCTTAACTGGCAAAGATCACATAGTCGTGAAAATGCTAACTGCACAGTAAGTATCTGGGACGATAAAAAGGGAACATGGGTTTCGAAAGAAGATACTGGAAAAGAAAGTTATGCAGAAAAAGAAAAAGGACTTGCATCAGACAGTTTTAAACGTGCCTGTTTTAACTGGGGAATAGGAAGAGAATTATATACAGCTCCTTTCATCTGGATACCATCTGATAAATGCTCAATTAAAGATTCTGGGAAAAAAGATAAAAATGGAAATTCGATTAAAACTTGTTATGACAAATTTAGAGTTTTCCAGATCATATATGACGAGAATAAAAAAATATCTGCCTTAGCGATTAAAAACGATTCAACAGGAAAGACGGTATTCCTTTTTGACAATCGGAAGAAGGATTCGAAATGAAATTCACAGGCAAATTAAAAGAGCCGATCATAGACTTTAAAACACGCCGCGTAACAATCCTATTTGAGCCATACGAGGACTTTTTGCAAACCTATGATGAGTTGAAAGGATATGACAAATTAAGCCTTGAAATCAAGCCGTACAGAAGAAAAAGGAGTCTTAATGCAAATTCCTATTTTTGGTCGCTTGCGGAAAAACTATCCGATAAGATGCAAATCCCAAGATGGGAAATATATCTGAAATGTTTAAAAGAATACGGAACTTTCGAATATATTCCACTCCGTAAAAAGGACATTCGTCTTGCGGAAGCAGTATATCGGATAGTAATAGACAGAGGGGCGCAGGAAGTAACCGATAGCCATGGATTTAAAGAAGAGTTGCATGTCCTGCAATGTTGGAAAGGAAGCAGCAAATACAACTCAAAAGAGATGTCAAGGCTTATCAATGGAATACTTGAGGACTGCAGGGAAGCAAAAATACCGGAAGCGGATCTACTCACTCCGGATGAAAAGCTAGAGTTGAAAGAGAAATGGGGTGTTGAGGTTGGCTAAGAAATTATGGAGTGTATTTACCGATGATATGGATCACTGTTTTTTTACAGGTACACCATATTGCGAAAGACATCATATATTTGGTTCTGCAAATCGAAATTTATCCGAGAAATATGGATTTGTAATCCCACTTGCTCCTTATTTACATAATTTTTCTCCAAACAGTGTGCATGGAAATCCAAATCATGGATTGGATTTAGAGCTTAAAAAACTGGCTCAAAAATATTACGAAGAGCATGTGGGATCGAGAGAAGATTTTATCAAAGAGTTTGGCCAATCATGGATGGAAAGAGGTGATTGAATGGGGAAAATGAGCAGAGAAAAAGGCAAACGTGGAGAGCGTGAACTAGCAAGTAAACTGAGAGAGTTCGGTTACAATGCAAGACGTGGTCAGCAGTATTGTGGAGTAAACGGAGATGCAGATGTTGTAGGCTTACCTGGTATGCATATCGAGGTAAAAAGGACAGAAAGATTACAGCTTTATGATGCTCTCAATCAATCAAAACGAGACGCAAAATCATACGAGATTCCTTGTGTGATGTATCGAAAGAACAATAGTGAGTGGGTTACGATTCTTCCCCTTGATCGGTTTATGAAAATCTATGGTGGGTGGGAGGCTGGAAGATCATGAAAGAGAGTTTTGTGATCTACGTTAAATATCTAGGCAATATAAAAGCCTTGAGTATGGAACAAAGAGGAGTTCTATTCACTGCTCTGATGAAGTATGTATCCGGACAAACTCTTCCGGAAATGGATGGGATTACAGCAATGGCATTTTCCTTTATAAAATCACAGATAGACGAAGATTTAAGAAAATACGAAGAAAAATGTCAAAAGAGATCAGAAGCAGGAAAGTTAGGAGGTAGACCAAAAGAAGCAAAAAAAGCAAATGGTTTTGAAGAAAAGCAAATAAAAGCAAAAAAAGCAAATGGTTATTTTGCTTTTGAAAAAAACCCTGAATATGATAATGATTATGAATATGATAATGATTATGATATAAAAGAAAAAAATATAATAAAAAAAGAAAAAGCAAATGCTTATACGTGTGCTTTTGAGCAGCTTTGGAATGCATACCCGAGAAAAAAAGAAAAGGCTAAGGCTTATAAATGCTATAAGGCGCGATTAGCCGATGGATTTTCAGAGGACGAGCTGGAGACAGCAGTTAAAAGATATGCGGACGAGTGCAAAAGGAATCACACGGATGAGAGGTATATCAAGCTTGGTGCTACGTTTCTGGGGCCAAATACACCATTTTTGGACTACCTGGAAGGAGGTGTAACGGGTGACGCTGGAGGAGAAACTGGAGAGCTTACGTTGTCTGAAGAACTCAGACGGGAGGCAGCAAATTACACCGGAGATTTCAGGGGATTCGACGAGAGATATGACAGATAATTGCCCGATTTGTAATGGCCTTGGATGGGTACTGGACATCAATGACGAGGGGCAAATAGAGGCAAAAAGCTGCAAATGCCGGGAAGAAGAAATCATGAGGAGAAGAATATCCTTTGCTGAAATACCACCGGCATACGGTGATTCTTACTTGAGCAATTTTTCCCTGTCTGTATACAAGGATCCGGAAAGTAAAAGTATAGCCAAAGCAGCTTGTGACAAAGTGAAAAAATATCTTGAGTGGTTTGAAGGATGTAAACAAGAAGGGCTGGGCCTATATTTTTACTCAAAAACTAAGGGCAGCGGAAAGACGAGGATGGCAGCAAGCTTGGCGCATAAATTCCTCTACACGTACATCGTCAAATTTGCGACCAGTTCGCAGATTTTGAATGAGATCAAGAGGACATATGACAGAAACAATGATCAGATCGAAAGTGATTTGTTAGATGCCCTTGTGACGGCAGATGTTCTGTTCATCGATGATTTTGGCAGCGAAAAACCTAGTGGGTGGGTCAATGATAAGTTTTACCATATTGTCAACGAGAGATATGTCAATAAAAAGCTCACGTTTTTTACAAGTAATTCGTCAATTGAGGAGCTTGACTATGACGATAGGATCAAAAGCCGGGTGCAAGGCATGACCTATCAGATCCCGTTCCCCGAGGAATCCGTAAGACAGAACCAGGCAAGGGAAAGAAATAAAGCGTTGGGTGCTTCCAAAATTCCGTGAAACGGAAGTGCGGTTAAAATATATCACGATTCAGGGGGCAACTGCCCCCCGGGAAGGGGGTAAAGTGATTACATGAGCAGCAAGCTAAAGAGAAAATCCAAAGAGGCGAAATTCCGGGCACCGTATTCCAATATGGCTGCGCAACACTTCGGAAGAGAATTGGCAGCTACACGGCAGCAGCTTCAAGAGCTTGAGAAAAAAAGCTTCGGAGATGGATTTGAAGCAGGATTCAAAGACGCTCAGAATTGGTCGAATGCCTGTAATGGAATTTGCTTTATTTTGGCCTTGAATAGGCTTTACGGATTTGGCCACGACCGCCTGGACAAAGTATTTTCTGCTGCAAATCAATACATGAAAGATTACAATGCCGGGAAAGAGACCATGACGGAAATGTGCGAGAGAGCGGAAAAGGTATCTAAAATGCAAATGGATAATAGTTACAAAGAGCTGTTTAAAATATATGGGCCGTAAGGAGGTCGAAATGAAAATCATTATTGATGATCGATATTTTATCGAGACAGATAAGTACAACTACATACTGAGGGAAAAATACATATCGCAGAAAAAGAAGAGTTACGGAAAAGAGGTTGTGAATACAATTGGATATTACAACAATCTTGAATCTCTAGCAGAGCGGTACATGGAAGAGTATCAGAAAGCCGTAGGAGACCAGTCAACGGTAGATTTAGCTGGATACGTTAAATTGGTTAACGAGAGCAATAAAATGGCTGTATCGGCTTTATACGATATTTTAAAGGCATATGCGATTAAGGGGTGATAAAAAATGATTGAGATCGAGTCGATGGAGACACTGGAAGGAAAAATTGAATATCTTGCGAAGCATTACAGCAAAAAGAATCAGATTGAAAAATGCAAGGAAGAATTAAAAGAACTGCTTGTTGAATTGGATAACGCAATTGAGATTAATGGAGAGATTGTTTTGCCAGAAAACACATGGTCAGAAGTAGCGGATGTCAATATCATGACTGCCCAATTAATGATACAGCATCACCGAAAAGACACTGCTTTAGTGCAGATGTGGTATAAGCTCGACAGACAGATCGAAAGAATCCGATCTGAGAGGCGTGTGAGTGATTATCAAGAGATGATCCGTGAGAGGATACTCCGGACGTTTTTGGGAGGGAGAGGTTAGTATGAAGGAATTAGAGAAGATTATGGAAGAGATTAAGACCGAGAAAAAGAAACACTGGGACCCTGCAGACGAAAGCGACAAGATTATCGGATGGTGCTTTGACAAGTGTATGGACATTGTGCGCAAACACATGAATGACGGATGGATCCCGGTTGAGGAGAAAGTTCCGGACAGCGGTATTTATATTTTCTTGTCGTTTACAAATTTTACGTTGCCCATGATCGGAAGATATGAAAAAGATTCGGATGGCGGTGCTTTTTATATCGGAGATGAGGAGGAAACGTGTGTAAGTCAGGATTTATATGTTAACGCCTGGCGTCCTCTTCCGGATCCATACCGCCCAGAACAACCCGAAACATGTAAATACACCGGCGGTTCCTGTTGTTGGCCGATAGACCAGTGTGGGGAGTGTCCGAAGAACCCGGGAAAGGAAATATGAAATATATAGCATCATGGAGCGGAGGAAAAGACAGTACAGCGAGTATCATTCTGGCGCATGAACATAACGAACCCATCGACCTGATTATCTTCTCCGAGGTCATGTTTGACGAGAATATCAGCGGAGAACTGCCGGAGCATATCGACTTCATCAAAAATAAAGCGATTCCGGTGTTTGAGAGCTGGGGATATGAGGTGAAGGTACTTCATTCTGATAAGACTTATATGGATTGTTTTCATCACAGAACTGTAAGGGGAAAATCCAAAGGAATGAAGAAAGGCTTTGTGATGAGTGGACACTGTGATGTGCAGAGAGATTGCAAGCTGAAAGCGATTAAGCAGTTCTGGAGATCAGTTGATGCCGATTTTACTCAATATATCGGTATAGCGGTTGACGAACCTGTAAGAATGGAGCGCATTGTTAATTCTGAAAACAAGGTGTCTTTGCTCGAAAAATACGGTTACACAGAGAAAATGGCGTTTGACCTGTGCAAGAAATATGACTTACTGTCTCCGATTTACGGATTTACAAATCGCGGCGGCTGCTGGTTTTGCCCTAATATGCGATATACACAGCTAAAGCACTTACGGACACATCATCGTGACCTATGGGATAAACTTTTGGAACTCGAAAACGAGCCTGATTTAATCGGAAACATGTGGAATACACTTACCAAAACCAGAATCCATGACTGGGAAGAGAGGTTTTATTGGGAAGATAGACAGATGAATATTTTTGATTATTTGAAGGAGGACTGAATATGCAGGAATTAGAGAAAATTCTGGAAGAGATGA
>ERZ1090868.158-NODE-158-length-36076-cov-9.371200_pt1 | contig 36076 bp, 32 predicted proteins | sample MGYA00478475_ERZ1090868 | MGnify/ENA primary metagenome ERZ1090868 (study PRJEB33644, sample SAMEA5815747) | chicken gut metagenome | biome: Chicken; feature: Gastrointestinal Tract; material: Caecum | place: Ireland | collected 2019-01-01 | study: A study of the...
ATATCATGATAATTTATTAAAATAAGCAAAAATGATAAAAAGCGTTGACATTAGTTTATAAAAGAAGTAAAATTAGGCCAAACAAAACAAACAAATGTTAAATACATAAAATTAACATCTGTTAATTTTCGGAGGTGAAAATATGAAGCAACTTACGGTGAAAGACAGAAAAAAGCAGGCGCCATATTTTTACAGATTTGGAAAATATGTAAAAAAGAACTGGCAGCTGTATCTGATCTTTTTAATGCCGGCCTTTTTGCTGACATTGATTTTTAAGTATCTCCCGATGTTCGGAATTATTATTGCATTTGAAGAGTACAGTCCGCTGCAGGGATACTTTGGAAGCCAGTGGATTGGCCTTTATAATTTTAAGCGTTTGTTCTCCTCTACGGAGTTCGGAAGACTTTTTCTGAATACGTTAAAGCTTAGCGGATATAACCTGATCTGGAGCTTTTTCCCTCCGATTATCCTTGCCCTCTTGCTGAACCGGATTTCCCGCGCCGGTTTGAGAAGGAAAGCGCAGCTGATTGTCTACCTGCCGTATTTCATATCGACAATCGTTCTGGCCGGTATGATACGTTTGTTTTTTTCTTCGGTGGGTCCGATTAATTCAATTCTCGGAACTACCATTGATTTTATGTCAGAACCTTCCTGGTTCCGGACATTGTATATCGGAAGCGGCATCTGGCAGGGAGCAGGATGGGCGTCTATTATTTATACCGCGACGTTGTCCGGCGTCAGCCAGGAACTGATCGATGCAGCGAAGATTGATGGAGCCACGATTCTTCAACAGATACGCCATGTTGAACTCCCTGCGTTGAAGCCTGTAATTGTTATCCAGTTTATTCTTTCGGCAGGAAATATTATGAGTATCGGATTCGAGAAAGTATACGCCATGCAGACGGATCTGAATAAGGTGACAAGCGATATCATTCCGACGTATGTATATCGTCTTGGACTTGAAATGGGAGATTATGGATATTCTACGGCAGTTGGATTGTTTAACTCCGTGATTAATCTGATTCTGTTGATTGCTGTTAATATGATTGTGAAAAAGCTGAATGAGGGTGAAGGTTTGTAAAGAGGGAGAAAAACCCCAGAGGTTTACTTCCAAATCTGTCTTGGCGACGCAGCGGATGCGTCAGGAAGGAGGAAAAAATGGCAGCAACGACCATGAAGGTAAGACAGAAAAAGAAAATTTTTACACAGGATCATGTGATAACAGTAATCGGAAATCTTTTGCTGGCGATCTTTCTTCTTCTGATCATCATACCTATTATTTATATTTTATTGTGCTCGATCATGGATCCGGCGACAAGAAGCAGTGTAGGAGTTACTTTTGATATCAGCCATTGGACGCTGGAAGGTTATGAAAGAGTTTTTCAGGACGAGAATATATGGAGAGGTTTTGCAAATTCCTTTTTCTATTCGATTGCTTTTACGGCCATTTCTGTGGTGATCACCATGTTTGCCGCGTATCCCATGTCGCGGGAAGATTTTATGGGAAGGAAGTTTTTTAATGCCTTCTTTGTGTTTACGATGTTTTTCGGCGGCGGTCTGATGCCTACATATCTTCTGATGGATCAGCTGGGCCTGATTAACACAATCTGGGCGATTCTGCTTCCGGGTGCAGCGAATGTGTGGAATCTGATATTGGCGAGATCCTATTATAAAACGGTTCCGGGAGAACTGAGAGAAGCGGCTGCCGTGGACGGCGCCAGTGACATGCAGTACTTTTTTAAGGTTCTTATGCCGGTCTGCAAGCCGATCCTTGCAGTACTTTGCCTGTATCAGTTTGTGGCTATGTGGAACTCGTATTTTGACGCAATGATTTATCTGGATAAACAGGATATGCAGCCGCTGCAGCTGGTGATCCGTGCAATACTGGTGCAGAATCAGATCAATCCGAACCTGATTGCCGATATGGAAAAAATGGCAGAAACGGCGAAACTGGCCGATCTTCTGAAATATTCCACGATTGTAATTTCCAGTGTGCCGCTGCTTCTGATGTATCCGTTCTTCTCTGAATATTTTGAGAAAGGTATTATGATCGGTTCTGTAAAAGGTTAATCTTCTGTACGAAAGTACGGAATGAAAAAGTTAAAATCAATCAAAGGAGGTACATGTAATGATGAAATCGAAAAAATTGCGAAAGCTGATGGGAATTGTCTGCGCGGCATCCATTATGACGGGTACGTTTGCCGGCTGCGGACAGTCAGACGCATCGTCCGGCGGGAGCAGTACTTCGGAAGCACAGGCGGAAGAGGTTGCATTTCCGCTGGAAGAAAACTATGAGTTTTCTATGATGACCAGAGCGGCTTCGGATTCAGAGCAGGATTTCAGCAAAAAGGCGTTGGTACAGCGGATGGAGGATGCAACCAATGTTACGGTTGACTGGCAGGTTATCCCGGATGAGCAGTTTGATGACAAATTCAAACTCGCGCTTTCCAAGAGCGACATGCCGGACGTAGTGACGAAAATGTACATTAAGCCGTATGATATCCTCGGCTATGCGAGAAAGGGAGTGTTTATTCCCCTTGAAGATTATATTGAGACCAATATGCCGAATCTGACAAAAGTTCTGGAGCAGAGACCCGAAGTCAAAGCTGCGATTACCGCTGCAGACGGACATATTTACACTCTGCCGTTTATCAATGAATGGTCAAAAAACAGTAAAGAGAATATTAATGTAATCGGTGCGATTCCGTATATTAATGTCAGCTGGCTGGAGGAACTGAATCTGGAAATGCCGACAACCACAGATGAACTTGAAGCGGTACTGAAGGCATTTGCGGAAAATATCAAACCGGAAAGCGGAGACGTAATTCCCATGTCTTTCCGTATCAATCAGGTAAATCAGGATCCTGGTGTAACACTTGGTTCTTTTGGCTGCGGAGACAATATGGATCACTATATGGTGACAAATGACAAAGAGGTCTACTATTCTCTGGCGTCTGAGGAGGCGCGTGAAGGCCTGGAGTGGCTTCATGGATTATATGGAGAAGGACTGATCGACCCGGAAATTTTCTCTCAGGATGCTTCCACTTACTCTGCAAAACTGGCGTCAGGACGAGTTGGCCTTTTCTATGAGTGGGCGAGAGAGTCAGCAGGCGATTATACCGATGAGTATCAGGCCCTTCTGCCGTTAGCGGGACCGGACGGAACAGTTAATGTACCCCGTCAGAATTATTACAGCTTCGACATGGGTGTAACTGCAGTCACCAGCGCATGCGACAATCCTTCGGTAGTCTGCGCATATCTGGACCAGTATTTTGAGCCGTCCATGTCGATTCAGAACTGCTACGGAACTTATGATGATGAAAACTATACCAACGTGTTTACTATGGACGAAGACGGTATGCTGCACTGGACGGACGAAGGCGCTTCTGACAGCAAAGTGCGCAGCGACCAGAATCTGTATGACACCTTTGCGATTCTTTCCGATTACTATGGAGTATATGTAGACCGGATGCTGGATTCCGACGCGATGAGATTTGATACTGTTAAGAACATCTACTCTCCGTACATCAGCAGTGATTATAATTATCCGGCAGCCTTTATGGAACAGGAGGATATCACCAGAATTTCAGAAATTGAGACAGATCTGAAAACGTATGCAGAGCAGACAAAAGCGGATATTGTAAAAAATGGAATCTCTGATGACGAGTGGAATGCATATCTGAAAAAGCTGGATGACATGGGACTTCAGGAACTGCTGGAACTGAAGCAGAAAGGCTTTGACATGTTCTATGAGCTGACCAATTATGCGGAAGCAGGAGGACAGACGTCTGCGGCAGAATCCGCATCGGCGGAGACAACATCTGCAGCAGAATCCACATCGTCGGGGACAGATGCCGCATCTCAGGAATAGTAAAGGAGGCTTCATCATCTATGGATCTGTTTTATACACCGAAATATGCAAAGACGGGAGACGTCATTCCGTTTTACAATGAGGAGACAAAACAGTTTGACAACTACTATCTGAAAAACTGGAATCCTGACGCTCCGGGAGATCTGGTGGTTCACGGATGGCATAAAATTACGACTGCGGATAACAGGACGTATCAGGAAGTGCCTGTCAACATTTGCGGCGGAACAGGTTCTGTGATCAAAGTAAATGGAACCTACCATATGTTTTACTGTACCTTTGATCAGGATCCGCCGGCGCAGTGGGCGCGACATGCGGTCAGTGACGATCTGACACATTGGGAAGATATTCCGGAGGACAGATTCGGACCTGACGGAGAAATTTACCGGATGTCCGACTGGCGGGATCCGTTTGTATTCTGGAATCCGGAAGAGAAAAAATGGTGGATGCTGCTTGCCGCGAGGGAAAACAGCGTGACAGAACGAAATGGGTGCGTTGCACTCTGCGTTTCGGACGATCTTTCCCGCTGGGAATACAGAAAACCCCTTTATGCGCCGAGAACTCACCAGGCGGCGAATGAATGCCCGGATCTTTTTCGGATGGGAGACTGGTATTATCTTGTGTATTCCAACTACACAGATGGTTTTTGTACCTACTATCGTATGAGTAAAAGTCTCAATGGCCCATGGATCCGACCGGCGGTAGACACCTTCGACGGAAGAGCGTTTTATGCTGCAAAAACAGGAAGTGACGGTACGAACCGATATGTCTATGGGTGGAATCCTACCCGCGGAGAAAACGGCTGGGGATTTGATCCGGGAAAGGATTTTGGAAAGGATTACTGCTCATGGAACTGGGGAGGATCTATCGTTGTCCATAAACTGATCCAACATGAGGACGGTACGCTTGGAGTCTGCCCTGTGGATAGTGTGGCGGAAGCATATGGACAGGGTGAAAAGACTTCCTGGGAATTTCTTACAGGACAATGGAGCCGCCGGGACGAGAAGGCGCTCTGCAGTTCTCCGGACGGTTATGGAGCTGCGCTGTGTGACCGCCTTCCCCGTCAGGGGGTAGTCAGAGCGAAAATCTGCTATGAGGGAGAACCGACGCGTTTTGGCATGGCACTCCATGTGGATGAGAACTTTGACAAAGGCTACTATCTGATGTTCGAGCCGAACTTTCAGAGAATTGAATTCCGCTCCGGACTCCGCATGTATGAACAGGGTGGACAGATGTTCCCCTATGCAGTGGAAATGGAACGGCCTCTGCAGCTGGTGGCCGGAAAAGAATATGAACTGGAACTGTACATTCAGGATTCTCTTGCGGTATTATATGTAAATAAGGATGTTGCTTTTGGATTTCGCATGTATAACGAATCAGGAAAGAGACTCGGATGGTTTGTCTCGGAAGGCAGCATCCGTGTATGGGATGTGGAGATCGCCGGAGAATAGCAGGATACAGGCGACAGTTCAGTGGATGAACGGTCAGGAATACATATGGGAGGAATAAAATGTATTGGGATATGGATCAGGCAGCCCGGTTGCAGGAGGGATATTCGCGCAGCATTAACTGGGAGAATCGAACGGGAGAAAAAGGAAAGGGAGGAATGGCGGCGAGTGTACTCGGACCGTCGAGGAAAGGCTCGCCCTGTATTCCCTGTGTGCATGCCCATGAAACGGTGATGCTGGCGCAAATAGAAGGGACGGGGATTATTCGCCATATCTGGATGACCGTCACGGACAAGGTCAGCGACAGAAACCGATACGTTCTCAGGGATCTTGTCCTGAGAATGTACTGGGACGGCGAAACAGAACCCTCGGTGGAAACACCGCTGGGAGACTTTTTCTGCTGCGGATTCGGAGAGGCATATACGGTGAATTCTCTTCCTGTCGTGGTAAATCCGACCCGCGGATTTAACTGCTACTTTTCCATGCCGTTCCGGAGAAGCGCGCGGATTACGCTGGAAAATCAGTGCGATGAGGATATCCCGGCGTTCTTCTATCAGATTGATTACTGCCTGAAACATTCTCTGCCGGAGGATATGGGATATTTTCATGCCCAATGGAGACGCAGCAGGATGACAGAAAAGACAAAGGATTACGTGATTCTGGATCAGGCGAAAGGGAAAGGACAGTATATAGGAACTTATATTGCGCTGACGGCTCTGGAACGCTACTGGTATGGAGAAGGAGAAGTGAAATTCTATCTGGACGGCGACAGAGAGTATCCGACGATCTGTGGAACCGGTATGGAGGATTACTTTGGAGGAGCCTGGAGTTTCGCATCTCAGGAAAACGGAAAGACTGTGGAAAATACTTTCTGTACCCCGTTTCTCGGCTATCCCTATTATTCCTGCCATGACACGAGGGTTCATAATGATTACCACACGGACGATCATCTTCCTCAGAGAAGTTTTTACCGCTGGCATCTTCCGGATCCGATTCTGTTTGAAAAGGATCTCCGGGTGACGATCCAGCAGATAGGAGTCTCCCATGGAGGACTGTTCGAGCGGCAGGATGATCTTGCCAGTGTTGCCTACTGGTATCAGACAGAGCCCCATCGACCCTTTGAAGCGCTGATGGAGAGAAAAGAGCGCTGGCCGAGATAATTGAAAGAAAACGTAACAGTTCAGCGGGCTGAACTGTTACAAGAAAACAGAAAAATACCCGGAAGACTGCAGAAACACCGGAGCAGTCTTTCGGGTATTTCTGCGTTCGGGGCTCTGGATCAATCCGTTTCGGGCGGCTTTTGATGAAGCAGGGAGAAAAAGAGATTACAAAACTTTAGTATTGAATTTGTACATATTTTTTTCTTAAATAATGAAAGGAAAAATAAAGAACCGAAATCTTTCACGCCGGTGGAAAAAAATCTCATCAAATTTTTTTACGGCCATTTGTCAGCAATTCACAAATCCGAAAAACTTGTCGAAAAACGCTGGACAAACAAAAAATCCACGGATATAATGACGTCACAATCAAACAGAACAGCAGGAGGTGATACAGATTGAGCCTGCAGTATTGTCTGATATTGACTGCTGCAGCGGGTGCGGTATTGATGGATTTAAAACAGGAGAAACAGCGAATGGCTGGATTGTGATACTATGGCTTACCGGCTTTTCCACGGAAGTTCGGAGCCGTGGAGCTATTGGATTTCACACATTTCTGTTCGGCGCACATTGGCCGATTCTGATACATTTCTGGTTATTTTGTTTCCGAATGATCGGCGCAGAGGATATCAAATTCTCTTCATTCCCCGGAGGCTTTTCTGGCTCTGCTGCAATTCTGAAATATGTCTGCCGGTCGTTTGTCTTTGGCGAGACTTTATCTTTGGACATTTTACTTATCTGCGGAAACATTCGTCAACGTCTTTTCAAATTCACCATTTACATCAAACACATTTTTCGGTCTCATTCGGTCTGCGGCTTTGTTCTGGTCAGGAGGGAGGTTTTATTGATTTGCACAAAGAAAAAGAATATATTGTAACAGTTCAGCTCGCTGAATTGTAACAGTATATTTGCAGTCTTTCTTTCCCACGGAAACTGAATACATGTACAACTTTATGGAATATCTGACGCAGTGATTCGGCCGGAGATCCTTCGAAGACAAAGGGGCTTTGCGGTTAAGATCCTGATTCAGTGCATTATGAGAATTGAGGTATGAGATGGCAGGAATACATCTGATTGCAGGGGCGGGACTGCTTCTCTGGTATTTCTGGAGAAAGAGAAACGGGAAGTTCGACGTTCTTGAAAAGAGAATCTTTCTGTTCGCAGTAATTGGGAACATAGCCGGACTGGCGCTGACGGCGTCCGCTTATCTGAATGCAGGTCTTGGGACAGAGCCTGCGGTTGAGAAGGGCGGCTACGGTGAGCAGGTCAGGGAAGAGGCTTTTGAAGTGTCGCGGGGAAATGGAGAGAGTCAGAAAATTACGGTGCTGGTTCCCTCCAGGCAGTATGGAGAAGAGGAGACACGGGAATGGCTGGAACGTGCGGAGAAGGTATTGGATACAGTCATACTTGGCGAGAATACATCTCTTCAGCATGTGGATCAGGACCTGAACCTGGTCACACAGATACCGGACAGCCCGGTAACTGTCTCCTGGGACACAAATGAGCCGCTTCTGGTGGGCTATGAGGGGGAACTGTCAGATGAAATTCCGGCGGAAGGAGCAAAGGTGCGGCTGAAAGCTGTGCTCAGCCTCCAGGAAGAGACACAGGAATGCATCCGCCAGATTGTCGTCTACCCGAAGCAGACGGAGCAGACGCTGGAACAATTGATCCGTGAGGCGGCTGAGGAGCAGAATACAGACGGCTCGGATACTTTGTATTATCTTCCCGGGGAGGTTGACGGACAAAAGCTTACCTGGAGAAGGGCGCCGGAACGGACCGGAGGAGTGATTGCGATTTTCTCACTGCTGGCGGCGCTGCTGTACGGCGGCACTCAGGTGGAGAAAAGGGAGGAAGCGAGACGGGCGAGAGAAGAAGAGATCCAGAAGGATTATCCGGAAATTGTGAGTGCGCTGGTGCTGCTGCTGGGAGCCGGCATGAGCATGAGAAAAGCGCTGGAACGGCTGGCGCTGGATTACCAGGGTAGGCGGAGAAACGGACGGACGGCAAAACGTCCGGCGTACGAAGAACTGCTCTATACCTGGCAGGAAATGGAGAGCGGCGTTTCGGAACTGAGCGCTTATGAACATCTTGGAGCCAGATGTCAGGGAACCTCCTATCGTTCCCTGGCAACGCTTCTGACGCAGAATCTGAAGAAAGGCAGTAAAGGACTGCTGGAGCTTATGGAACAGGAATCCTCGGAAGCTTTCGAGGAACGGAGACGCAGAGCAAGGGCGGAAGGAGAGAAGGCAGGGACAAAGCTGCTGTTTCCGATGATGCTTATGCTGGGCGTCGTATTTCTCCTGATTCTTGTGCCGGCGTTTTTGTCCTTTGATGCATAAAAAGCCGGGGCTTCTGCGGCGAAACGGCCGGAGACGGGAGAAACGGCGGAAAGGGACGGCAGTTCAGAAGAATGAACTGTTGCGGAAAGGAGGTGAAAACATGTGGAGAATACTGGAGTTCTGGCGGGAAGAAGATGCGGTTGGCGTTGTGGAGATTATTCTGATTCTGGTGGTGCTTATCGGCCTTGTAATTATTTTCAAGGAGCAGCTGGTAAGCCTTGTCAATAATATTCTGGATAAGATCACAAACCAGAGCAATTCCATTTAGTACAGCGTCCGACAGAGAACCGGACCAGTCGAAAAACAGAAATGTGGGCTGGTGTGGCTGTTTGCAAAACGATGTATCAGGCTGAGAAAACGGATTCCTCACAAAGACAAAAAATTTCTGATAAAAGACCGGCAAAGGCAAAGATGTAAAATGCAACAAAGGCTGCTGCACACAGCGGCGCCGGAAAGGAGCTGTATATCATGAGAAAAAGCGGAAGCATCACGGTTTACATGAGTCTGATTTTCAGCGTCATACTTGCGCTGATCGCAGGGAGTCTGCAGTCGGTCCGGACGGCATATGCACGTGTTCTGACGGCGTCTGCGGCAGAACAGGGGTTGTATTCCATATTTTCCCGCTTTGATCCTGCTCTTCTGGAAGAATATGAACTGTTTTTTCTGGACGGCGGGTGCGGAACGGGGAGATGGCAGCCCGGAAACCTGTATCAGACTGCAGAAGACACCGTGTCCTGGATTCTGGGAGAGAAAGAAGGGAATCAGATATTGGACAGATTTTCTTCCGGGCTGACGCTGGAAAGCGGAAGCATCACTTCCTATACGCTGGCTACTGACAGCGACGGAGACGCTTTTTTCCGTCAGGTCTGCGAAGCAATGAAACAGAATCTGGGAGCTCATGGTATACAGCAGCTTTCCGAAAAACTTCAGAATCAGGAGAATACCTGGAACCGACAGGAGGAAGAAAACACGGTTGGGGACTCCGGCCAGACGGTGAAAGAATACGAACAGGCGGTGAAAGAAGCGGAAGAAGCGCTGGCAGAGACAGAGGATCTGCCGCAGGAACCGCAGGAAGGACAGCCGGCAGAGGAAGAGAACCGGCAGACTGCTCAGGAATTTGTAAATCCCATTGAAATCATACGCGAAATTCAGAATATGGGAATTTTAAGTCTTGTGCTTCCCTCCGGACAGTCACTGCCGAATCAGGAAACGGATCTCTCTCAGTTTGTGTCTCACAGAACCCTTCAGGTGGGATTGCAGGCAGTACATATGGAAAGAGAGGTGGAGTTTGTGGATAAACTCCTTCAGAATGAGTACCTGTTGTGGAAATTTCCCTGTTATACCGATCACGAGGACACGAAAGGCCTGCAGTGCCAGATCGAGTATGCAGTCGGAGGAAAAGAGAGCGATATGGAAAACCTGAAGAGTGTTGCCGGACAGCTTCTGGCGGCACGGGAGGCTGCAAACGTTGTCCACATCCTGAGCAGTGCGGAAAAACGTTCTCAGGTAAATGCAATGGCCATGACAATTGCATCCGCCCTGGCGCTTCCGGTGGCTTCCGGAATCATTTCGGCCGCGCTGATTGCCTGCTGGGCGTTTGCGGAGAGTGTTCTGGACGTCAGGGAACTTCTGGACGGCGGAAAAATTGCACTGGTAAAGAGCAGTTCCTCCTGGCAGCTGTCTCTGGAAAATCTTCCGGGGATTCTTGAAGGTCTCGACTCCCTGAGAAAAAGCAGCGACAACGGCCTTACTTACAAAGAGTATCTGCGGCTTCTGCTGCTGAAGGAAGAATCCGCGGAGATCAATGCCAGAACGATGGATCTGGTAGAGCACAATATGCGTACACGCCTGGGAGTTCCGGAATTCTGCATGGATCAGTGCATTTTCTCCATGAGAATCCAATGGAATCTGAAGTACGGAAAACAATTGCTTTGCACAGAACGGGAATACAGTTATGGAATGGAGGTGTAAAGGGGTGTCCTTTTATCGGAAAACCATCAATGGATTTCTCCATTATTCAATTATTCAATCATATATAAAGTCTATCGTTCCCACTCTTCAGAGAACCGAAAGGTTCTTTCTCTGGTTTCTGTCACACACTCAGACAGAATGTCGCCCGGAGTTTTCCGATAAGAGGGCAACCTTCTGCATCTCACGGAAAGGAAGTCTGACCGTGGAGGCAGCTCTCGTTCTCCCGGTTTTCTTCTTTGCAGTACTCACGCTGCTGAATCTTATGGAAGTATGCAGGATGCAGGGGATGCTGAGCGTATCGCTTCAGAACAGCGCTGAGACCCTTGGCACTTATGGATATGTGCTTCCTGGAGAGGAGGACGGCGCGGAACTTCTTCTGGGAACAGGAGCGTGCATGCTGTATGCGCAGAATCAGCTGCCGGAGGAAGCAGAGGCGTCAGGAAATATCTCGCTGTGGAAAAGCAGGTATGAAAATCATATGGTAAAGCTTCAGGCGGAATATAAGGGTAAGGTGGGATATCTGTTTTTCCTGCCGGAAGTAACGGTGACATGCCGCGGATGTGTCCGGGCCTGGGTAGGAGACACTGTGCAGGAGCGGGAAACCGGCGGCGGTGAGGAGATGGTATTTGTCACCGAATACGGAGAGGTGTTCCATACTTCCTCTTCCTGCAGACATTTAAGCGTCAGTATATCGGCAGTGAATCTCAGCAGAATCAGCAGTATGAGGAACGAAAGCGGAGAAAGATATCATGCCTGTGAAAAATGTGTGGGAACAGGAGCGGCAGGTGAACTGCTGTATATCACCGATACAGGAAACAGATACCATAATTCGCTGGAATGCGGCGGTCTGAAAAGAAGTGTCAGACTGGTAAAAAAATCGGAAGTTTCCGGCTGCCCGGCCTGCAGCACCTGCCAGGCGGCGGAAGGAAAATGATGCGGCAGATGCGTCAGAAAGGAGGAGACAATGACGGTAGGTATGGGCGCTGCCCTTGGAATTCTGGGCGTTCATGCAGTCATGGACATACGAAAAAGACATGTGAATCTGATACTCGCCGGGATATGCCTTGCGGCAGGCACGGGATGGCAGATTTTCGTGCAGAAAGCAGAGCTCTGGGAGCTTTTGCTGTCCTGTCTTCCCGGGGCGCTGCTTCTTGGAACGGCAGGTCTGACCCAACAGAAAATCGGGTACGGAGACGGCTGGGTTGTTGCGGCCGCCGGCGTGTGGACCGGCATGTGGGACATTTTTCTTATCCTGACCGGAGGAATGTTCGCGTGTGCGGCTTTCAGCGGAATCCTGCTGGCAATGAAAAAGGTGCGGAAAGGGGATTCTCTCCCGTTTATTCCGTTCCTTCTGATCGGATGGGTCGGGAGAATTCTGCTCTGAAAAAAACATTGGCGGCAATGGAAAGGTCGGGAAGCATAACTGTTGAGGCGGCGGTTGTCGTGCCGCTGGCGCTTATGATGATTTTCCTTTTGATTTCTCTGGACTTTTATGTCCATGACAAATCCTATTATACGCTGTGTGCTCTGGAAACGGCTCTGACGGGCAGCAGCCTTGCCAGGAAGAATCAGGGAGATGCAGAAGAGCTGGCAAAGGAAAAGATGAGCAGTCTTACAAAAGCGCACCGCATGCCGATGGAGCTGCCCCGGGGAGAGGTAAAGATCGGAGGGACGGAAACGGAGGCGACGTTCTGCGGGACAGTTTACCGGCTTTGGGGATATGGAACATGGGATTACGAAGTCAGCGGAACGGTACAGATCATCCGGCCCCAGGAGAGAATCCGGCAGATCCGGATGGTGAAGAACCTTGCGGATCGTTCATCCGGATGAAACGAACCAACGCTTCGGGAGTTCAGGAGGGGGAAAGAGAGGAAAAACCATGCAGATAGATTATAAAAGGGATTTGAACCATAATTATATGATTATCCGGGAGAATGGGGAACCGGATGCGGCATCTTATCAGATCAGGATGCTTCAGACCAACACCATATCCGGAATTCTGGAATGCCGTATGCACAGGATGGATAACTGCACACTGTTTTATTATGATGTTACGTCGAGGCAGGCGCTGAACACGCTGTACGACCGTCAGCAGGTAGGACACGGTCTCTTAAAGGCGTTGTTTCAGCAGCTGCTGAAGGTTCTGGAAGAACTGAGCAGTTATCTGCTGGATCCGGAGGGGCTGATTCTTGCGCCGGATACCGTATACCTGACGGCGGAGCCGATACAGTTCAGCTTCTGCTATCTGCCCGGAGAAAAGCACTCTGTCAGCAATCAGATGAAGGAACTGATGGAGTATTTTCTGCCCCGCCTGAATCACCGGGAGCCGGAGACGGTAGTTCTGGGATATGGGCTGTACAAAATCGTATCGGATCCGGAGTGTTCGCTGGAGCAGATCCGAAGTCTGCTGTCACGCGAAGCAGAAGTTCCGGTTCCGGGGGAACCGTTTGCGGAAGAAAAACAGGAAGCCCGGGAGGAACAGGAGGAGATGCGGAAGAAAGCGATGGAGTCCTTCTTTGCGGAAGAGGAGGAAGAGGAAAAAGAAAGTGTTGTCTGGACCGCAGCGGTTATCGTCGGAGGGCTGGTTGTGGTGGGACTCGTCCTCTTTCTGATGTACGTTACGGAAGTTCCTGCGTCCATGTATGTGATTCTGCTGGCGGCGGCCGGTGTGTCTGTTCTCATGGTTTCGCTGTGGATGAGAAAAAAGGAGCGTGCAGAAGAGGAGGAAGAAAGGCTTTCCTTTCTGGAAAAGGAAGAGGAAGCATCCAGGACGTCGGAAGAGAAACCCATACATCAGCCGGACAAACCCATACACCAACCGGCCGGGAGCCCCATACAGCCGGCCGGGAACCGCAGAGAAGAGAGTTTTCTCTTCGGGAAAACGGAAGAATTACCGGATGCGTACAGAAGCAGACCGGAGACATCTGTGAATCAGAGACCACAGAGAACAGAACCGGACAGAAAGCCGGAAAACAGAGAAGAGGAATCCGGAAGTATTGACCATCTTCTCTGCCAGAAAACAGAACCGCTGTTCATACAGCCGCGGAGAGGAAGTTTTCGTCTGGTTCCTGTTTCTCATCCGGGGCTTCCGGATATTGTGATCACCAGGGAGGAGACAACGATCGGAAGGCTGAGTTCTGCCGCAGATGTGGCGATTCCGTTTCCGACAGTCAGCAGACTTCATGCAAAGCTGCACTGCGCGCAGGGTATCTGTCTTCTGACAAATCTGAATTCCTGTAACGGTACTTATGTGAATGAGATTCAGCTGGAGGGTGATATTCCGGTAAAACTGGAGGATGGGGACGAGATCGCGTTTGCTGATATCAAGTACCAGTTTCTGGAAAAATAAAAGATTTGTTACCGTTTCGCCAGGTCTGTACATTTACTGCACAGGCCGTGTGAAAGCATAGCGCTTGGGACATCCGCTCATTGACACCTGCACAGCGCCTGCGGACATTCGCTCATTGACAGACTTGCAAAGAAACCTGTGATCTCATATAATGAGAGAAACAGGACGCTGCTGTGAACAGCGGCGCCATAACCGCAGGAGAGGATTGAATGAACCGACAGGATTATTATGAGCCCAATGAGGATTTTCTGGAGCGCATGTGGAAACAGCCCAAGAATGTGCTGAACCTCATTGTGATTGCTGCGAACATACTGATATTTCTGCTTGTCTCCGTCACCGGGGGAACCGATGATATGGAAAACATGATTCGGTGGGGAGCAGCGTATACGCCGCTGATCCGTCAGGGAGAAACGTACCGTTTGTTTACCTGCATGTTTCTCCATTTTGGAATCCAGCACTTATTCAGCAATATGCTGCTGCTTCTGTTTGTGGGAGATTATCTGGAGAGAATTGCCGGAAAGGTTACTTACTTTGCGGTCTATTTTCTGGGCGGCCTGACCGGCAGCGTATGTTCCTACAGGTATGAACTCAACCGCGGTGAGTCTGTTGTGTCGGCGGGAGCTTCCGGCGCTGTGTTTGCGGTCCTCGGCGCGATTGTAATTCTCATGATACTGAACCGGGGACATCTGGAGGATCTTTCTCTGAAAAGGCTGGCTGTTATGATTGTGCTGACCCTTGTTGTGGGCTTTCAGTCATCCAATGTAGATAATTTCGCCCATATTGGAGGCTTTGTCGGAGGAGCCGTCGTTATGCTGCTTTTGTCGCCGTTTTATCTGACGAAGAAAAAGACAAAGGCATAAAAGACAAAAAGAAAGAAAAGAACAAAGACAAAACAAAGGCATAAAATCAGTACATAAAAATCAGTATAAGCACATCGAAACATGAAAGCGATCCGGAATCTGTCTGCGCTGCGGCACATGATTCCGGATCGCTTTTTGTGAACGAAACGGATGGAACGGTCCGGGTATCCGTCTTACGCCACAGGAAGCGTGACAGTGAAAATGGAACCCTGCCCCGGCTCGGACGTTACGGAAATCGATCCCCTGTGCGCTTCGGCGATTTCCCGGCAGATTGCAAGACCAAGTCCGGTTCCGTTTTTCTTGTGAGTGACAAAAAGATCAAAAAGTGTCGGAAGATACTCTTTGGGGATACCGCAGCCTGTGTCCTGTACGGTGATGGAAACAGTTTCTCCGTCGCAGGAGACAGCGATTCGGATCGTACCGCCGTCGGGCATGGCTTCCGAAGCGTTGCGGATCAGGTTTGAGATAAGCTGATGAAATTTTGTCCGGTCCAAAGGAATCCTCGGGATTGCCGATTCTTTGGAAAGCTGAAGGTCAATTCCCTGCTGTTCCAGCAGCGCGCCTGCGGAGGCGGTGATATTCTGCAGAAGAAGGTAAGGATTCAGCTCTTCCGTATCTGCTGTGTGAGAGTGGTTATATGTGGACAGTTCATCCAGCAGAGCTTTCAGGTAATCCATATTTTCTTCGATTTTAAGATAACAGCTGTCTTCTTTCAGCTCCGGATGATTGTTCACAAGAAGCTGCAGAAAACTGTTGATCAGTGCGACCGGATTCCGTATTTCATGGGAAACTTTGGAGAGCATCAGGTAACATTCATTTGTATCGGAATGTGATTCGGATTGTCTGGACATAAGAAAACCTTCCTTGAAAATATTTGGCGGCAAATGCCTGGCAGGCGATGCGTTACACGTGAATACATAAACCTGGCTGACTTGTTACAGTGTAACACTTTTGAAAGAATATAGCAATGAAAAAGGTATTGCATATTCCGTCGGAATAGGACAAAATAGTAAACAGAGACAGATTTCTGCAGGCGGAACGGCTGTCGTAACAGTTCAGCCAGCGGAACGGTAACCGACAGTCTCTGCAGCAGCCGGCTGATTGTTCATTTATTCGGAATGTGGTATAATGTGAACACTTAGTGAATGCAAGCGAAGGCGCAGCATGAACTTAGTGAGAACATATGCCTGACCACTTAGCGAATTGGAGCCGGAGGCGAACAATGAGGTTAGTGGACATGGTATAATGTGAACACTTAGTGAATGCAAGCGAAGGCGCAGAGACGACAGACCGGCGAGGCTTTACGGACCGTAAGGCACAGAAACCTCAGACAGATGATATAGGAGGAAAAGAAAAATGGATTGTATTTTCTGTAAACTTGCAAACGGGGAGATTTCGACAGCGACATTGTATGAGGATGACGATTTCCGTGTGATCCTGGATCAGGGACCTGCGACAAAAGGTCATGCGCTGATTCTTCCGAAGAAACATTATGCGAATCTTTATGAACTGCCGGAAGAGCTTGCGGCCAGGGCAATGGTTCTCGCAAAGAGAATGGCGGGAGCGATGACCGAGGCGCTGAACTGCGACGGATTCAATCTGGTTCAGAATAACGGCGAGGCGGCAGGCCAGACTGTCTTTCATTTCCATATGCATTTGATCCCGAGATATCATAATGATCAGGCGGGAATCACATGGATTCCGGGTAAACTGGAAGATGATGTAAAGGAACAGATTCTGGCGGCGGTAACGGAAAAGGTAAACCTTCTGTAAATCTGCACGCCCCTTTGTGTGAGAATTGCCCCGGAATCGGTAGGCGCAGCCCGCTGCGTCTTCTGATTTCGGAGCAAATGTTCTGCAAACAAAATTCACTTTCCACAATGATATGTTTCGCTGGCCTGTTTTTCCCGGCTGCACAGATGTAAAATGCTCAGCGCAGCCCTGCTTTCCCGACTGTACAGATGTAAAATACTCAGCGCAGCCCGCTGTGCCTGTACTTTTACACCTGCACATTCGGAAAAGTATTTTCAGCGAAACAGTATGGCATTAAAATAGCGTACACTAACTACTTCTGACATTCCTGAATCAGTGAGATGATTTTTTCAATAGAGTCTGTATGGCTGCTCCGGGACATTGCGTCGATGTATTTCTGACGGTTTTTATAGAGACTGTGGATGGTCTCCAGCAGTTTTTCCGGCGTCAGCTCTTCTTCCTCCAGCACCATGCTGTAGCCTTGTTTCTCGAAGGAACGGGCATTCAGAATCTGGTCGCCGCGGCTGGCGTTGGCCGACAGGGGGATCAGCAGGTTGGGCTTTGCGAGTGCGCTGATCTCACAGATCGCATTGGCGCCGGCACGGGAGATGATAAGGTCTGCCAGGGCAAAAAGATCCGGCAGTTCCTTTTTGATATACTCGTACTGCACGTAGCCTTCGGTATGTTCCAGGGATGGATCGACCTTGCCTTTGCCGCACAGGTGAATGACCTGGAAATTTTTCAGAAGTTCCGGAAGGATTTCACGGATCGCACGGTTGACGGCAACGGATCCCAGGCTGCCTCCGATGACCAGAATGACAGGTTTTTCAGAGGTGAAGCCGCAGAATTTCAGCGCCTGAAGCTTATCGCCGGAGAGCAGCTCCTGGCGGATTGGAGTTCCGGTCAGAACCGCCTTGTCCGCCGGCAGACAGTCCACGGTTTCCGGAAAATTACAGCAGACTTTTGAGGCGGCCGGAATACACAGCTTGTTGGCCAGACCGGGCGTCATATCTGATTCGTGGATGATTGCCGGAATCTTACGGCGCTTTGCCGCGATTACAACGGGAACGGTGACGAAGCCGCCCTTGGAAAAGACAATATCCGGTTTCAGCTGTTTCAGCAGTTTGCTTGCTTCCGAAAAGCCTTTCAGCACACGAAACGGGTCGGTAAAGTTTTTCGGGTCGAAGTAGCGGCGCAGCTTTCCGGAAGAGATGCCGTAGTAAGGAATTTTTAAATCTTCAATGAGTTTTTTCTCGATTCCATCATAGGAGCCGATATAGGAAATCTGATATCCCAGCTCCCGAAGTCGTGGAATCAGGGCTATATTAGGTGTGACATGGCCGGCAGTTCCGCCGCCAGTGAGTACGATATGTTTCATGGAAAAATCCCTCCCTGTGGTTTGGTCATGGCATTATTATCCTCTGCTGTCAGAGAAATGTCAAGCCGTCATTGGAGCAATTGGCAGCCGCCGGGTAACGGTTCATCCGGCTGAGCTGTTACCGCATCCGGCCGCTGAAAATTGCTTCGCGATGGGCCGGATGCCCGCAGGCAATATGTTTTCATACGGTCTGTGCAGCGAATGTACAGACCTGGCTGAACGGTAATGCCGCAGGTTACAGTTCAGCCGTTCTTTCGGCAGAATATTTGCGCTGCGGGAGGTATACAGAGCAGAGTCAGGTAAGGACGGATTGAGAAATGGAGAAGAATGAAAAAAAACAGGAACAGAAAAACCGGGTAGTGGAGGCGATGCTTCGGGCCCGGGAGAAAGAAATGCAGCAGGGCACTCCGGAGGAGGAGCTTCCGTCGCTCAGTCCGGGGGAATACGAGGATATGTATCAGAAAATTCTCAGCAGACTGAAGGCAGAAGGTCTGATGGACGAGGAACCCGGAGAGGACGCCGGGGAAGAAAACGACTCCGGATCGGTCGTTCGCAGGAAGCCGTCGGAGCACAGGAAAACCGCAGAACGTACGGAATCGTTTTCGGAAACAGAAGCGGAAGACAGGTCCGAAACCGCGGAATCTGAAGAGAACGAAGAAATCCGGAAGCCTGAGAAAGCAGAACATTCGAAGAAAACGGAACGGTCAAAGAAAGAAACCGACAGAAGACCGGGAAAAATCCGCTGGTTCCAGAAGAAAGCGGTTAAGGCGGCGGGCGTGTGCCTGATCGCCGGCGCAGCAGTGTTCGGCCTGTCCATGACCAGTGAAGCAAACCGACTGCTGTTAATGCAGACGGCAAATGAAGTGCTGGGAACCGGGGATCTGATGCAGGTGGATAACGGTGAGAACAGAGATCTGGCACGAGGCGATGAGGATGCTGCCAGAGAGGAGATATCCGAGAAATTAAATGCGGAGGTTCCAGAATTTTATTATTTGCCGGAAGGGATGGCATACGAGAGTTACCAGATTTTTGATGAAGTAGGATATGCGAAGATTTCTTATTCTTACCAAAACGGATATATTCATTTAACGATATCTAACAGTTCAACAGATATGTCTCAAGGAAATGTTAAAGAAAGAAAAGAAGATTCGGAAGAGATAGAAACGTTGAATGGAAAGATGAATTTTGTAATAAAAGAGATGGAGGATGGAAAAGGACAGTATACAGCTAGTTGGGAATATAAGAATGTGGCATATACACTTTCTGGAGAGATTACCAGAGAAGAATTAATAAAAATTTTAGAAAAAATTTCATACAACATGTAAATTTTGTCGTTTTGAATCGCTTTATATAGTGTAGTGCTAAAAAATACACGCAAAGGAGGGAAAATGAAGAGAGCATTTGGTAGATGGGGATGCACTTTAGCACTGCTTGTTGGGATATTTATTATATCACTGAATCCGAAAAAGGTTTACGCTGAAGAACCACAGTATTTAGGTAGTATTATAGATGAGTCTGTATTGACGAATGATGACGAAGCGGAGGACACACAGTATACCAGGCTTCGTAACAGCTACCTGATGCAGGGGTTTATAAAAATAACCAATAATGGAAATGGTATCGTAGGTATCGGAGGAAGCACGGACTGCTTTGTGACTTCAGATGTGGTGAAATTGAACATCTATCTGGAGCGTTCCAAGGGAGACTCAAATTTCAGCAGTTATAAGAGTTTTGAATACACAGCGTATAATACATATACCCTGGGAAAGAGCTTTAATTATGTTGTACCAAAAGGTTATTACTATCGTCTCAGAGGATATCATTACGCATCCAAGAATGGCGTAGGAGAAAACCTGGGCTCCCGTACCAACGGCATCTACATCGGCTAACATCACCCACCGTTGTCGCATATGACATTTAGGTCTTTCGGTCATATATGATACAAATGTAAGCGCAACAGAAAGTACCAAGCGATGAATCCTGCAAATGCGCGAAGGTGTACACTACACGGCAGGGAGTCATCTAAAAAACAAAAATACAAAAGAAAGAACCAGAATGTTCCAATAAAATTCCGGACCGATATTCCGGAAGTTTAACGGCTAAGAGTGCATGCACGGGTTCTCCTTCAGGATTTCCTTCCAAACTCACACGGAAACCGGAGAAACGAAAAAGATCTTAAATCTGTAAACCCTGTGTCATGAGAATGAAAGGTTCTTACGACTTGTGCTCTGACGAAAGAAGGTCGGGGCATTCCAAAAAGAGGCTTTGACATAGAGGTGTGCCGGGAGGCAGAGGGCCAAAATGTCTCCGGGTACACCACCATGACTCGTTTTATAACGTATGGAAGTCTCGTGATTTTTTGATTCTAAACGTATGTCGAGCAAAAACAACAGGGCGGCCGCACCGATTAGGGCAAATCGGTGCAGGCGGCCCTGCTGTTTTCTTTCCGGCGGCCTTCGCCGTCCGTGTTCCCTTTTCTGATGAAGATTTGTTTTTCCCCGGTTCTGCGATTCTGCAACAACTCAGCCAGCTGCACTGATGCGGCACCTATCCATGAGAAAATGTTTCGCAATGGGCCGGACGCCCGCAGGCGCTGTGTTTTTCTGCGGCCTGTACAGGGAATGCACAGACCTGGATCAACTGTAGACACTTCTTCAGAGAAAAACATCTGAAACTATACATTTTCGCAATTTTCGTATATACTGATAATATAAAACTGCAAACGGCTGCAATATGCGAATGAATTTCAGAATAAAGGGGGCTTAAAGCATGCGTATTACTTTTTTGGGAGCGACACATGAGGTTACCGGAAGCTGCTATTATATAGAAGCAGCCGGGAAAAAGTTTCTGGTAGACTGTGGGATGGAGCAGGGGCCGCAGCTGTATGAAAACAAGCCGATTCCGGTTTCTCCGGCTGAGCTGGATTTTGTGCTGATCACCCATGCACATATCGACCATTCGGGAAATCTTCCTATGATATATGCCCATGGATTTCGGGGCGACGTCTATATGACGGAGGCGACGGTGGATCTGTGCAATATCATGCTTCGGGACAGCGCGCATATCCAGATGTCTGAGGCAGAATGGAAAAATAAGAGAAATCGGAGAGCGGGAAGAGAGGAGTATGTTCCGCCCTATACGATGGAGGATGCGCTGGGCGTGATTCAGCATCTGATCGGTTTTCCTTATGAGAAGAGGGTTGAGCTTGCGGAAGGGATCCGAGTGCGGTTCGTGGACGCCGGACATCTGCTCGGCTCCGCCAGTATCGAGTTGTGGCTGACGGAGGATGGGATCACGAAGAAGCTGGTGTTTTCCGGAGATATCGGAAATCTGGATCAGCCGCTGATCAACAATCCCCATTATATCAGAGAAGCGGACTATGTCATTATGGAATCTACCTATGGAGACCGCAGCCATGGAGAGCGGCCGGATTATGTTTCGGAGCTGGCTCAGGTGATTCAGGAGACCTTTGACCAGGGCGGCAATGTGGTGATCCCGTCTTTTGCTGTGGGGCGAACCCAGGAGATGCTGTATTTTCTGCGGGAAATCAAGGAGCGCAGGCTGGTACAGGGGCATGGAAACTTTCCGGTTTATGTGGACAGTCCCCTTGCGGTGGAAGCCACCAACATATTTAAGGATCATGAACAGGACTGTTACGATTCTGCGGCGGCGGAACTGCTGGCTCAGGGAATCAATCCGATCCAGTTTCCGGGCCTGAAGCTTACGATCACATCCGATGAATCCAAAGCGATTAATCTTCAGGATTATCCGAAGGTTATCCTATCCGCCAGCGGAATGTGCGACGCCGGCCGTATCAAGCACCATCTGAAGCACAATCTCTGGAGAAAGGAATGTACGATTCTTTTCGTCGGCTATCAGGCGGCGGGCACCCTGGGGCGCCATCTGCTTTCGGGCGCGACAGAGGCAAAGATTCTCGGGGAGGAGGTTCGGGTAAACGCCAGAATCTGTCAGCTTCCGGGAGTCAGCGGCCATGCGGACAACGAGGGATTGATGGAGTGGGCCGGTCACTTTAAGGTAAAGCCGGAACAGGTATTTGTCACGCACGGAGAAGATAAGGTTACGGAAATTTTTGCCGAGAGGCTGAGAAAAGAGCTTGGCTATTCTGCGATGGCGCCGTTTTCCGGCACAGTGTACGATCTGGCGGCGGGCGTCTTTCTGGAAGTGCCCAGAGGTGTGCCCTACGAGAAGAAAGTTACTTCCACTGCGATCCGTGGAACCGGGAATCCGGTATTTGACAGGCTTCTGGCAGCCGGTCAGCGTCTGCTGGCGGTTATCCAGAGAAACAAGGGAGGCGCGAACAAGGATCTTTCCAAATTTGCGGATCAGATCAACAGTCTCTGCGACAAATGGGACAGATAGAGGTTACAGTTCCGCCAGGTCTGTGCATTTACTGCACAGACCGTATGAAAACGCAGAGCCTGCGGGCATCCGGCCCATCGCGAAGCGATTTTCCATGGCCGGATGCCGTAACAGTTCAGCTGGCTGAACTGTTACAGATAGAGGTTACCGTTCAGCCCGGCTGCACAGTTTCTGTGCGGCCGGGCTGAAACTATGATGCGCGCGGGTATCCGCCCGCCGCAGGATAAAAATTCAATGGCTGAGGTTACTGTTTCGCCGCTTCCAGCGCTTTCGCAAGCTGATCCGGACATGAGGTTCCGCGGCCGTTGCAGTCGGTGCCTTTCAGACGTTTGATCACTTCGTCTGCGTCCATGCCCTCTACCAGAGAAGCGATTCCCTTGGTGTTGCCGTTGCATCCGCCGACAAACTGTACGTTATGTACCTTGTTATCGTCGGTGATTTCAAATAAGATTTTACGGGAACAGGTTCCCTTTGTTGTGTATTCCATGTTCAGGTTCCTCCTTTGTGATAGCTGCATCTGATTTACCTACGGTATTATAGCACGGAAAAGAAAAATATACCACAATTTGTTGAGATATGCTAAGATAAAAGTGTTACAGTTCCGCCAGGTCTGTGCATTTACTGCACAGACCGTATGAAAACGCAGAGCCTGCAGGCATCCGGCCCATCGCGAAGCGATTTTCCATGGCCGGATGCGGTAACCGTTCAGCTGGCTGAATGGTTACATAAAAGTGTTACAGACCTGACGGAATGGTTACGGCGGCAGATGTGCCGGAAGGAGGTAAAAGATGAAAAAAGCAGGAATTATCGGGGCAATGGAAATTGAGGTTGCCAGATTAAAGGAAATGATGACAGAGGTTACAGTGACGGAAAAAGCGTCCATGGAATTCAACGAAGGTCTGCTCGACGGGAAAACGGTGGTGGTTGTCCGTTCGGGAATCGGAAAGGTGAATGCGGGAATCTGCACCCAGATTCTTGTGGACGTCTTCGGCGTCGACTGTGTGATCAATACCGGTGTGGCCGGCTCCCTTCGGAAGGAGATCAATATCGGGGATATTGTGATCTCCACAGACGCGGTGCAGCACGATATGGATGTGACCGCCCTGGGCTATACGAAAGGGCAGATTCCACAGATCGACGTGTTTGCGTTCCCCGCGGATGAGCGGATGCGTGAGATCGCGGCGGAGGCATGCCGGGAAGTGAATCCGGAGATCCAGGTGTTCTCCGGGCGTGTGCTCAGCGGCGACCAGTTTGTGTCTGACAAGGAACTGAAGAAGACGCTGACGGAAACCCTGGACGGTTACTGTACGGAAATGGAGGGAGGAGCGATCGCCCAGGCCGCGTATCTGAACGGAATCCCCTATGTGATTCTGCGGGCGATTTCCGATAAGGCGGACGACAGTGCGACGATGGATTATCCGGAATTTGAGAAGAAAGCGGCGCAGCATTGTGTCAATCTGACACAGGAAATGGTGAAACGTCTGTAAAGCCGGAACTTCCTCGGCAAAACGGGTTCTTTTTCCGGGAATTTGACGAACGATTTTTATTTTCAAATCCGCAGCTGCAGGCTTATAATATTCCCATGCCGGGCCCGGCAGAAAATAAAAAACAGGGGGCAAAAAAATGCTGCAGACATGCATGAATCAGAATCTGTTCTTGTACGCAATGATAGCGGCAGGCATCGCGGGAGTATGGTGTCTGTTCTGGAGCAACCATTTTTACAGCAAGGCGATGAAGGATCTCAGACGGCTGGACAAGCCCAGGCTGAAATGGACGGGCCAGCTTCTGCAGACTGTGGAGGAACGGAAGGAGCCGATTGCCAATCTGGGCGCATTCCTGAGAAGCCAGCTGGCCAGGGGACGGAGCGCCGGGATCGGTGTGCAGACATTGAAAGCGGGAAGTCAGAATGCGGCGGCGGTCACGTTTGCGGTTCTGGCGTTCAGTATTCTTGTGATGTATCTGTATGAGTATGAGACATATCTCTGGATTCAGTATGCAGTGGCGGGAGGCGTGATTATCTGCGGACTTCTGCTTTTACGGATAAATTTTGACTTCTCGGGAAAAGAGGAGATACTTCTGGACGGATGGACCGATTATCTGGAAAACGAAATGCAGGCGAAGACGCAGACCGCGTATGCGCCGGCCGCAGGGGAAACACAGGACAGAACCGCGAGCAACCGCCAGGCACGGGAAACGCCCCGGAAGTCCAGAGAAGAGGAACAGATCAGCCAGGTGCGGGAAGGCATCCGGCAGACGGCTGCGGCGGACAGCCGCTTTTCCGGAATGCTGACTCCCGAGGAGGAAAAGCTGATGCGGGAGATTATCCGGGAGTATATGAAGTGAGAACCGCTTCCGTGTCCGGGAGAAAGTCGAATGGACATGCAGGAATATCCGTCTGGCTCGTTGCCCGTAAAAATAAAACGACTGCACAAAATCAGAGATTTTACGTTCTGAGACTTGATAAAGAAGGGTGAATTTGCTACACTTGAATTATGTGGCAGACCCATGAAATGACGGCCTTTCATATAGATTTGTCACTGAAAATCAAAGACCCCGCAGCAGACTGCAGGCGGAAAAAATCTGCGGCGCCGCCAAAGATGCACGCAGGTCTGTCCATCGGTCTGACGTGGCGGGAATAAATGCAAAGGAGTAAAGCGTTATGGGAGCAAAAGTAACATTCGATTATTCGAAGGCAGCAGGTTTTATCCGTGAAAATGAGATGGCGTCCTTTGAGCAGATTGCCAACTCTGCGAAGGAGGTTCTGGTATCCAGAAGCGGACAGGGAAACGATTTTCTGGGATGGATTGATCTTCCGGTGGATTATGATAAAGAGGAATTTGCGCGTATCAAGGAAGCGGCAAAGCAGATTCAGAGTGATTCTGAAGTGCTGCTGGTGATTGGTATCGGCGGATCTTATCTGGGCGCCCGCGCAGCCATCGAGTTCCTTCGTCACGGCTTTTATAATAACATTTCGAAGGAGCAGAGAAAAACTCCGGAGATCTATTTTGTCGGCAACAATATTTCCAGCAGTTATATCCAGGGGCTGATCGACGTAATCGGAGACCGCGATTTCTCCATCAACATGATTTCCAAATCCGGAACCACCACGGAGCCGGCGATTGCTTTCCGTGTATTTAAAGAGATTCTGGAAAAGAAATATGGCAAGGAAGGCGCGGCAAAGCGTATTTATGCCACCACAGACAGAGCGAAGGGAGCGCTGAAACATGTGGCGGACGAGGAAGGATACGCGACTTTTGTAGTGCCGGACGATGTGGGAGGACGTTTCTCCGTTCTGACCGCAGTAGGTCTTCTGCCGATCGCAGTATCCGGCGCGGATATCGACCAGCTGATGGCAGGCGCTGCTTCCGGAAGAGAGCTTGCGTTAAATACTCCGTTTGCTGAAAATGATGCAATGAAATATGCGGCGGTCCGCAACATTCTGCACCGCAAAGGCAAAGCGGTGGAAATTCTGTGCAACTATGAACCGAGCCTCCACTATGTATCCGAGTGGTGGAAGCAGCTGTTCGGCGAGAGCGAAGGAAAAGATCAGAAGGGAATCTTCCCGGCATCTGTGGACCTGACCACAGACCTTCATTCTATGGGACAGTTTATTCAGGACGGTTCAAGAATTATGTTTGAGACGGTCATGAATGTGGAGAAGTCCCGCGTGGAACTGACCATCGGCGAGGAGCCTGTGGATCTGGACGGCCTGAATTATCTTGCCGGAAAGACCGTAGATTTTGTCAATAAGAGCGCGATGAACGGAACGATTCTGGCGCATACCGACGGAAATGTGCCGAACCTGCTTGTAAACATTCCGGAGCAGAACGAGTTCTATCTGGGCCAGCTGTTCTACTTCTTTGAGTTTGCCTGCGGAGTCAGCGGATATGTATCCGGCGTCAACCCGTTCAATCAGCCGGGCGTTGAAAGCTATAAGAAGAATATGTTTGCTCTTCTCGGAAAACCAGGTTACGAGGAAGAGCGTGAAAAACTGCTGAAGAGACTGTAAAACTGTTGCAGTTCAGCCAGGTCCGTGTATTCACTGCGCAGACTGTATGAAAGCATGGTGCCTGCGCGCATCCGGCCCATCGCGAAGTGATTTTCAATGGATGGATGCCGTAACCGTTCAGTTGGCTGAACAGTCACAGAATTTCGCACAGTCAGAAGAGCAGAAGACGCGTCCATGAAAACAGGCATATGCCGGCGGAATCCCTTTTGGGACGGCATATGGACACATATAGAATCCTAGAACCGGATGCGGCGGTTCCGCGGGAAACGCCGCGCGGAGAAAATGGTAAGACGTCCCGGAGAGCTGGAAAAAGTCAGCTCTCCGGGATGCTTTTATATCACAGGAAACTTCGTTCCCTGTAATATAAAAACGCTCCGCAGGATGCGCACTCGCGCGGAGCAGAGATTTGTCTTAAAGGTAAATATTTGTCCAGTATTTCATATCAAATAGCCGGAACTGCCGGGTCCGAAATGCTATAATATAAGTACTTGGTGAATGCTACAGAAATGCCGCAGACGCGCAGATATGGCTGCGGCAGAGAGGAGGAACGATGGGATTTTTTGAAAGACAGGGGGATGCGTTGATTTTCCGGCAGAATGGAGAGACTGTAAAGGTGGAGCCCTGGATGGCGGACAGTCTGAGAATCCGTGCAGGTCTTCTCAGTGATCTGGAGGAAGGAAGCATTGCGCTTCTTCCCAAAGAGGATACGCCGGTAGAGATTACAATGGAAGAGAGAAAGGCAGTGCTTACCAACGGGAAGATCACCGCGGTTATGGAAGTGCTGCTCTGGGGAAATGTGCTGCAGATGACTTTCTGCAATCAGAAGGGAGAGGTGCTTCTGAAGGAAATTTCCAACGGCGGCGCGCTGTCTCTGAGAGCCAGACATTACAAGACGCTTCCGGGAGGAAATTTCCATCTGAAAGCGAGCTTTGTCTCTGATCCGGAAGAAAAGATTTACGGTATGGGACAGTACCAGCAGGAGAAGATGAACCTGAAAGGCTGCAACCTGGAGCTGGCGCACAGAAATTCGCAGGCCAGCATTCCGTTTTATGTGTCCAGCCTCGGCTATGGATTCCTGTGGCACAACGCGGCGATCGGAGAGGTGCATTTCGGAACCAACACCACAGAGTGGGTGGCGGAAAGCACAAAGCAGCTGGATTACTGGATTACGGCAGGCGACACTCCCCGGGAGATCGAGGAAAAGTACACGCTGGCAACGGGAAGAGTTCCGATGATGCCGGAGTATGGGCTTGGCTTCTGGCAGTGCAAACTGCGTTATTACAATCAGGAACAGGTACTGAATATTGCGCGGGAGTATAAAAAGAGAAATATTCCGGTGGATGTTCTGGTGATCGACTACTATCACTGGCCGCGCTGCGGCGATTATCGCTTTGACGAGGAATATTTCCCGGATCCGGAGGCGATGGTCAGAGAACTGAAAGAAATGGGAATCGAGACGATGGTTTCGATCTGGCCGCAGATCGACTGGAGAAGCGAGAACTATGAGGAGATGAAACAGCAGGGGCTTCTGGTGAAGGCAAACTCCGGTGTGGACGTTCAGATGGTCTTCCACGGCAACAACGTCTTCCTGGATGCAACCAATCCGCGTACCAGAAAATATGTCTGGGAGAAAATCAAAAAGAATTACGCGGACATGGGAATCAAAACCTTCTGGCTGGATGAGGCCGAGCCGGAATTTACCACCTATGAGTTTGAGAGTTACCGGTACTTTGCAGGACCGGTGGCGGAAGTGGGAAATATTTATCCGAGAGAGTATGCCCGGATGTTCTACGAGGGACAGAAGGAAAACGGCCAGGAAGATATCGTAAATCTTGCCCGCTGTGCGTGGGTGGGAAGTCAGAGATACGGTGTTCTGGTATGGTCCGGAGATATTTTCTCCAGCTGGGAAGACTTCCGCAAGCAGATCTGCGCAGGCCTTCATATGGGACTTTGCGGAATTCCGTGGTGGACCACGGATATCGGCGGCTTCCACGGAGGAAACATTGAGGACGAAGGATTCCGTGAGCTTCTGGTCCGCTGGTTCCAGTTCGGGGCGTTCTGCCCGGTCATGAGAATCCATGGCAGCCGGGAGCCTCATGAACAGATCATCAACAAGGCAGGCGAAGAACGTGAATGGACAGGCGCAGACAACGAGGTATGGAGCTTCGGGGAGGACAATTATCCGATCCTGGTGAAATATATTCAGCTGCGCGAGGCAATGCGGGATTATACCCGCGAGACCATGTGCGAGGCGCATGAGAAAGGCGATCCGGTGATGCGGACGCTGTTCTACGAATTCCCGGAGGATGCGGAATGCTGGGATATCACAGACGAGTATATGTTCGGTTCTGACCTTCTGATAGCCCCGGTGGTACAGCCGGGTGCAGTGTCGAGAACGGTTTACCTGCCGGCGGGAGCAACCTGGACAGATATGAGCGACGGAAAGGAATACGAAGGCGGACGGGCTTACGAGATCGATGCGCCGATAGAAAAGATTCCCGTTTTCCTGCGGGATGGAAGACAGAGCGGACTGATCGGAAAGATCTGACGGAAATTTACTGCCGGGGCCGACGCCCGGACCGGCAGCGGCATATGCCTGACGCTCTGCGGAATAACAGAAAACAGATGGTATCTGACAAAAAGACGCCCCGGAAACCTGAACGATTTCCGGGGCGTCTTTTTGTCAGCCCTTCACGCGCCATCCTCCTCGATTACCTGAATTTCCAGAAAATCAAATTCAATCTCTTCAATCCAGTTGTCCTGACGGAATTTTGTTTTGCTGTGACGCTTGAAATCTGTGATGTTGGAATCCAGCCAGATCGGAACCGCAAGGTTCCATGCGTCGCAGATGCTTTCAAGCCCGCGGAAGATCTTGTGGGTGCGGGTCTCAGAGGTATCGTCGCAGATGACCATGTCTTTTGCCGTATGATGATTTTTGCTGACCAGTCGGGCCCAGAGTCGAAACATGTTCTTTCGTCCTTTCTGAAAAAGCGGAAATCGTCCGTCGCTTTTTCTGATACTATATCATGCTGCGGAAAACGTGTCAAACCCCGGCGGCGTTTCACTCTTGTCCCGCAGATAAAAGTATACTATACTGTAACTGTTCGGTCTTCTGAGCGGACGGGCGCGGGAATCTTAAAATAACTTTAAGACTTTTCTGCGGCGAAATAAAAATTTAACTGCTAAGATATAGTTACAGAACAAAACAACAGATCTGATCCGGTTACAGTTCAGCCAGGTCTGTGCATTTACTGCACAGACCGTATGAAAACGCAGAGCCTGCGGGCATCCGGCCCATCGCGAAGCGATTTTCAATGGCTGGATGCCGTAACAGTTCAGTTGGCTGAACTGTTACATCTGATCCGGTTACAGTTTGGCCTGGTCTGTGCATTTTCCGCACAGACCCTGAGAAAACCAGTACCTGAGGGTATCCGGAGCGGAAATTCTGTGCATCTTGTTCTGGACGGAGTCCGGGAATGGATCATGATCCTCCTGCAGGCTCCGGGAGCAGTCTGATATCTCATAGCAGAAGCAGAAAGTAAAATTAGGTAACCGTTCCGCAGTCTGAACGGTTATCAATTACAAAATTAAATCAGAGAGGTGAAAAAATATGTACAACATACTGGTATGCGATGACGACAGAGAAATTGTGGATGCGATTGAGATTTACCTGACCCAGGAAGGCTATCATATCCTGAAGGCTTACGATGGGATGCAGGCAGTACAGATGCTCGAGAGGGAGGATATACATCTTCTGATCATCGACGTCATGATGCCGAAACTGGACGGTATCCGGGCGACGCTGAAGATCAGGGAGAAGAGCAGTATTCCGATCATTATCCTGTCCGCGAAATCCGAGGACGTGGATAAGATTCTGGGGCTGAATATCGGCGCTGATGACTATGTGACGAAGCCATTCAATCCGCTGGAGCTTGTGGCGCGTGTGAAATCCCAGCTGCGTCGCTATACCAAGCTGGGAACCATGCAGGAACAGGCCAGCGAGAATGTCTTTCAGGTCGGAGGACTTGTGGTAAACGATGATCTGAAAGAGGTTACAGTGGAAGGGGAGCCTGTCAAGCTGACTCCGATTGAATACAACATCCTTCTTCTTCTGGTCAGAAATCCGGGAAAGGTATTTTCCATCGAACAGATTTACGAGAATATCTGGAACGAGGAGGCCATCGGTGCAGATAATACGGTGGCGGTTCATATCCGCCATATCCGTGAAAAAATCGAGATCAATCCGAAAGAGCCTCATTACCTGAAAGTGGTATGGGGAATCGGCTACAAGATTGAGAAGCTTTAAAAAGGAGAACGGAAAGACAGATGGAAGAAAAGAGAAGGACTTTTTACAGTGTGCCGGTAAAAACGGTGGTGATGATCCTGTGTGCGCTGGGCTTCTTTCTCGTGGGATTCTGCGGAATTCTTCTGATGGATCTGGCGGTCCGGGGAGTTCCGCTCAGCAGGCAGAAGACGGCCTATGAGAATACGGAAACCTGCGGTATGCGGATGGTGGAATATCTGCAGGAAATACAGCGTTTTTATGAGAACCAGTATAAGCTGAACATTGGACGGGGAGGAAGCACAGAAGACGGAGAGACACAGGAAGAAGGCGTGGATCTGGTGACTTTCGGAAACGGAGCGATGGGAGACGCCGGAGATAATACGTTCTATACACTGGCGCAGCTGGATGCAATCGCGGGGTCTGTTCTCTCCATGAACAATGATTATATTCTTCCAAGTTCGGAAGAGTTTGCGACGAATGATGCGGGTGTTGAAGTATACCAGGCAGAAGACTACGATACGTATGAAAGCTATGATGAGTATGAGAGCACAGCGGAAACCACGGATATCTATCAGAAAGCCCGGGAGGACCAGAAGACCTATCTGGATGACAACGGCATTATGGTGGCGCCTGACGGGAGCACTGCGGAGTGCAACGGCCGGCATTTTACGCCGTCCCAGAATACCATTGATGCGCTCACAGATATCGGATGCGATTACCGGGACTATTCGTCCCAGTTCCTGTTTCTGTATGAGCTGGGAGGAGAGTATGAAACTGTGCTTCCCAAATCAGGCGTGAGTCTGAGAAATTATGCTGCGGAACACAGAGAGGTTTCACTGTATGATCTGTATCAGGCGCTGTACAACGCAGTGGATACACTGCTGGAGTACCAGGATGCGGACGGCGATATGAAGGAAGAAACCAATGTGCAGTACTGTATCCAGCTGGAGGACGGTACGGTATATACAAACGTGGACGAGTGGAGCCAGGGCTATGAGACTGCGCTCTCGATTCTCAGAGGTTCCGCGTCTGGCGACGGGGAAGAACAGGATGGACAGCTTGTGGGGCTCGCCTATACCCGGGAGCTGGGGCATGCGGAATTTCAGGACAGGACGGTTTCCTCCGATATGATGCAGGCGCTTTCCGCCTGGCTTTCTTCCAACGGCCTGGTTACCGACGATGAGAAAGCAGTGGTGGCGCTGAACACTTCCTGGCCGGTGGAGGATGAATTTTCTCAGGCTGCCAGAGTGTTTTCCGTATGGGGAAGCTGGACGCCGTTCCTGATTGCGCTTACGGTAATCGGCGTGGTGCTGGCAGTGATCTGTTTTGTGCTGATTACGGTACAGGCTGGACGCAGCAGTTATGACAGAGAGGTTCACCTGTTTTCCTTTGACCGTATGCCTACGGAGGTATACCTGACTGTCATCTTTCTGATCGGCTGTCTGGTTTTCTGCCTTCCGGTACTTGTAATCGCAATAAACTTTGACCAGTACCCGGAAATGTACACCGGAAACTCTCAGTATTATTACAGAGATATGCAGTCGTATCGTTCTCTTTTGGCAAGTCTCTCGATCAGCGGAGGGATTATGCTTATGATGCCAATCTATACCAGCCTGGTCCGCAGGATCAAGGCGAAAAATCTCTGGAACAGGTCTCTGATCCGGAGCATTTACAAGATGTGCCGTGAGGTCTATGATGCCAGAAAGACATCCCAGAAAATTCTGATGGTTTTCGTGGTATTTGCGCTGCTGCAGATCGTTTTTCTGAATGCATTCGGAAGTCTGGGAATTTTCCTGGCTGTTCTGCTTGACGTGATCGCCGCGCTTTATCTGGTGCGGGAAGCGGCAGGCCGCCAGACGATACGGGAAGGCCTCAGGAAAATCGGAAGCGGCGATCTGGAATATAAGATTGACCTGACGACGCTGAAAGGCGACAACCTTGAAATGGCCGAGACGGTCAACAATGTGGGAAAAGGCCTCCAGGCGGCGATTCAGGAGCAGATGAAGAGTGAACGCCTGAAAGCGGATCTGATTACCAATGTGTCTCATGACATTAAGACGCCTCTGACCTCCATCATCAACTATGTGGATCTTCTGAAACGTGAGGATATCAGCGACCCGAAGATCAAGGGATATATTGATATTCTCGATTCGAAATCTCAGAGGCTGAAGCAGCTGACGGAAGACCTTGTGGAGGCGTCCAAAATCAGTTCGGGAAATATCAAGCTGGAGTTTATGAACCTGAACCTGAACGAACTGGTACAGCAGGTCAACGGGGAGTTCGACGAAAGGTTCAGGGACAGGAATCTGTCTCTGGTATGCACCCTGGGCAGCGAACCTCTGGTGATCCGCGCAGACAGCCGGAGAATCTGGCGTGTGCTGGAGAACCTTTACGTCAACGTAGTAAAATATGCGATGCCGGGAACGCGGGTCTATGTGGATGCGATGAAACGGAATGATAAAGTTGTATTTTCCATAAAAAATATCTCGGAGAATCCGCTGAACATCAATGCAGATGAGCTGACAGAGCGTTTTATCCGGGGAGACGTGAGCAGAAGCACGGAAGGAAGCGGGCTGGGTCTTTCCATTGCCAAAAACCTGACGGCGCTGCAGCACGGAACTTTCCGGATTTATCTGGACGGTGATCTGTTTAAGGTGACGATCTCCTTTGACGAAGTGAAGACGCAGAAACGGGAGCCGAAGCAGGAACAGAGAAAGGAACCGGAACAGGAAATTCCCACACCCCGGAATCACCTTCAGGATGAAGGCGATCCGTACAGACGCTGAAAGGCGAAAACAGGCACTATATGTTTATACGTTCTGTGCAGTGTGCATGCACAGACCTGGCTGAACCGTTACGAAGAAAGACAAGAAATGCTGCCGCACCGGAAAAGGTACGGCAGCATTTCTTGTCTGTTCTGTTTTTTCTGTGATTTATGAATCGGATGAAAACGCCGGTTCTGTGTCATTCTTTCTTGGCGTCCGGTTTCTCTGAATCTGCGGGAGAGGAGACGGTTTCCCGGGCGGATGTTTCGTCTGTCGCCTCTTCTTCGGAAACAGGGGAATCCGATGCGTTTTCTTCCTCCGGGGCGTCCGGAGAAGGATTGCCGGAGTTTTCCAGGAAGTCAGGATTGGCTCTGTCCATCGCCTCAAGCACACGGCTGGATTCCTCCATCTCCGAGATATCTTCCTCTTCTTCCGCAGGCATATAATACGGAAAGATCTTGTTGATAAAGAACCAGGAATTGGCAAGCGCCACCACCGAAATACCCAGGAAAACCATTGCGAAGGACACCATCGATGCCACAGAAGTCGGTGCAAAGATCAGAAGGATCAGCGGAAGCAGGTTGATGACAACCATTACAACGGTCCACGGCAGGTGACGGATGGACATCAGGAGAGAATTCTTGATTGTCTGCCGCACCGTATTGTCAAAACGGGACAGAACAGGGAACACATAAGTGAGCACCATCCCCCAGACAAACAGGAGTACAAAGAATACGTATCTCAGGTAGGTTGCCGGACCGGTCATCTGATTCACGAGTAAAATATCCAGTACAAGGAAGACGCCCAGAATCAGGAAAATCAGCCAGATGGCTGTTGCCTGCCGGAAATTCTGCCGCCAGGATTTCCAGTAGCTTCTCCATACATAGGATTCTTCATTTTTGATCATTTTCAATGTTACGTAGTACAGAGCAGTATAATTGGCGCCGATTGTGATGATCGGAATGGAGGTGAAGACGAAGATCAGGTTCATGATCATCAGGTCGAATACCCTGCTCATAATCTGTGAAAACTTGCTGTCAGGATTAAAAATACCCATTGATGTGATTCCTCTTTTCTAACATAGATTTATTGAGTAGTATAGCGAATTTTGCAGGAAAATGCAATGAGAAGAATCGAAAGTTTATCAATTGGAAGATAAGGCAATCGTTCAGCTGGCTGAACGGTTACAAGATAAGGGATTTCAGACGGCGGGCCGCAGCAGTCGTTTTGCTTACAGAAAAGCGGAAGTTCGTCAATGTGTATACCAAAAAAAGATATCTTTGTCTATTTTGCCGTAGACGTTTTGCGCGGGTAGGGGGTATAAGCATTATTGACAAGGCCTTTCCTGAAAATTTGTGGAATTATGGTATGGTGTAATTCCGGGCATTTATTGTATACTTAACCCAGTAACAAAAAGTACTTGTTGTGACTTCATGATTAATGATGGACAAGGATTCTAGGAGGATATGAAAAATGGCAAGCTTATCATTACAGCACATTACGAAAAGATATCCAAACGGTTTTGAAGCTGTAAAAGACTTCAACCTGGAGATCGCAGACAAAGAGTTTATCATCTTTGTAGGACCTTCCGGATGTGGAAAATCCACAACACTGCGTATGATTGCAGGTCTGGAAGAAATTTCCGAAGGAACACTGAAAATTGACGACAAGGTTATGAATGATATAGAGCCGAAGGATCGTGATATCGCGATGGTATTCCAGAACTACGCTCTGTATCCGCACATGACCGTATATGATAATATGGCGTTCGGTCTGAAACTGAGAAAAACTCCGAAGGATCAGATCGACAAGATGGTAAAGGAAGCAGCTAAGATCCTGGATCTGGAAAAACTGCTTGACCGTAAACCGAAGGCTCTGTCCGGTGGTCAGAGACAGCGTGTTGCCATGGGACGTGCAATCGTGCGTGATCCTAAAGTATTCCTGATGGACGAGCCGCTGTCCAACCTGGATGCAAAACTTCGTGTACAGATGCGTACCGAGATCTCCAAACTGCATGAGAGACTGGGTGCTACGATCATCTACGTAACCCATGACCAGACAGAGGCTATGACCCTGGGAACAAGAATCGTCGTTATGAAAGACGGTGTTGTTCAGCAGGTAGATACCCCTCAGAACCTGTACAATGCACCGGGCAACCTGTTCGTAGCCGGATTCATCGGATCCCCGCAGATGAACTTCCTGGATGCAAAAGTAAAAGTGAACGGAAACGATGTTATCCTGACCGTTGGAAAATACAGCATGAAGCTGCCGGCTTCCAAAGCAAAAGCTGTTATCGACGGTGGATATGACGGAAAGACTGTTGTTATGGGTATCCGTCCTGAGAACGTACATGATTCTCAGATGTTCATCGAGACCTCCAAAGACAGCGTAATCGAGTGCAAGATCAACGTGTACGAGCTGTTAGGTGCAGAGGTTTATCTGTACTTTGACTGCGAAGGCTTCCCGATGACAGCCCGCGTAGATCCGCGTACAACCGCAAGAAGCGGCGATACCG
>ERZ1090868.160-NODE-160-length-35850-cov-12.320240_pt1 | contig 35850 bp, 30 predicted proteins | sample MGYA00478475_ERZ1090868 | MGnify/ENA primary metagenome ERZ1090868 (study PRJEB33644, sample SAMEA5815747) | chicken gut metagenome | biome: Chicken; feature: Gastrointestinal Tract; material: Caecum | place: Ireland | collected 2019-01-01 | study: A study of the...
GGCCTTTTCTTACTAACTGATTAAATGTTGGCATTCCATTTCACCTCCTGATTGAATTTCCAAATGTTTTTGGTTTTTTACGGCTGCTATTGATTCGAAAATTGTGCGCACAAAAATAACTGCATTTTCATGCACGCCTGTTCATTATAACTGTGTCCTTTTTTAAAGTCAAGGGGTTTTGGAAATTTTTTATTGCTGCAAAGGGAAGGACTGTGGTCCGCAAAAGAGATGGCAGGCCACCTGATGGCCCTCCCCGATCTCCCGCAGCCCGGGCCGTTCCTTTCCGCAGACTTCCCTGCGCTGCCTGCAGCGGCTGTAAAATGGACATCCTTCCGGAACGGAAAGAGAACTCGGAGGTTCTCCCTCCAGTCTTTCTATCCGTCTGTCGGGATCCGTGTCCAGGTCAATAACTGATCCGGCCAGCGCCCGGGTATAGGGATGCAGGCCGCCAGACGCAAGCTTTTCTCCGGGCAGCACTTCCACGATATTTCCCAAATACATAACAGCCACTTCATGGGAGACAGCCCGGACCAATGCGATGTCATGGGAAATAAAGGCATAAGAAATATGCTTCTCTTTCTGCAGCTTTACCAGAAGTTCAATGACCGTCTTCTGGACAGAGACGTCCAGGGCCGACGTGGCTTCGTCGCAGATCACCAGCTCCGGTTCCAGGGCCAGCGCCCGGGCGATCCCTACCCGCTGTCTCTGGCCGCCGCTCATCTCACGGGGATAGCGCAGCGCAAAATCTCCGGGCAGTTCCACCATCTCCAGAAGTTTCCTCGCGGCAGCTTCTTTTTCTTTCCGTTTTATACGCTTAAAATTCATGAGCGGTTCACAGACAATATCCATCACTTTCATCCCCGGGTGAAAAGCCGCCGCCGGATCCTGGAAAATCATCTGGATCTTCTGCCTGTGCTGCCGGAGCATTTCGCCCTTCAGTTTTGTGATATCCTGCCCGCGGTAAAAGATCTCTCCCTCTGTGGGCCGTTCCAGAGAGACCAGCATACGCATCAGCGTACTCTTCCCGCAGCCGCTCTCCCCGACGATCCCAAGCGTCCTTCCCCGGTAAAATTTCAGGTTTACATCGCAGTCGGCGACAAGACGGCCCTTCCCGGAAACGGGATAGATCTTTGTCACATGCCTTGTTTCCACCAGCAGTTCACGGGATTCAGACATAACGGTCACCTCCCATCGACGGAACACTCCCGACCAGTCTGCGAGTGTAAGCCCCGGACGGGTGACGCAGGATCTGATCCCGTGTACCCGCCTCCGCGATCCGCCCGTCTTTCATGACAAGGATCCGGTCCGCCATACAGGCCGCCACGCCGAGATTGTGGGTCACCAAAAGGATCCCCGTACCGCAGCGGTCTCTGAGTTCCAGCATCTGCCGGACAATCTGCGCCTGCGTCGTCACATCCAGAGCGCTGGTGGGTTCATCAGCCAGAAGCAGTTTCGGCTGGAAGGTCATGGCCATGGCAATCCCCACTCTCTGGCGCATACCGCCGGACAGCTGAAACGGATAGCTTCGCATCACATGGCCGCCGTCCGGAAGGCCCATCCGTTCCAGCATCCCCACGCCCCGCTCCCAGGCTTCTTTCTTCGAGATGCGAAGATGCGCACGGATATATTCCACATACTGGGAACCGATCCTTCGGATCGGATTGAGCATGGCTCCGGAATCCTGAAAGATCATGGAAAGCTCCGTTCCTCTGCGCCTGCGCCATGCCTCCCCGGACAGACCGGTCAGGGACTCCCCCTCAAACCGTATATCGCCGCCGCTCACATGCCCCTGTCCCGGCAGACAGCCAAGGATTGCCCGGACGACGGTAGTTTTTCCGCTTCCGCTCTCCCCGACGATCCCTACGATCTCTCCCTGCTTCATCTCGAAGCTTACATTCCGCACGGCCGGTTCCGTATCTTTTCCATATATAACTGAAACATCCTGCAAACTCAGCATGGAGTTCCTCCTCTCACTCTGCCGGCTGAATCTTCGTTGTGATCCAGTAATAGTCGATCGGTGTAATGTCCGCGCCGCTCACCGACGAGACACGGCTGGCAAAGGTACTGTTGTAATATCCGTGTACCAGTGTTGCCGCATCATCGATCAGGATCTGCTGCATCCGGACGATCAGCGCAAGCTGCGCGTCCGAATCCGCCGTCTCAAGCAGCTGCTCATAGAGCGCGTCGTACTCATCATTTGCATAAAAACCATACGCCCCGGAATTTCCCGAATAAAAATTTCCAAGAAATCCGGCGGGATCACCGGTCGGCACGACGATGGCGTTGGATGTGATCATGTCAAAGTTCCCTGCGCTCTGATTAGCCAGCGCCGTATCGTAATCCTGGACGGTCACCGTGCAGCCGATCCCGATGGACTCCAGTGTGATCGCCACCGCCTGGGCAAACTCGTCCAGATTCCGGCTGGAATAAGCCAGATAATTCAGGTTGATCTTCTCTCCGTCCAGTTCCCGGTACCCGTCTCCGTCGGTATCCACGATACCGGCTGCATCCAACACTTCCACGGCTTTGTCCATATCGTAAAGATACGTGTCCGTAAGCTGATCGTATCCGTAAGGCAGAGACGACGGGAGCACTGAATATCCCGGCGTATACATACCGGCCACCGTCACATTGCACATCGTCTCGTCGTCCACTGCATACTGGATCGCCTGGCGGAGTGCATCGTTTCCGAGTACCCCGTTAAAATTAAAGTAAGAATTCCCGAGACGCATACTGGCCGTCGTGGACACATAGTAATCCGGATTTTCTTTCAGTTCCTCCAGATCGCTGGCCGTCGTTATGTTTTCCACAAGATCCACATCTCCGCTCTTCAGCGCCATCGCTTTCGTGGAACTGTCTTCGGTCAGATATATGGTAATGGAATCATAGGGAACCTCTCCGTTCCAGTAATACTCATTTTTGATCAGATTCACCGTCGTGTTCTCCTGAACAGACGCCACACAGTAGGGCCCGGTTCCGATCACCTCGCTGTCGATCACACCGGTATCCACAATAGCGTACCAGGGATATGCGAGGATCCCCGGCAGATTGACCGTCCGGCTGCCGCACACCAGAGTCACTGTTCCAGCCTCATCATCCGCCTGGATGTCTGTGAAGGTCACATACTGGGAAGGCGTTGAATTCCCGGTCCCGTCGGCCTGTGCCGCGTACACCCGTTCCAGGGACTCCTTCACCACCCGGGGCGTCAGGTCGTTACCGTTGGAAAATTTTACACCGTCCCGGATATGGAGCACCCAGGTCGTATAGTCCTCCGTCTCATAGGAATCACACAGCGCTCCCTGCACCGTCACGTTCTCATCGAACCGGAACAGACATTCCCCGACGCCATAGCGGAGAAAACACCAGCTTGAGTTTACATTATTGACGGGATCCATGGAATTGGAATAATTGTAGCAGCTGAAATTCAGATGTGTTCCGCTGTCCGCAGAAGATGAAGTTCCCGTCTCCGAACTCTTTCCCGCTCCTCCGCATCCGGCGAGAGAGACCGATAAGACTCCTGCCAGGATCACCGCCGCCGTCTTTTTTAAACTTTTCATAAAACTCTCCATTCCGCCGCCTTCCAGTTGGCGGCCCAAACAACTTCTCTTCTTTCCGCACCGGCATCAGGAACGCCCGGGATCCAGAACATCCCTCAGGCTGTCGCCGAGCAGATTAAACACTGCTACCGTAATAAAAATCGCAAGTCCCGGGAAAACCATCAGCCAGGGCGCTGCCGTCAGGTAAGCCCGCCCTTCGTTCAGCATCAATCCCCATTCCGCCGTCGGCGCCTGCGCGCCGAACCCAAGGAAGGAGAGGCCTGCCAGCTCCAGCATCATACTGCCGATATCCGTCGCCCCCGTGATCAGGATCGTGGGCAGAACGCCGGGCAGAACGTATCTCCAGAGAATATGCGAGGTTCTCGACCCTGTCACCCTGGCCGCGGCAATATAATCTCTGCTCCGTATTTTCAGAGCCAGGCTGCGGGCAAGACGGGCATATTTGGTCCAGCTGACAACGGAGATGGCGATGACTGCATTTCTGATATTCGCTCCCAGGATCCCGGCCACTGCGATTGCAAGTACCATACCCGGAAACGAGACCATCATATCCGCAATCCTCATGACTGCCGCATCCAGGATCCCTCCGAAATATCCGGAAAGAATCCCCAGAAAAGTCCCCACAGCCATAACGATACAGACCAGGGAGAGCGCTGCTGTCAGGGAGATCCGCGCTCCGTAGAGAACCCGGGAGTACAGATCCCTGCCCATCCGGTCCGTCCCAAACCAGTGCTCCGCGCTGGGCGCCTGCACCGCATCTGCCAGAACCGCTTCATAGGGATCATGGGTCGCCAGCAGCGGGGCAAATACTGCGACCGTGAGAACCGCCAACACCAGGATCAGACAGACCGCAAATCCAGGATTTCTTTTTATGAATGTCACTGTTTTTGTCATTTCTTCACCTGTTCCCTTCTTTCAACCGCGGATCCAGATAGCGATAAGAAAGATCCACCAGCAGATTAATTACCATATAAATCAGGGCGATCCACAGCACATATCCCTGGATCAGCGAATAATCCATAGACCGGATCGCATCCACCGCCAGATTTCCCAGGCCGGGATAGGAAAAGATCACTTCCACGACCGCCGTTCCTCCCAGAAGAGATCCGAAGGACAGCCCCAGCATCGTGATCAGGGGCAGGACGGCATTGGGCATTACATGGCGCCATAAGATCGTACTTTCTCTGATCCCCCGGCAGCGGGCGCCTGTCACATAATCCTGACCGAGCTCTTCAAGAACCGCGGTCCGCACCTGTCTTGTATATTTTCCCACCATGGCAAACGCCAGCGTCACTGCGGGAAGAATGATCTTCCCGAACCCCTGTCCATCCGAAACCACGGGAAGAAGGCCCAGACAGACGGCGAACACATACAGCAGCATAAGCCCCACCCAGAAATTGGGCAGAGACACGCCCAGAAAACTGAATATCCGTACGATAAAATCAGACACTTTTCCTTTCCGTACCGCAGACAGAATTCCCAGCGGCAGCGCTACGATCATCATCAGGGCCAGCGACATCAGGGCCAGTTTCAGCGTGGGCCACAGTCTGGACAGGATCAGCTCCGCCACAGGTCTGCTGTAAGCGTAAGACGTGCCGAAGTCGCCGTGCAGACATGCGGTCAGCCAGTTGAAATACTGTGTAAGAAACGGTTCGTTCAGGCCGAGATTCTCCCTCGTCTGTTCCAGGATCTCCTCACTGGGAATCGTCCCGCTGGCCGCATACATGGCCTGTACCGGATCTCCCGGCGCAAGATACGTCAGACAAAAGGTGATAAAACTGATCCCAAAAAGGACAACGGCCATCTGCAGAAGCCGTTTGGGCAAATCACGTTTCCTCATCTTATGTTTTCCTCTTTTCTTTTTACTTTTTATTATGACACTTACGGGAAAATAAAATAGAATTTTAGAATTTTGCGCACGAAAAAAACTGCTTCTTATCATCCGTAAGAACCATACTACAAGACAATTACAAGCAGTTCTCCTGACTTAAGATCAACGCTTCAGAACGCCTTCCCAGACTTCTGTCCAGTGGCATCTCTCTGTTCTGAAACTCCCTAACACAGTGACGGGATCGTACCGGACTCGCACCGATTTCTCTATGAATCCTTGCGGAACTTGTAACGGCCGGTTCATCAACCGGCAAATGTTATGAACTTATATTTTATCATAAGAACCGAAGCCGAAAATGTCAAGAGCATACGATCATATAAGAAACAATCGGTTACAGTTCAGCTGGCTGAACTGTTGCAAAATCCCCGGACAGTCTCTCAACTATTCGGGGATTCGATATAAGGACATTTCTTACAAAGTTCCGGAAGATCTCTCCGCTCGGCGTTGCACCATTTCAGACGTTCGTCCTGCTCCCGGCATTGTCCGCACCGCTCATACATGGTCACATCGCTGAGTTCCAGCTCCCGGAAGGCATAGGAATCATCTTTATTGATACAATACTGCTGCCGTCTGCTGATCTCACTTTTGTGCTCCTTCAGCCACTGCTCCTGCTCCGGCGTCAGCGAATGTCCATGGGCGCAGAGCACATAATCCAGATCCGGCTGAAGACTCTCCGTGGCCTCCGGACTGCGGAATTCAATAAACGCGATATATCCCTGCCGGAGCAGTTCCTGGATCGGCTCCAGCACATCTTTGCCCGCGTTCAGGATCCGCCGGGCCGTCTCTGCATGATAAGTCTCCTCTTTTGGAAAAAAGACCCCTTGGGGCGATAAAAATCCATCTGCCATTCTGATACTCCCCTCACTGTCCCCGCCGCCTGCTGCCTTCTGATCATAACAGACAGGATACGGAACGGTTACTTTTCTTTCTTTTTGCCCAGGTTTTCTCCTTCTTTTGCCCGGTCGATGACCTGCTGGCGGAAATTGATCACCTGATGTTCATATTCTTCCTCCATAAAACGGGAAGTAATCATAAAATCCGCGGTGGCCTTATTATTTGCGATCGGGATATCGTACACCTGCGCGATTCGCAGCAGAGCTTTTACATCCGGATCGTGGGGCTGTGCTTCCAGCGGATCAGAGAAGAAAACGACAAAATTAATCACACCCTCGACGATCTTTGCCCCGATCTGCTGATCGCCGCCCAGCGGGCCGCTGTTGTATCCCTTCACCGGAAGGCCTGTAGCGTCTGCGATCATTCTGGCGGTCGTCCCGGTTCCGCACAGAAAATGCCGGGACAGAACATCCTTGTGTTCTTCACACCACTGGATCATCTCCTGTTTTTTCCCGTCATGGGCGATCAGCGCGATGGTCTTCTGTTTTCCTATCGTAAAACTGATACGATCCTTGCTCATTAAGAATACCTCCTTTTCACTCAAATAAGCGTGTCCGGAGTCTGCGGCAGTTTCCGTATTTTTCTGTCGCAGCGCCCAGACACGCTTCCGATATCCGAGTACAGATCAATATTCCTGAACGTATGCCGCGACCTGCTTATCCCAGATCTGAATGTGATTCAGAAGCCACTCCACAACGTTTTTCTTTACCGCTTCCACAAAAGCTTCCGTCGGGCCTTCTTCCTCTTCAAGCATATTTCTCAGATCTTCTACCGCCTGAACAAATTTTGCATGCTGATCCTTATGCGCCTGAAGCAGCGGATACTGATGCTCTTCCTGAAGTTTCTCCTCATCCTTAAAGTGAAACTCCGTATAATCCATCAGAAAGTCCAGAGTCTGCACTGCCACGTTCTTTTCCTTGCCCGGGATGCAGTCCTCGGTCAGCTTGTTGACTCTCGCGATCAGCTCTCTGTGCTGATCATCGATCTCCTGATTTCCCGTCTCAAGATACTTGTCAAATGTGATACTCATATCTCTCTGTCCTCCTTACTCTTCCGGCTGGAATTCGTCTTTTCCGACGCCGCAGATCGGACATACCCAGTCGTCCGGAAGATCCTCAAAGGCTGTTCCCGGAGCAATTCCGTTATCCGGATCACCGATCTCCGGATCGTATACATATCCACATGGTTCGCAAACGTATTTCTTCATTTTTTCCATTCCTTTCTTCGATTCATTTTTCAGTCTTCGTTCTGTTCAACTGCCGCCTTCATTATAGCAGATACGCCTGAAGATTACAATAATAGGGAAAGCAAGAATCTTCATGCCCGGTTACTCAGACCTCCCTGACAGTTTCCGCAGTTTTTCTTTTACCGTCGGATACTGGTCCAGATCCGTGTGGGGCAACGCCTCGGCGGCAACCATCAGATGCAGAAAGTCATCAACGGCGCCGAATTGTATATACTCCATCTTGCCGAGGATTTCTTCCATCCGCTGGCCTGTCCGGCGGTGGAGAAGCCAGTACATGGCTCCCTCCAGGGAAGCATTGCCCTCGCTGACGATCCGGTCGCGGTCGATGTCCGGATACAGACCGACCGCGACGGCAGATTCTTTGTCCAGATAGGTTCCGAAAGCTCCGGCCACATGGAAATGGCCGATATCGTCCATCGTCAGACCGATCTGCCGCATCAGATACTCCACCATCGTATGGGCGGCCGCTTTTGTCTTGATAAACTCTGTAATGTCACTCTGATAGAACCACAGGCCCGGCGCATATTCCACGGCCCATTCCTGTTCCGGCTCCCGCCACTGGATTTTTTCCGATATTTCAGGGAGAAATTTCCCCCGGATATCTACCCAGCCGTGAAGAAAGAGTTCCGCCAGCAGGTCTACAATCCCGGAACCGCAGATCCCTCTGGGCGTTCCGCCGCCGATGACCGTCAGGTGAAACACGCCATCCCTGAGCTTTACATAAGAAACCGCGCCCTGCTCCGCTCGCATTCCCGTCTTCACGACGCCGCCCTCCAGCGCCGGACCGGCGGCGCCTGCCCCACAGAGCAGAAAATCCTGATTGCCGATGACCAGTTCACCGTTTGTCCCGATATCCAGAAACACGCCGATCTCTTCCTGCCTGTCCAGACCGGAGGCGAGGACTCCGCTGACAATATCTCCGCCCAGATAATTTGCCCGTGCCGGGCTGCTGTACACCATCCCGCAGACAGGCAGACCGAGCGCACCGCCGTCATACGCCGGAAAGTGTGTCGTCCGAAGCGCGTATGGCGATGCAAACACGCAGAAAGGATCCAGCCCGTAAAAAAAGTGCATCATCGCCGCATTACCCGCGACAGTCATACATATACACGACTCCGGCCCGATTCCTGTCGCCCGGCGCAGCGCTTCCATCGCTTCCAGGAAGCTGTCCCTTGCGGCTGCCGTCAGCTCCTGCAGATGTTCCGGGTGATCTTTGCAGTAAAAGATCCTGGTGAGGATGTCCGCTCCATAGGCGATCTGACGATTGTTGACGCTGACCTGCCCCAGACTTCCGCCGCTCTCACAGTCGACCAGACGCATCACCACGGTCGTACTCCCAAGATCCGCACAGTATCCATAATGGTGGTCCGCGGTATTTCCCGGTTCCAGCCGGACAGCTCTCCATCCCTGCTCAGAGTATGCCAGAGATACCGTAATCTTCCATCCGCTGTCCTCACAGCAGGGATACAGCGCCTGCAGGACCGCCAGTGAAGGAAGCACCTGCCCGAACTTTTCCCTCAGCGCATCCTGGATCCGATCCCAGGAGGAACGGCTGTCCTCCTCCGTCGGTTCTTCCAGTTCCAGATAAATTTTATGACTCAGTCCTTCCATTGCCGCCTTCTCCTTTTCATACATTTCTACCCGTGATCTCAGGGAAAAAAGCATTTTCCCCCGATCATGCCACGGTTCGCTCCGCATTTCGTGCTTCCGCGATCCTGTGAACACCTTGTATTCATATCATACCACATTTTTCTTTCAATGACATTCCCGACGAAAATCAGTGAATGCAGAGCAGCCGTCCGGCTATCCTTCAGCCTGCAAAGGATAGCTGCCGTTCAGCCTGCTGAACGATCACGCACGAAAAGTTACAGTTCATCTGGCTGAACTGTAACACCACGAAAACAACAAGCTTGCCTTCACTCTTGCAATTCCATAATACCTGTCATATAATCAGGGCAAATGCGCTTTTCAGACGCATCGCACGATCAGTTCACAGCATCGCGCAAAAAGTCAAAATCAGGCGGATAAGTTTTCCGCCGGGAGAGGGAGTATTTATGAGTATCCGCAGCAATTATAATCACACTCTGTATGCCTGTTACATCGGATATATCACGCAGGCCATTGTCAACAACTTTGTCCCGCTGCTGTTTCTGACCTTTCAGAACACTTACGGGATTCCCCTTTCACAGATCACGCTGCTGATCACTGTGAATTTCGTCGTTCAGCTTCTGACTGACATCGCCGCCACAAAATTTGTAGACCGGATCGGATACCGGGCATCGGCTCTGACTGCACATGTTTTTGCGGCGGTGGGACTGATCGGAATCGGCGTTCTTCCTGAACTTCTGCCTTCACCGTTCGCCGGACTTCTGATCTCCGTAGCCTTTTATGCGGTCGGCGGCGGGCTGATCGAAGTGATCGTCAGTCCCATCGTCGAGGCATGCCCGACTTCCCGCAAGGCCGCAGCTATGAGCCTGCTCCATTCCTTCTACTGCTGGGGCTCCGTGTTTGTTGTACTTCTGTCCACCGTCTTTTTCGCTGCTGCGGGGATCCAGTACTGGAAGATCATGGCTTTTCTCTGGGCAATCGTTCCCATCGCGAACACTTTTTATTTCTCCCAGGTTCCCATCGCGGCGCTTGTGGAGGAAGGGGAAGGTATGAGAATCCGCCAGCTGCTGGGCATGAAGCTTTTCTGGATCTTCGGCCTGCTGATGTTGTGCTCAGGCGCTTCAGAGCTGGCCATGAGCCAATGGGCTTCTGCCTTTGCGGAGAGTGGCCTGAAAGTTTCCAAGACCGTCGGCGACCTGGCAGGCCCCTGCCTGTTTGCCGTTCTTATGGGAAGTTCCCGCGTATTCTATGCAAAATTCAGCGAAAAAATACGGCTGTCAAAATTCATGGCTACCAGCGGAATTCTCTGTGTGTGCAGTTATCTGCTGGCTGTGTTTGCCCCGGTTCCGGTCCTGGGACTGCTGGGCTGTGCTCTCTGCGGACTCTCCGTCGGCATCATGTGGCCCGGAACCTTCAGCCTGGCTGCCGCAGCATGTCCGAAAGGCGGAACTGCCATGTTCGCTCTGTTTGCCCTGGCGGGAGATCTTGGATGTACGACAGGTCCTTCGCTGGTGGGATTTGTCTCCGGGAAATTTAACGGAGCTCTGCAGACCGGACTGGCCGCAGCTATCGTCTTCCCGTTCCTGTTTCTTCTCGGACTGGCGCTGCTGAAGCGAAATAAAGATCATACAGCCGAACTCTGACGGCAAATAGTTACAGTTCAGCCAGGTCTGCGCATTCACTGCGCGGAGTATAGAAAAAGCTTCCGGCAGAAAAAACGCCGCAGCGTCCAAAGTTTCCAAAAAACAATGGACGCCGCGGCTGTCTTTTATGCCGTAACGATCATCACTCTCTGACGCCAGCTGAGCGCAAACGGAATATGCGCCAGTTCCAGACTTGCGCAGAGCTTATCCGCGCAGGTCACAACCCAGGCTTCCTTGCACTTGGGCATCGGTCCCAGCGGAAACATGTGTGTCAGGATAATACTGCGCACTTTCTCATCAATCCCGAACTGTTCTTCACTGGTCCAGGCCGCCGCTTTCGGATGATAAAACGCCTGGTGCAGTTCCCCTTCCGGCAGCTCATCCTTAAAATCATAGACGCAGAAATCGTGAAGCATTCCCGCAACTGCGGCCAGCTTCTCATCACAGTCCATATTTTTCGCCATCTTCCATGCGATATAGGACACGTTGATGCTGTGCTCCAACCGCGAGGTCTTTCGGTGCTGTAAATATCTTCCCAGCTTCAGAAATTCCTTGTTTCTCAGAATCGGCCCCACGATCTCCAGAAACTCCGGATCGATCTCCTCCGACACTAACAACTCCATCGGTACCACCTCCTGTTATCCCCGCACATACTGCACGGCTGTCCTTATAACTGTTCCGTCCGCCAGACGGCCCGCCATACATAAGATCCGCCGGCCGTGGTTTCTTCTTTTATTATGAATCTATTCACAGGACATGTCAAGAGTTCCCAAATGTCAAAAAATTCCGTTCGTGACCGTTCGGAAAGCTGAACGGTTACCGCATCCGGCCATTGAAAATCCCTTCACGACAAGTCAGATGCCTACAGGCACTCTGTTATGGCTGTACCTTTATCTCAAACCGGCTGACTTCCACATCCTCCAGTTCCGCAAACATTGCCAGGTACGTTCCGGTAAAAGTCATCGTGTGGGTTCCCTCTGTGCAAAGGCCGGCGGCCAGTCCGGTTCCGAGCCTGCAGTAGGTTTCTCCGTCTGTGCTGTACAGGAAGGTATATGTCTCCCGATCCGTCACGATCCGGAGCCACAGGTTTTCTCCCTCCGACAGCTCCGTCTCTGTCTGTTCCGTGACGGCAAAAATATCATGTACATGCTTTGCCAGACAGATCTTCCATTTATTCAGCTGCCTCGTCAGATAAATTTCATAGTGATAGTCATTGTTATAATAAGCAGTCAGACCGACACGCATTCCCTGCGTCTGTCCCACCGGGCGCAGCTTCAGCGTCGTCATGGTATCGAAATCCTTCTGACGGACACCGAGCCAGGTAGGAGAATCCTGGTCGTTCAGTGTGATCTCTGTTCCTTTCAGAACAAGTTTCTTTTCTCCGGGCATCCGCACATAATTTTCCATTTTCGGATTGCGGAGAAAGTTATAATGGACAGAAAACCTGTCCCCGGAAAAATCTTCCCGGAAATCTCTGCACACCGGCTCCACTTTTCCCGGAAGCGGACCTTCCATCTCCAGATCGATCAGACCATGATCCCCGACCACTGGCCAGCCGTCAGCGTCCCAGACAACCGGAGACAGGAACGTTTCCCTTCCGAGATTGTGCATCATCACCCGATTGTTTTTACCGCCGCATGGCCGGGTTGCCAGGCAGACCAGCCACCAGTTTCCGTTGGCGTCTTCCAGCAGATCCGCATGACCGGTACAATAAATCTGCTCCCTCAGATCTTCTTTGTGAGAAAGAATCGGATTGTGCGGACAGGGCTCATAAGGGCCATAGGGATTCTCCGCGCGCTGCATCGTCTCCATATGTCCATATTCCGTGCCACCCTCCGCCAGCATCAGATAATATTTTCCATTGATCTTATACAGATGCGGTCCCTCGGGATAACGCCCGCCACATCCATAACTGAGAATCCTGCTCTCCGTAAACTTCTCACCGGTAAATGGATCCAGTTCGCTGATCAGAATACAGGAACGTCCCTTCTCATCGGCGCCCGCCGTTGTATAATATACCTTTCCATCGTCGTCAAACAAAAGCGACGGGTCTATGCCTCCCTGATCGACCCATACAGGGTCCGACCAGCCCTTATCCGGCTCCCGGCTGTGAATGATGAAATTTCCGCCGCTGCTGACATTGGTGGTCGTCATAAAAAACCATCCGTCATGATAGCGCAGCGTTGGCGCAAAAATTCCTCCGGACACCCGGCATTTTTCCAGCGGAAGCTGCTGTTCCGTCGTCAGGCAATGTCCCAGAAGTTCCCAGTTGACCAGATTTTTACTGTGGTAAACCGGTACTCCGGGAAAGTACTCAAACGATGAATTGACAATATAATAATCGTCCCCTACGCGGCAGATGGACGGATCCGGATTGTAACCGGAAATGATCGGATTATGATATGACTGATTCTGCATATTCTTCTGTCACACTCCTTCGCTTTTTATGTAAGATAAACGTCACAGTTCAGCCAGGTCTGCGCATTTACTGCGCAGACCGTATGAAAACATAGCACCTGTGCTGATCTGCATAAACGGCTGCTCCGAATTATCTGAGCAGAAAACTCTTTTTGTTTTCTGTCGCGCTGCTCTCGCCGATCATCACCTCAAAAACGCCCGGCTCGCTGTCCCAGGTACCGTCGGCTGTGTTAAACCGGAGCATTTCTTCACGGATCTCAAAGGCAACCTCTGTCTCCTCGCCCGGCTCCAGCGTGATCCGCTGATACCCCTTCATCTGTTTTACCGGACGCACTACGCTCGCCGCCACATCGTGGAGATAAAGCTGGATCACATCCGTTCCCGGTCTGTCACCGGTATTGCGGACAGTTACTTTTGCTGTCACACTTTCTTCGCGGGTCATTTCTTCCCGGTCAAGATTCACCTCTGACACAGAAAACGTCGTGTAACCCATTCCATAACCGAAAGGATACAGCGGCTGGTTCGGGATGTCCAGATACTTGGACAGGAACCTGTTTTCATCCGGCGCATGGTACGGTCTCCCCGTCGGGAATTCATCATAATGAACCGGCACCTGTCCGACACAATACGGAAAGCTCATCGGCAGCCTCCCGGAAGGCTCGCTTGCACCGGTCAGCGTCCGGATCAACGCCGGTCCGCCTTCTGTTCCCGGCATCCAGGCTTCCAGAATTGCCTTCGCATTCTCATTGACCACACGGAGATCCAGCGGTCTTCCATTAAACAGAACCACAGCCGTATCAGGATTGATCGCAGTGATCTCTCTCAGAAGTTTCTGCTGGATCTGGGGAAGTTCCAGGACACCGCGGCTGGTCGCCTCACCGGTCTGGAGAAAATGCTCTCCCAGAAACAGAACGACCTTGTCTGCCTCCCTCGCCGCGTCACAGGCTGCTTTCCACATCGCATCCTGATCCTCGTCCTCATTCTCCTCACAGGAACCAAAGCCTACCAGCTTTGTCCCGGGATCAAGCACCGGGCAGCCCTTCGCAAAAATAAATTCCCATTCCGGCGCCAGTTTCCGGGCCGCCTCTTCCACCGTCACAGTGTCTTCCGCGTCTCCCAGGAAAGACCAGCCGCCCAGAAGCTGTTTCCGGCTGACATACGGACCGATCAGCGCAACCTTTTCTCCTTTTTTCAGAGGAAGGAAAGCACCGTCGTTTTTCAGCAGTACAAAGGATCGTTCCGCCGCTTCGCGGGCCAGCGCGCGATGTTCTTCACAAAGGATCACCGTCGTTTCCTTCTCCGGATCGGCTCCCTTGAACGGATTCTCAAAAAGTCCAAGCTTGTTCTTCAGTTCCAGGATCCGCATCACTGCCTCATCCAGCAGGTCCTCGCTGACCTTTCCCCCGCGGATCAGCTGCTCCAGCCTTTCCGGATAGACACCGGACATCATATCGATATCTACACCGGCTTCCAGTGCCCGCCGCGCTGCATCCGCACGGTCGCTGGACAGTCCGTGGGCGACCGTCTCCCCGATCGCGCCGAAATCGCTGATCAGAACACCGTCAAAGCCCATCTCATCGCGGAGGATCTCCCGCATCAGTTTTTTGTTGACCGTCGCCGGAATGTCGTTGACGGTATTAAAGGAAGTCATCACCAGCGCCACACCGGCGTCGACCGCCGCCTGGTACGCCGGAAGATAATATTCCCGGAAGGTCCGCTCCGTCAGCTGGACGGTGTTGTAGTCCCTTCCCGCGTCCGGAGCGCCGTAACCGGCAAAATGCTTGACACAGGCGCCCAGCGTCTCCTCTCCGGCCAGGTCTTCGCCCTGATACCCTCCGGTCATCGCTTTTGCAAACTGACCGTTCAGGTATACATCCTCCCCTGTGGACTCCATCACCCGTCCCCAACGGGCATCCCGCACCAGATCTGTCATCGGCGAAAACGTAACGTGCAGCCCGGCAGCCGCAGCTTCCCTCGCCGCCATCTGCGCACATTTCCCGGAGAGTTCCGGCAGAAACGACGCGCCCTGCGCCAGGGGGATCGGATAGACGGTCCGATATCCGTTGATGACATCCAACATGAAGATCAGCGGAATATGATGCGGATGATGTTCCATATACTCCTTCTGAATTTTACAGATCTTTTCTGCTCCGAATACGCCGAGCACCGTTCCGGCCAGCGAGACGTCTTCCTGTGTCACGCCCATCTCCTGCATTGGCCCCATCGCAGCCGAATCCTCTGCCAACAACTGGCCGGAAATCTGAAAGACCTGTCCGATCTTTTCTCTCAGGGTCATGTCGTGAAGTAATGTTTCCAGTTTTTTGTGATCCATTGCTACCTCCTCTGCTTTTTGTTCATAGAATGTCGGGATCAAAAAGTATATTTTCATTGCCAGACCCACGGATCGTACCTTGGGCTGGATTTTTACGATCGGATATCCTCCACACAGAAACGAAATCTCAGAACCGAAGGCTCACACCCCAAGACTTTATGATAACGTTCATCACCATTCAAAACTCTTCCCCGGCGCCACCTGCCATTTTCAAAAGTACCTTCTTCCATTGTCAGAACAGTAAGATGTTTTCCCGGAACATTTCCATGAGGCGTAAGACGGATCTCCGTATTACACCCTGCAAGAAAGAATGAATTTTCACTGTCCTCAATGACTATTCCGGCGCAGCCTGGTTCAGCAGACGAATGTCTCAGGTAAGTCAGTTCCAGATCACAGTTGGACAGCCGCAGGATCGTTCCCTTCTCATGTTCATTTTTCTGAAGATATCCTTGCAGCGCCTTTGTACCCCGGTACTGAAAATATAATTCTTTCATACTGTCCAGCAATTTGTAGGAACGTGCCAGGTATGGGCCGGTTCCATTATAGACAAACGCCAGTTCATCGATCTGCAGTTGTTCCAGCAGTTCTCGGTCTGCCCGGACTTGCTGCCCCAGCTCCTTTTCCGGACTAAAATCTTCAATACCAAAAGGAGAGAAACCGATCGTATGGTACACTGCAAATGCCGGAAACACATTGGACGCACTTACCGCATCTCTGCGCGCTTCAGGGATCAGAAGCGGCGCCCCTTCCAAGGTATATTCCCGGCACACAGCGTCAAAATCCGAAAGATAAATATCCGGTGCAAAAATATCAATACTTTTTGCCGCAGCCTTCCATATCGGAAGATTCCGGGCGATCGGACCGCCGCTGGGATAATTACCAGGACGGTCGGGAAATTGATTCAGCCATGCATTGACATACATAGGAAGCGGATACTCCTCTTTACCTGCTGATGCGATCATCTCCACCGCGCATGCGTAATGCCAGGCCATAAACATTTCCGGAGCTCTATCCTTATACAACTGTTCCCAGGTAATCTCCTCATTTTCCTCTAAACCAAGAGATTTTATCAACGCCTGCGGCGCCGGTTTTCGAAACTCATGTTCTGCGAGATCAGAATAATCTCTGTCCCCGCCGAGAAAACCGATCTCGTTCTCCACCTGTACCATCAGCACGGTCCGCTGTTCACTGTCTTTCTCTTTCAGAAAATTTAAAAACTTCCGAAATGCCTTCTGATCTGCCTGAACCGCCGACAGGCAAAGCGGCGTTATCGTATCAGAAAGAAGACCGCCCGGATAGCAGGCACGCACAAAACGTCTGGTGTCTTTTTTTACCCATTCCGGAACGTAAGTACTTTCTCCATTCTTCCACAGTCCAAACCAGAGAAAAACAAGCCTGATCTTCTCCTCACGCGCCTGCTCCAGGAGCCCTTCCGGTATAGAAAAATCAAAGCTGCCCTCTTCCGGTTCTACAGTCTCCCAGGCAACCGGTACAAACAACGTATTCAGGTGTAGTCCTCTGAGTTCCGGCCAAACCTTCTCCTTCATGTACCCGAGGCTGGAAGAACTGGAGTTATGGATCTCACCGGCCAGCATCATGTAGGGTTTTTCTTCTACATACAGAGTCATGATCCCCCTGTCATCTTTTTTGAGATAAGGCAAAGTCTTCATCTATATACACCTCCCAACTCTTTTTCATTTTACCATGCTCTTTTCCCCAAAGGAATGTCTTATCTTGACCATTTTCCTGTAGAAATCCAACCTGCTGTCACACACAATAATTGGTCCGGACTTTTTCACATAGTATATGCCTTATCCTTTCAGTCCTGACATTTTAATCCCCTGGATAAAATATTTCTGACAGGTGGCAAAGATCACAAGAACCGGCAGCAGCGCCACCAGCGACATCGCCATCATCTGCCCCATCTGCACATTTCCCTGTGACCCCTTGAAGAACTGAAGCCCGATCGCAATCGTGAACTTCACATTGTCATTCAGATAAATTAACGGACTGAAGAAATCATTCCAGTTATATACCAGCGCCATAACGAGGACTGCCAGCATAACCGGCTTAACAGAAGGAAGCAGGATCCTCAAAAATACCTGAAAAGAATTTGCCCCGTCAATTTTGGCCGCCTCATCTAATTCCTTCGGAAGACTGCGGAAAAACTGAATAAACAGGAAAATATTGAACGCACCGCCGCCCAGCCAGCTTGGCAGGATCAATGGAAAATAGGTGTTAATCATTCCGAGGTTGTTGAACATCAGATACTGCGGAATCAGCGTCACCTGTGTAGGCAGCATCAAGGTAGCCAAAAGAATATTGAACAGGAATCCGGAAGTTCTGGAATGGAACCGCGCGAAACCATAAGCGACAAAGGAGGAAGACAAAACCGTTCCAACGGTTGCCAGAATTGTGACAAACAGTGAATTTCTGAAATACAGTCCAAAATCCGCTCCTTTCCATCCCTCAACAAAATTTTCCACTGTAGGGTGCTCTGGCAAAAGAGACGGCGGCATCTTATAGATTTCTGAAGTTACCTTAAACGAAGTGGAGATCATCCACAGGAAAGGAAACAAACAGATAACGGCGGCAAAAATAAGTATAAGATATGTAAGAATCCTGCCAATACGTCTGGCATTTTTTTGTGATCTGGTATGCATACACGCTGCTCCTTTCTTAATCGTCATAGAATACCCAGTATTTTGAAGATTTCTGCACGATCAGAGTTATGATCATAATTACAATAAACAATCCCCAGGCCAGCATTGAAGCGTATCCCATCTTTCCATACAAAAATCCGTTATTGTACAAATGCATAGAAATCGTGTAAGTAGCGTTCAGCGGGCCTCCATTTGTCAAGATAAACGGCTGTTGGAAAATCTGAAAAGCAGAGATAAAAGTCACGATCAAATTAAAATAGATGGTCGGTGTACAAAGCGGCAATGTGATGGAAAATACCTGACGCAAAGCCCCGGCGCCATCAATCTGCGCACTCTCATAGTAAGAAACAGGAATATCCTGTATACCTGCCAACATAATAATTATATTATTCCCAATCGTCCACAAAGAAAGAATCACGATGGAAACCATTGCCATTTTCTGATCCCCCAGCCAGTTCGGCCCTTTAATTCCAACGAGTGAAAGTACATAATTGATAATTCCATAATCAACATTAAAAATCCAGCCCCAAAGGATCGTCACGGCCACACCGGAAGTAATGTATGGAATATAGAATGCCGTACGGAAAAATCCCAGTCCCTTAACTTTTTTGCTCAGCAATAAAGCGATGAAAAACGCCAAAATCAGACTGGAAGGTACAAACATTACAACGTACTTCAAAGTATTCCCAAATGTTTTAAAAAACAGAGGATCTTTTGTAAAAGCATAAATAAAATTTTCAAGTCCCACAAATTTCCCCTGTCCGGTCAGATTCATATTAGTAAAAGAGAGATAAAGTGAATAAAGCATCGGATACAGTGTTAATACCAGAAATCCGATCAGCCATGGTGCCGTATAAAGATAAAAATTTCTGGCCTCTCGCCGTGCCATTTTACTTATAGGTTTTTTCCTTGCTTTCATGAGAAAAACACCTGCCTTTCCAATTACTTGTCCTTTTCCTTTCGAAAGAAAGGCCGCCGCAGCCTGGCCGCGGCGGCCCGTTTTCCATGCTGCCCACTGTATGATTTTTGTCGCTGACAATTCATCCAGCTGCTGCATAATATTGACTAATTTTTATTCTGTCTGATTGGCTTCATTAAACGCCTGCTCCAATACCGGATAGTACGTGTCGATCGCATCCTGCCCGGAATCACCGTTAATTGTAACTGCCTGCCAGATCTGAGTCCACTGATCGCCTGCATTGGCAAATACACCGCCCCAGATATTCAGACGTGCACCGGAGAGTCCTTCCAGATATTTGCTATTATCGATTGGTCCATTGGTGATTTCCTGATAATATCCTTCCGCAACCGTCTTATTCCCAGGGATACCTACCCGTGCCGTCACCTGAGCCATTTCCTCATCTTCGTAACCTACTTCTTTCAGAAATGTCCAGGCAGCGTCCTTATTCTGGGAAGTTTTCAGCATTGCATATCCGGTCGCATACATGATGTTGTTGATCTCACTGCCTTCCACCTTTGGCATTGTCACCACATCCCAGTCGAAATTATCGCCGACTTCATCTGCTATCAGTTTTGTCTCAAAACCACCCAGAGGATACATAGCCGCATGTCCCGACACAAACAACTGTTCTTTCGGAAGGCTGTCAGCAGCTGTATCATCCGGCATTGCTCCACTTTGTACCATCTCGCCAAACAGATCCAACCCTGCTGCAACTTCCGGACTGTTGATCTCTACTGTCTGCAAATCATCACTATATGGCGTTCCACCTTTACAAATGATCGCAAAGTTTGGATCTACCCAGTGGTTCACCATACCATAAGTCGCATCTGCTCCTTCTCCACTCACAAATTTTTCAGCTGCTTCCAACACATCATCCCAGGTCCAGTCTGCCGTCGGATAATCAACGCCAAATTCATCAAACATATCTTTGTTATAGGCAAGAACAAACACGTTCTCCAAAAGAGGCATACCTTCCAGTTTTCCATCCGGTCGATAATAAGGATCCAACATACCATCTGTAAAGACTTCGTCCGTATTAATTCCTTCCTCCTCAAGGTAAGGCTGCAGATCTTCGTAATAATCCGTGTACAATCCATAATAATCGGGAGATGTCTGGATCACATCCGGTCCGGTTCCCGCCGCCAGTGCAGCAGCAGCTTTCTGATCCCATGCATGATCCGCTGTCGGAATCACAGAATGTTCCACTTCAATTTCCGGATGGTTTTCAATAAAAATATTCACTGCATCTTCACGGGCCTTTTTTTCCTCATCTGCGCCCCAGGACCAGATTACCAGCTTTTGCTTTTCTCCGCTGCCGGAATCCCCGGATCCGGAATCTGCAGTGCTTCCGGAGGAGGAGCTGTTACCTCCGCTACAAGCTGCCAGTGAAGCAGCCATAATCCCTGCAAGTGTCACTGCAAATAACTTCCTGTACTTCATAGCTTTCCCTCCTTGACATTATTTGTTTTTCTATATAAATTGAAGCCGCGCGCATCGCTTCAATTTATTTTACAGTTTTGCCACTGTTTCCCCTTCCAAAATACTGATTTTTCCCCAGTTCATGTATTTATAAGATTTATCCTCAAGCATATCCAGAAGGATATCTACACATTTTGCTCCCATGCGATCAGGATAAGTCGCTACACTCGTCAGCTTTTTCTGAAAATGATTACGGATAAAAGTACCATCGATTCCCATAATTGAAACATCTTCCGGCACACTTGTACCCAAACGTTCCAGCTCCTGAATCATTCCATGTGCCATATCATCATTAAAACAAATAATAGCTGTCGCCGGATTATGGGACGAAATATACTGACGGGCCGCTTTTCGCCCTGCTTCAAACAAATCATAATATTCAAATCCGTCTGCCCGTGTCAGATAATTATCCAACTCGTCTCTCACGGATTCCGGATGATCAGAAACCTGAATGACATACTTCATACAGTCCGTTTTCATTTCTTCCCGCATTCTGTCCTTCCAGTATACATATCGATTCTTTGCATAACCAGATTCAAATGGAACTGCCATCCCAATTCGACGGTGTCCCATTTTTTTCAGATAGTCCACTGCCATCTCTATGATTCGGCGGTCATCCAGGAGAACACATGGCATAGGTTTAGAGAAAGTCCATGCTGTCTCATAACAAGCAGTTACCGTCGGCAGACGATAAGTATGCCCGATACTTTTCGCATATTCTTCAGCGATATACTCGTCCGGAAAAATAATACCGTCAATCATCAGACTCGGAATTTTTTGAAAATCATACTGCATGTCCAGCAATACGTTGTAATTTCTTTTCTGCGCCTCTCTGACAATTCCGTGAAACATCTGGTTGTAATAAGCGCCTGTCAGGTCTTTCCGGAAGAAAATAATCTGACCGCTCCGCTGTCGCTGCAAAGACATCGCCACCGGGTTAGGATTATATCCCAATCGGTCAGCCACTTCTATGATCCGCTCTCTTTTCTCTTTTTTCACATATCCGCTGTTATTCAGCGCCCTGGAGACTGCTGCCACGGAAACGCCCGCCTCGCGGGCTACATCTTCTCTCGTCACTCGTTTAGTCATTTTGCTCTTTCCTGTGGGATTCTCTGGTTGCTTTTTATATAGATTATATTCAGACAGGTAATTTCTATCAATATTACAAATTGTGTACGCACGTTCATATAGCAAAATGACGAATATGTAGCATATATAATATATAAAGAAACCGACGTTGCTTGTATGAACCACACCGGTTATATTTTATTTTGAAAAAAAGATGGCTAAAACAACCACCTTTCTCTCTGCTCCATGTTATAATGGAATCATATTTGCAAAAATTTTTATAACATTTTTTATAACTTTGGACACCAGAAAATCAGCTTGCTCTTTTTTCGATGTAACAATTCAATCGGATGAAATATTACAAATTTACTTGCTTTTCGACAAGAAAGGAAACCGTATGAAAAATATTATTGAGAACAATGCCAAAAACCACATCCGTCCCATGAACACCCAAGACGCTTCCCGCGTCGCCGAGATCCTGATCTTTGCGAAAAGAGCCGCTTATCGCCCTATTTTTCGAAACGACTATGTTTCCTTTCAGGAAATGAGTGTACTGGATCTTGCTCTGTCCTACCGGGACGACCCGAAACTTCGAGAAGACGTGTTCGTCTATGACGACGGGATTGTTCGGGGAATGATTTCCATTGACCGAAATTTTTCTCCAGGAGAATGGCGCCTGAAGGAACTGTATGTGGATCCGTTTTTTCAACGCCAGGGAATCGGTACGACTCTCATGCAGGAATTTCTGACCTGCGCTTCCTCATCCGGCAGCCGCCGGGTTTCTCTCTGGGTTCTGGAAGCCAACTCGCACGCACGCGGATTTTATGAAAGCTTTGGCTGGCGTCCGTCCGGCCGGCGTGAACAGGAGCCCGGAACCGATCAGTTTCTGCTGCTCTATCAAAAAACACTGACGTAGAAATTATATAAAAAAGCGTTAAAAAACGAGTCTGCACGTCAAAATGCAGACTCGCTGATTAACAATATTTTCTTGATTTTTAACGGATGATAACAGCTTTATAAGCTCTCATAAGAAAACCATCCAAAGTCCGCGAAACTGCTGCTGTCTGCACCTTCTGCAGACGCATACATTCCGACAGTACAACCGGTAAATCCTCCCGCGATCTCTGTGCTGAGCGGTCTCAGATCCACTCCCTGGGCCATGCAATGTTTTACACCATTCTGCTCAAAATAAAGATCTGCCTCCAGCCCGCGGCACACGATCCGCAGTACGCACACTCCGTCCGGAACTTCCGCAGCGGCGATTTTCTGATCCACTCCATTCTCGCAGCGGCGAATGCGGATACATGCGGTTCCTCTCTCATTGCGAACCTTTTCAAATCTGAGATTGCAGCGATCACTCTGTACCAGTGCCAGGCCGGCTGCCTCTTCCTCCTGCTGCGCCGTAAAGTCCAGAAGCGCGGCCGCCTGCCAGCAGAAATGACGCTGACGCACACCGAGATAGGATGGGTTCGCCGCATCCCGCAGGGTCTCCGGGCGCAGCCTGAGACGAAGCCATCCCTGCCGTTCCACCAGTGAATACATCTCTGCCTGCGGATTTCTCAGCGTCACAAATTCCATCGGAAGATCCTCTCTCCAAAAATGGAAGACGGTATCTTCCGGCTCAAACCGCCTTTCCTCCAAAGGAAGCGTCACCTGCTCCTCCAGCTTTCCGATCCCCGGATTCACCACAGGCCATCCGCCTTCCCACTCAACCTTAGCCAGAAATGTTTCTCTGCCCATCATCGTATAGCCCTGCTGCGGGCGCGAAGCCAGCATTACCATATACCAATTTCCTGCGGCGTCCTCTGCCAAATCTCCATGTCCCACATAAGTCACAGGATAATTTTTTCCGAGATGACGGTGCGTCAGGATCGGATTATCTGGATTTCCCTGATAAGGTCCGAAGATCTCCCTGCTTCTCGCCACCGTCACAGAATGATCCGGACCCGTGCCGCCCTCTGCAATCATCAGATAATAATATCCGTCTTTTTTGTAAATATGCGGGCCCTCCGGCCAGATCACACCGTTCATCGCACCCTTCCAGATCTTTACACTCTCCCCTGTCAGGCAGCCCTGCTCCAAATCCAGCCGCTGCGCCCAGATCTCCCAGTCGCCATTGTAGCGGACGCCTTCCGGGTTTGGCCGCGTTCCCACATAATAACAGGTACCGTCCTCATCAAAGAACAGGCTCGGATCTATCCCCGGCGCATCTTCTCCCAGCCACACCGGCTCTGACCACGGACCGGCCGGATCCTTCGCGGTAACATAAAAATTTCCGCCCCCGGAGACATTTGTCGTGATCACATAAAACATCCCATCACAATATCGGATCGTCGGAGCATAGATTCCTTCTGAGTGCCCGCATCCGGTTAGCGGAAGCTGGGAAGGGCGGTCGAGAACATGCCCGATCTGCTCCCAGTTTTTCAAATCCCTGCTGTGAAAGATCGGAATACCGGGAAAATAGGCAAAAGTTGAGGTAACCAGGTAAAAATCCTTTCCCACTGCACAGATAGACGGATCAGGATATAAACCATTTAGAATCGGATTATTGACTGTCAGCATGATTTCGTTTCTCCTTGTAGTAAACCTGTGTTTTTTATCACGATTCAGAACTCTGAACTGCGATAGTACCTTTTATTTCCAGATTCTGTATTTCCCGCTGAGCGCCAGCAGCGCAAAGAAATACAGGCAATTATCATAATATCTTCTGTCTCCCTGTCTGAGCGGAGTCTCAAAAAATTTCTTCACACACGCAGAAGCGTATGGCCCCCGGGCCGCCAGAGACGCCTGGGCATTGGTCGCAAGAATCGCCACCGGATGCAGCGCCTTCCTTCCCTCCACAGGCGTCCCGTCGATCAGATACACTCCGTCATTTCTTCCCTTCTCCGTCTCACAGAAAAATTTCTGAAGCTTATCTGCAACTTCACACTCCCACTCATCAGCCGCAAACCATGCATAATCCAGGCCGATATTGGCAATCGTGCGGTAAGCGTCGCTGTAATACCAGTCATGGCGTCCCCCGAACTCCGCCTGGTGCGCCGTATGGGGCGTTCCGTCATAATTCGCATATTCCGCACAAAGTCCGGTCACAGGATGACAAGCCGACTTCAGATATTTCCTGCTTGACTTCGCCGCCTCTTTCCAGAATGGCCGATCCTTCTCATCCGCCCACAGCGCAAACAATTCATAAAAATGCGGCAGATGATAGGACGGATCAGACCAGTCACAGTTTGGAATAAATTTTATCAGATGATTTTTCGCTTCCCACATAGGCTCTCCGCCTCTTCCATCCTCCCCCTGATGTATACATTCATGGAGAATGGATCGCGCTTCCCGGGAATAGTTGAAAATTCCTTCTCCGTCGCCCCAGCGCTTTGACGCAAAGAACAACGCCATTGCAAAATATTCTTCACCGTCCGGTGCCGGTCCGTAAGAATTTTTTGTCCCGTCCGGCTGGCAGGACCAGGCAAAATATCCGGCATTCTCGCCTTCGGTCATATACATATACGTTTTTGTCCACTTCCACAGACGGTCAAATTCTTCCTTCTTGTCCATCTGTACACACATCATCATGCCGTAGGACATCCCCTCCGTGCGGGCGTCATGATTTCCGGTATCCTCCATGTATCCCATATCGTCTCCCACCGGATGGTAAATACGCTCTTCCTCCGTGCCGTAAAACATGGTCTGAAAGCTGTCTTCTACTTTCTTATCAATCTCCTCCTGCGTGTAACCGTTTTCCAGAAACACATTGCGGTACACGCCCGTCTCAAAAGAACCTTTCATCTGTCTTCCTCCCGTTTATTTTCTTTCATCCTTCTGTCTCGGTTTTTCCTGTCACGACAGCCCTCCACAGTGTTCTCTCAATTCCTGTGAAGGGCTGTCTTATTTTACCCTGACAGAATTCTGTTTGTGCCGTAAACCGGCGGTCATCTGCTCCAAGCGGTTCACTTTTACAGGCTATTATACTGATTTCTGTCTGTTGTGTCTCTTCATTTCTTTTGTTCTTCTTCTTATTTTTTGCTGTCCCTTCCCTCATATAGGCTTATTCTTTGACACCGCCGATGGTAAGGCCTGCCACGAAATATCTCTGCAGGAACGGATAGAGGCATACGATCGGAAGCATTGTAATGATCGTCGCCGCCGCACGGATGGAAGTCGGTGTAACCGCTCCTGCCGCTTCCACGGCATTCTGCATTGTCTCCGCCGTAGCGCCCTGATTGGTGACAGATGACAGAAGCTTCATCAACTCGTACTGCAGTGTGGTATACTGATCGCTCATACGGTTGTACAGCATAGCATCGAACCAGGAGTTCCACTGGCCCACTGCAATAAACAGCGCCACCGTTGCATATACCGGTTTGCAGAGTGGGGAAATGATCTTGATGAAAATCGTCATATATCCTGCGCCGTCCAGCTGGGCGGACTCCTCAAGACTGTCAGAGATACCCATCATATAGGTACGCATGACCAGCATATTGAACGCACCGAGCATACCCGGGATCACATATACCCAGAAGCTGTTGGTCAGGCCCAGTCCCTTATATACCAGAAATGTCGGAATCATACCTCCGTTGACATACATGGTAATTACCCAGAACAGCGAAAGCTGACTCTTGAATAAAAATTTCTTCCGGCTGACAATAAATGCCAGGAGCGCATTGGCTGCCAGTCCGAACACGGTTCCGATCACCGTTCTGGCCACACTGATGTAAGCCCCTGTGATCAGATTATCTTTCTGCAGAACGGTCATGTAATTTTTCAGAGACCATTTTCTCGGCCACAGATAGATTCCGCCTCTCAGCGCATCGGTTCCGTCATTGAACGAAACTGCCAGTGTGTTCAGAACCGGATACAGAGTGATCACCACAAAAGCAATCATGAAAATTGTATTAAAGATCGTAAACAGGCTCCCCCCGACCGTAGTTTTATATTTGGGCATAGACGCCGTATAATCCTGTTCTTTTGCACGTTTCATCTCACACACCTCCTAAAACAGCCGCTCATCGCCGGTTCGCTTGGCCAGCTGGTTTGCAAGTACGATCAGCACAATGCTGACAAAACTCTTGAAGATACCTGCCGCGGTACCGATTGCATAGTCGCCCTGACTGATACCCCATTTCAGGACATAGATATCGATGGTCTGGGATACACTCTGCACAAGACCGTTGCCCAGCAGGTACTGAACTTCAAATCCTGCATTCAGAACATTTCCGACATTCATCAACAGCAGGATCATTATTGTCGGACGAATACCAGGCAGAATAATGTGACGGATCTTTGCCCATCTGCCTGCTCCGTCAATGGCTGCCGCCTCATACAGAGAAGGATCGATGGATGTGATCGCCGCCAGATAAATGATCGCATTCCAACCGGTTTCTTTCCATACATTGGACAGGCCAACGATCCACCAGAAATAATCCGGATTTGCAAAAAAGTTGATCGTCTGATCCGTTAAGCCCACTTTCATGAGCAATTCATTAACGATACCGGTTCCCGAAAGAATATCACGCAAAATACCGGTAACCACGATCCAGGACAGGAAATGCGGCAGATAGGAAATCGTCTGAACCACCTTCTTCGCGAATTTCAGCCGGATCTCATTGAGCAGGATCGCAAATACGATCGCCGCCACAAAAGTAAATACCAGGTTAATCACACCCATGGCAAGCGTATTTCGGATGACCTGAAGGAACGTCGTATCAGAAAACAACTGTTTGAATTTTTCCAGCCCGACAAATTCTGATTGGAACATTCCCAGGGCAGGCTTATAATTCTGGAATGCAATCGCCCACCCGCCCAGCGGCACATAGTAAAAAATAATGCCGTAGATCACAAACACCGCTGCCCAGAACATCAATACTTTCTGACGCTTAAATTCTTTCCAGTCGAATTTCTGCCTCCCTTTTACTTTCTTTGACGCCATAATCTTCTCTCCTTTTCACCAAAAAACAGACGGCCATGGGCTTTTCCCCCAGCCGCCTGTCCTCTCAAATCTTCGCCTTATTCTGCATATTTCTCAGCTTCTTCGATTCTGCGGTCGAGCTCCACCTGCATTTCATCCAGGAAATCCTGTGGATTGCATGCATTGTAGGCATCCATATATTCTTCCCAGCTCTGCTCGAAATCATCTGCCATAACTACCTTCGGCAGCCATTCATGTTTGCACTCACCCATCTTGCTCCATGCAGTACCGCCCGGAGTTGCTGTTGTCATGCTGTTTGAATAGGTATACATTGCATACCACGGACCCGGCTGCGGAGTTCCTTCTCCCAACATTTCCGCATACGTCTGGCATCCGTATGCCTCCAGACATCTCTGCACATCCGCCGGAAGCGTCTGCTCAAACATACTCGGCTGTTCACCCGGATTTGCAGCGTTCAGCTTGTCATCCAGCATTCCCGTGTAGTTCGGCAGATAAGAGTAGCCGCAGAACTGAGACGCTTTATAAGCGGTGTCAGATGCCTGCGCGTTCTGTTCATCGGTTCTGTAGAACAGTCCGTCTTCTCCTACCTCATAGTCCTCTCCTTCTATGCCCCATCCGCGGAGAATTCTTACCTCCGGGCTGAGTAAATCGTTCAGGAACTGAAGAACGCCTTCCACATCGTCACAGCTTACTGTGATTCCGATTCCGTTGGACGGGTCGATCATTTTTCCGGTCGTACGCCACTGGTTCGGTGTGTCCTCGTCGATGCCGATTGCCAACGGTACAAAGTTGCAGCCCTGTGCATCCAACCCCTGCTGTTTGATCGTGTCATATACCTGCGAAAACTGCCACTGCTGATCAACCATACCAAGCACACGTCCGGTGGACAGTTTTGCGATATATTCATCATAGCTCTGTGTGAAACATTCCGGATCTACAATACCTTTCTTATACTCCTCGTTCAGCTTCTGGAAGTAACGTACCGCTGTGTCCGTAGTATTGTAATCTACGATCGTCTCTGTATCCGGATCTACAATAACTGATCCGTCGTTCGGATATCCGGCCAGGAACTGCGGCGGATTCTCCAGGCAGAAGTAGCGCCAGTCATCGCACAGGATCGTATACGGGATATTCGGCGTTCCGTCTTCCATTGTCGGGTTTGCCGCATTGTAATCCTCCAGCAACTGGAAGTACTGATCCAGCGTTTTTACCTCCGGATATCCGGCCCATTCCAGAACCCTTGTCTGGATCCAAAACGCTTCCGCAGGCTGTGTCGCCATGTCTTTCTCATACGGGTTTCCGAACTGCGGAATGATGTAGATATGGCCGTCATCCTTACGAACCTTCTCCCACTCCTGCTTGGACCAGAAATTTGTCAGGTTCGGATAATCGCCAGATTCCAGATAATCCTCCAGAGGAATCAGCGCTCCCGCGTCGATCAGCTGCTGTCCTCCGTCACTTCCATCAATGATATCCGGATATTCTCCGCCGGCGATCATAGTTCCAACCGCTTCGGATGCCGTCTGTCCGGTCAGCCATGTCTCTTTCACTTTCGCTCCTGTGATCTCCGCGATTGCCTGCTGCACTGCATTATCGTCGTTGATCTCCGTTCCGGGAACCGCAAAAAACGCTGTGTATTCTCTGATCTCTCCATCTTCTCCGCTCCCTGAAGTGCTTCCGTTTCCGTCGCTGCCACCGCCGCAACCTGCAAGTGTTCCGGCTGCCATTACCGCTGTCAGCAAAATAGCCGTCAACTTTTTCAATTTCATCTTCTTTCCTCCTTTTCTTATTGTGCAAGATCGTTTTGTTTTGTGATTATATTTTATATTTTTTGTGCATTTTCACAACCCCAGAAAGGATGTATCCTTTCCGGACAAATTATAGTTTTTGTGAACTGTTATACATAAAAGCATATTCCCGGGAGAATCCAGCATTATATACAATTCATTGCTGCGATCTGCCCGGGAACATGATAAAATGTTTCCTGTGCAGCCAAGCGGCTGTCACATCACTCTTCAGTTGTCTCCTTCTCTCGCTTTTTTTCGGAATCTGGAAGGCGTACAGCCTTTCACCGCAATAAAACGGTTAATAAAATAATCCAAATCATGATATCCGACTTCCTCGGCGATCTCATAAATCTTTTTATCTGTCCGCAGCAATAAATCCGCCGCTTGCTCCACTCGATAATTGTTCAGATACTCCTTAAAAGAAATTCCATGCTTTTTCTTAAACATCTGCCCCAAATAAGCACTGTTCACAAAAAATTTCTGACTCATTTCCTTGAGCGTAAGATTCTCTGCATATCGCTCGCTGATCTCCTTCTCCACATCTGCCACCACTCCCCTGGATCCCTTTTTGCGAAGTTTTACCAGATATTCCGCATACTCTCGGACAAATTTTTCCAGATGTGCTTGATTACCACGCATAGTATGCAATTCAAAACCATTCTCCCGAAGCATTGAAAAAGCACCTTCCTGAGAGACCGTATCATCCTGACTCACCACAAGGTGTACCAGCCCAAATAGAAGATAGTTCAGGTTCATATCGATCATCTGCCGGTCCATCCCGGTATTTTCCATCCTCGAATAGAGTTCTTGGACATCCTGCGCAATCTGCTCTCCGTCATTCTCCTCTGCGGCGCGGATCAACGCGTCCAAAATATCCTTGCATAACACCATATTTTCCGGATGATACTTTTCCTGCTCCCCGTCATACCACACAATCTCCTGAGGTTCACGGAAAACGCTGAGAGATTTCAACATCTCCGCAGTCCTGCACGATTTCGACAGTTCTTCAAGATTATACACACTGCAACCCACAAAGGCCCTGACCGGAATTCTTTCTTCTCCTCGCAGCTCTCCCAGAAATTCCCGCAGAAATTCCTGCCCTGTCTGGTCCTTTTCCCTCGCCATATCCTCTGTCAACAGCATTCCTACGCGATACGTCCCGTCAGAAGCCATGTCCCGAATGCAGTACTCCTTCCACTTCTCCCCCATAACTTTTTGACATGCAATCCACAAATCTCTGCTCAAATCTGATTTTTCTCTATCCGCTGCCTGTTCCGGTTCCAGTTCCACATAACAAATTCCTCCGGAAAGCTCCAGATGATCTTTAAGATACTGTAAAACCCCACTGTCGGTCTTTCCGTTAAGCACTGCCGAAATGCTTCCTGAAAGTACCACCTGCTCCCAGCGCTGTTCCTTCTTCTCCTCCTCCTCTTTTTTTCTATTCAGGTTTTCCACCTGTGCAATGATGTGCTCCAACTCCTCCTGTTTTACCGGCTTCAATACGTAATCCATTGTCTTGTATCTTAGTGCCTGCTGGGCATACTGAAAATCACTGTATCCACTGAGAATCACAAAATAAGCGTCCGATATTTTCTCTTTTCGAATCGTCTCCAGCAGTTCAAGGCCGGACATTACAGGCATCTGTATGTCGGCAATGACAAGATCCACCTCTCTCTGTTTCAAAAAATCCAGCGCTTCCTTTCCATTCGATGCCTCGCCCACGATCTCACAGTTTTGATTCCCCTGCTCGAGCATCGCCTTCAGTCCCTGAACAATAAATGGTTCGTCATCCACCAGTAATATACGCACCATTTTCCCTCCTCCTTTTCTGCTGCCGGCAGGGGCATTTTACGCCTTTTTCCTGTCGGAACGCTCAATCTTTCTCAATTCTTCCGTTGGTATCTTAACTGTCACACAGCTTCCCACTCCCTGCTCACTTTCAAAAAGGAATACAGCAGTATTCTGACTCGTCATCTTCAGTCTGAGACACGCGTTGCTGACACCAATATGATCCATCTGACGTATCTTCTCAATACTCAGATCTTCCACATCCTTCCGCATCTTTTCCAGCTGCTGTTCCGACATTCCGACACCGGTATCCTCTACTTCCATGCAAAGCTGCTTCTGATCTTCATAAACCCTGACAAACACCCACCCCGGAGAAGCCTTTGTCTCAATCCCATGAACACAGGCATTCTCCACAAAGGTCACAAAACTGAGTTTTGGAATCAGATACGTCCTGCATATATCCTCGACCTCAATACGATAAGACAGTCGCTCTCCAAACCGGTATTTCTGCAGTTCCAGATATGCCTGCACAAACCCTACTTCCTCTTTCACCGTCACATCGTCATTGCCCCATTCCACATTCTGCCGTTCCATAACGGCCAGCATCTCTACCATATGCGCTGTCTCATATTCCTTTTTCAAGAAGCTGTGCATCCGGATGCTCTCCAGCGCGTTAAATAGAAAATGGGGATTAATTTGGCTGTGCAATGCAAGCAGTTCTGCATTTTGGCGGGCAATATCTGTCTCCTGTTCCTTCAGTTTTTCTTTATAGACAGTCTGTACCAACTCATTCTGTCTGGATGCCATCCAGTTATAATTCCGCATGAGCACTGCAATCTCATCATTACCCGTCGCATCCTCCACCATGGACAGTTCCTCTGATTCGCATCCTTTGGAAAAGACCTCGCTGAGCCGCCAGATCCGATAGGTGAGCGAACGGTTGATATTTCTGACCAGAATCCACGGGAGAAAAATATTAATACACACAAGAAACAAAATCACTGGAAAGCTTTTCCACACATAATAGAGAATCCCTTCATCGTTGCGCTGAATACAAATCCTCAGTCTCTCCCCATAAAGCTGAAACTCATAAGTATAATCCATCTCCCGTATATTGACGGCAGTCTCAAAAGGCATCTGAATTCCCTGATCATTTCTGTTAGACAAGATGACCCTATTATTTTCACAGACATAAACCGGGAAATCGTAATTCATATTTACGAGATTGCGGATGAGGGCACTGTAATCCAAGTCGATTTTTAATACTTTCTCGCAGCCATCCCTCTGATAAAGATTCAGCTTCCGGATCAATGAAATTTTTCTGGACGGCGTTACCTCTGAGATTGCAGAAGTATCGTAATAACAGTACAACATGACATCCTGATCCAATTCCCGGAATTTCTGATACCATTCCGTTTCTTTTACCCGATCAAGCTTTTGAAACTCACTTCCGTTGGTAATTGTAGGATTATCCGCATACATGGTGATTTTCATCTGATAGCTGCCAATACTGCTCTCAAAAAGAGTATCTTTCATAAATCCCAAATACGCATTGTAGAACTCCAGATTAGATTCATATGTACGTGTAAGAAATTCATTGATATAACGGTTGAGATAAATATTTTTTCCAAGAGTTGCCGCACGCTCCACTTCCGACTTTACATCATACTCCACTGCACTGACGACATTTTCCATTTCATGACGCAGGCTATTCTGTTCCGAACGCACAATGATAAACAAAATAAACGTGTCTGTAAAAATCAGCGGCACCAAAACACATCCTAAATACAGAATCAGCATTTTGCTGGTAAGGTTTAGTTTTTCCAAGCGTGACTGGAGAAAATTATCCATTTTATTTATCATTCGTTTTATTCTGCCCATTTTTTTACCTTCCATCTCTACAGTTGTTCCGCCGTTTTTTCTTGTCCGCGCACCTGCCTGATATGCAAATATGCTTTCGGGCATAAATATCCTAACTTATCACATTATGTTTATTATCGCATGACCATCAGAAAATTTCATCCCGATAAACTCAAGAAAAATACCCGATAAAATATCAATTTTCATTGCTTATATTGTCTATTTTCACATCAAAAAAGGATGCCTATACAGACATCCTTTTGACATCTTGCCGATAATTTTTCTATATATTATAAGATTTTATCAGACCTGCACATTCGCAGCACAAATAATAGCAGCTATATTATACATGCGGAATATCCGTATACTCACTGATCTCACGGCTGATTGTGCACAGATCCTCCACATTCATCTCATGAAGATCGGCATGACCCGTAACTCTCGCAAACATCTTCAGCTCTTCCAGCGAAACCTTCAGAAAATTGGCAACACGTTCTGCCGCCACATCTATCTTCAGGCGTTCTCTTAAATCCGGATCCTGAGTCGCCACACCGACCGGACACATGCCGGTTCCGCAGATCTGATACTGCTGACACGCCATTGCGATTAGAGCAGAGGAAGCCACAGCCACAGCATCCGCCCCCATAGCGATCGCTTTGGCAAAATCCGCGGATACTCTCAGTCCGCCGGTAATCACAAGACTGATGTCCGAATGAATGCTGTTCAGGTATTTTCTGGCCCGATGCAAAGCATACACTGTGGGGACACTGGACGCTTCCCGGAGCATCAGCGGCGAGGAGCCTGTCGCTCCTCCTCTTCCGTCAATCGTGATAAAATCCGGTCCTGCGTAAACGCAGAAAGCCAGATCCTTTTCAATTCTTCCGGCTGCGATCTTGACACCGATCGGCCTCCCATCAGAAGCAATCCTCAGCTGACTGATCAGATTTTTCAGATCTTCCTTCGTCTCAATATCCGGAAATCTGGACGGCGCTATAATATCCTGTCCGGCAGGCTTATTTCGTATTCTTCCTATCTCAGGCGTTACCTTCTCTCCCGGGAGATGGCCACCCATGCCGGGTTTGGTGCCCTGGCCGATCTTGATTTCGATGGCATCCACATTTCTCAGGTTCTCAGGCGTCACACTGTACCGGTTTGCCACGTATTCAAAAATATACTGCCCTGCCGCTTCCATCTCCTCGGGGAGGATTCCGCCCTCACCGGAACACATTGCCGCGCCTGCCATTGCCGCGCCTTTCGCCAGGGAAATTTTTGCCTCCCTGGAAAGCGCTCCGAAAGACATGTGGGAGATGTATACCGGATTCTCCAGTATCATCGGCCGTTTCGCCCGCTTTCCGATTACTGTTCTGGTATTCACCGGCGCAGTCTCCTCCAGCGGCATCGGATCCAGCTGCGCTCCCAGGATCAGGATATCATCCCACGAAGGCATCGGCATCTTTGTTCCCATCGCCGCCGAGATAGACTTTCCCGTCACTGCCATCTGATGAATCTCTTTCATATACCGGCAACTCTCATCTGTCCGGGCATATTCCTTCGGGTAATCCAACGTTCTCGCCGCTGCGGGTTTCTCTGTCTGCGCAACCTCCTCATAGAGACTAAACGCGCTGGCAGGCTGATGACAGACCGGACATTCTTTCAGTTCGGAAAACTTCATTCCCTCCTTCTCCTCATCAAAAATATACCCGCAGACACTGCATTTATACTTTGCCATAAGATACCTCCTTTTCTGGTCACAATTCAGATACCGAACTGTGACAACATCCACCCGCTGATATCCCCTTCGCGACGGATCGGATGTTTTTCTTTGTCAGTAGTTGCTCCGTTGCTTCTATCTTCTTTCATCATACCATTAAACGGAAAAATACTCCACCATGAAACCATAAAGTGCTCCGGCATTTCGCAACAACACAGCCGTCTGAACTGTAACAGAAAATTCAATTTTTTTAAATTTAGGTATTGACTTTTTTATCTCTGTGTCATATAATAGCTATTGTTGACGGGCTGAAAGGTCTGAAACAAAATCGAAGCGTGGCTCAGTTTGGTAGAGCGCTGCGTTCGGGACGCAGAGGTCGTGGGTTCGAATCCCGTCGCTTCGATGTAAAAAGCTGATGTTGATGCATCAGCTTTTTTTATTGCCAAAATAAAGAAGCAGGCCAGGCAACATCACCTGACCCGTCCTCACAAAATAAAAATACTGAAATCGTTCGATACCGAAAGAATCAGCGATCCACCGTCGGCATTCTGAAAATCTGTGACTGATATTTTCCAAGGGCAACAGCCAGCAAAAGTCCCAGCACACCGCAGGAAATAATCTCTCCGACTCCAACCGTGACCATCTGAAGCGGAATCGGAAGCATAATACCGTACGCATATCGAAGTACCAACGGTACGATCAGGGTATTCGATACGATCGGCGGAAGGATTGCAAGAAAACGGCCGTGTCTTCTCAGCAGATAGGTAAGTACCGCTCCGATCAACGTCGCAAGACTACCAAAGATCACATCCGGCAGCAACGCGCCGCCAAGAAAATTTCCCAGCAAACACCCCACAAACAGTCCCGGAATCGCGGTCGGTGTAAAAACGGGAAGAACCGTCAGTGCTTCCGAAATACGCACCTGAAATTCCCCAAAACTGAACGGTGCAAAGACAAACGTCAGTGAAGTGGTAAACTAAAACTGGACACAGGGGTGCAAAAACTGGACACGATGATA
>ERZ1090868.162-NODE-162-length-35587-cov-11.685101_pt1 | contig 35587 bp, 31 predicted proteins | sample MGYA00478475_ERZ1090868 | MGnify/ENA primary metagenome ERZ1090868 (study PRJEB33644, sample SAMEA5815747) | chicken gut metagenome | biome: Chicken; feature: Gastrointestinal Tract; material: Caecum | place: Ireland | collected 2019-01-01 | study: A study of the...
ATGCCGGATTTGATCAGATCTTCAATCTGTACAATCCGATCGTCTATGAAACCGGAGATATTATTGATACATATGTATACCGGATCGGTATGGTGGAACGACAGTACAGCATCGGTACTGCAGTCGGCCTGCTGAAGTCTGTCATAAGCTTCGTTCTGATCATGGGAGCAAACAAGGCGGCCAAGAAACTTACCGGAAGCGGAATCTTTTAAGGGGGGTATGGCATAATGAAAAAAATGAGCGCGGGAAAGCTGATTTCCAAAATTATCATCTGGGCGGTCGTGATCGGCTTTACGTTGAGTTGTCTGCTCCCGCTCTGGAATATGATCGCGATCTCATTCAGCGGAAGCGATGCAGTTGCAGCAAACGAGGTCGGGTTGATTCCGAAGGATGTGAATTTTACCGCCTACTCCAAGCTTCTCAATGATTCTCAGTTCTGGAAATCTTTCCTGATTTCTGTGGAACGTGTGGTCCTGGGACTTGCGATCAATATGTTTTTCACAGTTACTATGGCGTATCCGCTCTCCAAGAGCAAACGACGTTTTCCTGCCAGAGAAATTTATATCAAGTTTGTCATTTTCGCTATGCTGTTTTCCGGCGGTATCATCCCGCTGTTTATGGTGGTCAGCAATCTGCATCTGACGAATACGATCTGGTCTCTGGTTCTTCCGGGAGCGGTTCCGGTTTTCAATGTGATCCTGCTGATCAACTTTTTCCGGGGAGTACCGGAGGCATTGGACGATGCGGCGCGGATCGATGGCGCCAGTCCGCTTCAGATTCTGACCAAGATCTATCTTCCGGTGTCTCTTCCGGCGCTTGCGACGGTCGCACTGTTTTCAATCGTCAATCACTGGAACGACTATTTTTCAGGATTGATCTATATGAGCAAAGCGGCAATGTATCCTCTGCAGACGTACATTCAGCAGTTGACTGTGGATATCACGCAGGTTACGGATGCGGAGCAGCTGAAACAGATGGCGTCTATGAATAATCGTACGTTTAATGCTGCGAAGATCGTCGTCTCGACGGTTCCGCTGTTGGTCATTTATCCATTCCTTCAGAAATACTTCGTGTCCGGCATGGTGATCGGAGCAGTGAAAGAGTAACAGAGATAAATATCTACAGGTATTGTGTTTGATCATGCAATCATAAAATAAGTTTGCCCATAAAACCCACAGGAACGGTTTTTGTGAAGGGGTTCACAGAAACTTTCCTGCGGGTTTTAAAATTGTCAATGATTTCAGAAAGGAAACGGCGGTTATGAAAGAAAAATGGTGGCATAGTCTGGTCGGATATCAGATTTATCCGAAAAGTTTTCAGGACTCGAACTCGGACGGGATCGGTGATCTTCCCGGAATTATCCGGAGACTGGAGGATTTGGAGCAGCTGGGGATCAATATGATCTGGATCTGCCCGGTTTATCAGTCTCCAATGATGGATCATGGATATGATATCTCAGATTATACAAAGATCGATTCGATGTTTGGAACGAAGGAGGATCTGAAACAGCTGATCTCGGAAGCAAAAAAGAGGGGGATCACGGTGATCATGGATCTGGTGATCAACCATACCTCCAGCCTGCATCCATGGTTTCAGGAAGCTTTGAAGAATCCGGAAGGAAAATACGGAAAATATTATATAATCCGCAAGGGAGATGGTGAAATCCCGCCGAACAACTGGAGATCGCTGTTCGGCGGAAGCGCCTGGGAGCGGATCGGGGACAGCGACAATTATTACCTCCATCTTTTTACTGTGGGACAGCCGGATCTGAACTGGGAGAATGAGGAGCTGCGGAAAGAACTGTATCGGATGATCAATGATTGGCTGGAATTGGGGATCGGCGGCTTCCGGATCGACGCGATCGCCCATATCAAAAAAGATCTCTCCTACCGGAATTTACCGCCGGACGGGCCGGATGGACTCCACGCAGGTATGCAGTGGTTTCGAAATGTGGAGGGAATCGAGACATATCTCAGAGAGCTGAAGGAGAATACTTTTGACCGGTATGATTGTTTTACTCTTGCGGAAGTAGACGATATTCCCGAAGAACGCCTGAATGCTTATATTGGAGAGAACGGATATTACAGTTCGGTTTTTGATTTCTGCCACTGCTTCCACAGCCAGCTGGATGGGAAGTGGAAGGGGCATTGGAAAGAAATGCTGGCGGACATCCGTGACCGGGTATTTGAGAGACAGAAAAAAATGGAAGGAAAAGGTTTTTTCTGCAATTACCAAGAAAATCATGATATCATTCGAGTTCCGGATCGTTTTCTCCCGAAAGAAAAGCAGAACTTCCATAGTCTTTCCATGCTGCCGGTTCTGTATTTCTTTCTGGCCGGTATTCCGATGATCTATCAGGGGCAGGAGATCGGTATGACCGGATATCCCAGAGAGAAGATCGGGGATTATGAAGATCTGGCGACCTATAATAATTATCAGGAGTATTTGCTGGAGGGTATGACTCCGGAGGAAGCGCTGGAAAAAATCAACGCAACCAGCAGGGAGAACGCCCGCACGCCGATGCAGTGGAGCAGTGAGGCCTATGCAGGATTCTCAGACGTAAAACCATGGTTTGACGTAAATCCGGATTATGTGACTTGTAATGTAGAAGAACAGCGCAGACCCGGATCTCTGCGGGATTTTTTTCGGAAGGTGACAGCACTGCGACGGGACAGCGCGTACGAAAAAACATGGGTTTACGGTTCTTTTCTTCCGCAGGAACAGGAGACCGGGCAGATCTGGGGATTTCAGAGAAGTTATAAGGGACAGGAGCTGATCGTTCTGGTCAATTTTACGGATCAGCCGGTCCGGACTGTACAGGCTTATTTGATCCGAAAAGTGCTGTTGGATAACTATGAGAGAACGGAGAAACCGGAACAGGGCCGGAACACCATCATGCTCCGGCCCTGGCAGGCACTCGTGTTTGAATCTGACGGATCAGATCTTATATAAAATGAAATAAAACAGATTACAATTCTTCCTCTTCATCCGCCGGCTGCCATGCCTGGCCGAACTTTACGTCCTTGAACAGCGCCGACAGGCCGGTGATCTGTTTCAGGCGGAGGATCTCGTCCTTGTCCATTCCCAGATGTTTGGAGATCCAGGCGTCGGAGCGGCCGAATTCATGCAGTTCCTTTACGATGTTGCTCATCAGATCCACGTCGTGGTTTCCTCTGGCGCGGTTGTGGCGGATGGTGCTCGCCATCCGCTGGTCGATGGGCTTGTCGATAATGGAGACTGGAAGCATGCCTTTTTCGCGCTCGTAAATGTCCGGGTGTTCCAGCATGACCCGATATCGGTGAAAACCGTCTACGATAATATACTGATCCTCCGCCTTGGAATAATAGCAGACGATCGGCATCGTGTAACCGTCGATCCGGATACTCTCATAGAGAAGCTTCATCTCCGGCGGAGCGACCGTATTCGGATTATAGGTGTTTGGCTGTACTTTTTCGATCGGTACGGCAATGACGTTATATACAGGACTCTTATACTCCATAATTCATATCCTCCACACTTTTATACTTTGCCTTGATGGCGTCGATCCGTTTCTGCTGTTCCCGGTTCATTCCGAATCCCATAAAACGGCAGATGTGGTCGTTTTTCAGAATACAGTAGCACATCCGTTTCCAGCTTGGGATATCCTTGGTCGACTTGATATCGTCGGTATCGTCCGGGATATTTCCGATGAAGACGACACGGGATTTTTTGTTCAGCGTATAATTGGAAACGCCGTTGCGGCGGATCTTATAACCGTGATCCTCCAGTTCCTGAATGGTCTCTTCATCCAGGCCGCCGCCGGTCTCGTGCCAGAACTGAATGGAAGTGTTGAACTTTTTCACATAGTTGTTGCGGAGTCTGGCGGGAAGCGTGTCCAGAAGAAAGAGCGTATAAGACTTCCAGGTGTGCCCTTCGGGGAGTGTGACATTGCGGTATCCCATTGCCTTGGTCTTTCCGTAAATGCAGGCAAAATTTGCGCCGCGCACCCGGCCGACCAGTTTCACCCAGATCTCGGGATCGATGACGCGGTAAAGGTTCAGCGAGTCTTTGGAGTAATCGTTAAACGGAGATGCCACACGCATCTGTGAGACTTTGAGACCTGCTTTGTAATAGAGATCGTACAGATGATTATAGTCGTAATTGAACAGATAGTGGGCATGCCAGATATCGTTCAGCGTCCAGTCATACAGTGGGGAAGCGCACCAGACGTCCTTGAACTGCTTTGTGATCCAGCACTCGCCTTTGTATCCGTATTTCTTATTGAGAAAACCGCTGTAACGCTGCAGAGATTCGGCAGCGCGCATTCCGAGAAGACATACGGTCTTTCTGTCCCCGTGGGAGATGCGGTACCAGCGTCCGAACTGTTTTGCGAGATCTTCCTGATGCATTTTATAGTGGTAAGTGGTCATCGGATTGTTTTTCAGATTGATCACGTAATCTTTTTTCGGCATCGGGCGGACCCAGCTGTCTTCTTTTTTGTCGTCCCACGAATACCAGAACATCTCATAGCTGCTGAGGGCGGTCCTCGTCGCCATCGGCAGGCAGACCCAGTAACGCTCCGCGCGTCCTTCCAGTTTTTCGAAGGTTTGTTCAATGTATTCTGTAGTCACGGTATACTGGGCTTCAAAATCCTGGTGGGAAACGCCGACGGTCTTGTCGGGATAATACTTGTCGCGGAAATCAAGGGTCAGATTCAGAAGAAGACCGCTGTCTTTTCCGCCGGAGAAAGAGATGTAGATATTGTCGAATTCCTCAAAAAGAAACTTCAGCCGGCTTTGCAGAGCTTCATATACATTCTGTTGTAAATATTCACGCACCATATGAATTCCCTCCCTGTGCTGTGGAAACAGGAACCGCCCATCCAACTGGACGGTTTCTGTAAAAAGCCATTTTCCAGAAATTTCCAGTTACATTTTACGATTACTTTAGCACAGTGGGGAAATTAATTCAACAGAATGCGACAATTATTTCACGATGTGGATAACGGTGGAATTTGACGGGCTGTCAGCGATACGGAAGCAATCCGGCGGACAGAAACGGCCGGGGCAGACGGTATCCGTGCATGTTTGGGATCATACTCCCGTTATACACAATATCGTCTGCCCCGGCCGTTTTTTTGTCTGTTTCTATCGGAAAGTCTTCCGGACTGTTACTGCACGTCGCCTTTCAGATCGCGGTAAAAATAAGCGATGGTAGTCTCCATGTAAGGCATTACCCACAGAAGTCCGATCCCGCAGGTCAGGACCGCCAGGAGCATCACTCCGAAAAAGCTGATTGTCACATAGAAGTAACGGGCTTTGTGGCCTTTCATCATCCGGGAACTTTCCTTCAGCGCCTGGATCCCGCTGATGTCATCGTAATCCAGCAGCAGGAACGATGCCATCACAAAACGGAGCGTGATGATCACATAGATCAGGGTGGAAATACCGGAACACATCAGTACAAAGCTGAGATACGTCAGGGCTTCCTCCAGGGTCATAGTCTGCGAAAGGTATGTCCGGGCGTAAATCTGACTGCAGATGGTAACCGGGATTTGCAGGATCAGCTGGATCACCACGAGCACCAGATACATCATCAGAAACCGGTCCGGGTGATGATAGAACGGGTAGAGCATATTTCCGAACAGCGGCCGCTGCCCATAGCTGACCTCCAATGCCAGACGGGAAAATCCGGCGCTGAACAGGCTGACCAGAAGCGCGATCACAAGGGAAATGATAAACTGTCCGACCTGACTGAAGATGGAATATCCCGGAAATACCCATTCAGGTATAAAAGTCGAGAGAACATTCAATGCGATCATCAGAGCACTGGCGCCGGCCATAACGCCATAACGTCCGATCAGAGCTTCGCGGGCCAGCCGTTTCAGTGCAGCTGAAGTTTTCTTTTTTTCGTTCATGGTAAAATCTCCTTTGCTGTTGTCCTGTCAGATCACATTTCCATTGTCCGGTGTGGTTTGCGGGATACTGTTGTACCAACTGCCATCCGGGTAAAAGTAATCCCCGTAATTGTCAATGAATTCATCATAATCATCTGAATAATAGTCATCGTCGTAATCGTTGCCGTAGTAATATTCGTCGAACAGTTCATTGTACTGGTCGATGACGGAACTGTTCAGGGAAGTAAATACAAGGAAAAACATGACGGCGGTGCCGATGACCAGCCCGCAGGCGGAGGCGATCAGCCCGGCTTTTCCTGTCCCGCTCAGCTTTCCGGAACCACGGCTGAGCAGTGCGATCAGGATCCCAAGGCTGCCGAGAAAAGTAGACATACCACTCATCATCAGGATAAAGGAACAGACCCCCAGAACGACAGAAGCCATCGCCATACCGGACGAACCGGGTTCTTTATAGCGGCGGGGCGGCTGGTAAGGATCCCGGTGATAAGGGTCTTGCTGATAGGGGTCCCGGTGATAGGGATCCTGCTGGTAAGGATCCTGTCGGTTGGGATCATAATTTCCCGGATCATAATTATACTGGTTCATAGAAAAGTCTCCCTTCTCATTGGTGTCGGTGCCAGGATAAATTGTTCATATCATGATGTCCTGTCTCACGGGCCGGTTTCAGCAGCCGTTCTGCCTGCTGAACGATCACCCAATTTTAAAATGATTTTATCATGCACAGTTGACAAAAGCAAGCCCTCTTGCTAAGGTAGAAAGAGGCTGGTTACAGTTCAGCTGGCTGCTGTTCAGCCGGGTTTGCGCATACGCTGCGCAGACTGTATGAATATGAAAACGTAGCGTCTGTGGGCGTTTTGCCCGTCGCGAAGCGATTTTCATTATATAAGGAGGATTCAGATCAGATGAATATTAACAAGATACTGGCAGAGGAATTGAAGGTGCGCGAAGAGCAGGTGGACGCTGCCGTAAAGCTGATTGACGAGGGCAATACGATCCCGTTTATCGCCCGTTACCGGAAAGAGATGACAGGTTCTCTGAATGACGAGGTGCTGCGTACCTTGTTTGAACGCCTGACGTATCTGAGAAACCTGGAAGATAAGAAGAAACAGGTGCTGTCCAGTATCGAGGAACAGGGAAAACTGACGGATGAACTGAAAGCGGCTGTTTTAGCAGCGCAGACATTGGTGGTCGTGGAGGACCTGTACCGCCCGTACCGCCCGAAACGCCGCACCCGTGCGACGATCGCAAAGGAAAAAGGACTGGAGCCTCTGGCAAAACTGATCCTGGAACAGGAGACGAAGGAGCCGCTGGAGAAGGCGGCGGAGTCCTATGTCTCGGAGGAAAAGGAAGTGGCGAATGTACAGGAAGCGCTGGCCGGAGCCTGTGATATCCTGGCGGAAATGATCTCCGACGAGGCGGACTATCGGATGGAGATCCGGAAAAGAACGATGAAAAAGGGACAGATCGTCTCATTCGCGAGGGATGAGAAAGCGTCTTCTGTTTATGAGAAATATTACGACGCGTCGGAGCCGGTGTCACAGATCGCTTCCCACCGTGTTCTGGCGCTGAACCGCGGGGAGAAGGAAAAATTCCTGACGGTCAAGATCGAGGCTCCGGTGGATGAGATCCTCCGGTATCTGGAGAAGCGGATCATAAAAAAGGACAATCCGTACACGACGCCGGTACTGAAAGCGACGATCGCTGATGCCTACAGCCGTCTGATCGCTCCGGCCATCGAGCGTGAGGTGAGAAATGAACTGACGGAGAAAGCGGAGGATTCCTCTATCCGTGTCTTCGGCAAGAATCTGGAACAGCTTCTTCTCCAGCCGCCGATCGCGGGACAGGTGGTCCTGGGCTGGGATCCGGCGTTCCGTACCGGATGTAAACTGGCGGTTGTGGACGAGACGGGAAAGGTGCTGGATACCGCAGTGGTATACCCCACGGCTCCGACCAATGAGAAAAAGATCCAGGCAGCCAAGGACAAAGTCAAGGAACTGATCCGTAAATATGGCGTAACACTGATCTCTGTGGGAAACGGAACCGCCTCCCGGGAGTCGGAACAGATCATTGTGGAGATCCTGAAGGAGATCCCGGAAAAGGTTTCCTATGTGATCACCAACGAGGCGGGCGCTTCCGTTTATTCCGCCAGCAAGCTGGCGACTGAAGAGTTCCCGAATTTTGATGTGGGACAGAGAAGCGCGGCGTCCATCGCGCGGAGAGTACAGGATCCGCTGGCGGAGCTGGTAAAGATCGATCCGAAGTCCATCGGCGTCGGACAGTACCAGCATGATATGAATCAGAAAAAGCTGGGAGAAGCGCTGACCGGTGTTGTAGAAGATTCGGTGAATAAAGTCGGTGTGGATCTGAATACCGCATCCGCCTCTCTGCTGGAGTATATTTCCGGAATCTCAAAGACCATCGCGAAGAATATTGTCGCCTACCGGGAAGAAAACGGACGTTTCCGGGACAGAAGAGAGCTGCTGAAAGTGCCGAAGCTGGGCCCGAAGGCCTTCGAACAGTGCGCGGGATTTCTCCGCATTACAGGCGGCAGCGATCCGCTGGACGCCACCAGCGTTCATCCGGAATCCTATGACGCGGCCAGAAAGCTGCTGGCGCAGATGGGAATGAAGCCGGAACAGATCCTCGACGGCACAGCCATCATATTTATTCAGGATTATAAAAAGATGGCGGCGGAACTGGGGATCGGCGAGATCACGCTGAGAGATATCGAAAAGGAACTGAAAAAGCCGGGACGTGATCCGAGGGATGAGATGCCGAAACCAATCCTCCGCACCGATGTGCTGGAGATGAAAGACCTGAAAGAGGGCATGGTTCTGAAGGGAACTGTGCGCAACGTCATTGATTTCGGCGCGTTTGTGGATATCGGTGTTCACCAGGACGGACTGGTGCATATTTCCCAGATCACCGACAAAAAGTTCATCAAACATCCGCTGGATGTGATCCATGTGGGAGATATCGTGGAAGTGAAAGTTATCGGCGTGGATCTGAAGAAAAACAGGATTTCCCTGTCGATGATTCTGTGAGGGGCCGGAAATGAATGAGGAGCAATGGCTGGAAAAGAGGGTGGAGGAACTCGCGGACAAATGCAGAATGCGGGATATCCCGTCGCATACAGAGTTTCTCAACCTGAATGAACAGGATATTTTTTACCGGACGATGCAGAAACAGAGGGATGTACGCTATGTGCTGGCCGGAGGATATCCGATGGCGGAGCGGAAGGTCGGTCTGTTTCTTCCCTCTTATGCGGAGGACGGCGATGTGTCGATGCTGCCGGTCTCCTGTGTGCACATTCTTCCGCTGAATGCAAAGTTTGCCGACACGCTGAGCCACCGGGATTACCTGGGCGCTTTGATGAATCTGGGGATCGAACGCCATAAGACCGGGGATATTGTGACCGATGGTACGAGAGCCTGGCTGTTCTGTATGACGGATCTGGCGCAGTACATCTGTGATCATCTCAGGCAGGTGCGCCATACCAGCGTGTACGGCGAGATCGGCGAGGTGCCGGAGGAGGTGCTGCAGCCCAGGTTTGAGACGATCGAGGGCAGCGTCGCTTCGGTGCGGCTGGACGCGCTGCTCGCGCTGGCCTTCCGGACGTCCCGCAGCAAAATGGTACCATGCCTGGAAGCCGGGCAGGTGTTTGTCAACGGAAGGCTTGTCCTGTCTGCGTCGGAGGCGCCGCCGGAGGGCGCGATCGTCTCCGTGCGCCATATGGGAAGATTTATCTACCGCGGAGTCAAGAATGAGACGAAAAAAGGACGGCTGTTTGTCGTGGTGGACCGGTATGTATAAACGAGCATAAATTTCAGGAGGCAGATTTGAAAGTTTACTTCCGAATCTGCCTTAATGACGCAGCAGGTGCGTCAGGAGGAGGAAAAATGTTTCAGGCAGTCGTTTTTGACATGGACGGACTGATGTTTGACACGGAGCGGATGATCCAAAGAAGCTGGGACGTGGTGGGCGTCCGGATGGGATTCGGGAAGATGGGAAAGGATATTTACCACACACTCGGATTGAATAATGCGGAGCGGGAACGGTATTTCAAGGATACGTACGGAGAAGATTTCCCGTATCTGGAATTCCGGGAAAATTACCGGGCGGAGGTGCATCGGGATACCGTGGAAAACGGAACGCCGGTAAAGAAAGGTCTGTATGAGCTGCTGGAGGTACTCAGAGAAAAGAAGCTGCGTTTGGCGGTGGCCACCTCCTCCAGCTATGAGAGTGCAGCGCGGCTGCTGGAGGAAGCGGCAGTTTTCGATTACTTTGACGCGATTGTCACCGGGAACATGGTGGAGCGTTCAAAGCCGGCCCCGGACATTTACGAGAAAGCCTGCACGGCGCTCGGTGTTTTGCCGGAATATGCGCTGGCTCTGGAAGACTCCTATAACGGGATCCGTTCCGCTCACGCGGCCGGGATGAAGGTGATCATGATCCCCGATCTTCTGACCGATTCCGCCTGTGTCGACGACCTGCTGTACGGAAAAATGGATTCTCTGTCCGAGGTGGCGGAGATGTTTCGGAAAAATGGGGATGACCACTCAGGTCAGCCAAGTTGTGCAAAACAGATATAGACCGGGTTTTCCACCGGTGTGGAGGCGACGTCGGTCAGGGTGCCGTCCCCGTGGATCTCCAGTACACGGATGACGTAGGCGGGCCGTTCCGCTACAAACAGATACCGTGCGTCCGGCGTCAACTCCATCTGCCGGGTGGCGATTGCGGGATCGGCGGACTTGCCGAGCGGGAAGGAGCATCTGCGCGTCAGTCTGCCGTCAACGTCCGCTTCCACGGTGACGATCGTGTCCTCGCCCCGGTTATTGACATAGATATAGTTTTCGTTTGGATGGACACGGAGCGTTGCCGGTTCATTGCGGCCGGAAAAACCGTCCGCAGTCGTAGGGATCCGATCCAGCTCGTGAAGTTTTATTTCCAGTACCTCTCCGGTGCTCCCGTCCTCGTTCAGTTCATACATCGCTGTGGCGGCAGAATCATATTCATACGTCAGCCCCCATTTGCCGTCTGCCGTCTGGATGATTTTCTCGATATGCTCAAATCCGCCGTGGGGTGCAGTGTACAGCACACGGCGGGATGGATCCACTGCGAGATCCGTCGGATTCGGCCCCATGGCGGGTACATGGTTCAGCTCTGTCAGAGAGCCTGTTTCGGGATCTGCCCGAAACGCATAGACGTTCGCTCCCTCTGTACTCCAGGGAATAACCGTTTTCCCCGACCTCAAAGACAGCGATCCCGCCGCCTCTGGGCTTTTCCATCTGGGCCATTCCGCCGGCTGTGTTGCTCCCGCCGACAGGATTCAGACCTACATAACACATGAATCGTTTCATATCTGTTTACCTCCTGATTTATTTTAAATCTTTTCCGGCCGGATAAGTCAAGAAATCTCCGGACAAAATATTCCACAAAAACCTCTTTTCTTTTTTTGGACAAATGCACAGACCCGGCTGAACGGTAACTTAGCCGCGTAACAGTTCAGCCATCTGAACTGTAATACGTAACCGCGAACGTTGTTTGCATTCCCCTTGACTTCCTGCCGCGGCCCGGTGTATAATACGAGACATAGCGAATAAGAAAACCGATGAGTAAGAGTAGTAACACAGACAGGAGAAATCACAGAGAGCCGCCGGCGGTGGAAGGCGGTATTTCGGATCTGTGCGAATGGACTTACGAGGGCAGCCCGAACACGACAGCCAGTAGGCGCTGACGGAAACTCTAACCGTTATGATGAGAGCATATGCAGGTATGTGAAAGATCCACACAGGTGGCAATCAGAATTTCGGCTTCTGTTCCTTTGGGAACAGGAGTTTTTTTCGTTATACGGAAAGTTGGTGTGATCCGATCATCCGGCAGGGGATCGGAACGTGCTGCTGTTCATCGGCTGAACGGTGACTGAAAAGCGTCATGACAGAAAAAAGAAATCAGGAGGAAAGAAAAAATGGGAAAGATCATTCTGACAGGTGACAGACCGACGGGAAAGCTCCATATCGGACATTATGTGGGGTCTCTGAGACGGAGAGTGGAACTCCAGAATTCCGGGGAGTACGACAAGGTTTTTATCATGATTGCGGATGCGCAGGCGCTGACGGACAACGCGGATAATCCGGAGAAGGTGCGCCAGAACGTCATCGAGGTGGCGCTGGATTATCTTGCCTGCGGACTGGATCCGGAGAAATCCACGCTGCTGATCCAGTCTCAGATCCCGCAGCTTTGCGAGTTGACCTTTTATTACATGAACCTGGTGACGGTGTCCCGGCTGCAGAGAAATCCGACGGTAAAGGCAGAGATCCAGATGAGAAATTTTGAAGCCAGCATCCCGGTCGGCTTCTTCTGCTACCCGATCAGCCAGGCGGCGGATATCACCGCCTTCAAGGCGACGACGGTTCCGGTCGGCGAGGATCAGATGCCGATGCTGGAGCAGACCAAGGAGATCGTGCACAAGTTTAACTCTGTTTACGGCGACACCCTGGTGGATCCGAAGATCCTGCTTCCGGAAGAGGAGGCGTGTCTGCGTCTGCCCGGCACCGACGGAAAGGCCAAGATGAGCAAATCGCTTGGAAACTGTATTTACCTGTCCGAGGAACCGGATGAGATCAAAAAGAAGGTCATGAGCATGTATACCGATCCGGATCATATCCGTGTCCAGGATCCGGGAAAGATCGAGGGCAACACAGTGTTCACTTATCTGGACGCCTTCTGCCGTCCGGAACATTTTGGGCGTTACCTGCCGGAGTACGCGAACCTGGAGGAACTGAAAGCGCATTACCGGAGAGGCGGCCTGGGAGATGTGAAGGTGAAACGGTTCCTGAATGAAGTGCTGCAGGAAACTCTGGAACCGATCCGTACCAGAAGAAAAGAGTTCCAGAAGGACATTCCGTATGTATATGAGGTCCTGAAAAAGGGAAGCGAGGCGGCGAGAGAAGTGGCGGAGCAGACGCTTCAGGAAGTCCGGAACGCGATGAAGATCAATTATTTTGACGATCTGGATCTGATCCGCGAGCAGTCGGAAAAATATAAGGGCTGAGTGGTTATGGATAGTAACCGTTCCGCCGGCTGAATTGTTACTATAGATTTTACAGGCAGTTTCAGTGAGGACACTGTAGATAATAAAAATGTACAATGTACGTTCAAAAAATGAACAAAATAGTTGTCAGATCCGGTCAGATGTGATATAGTCTATAAAAATGACCTTCCTGAACGGGAGATCTGTCTTGGAAGAGAGGTATCGCATATGATTACAGGTTTGATGGCTGGTGTGTTCTGGGCGGCGGACACCGTGATCCTTGGGATCGCGCTGGCGATGACGCCGTTTGTCTCCACGGAAGAGGCGGTTTTTCTGGCGCCGTTCGTCAGTACGTTTCTGCACGATTTCTGTTCCGCGCTGTGGATGCTGCTGTACACGGGGGTCCGGAAACAGTTCCGGGGAGTGATACAGGCGTTGAAGACCAGAAGCGGAAAATTTATCGTCCTCGGAGCGCTGCTGGGCGGCCCGGTGGGAATGTCCGGTTATGTGGCGGCGATCTATTATATGGGAGCAGGGTATACGTCCATTGTGTCGTCGATCTTTCCGGCGCTGGGTGCCTTGCTCTCCAGCATTTTTCTGAAAGAAAAAATGCGCGGATATCAGATCGCGGGACTTGTGGTGAGTCTGCTGGGGGTGATCGCGCTCGGCTATACGCCCGGGGAGGCGGGAAAGAACTATCTGCTGGGATTTCTCTGCGCGGCCGTCTGTGTGTTCGGCTGGGCGCTGGAGGCGGTGATCTGCGCTTATGGTATGCGCGATCCCGAAGTGACCAATGAACATGCGCTGATGATCCGTCAGGCGACGTCGGCGGTATTTTACGGTATTGTGATCCTGCCGCTGCTGAAGGGCTGGGGGATCACAGTTTCCGCAGCCGCGTCGTCTGCGCTTCCCGTGATCCTGGCGGCGGCATTTTTCGGAACGGCTTCCTATCTCTGTTATTATCTGGCGATCCATCGTCTCGGCGCGTCCAAGGCGATGCCGCTGGACGTTACATACTCTGCCTGGGCGCTGGTATTTGGAGCGGTTTTTCTGCATACGGTCCCGGACTGGACCAGTGTGGTTTTCGGGATCATCACCGTCTGCGGTTCTATTGTGGCGGCCTGTGATATGAAAGAGGTTCTGAGAGTACGAAAAAAATGAAGGCTTTTTGGAATTAGGACTGAAGTGGAGGTTTTAGGAAAAGGTGGCAATCGAAAACGTAAAGAAATGGCTGGAGCGGTGGGACGCTGCGGACCGGGTGCTGGAACTGGATCTGTCCAGCGCGACGGTGGAACTGGCGGCGCGGGCCCTCGGCTGTGAGGAACAGAGAATTGCTAAGACTTTGTCTTTTGAAGATGAGGAAGGGTGTATCCTGATCGTTGCGGCGGGAGACGCCAAGGTAAATAACGGAAAGTTCAAGGCATATTTCGGGAAAAAGCCCAAGATGCTTCCGCCGGACCAGGTGGAGGAGAAAACAGGTCATGGCGTGGGAGGCGTCTGCCCGTTTGCGGTAAAGGAAGGCGTGAAGGTGTATCTGGATGAATCACTGAGACGGTTTACGACGGTCTTCCCTGCCTGTGGGAGCAGCAACAGTGCCATCGAAGTGACGCTGCCGGAACTGGAGCAGTTTTCAGAGGCTCTCGGCTGGGTGGATGTCTGTAAGATCCCGGAGCATGAGAAAGAATGATCAGCCGGATTATCATGGGGATCATGGCGGTCGGGGTCGTGATCGGTGCTCTGGACTGGATGTTCGGTAACCGGAAAGGATACGGAAGAAAAATGGAGGAAGGGTTTCTTCTCCTTGGCCCGACGGCGGTTTCCATGGTGGGGATTATCTGCATTGCGCCGCTGCTGGCCTCTGTCCTGCGCGTGGCTGTGGCTCCCGTCTGCCGGTTCATAGGTCTGGATCCCGGGATGTTCGGCGGTTTTCTGGCGATCGATATGGGCGGCTTCCAGCTGGCGAAGGGGCTGGCGGATGATCCTGCTGTGGGCGCTTATGCAGGTACGATCGTGGCGGCGACTTTCGGCTGCACGCTGGTGTTCACGATACCGATGGGGATGGGACTGATCCGGGAGGAAGACCATGAGATCTTTGCCCGCGGGATCATGACCGGGATCGTCGTGATGCCGGCGGCATTGTTTGTGGGAGGCATTCTGTCGGGACTCGGACCTCTCCGGACACTGGGACAGAGTCTTCCGGTTTTTCTGCTGGCAGTTCTGATCCTGGCGGGATTGAAACTGTTTCCGAAGAAAATGGTGCTGGGATTTCAGTATTTCGCCGCGGGAATCCGGATCCTGACAATCGCAGGTCTGGCGGTCGGCGCGGTGAGTTACATGCTTGGAAAGAAACCACCGCTGGAGATGACGCCGATCGAAGATGCGATGGCGACGGTGTCGTCCATTGGGATCGTGATGCTGGGCAGTCTTCCCATGACGGAACTGATCCAGAGAATCCTGAAAAAGCCTCTGGAGCGGCTGGGAGAACATCTGGGAATGAACAGCGTGAGCATCGCCGGACTGTTCATCAGCTTTGTCAGCGTCGTTCCGGCGATCACGATGCTGAAGGATATGGATGAGCGGGGCAAGCTGGTCAACGTGGCCTGTATGGTCAGCGCTGCGAGTCTTCTGTCTGCGCACCTCGGGTTTACGGTCAGTGCCGCGCCGGAACTTCTCGGGGCGCTTCTGGCGGCAAAATGTGTCGGAGGGGCCGCGGGGATCGCCGGCGGTATTCTGGTAACGCGGCGGAGGAGAGAAGAACAGTAGGGCTAAAGCCGGCGCCATAAGAGCGGCAGGCTGCGGGAAAGAGGAGCAATAGAACAGTCGACAAAGGCAGACAGGAGACAAAGAGAAAATGAAAAAAATCAGGATACAGGACACGGAACTTGAAGTGTCCAATCTGGTCATGGGATGTATGCGGATCTCGGATCTGTCAGATCGGGAGCTTGAGGAACTGACAGATACCTATCTCAGCGAAGGTGTGAATTTTATCGATCATGCCGATATTTACGGCGGCGGAGCGTGTGAGACAGCGTTTGGAAAGCTTTTGAAAAGGAAACCGGAGCTGCGGGAGCAGATCTGTCTGCAGAGCAAGTGCGGAATCCGGGAGGAATATTATGATTTTTCAAAAGATCATATTCTGAAATCCGTGGACGGGATTCTGAAAAGACTGAACACGGATCATCTGGATGTGCTGCTTCTGCACAGGCCGGACGCTTTGGTGGAGCCGGAGGAAGTCGCGGAAGCTTTTGATATCCTTGAAAATTCCGGAAAAGTACGCTATTTTGGGGTTTCCAATCAAAATCCGATGCAGATGGAACTGCTGCAGAGCGTTGTCAGCCAGAAACTTGTGATCGATCAGCTTCAGATGAGTATGGTCCATACACCGGCCATCGACAGCGGACTGGCCGTCAATATGAGAATTCCGCAGGGAGTCTGCCGGGAGGGCAGTATTATGGAGTACAGCCGCCTGAAAGGAATCACGATCCAGGCGTGGTCTCCGTTCCAGAAGGGAATGTTTGAAGGAGTATTTCTCGGCGACCGGGAGAATTATCGGGAGTTGAATGAAAAGATCGATGCGCTGGCGGAGCAGTACGGGGTAACCAATACGGCCATTGCCGTTGCGTGGCTTACCAGACATCCGGCAAATATGGAGGTGGTTCTCGGTACGACGAAGCCGTCCAGGGTACGGGAGGCGTCGAAAGGATCGGAACTGCAGCTGACCCGTCAGGAGTGGTACAGCCTGTACCAGGCGGCCGGGAATGTGATTCCATAAAGGGAAAATCCTTGACGCATTGGTGTTTGCGTAGTGTGGCCGTTCAGTAAAAAAGTCAAAAGGTCTTTCGGACGACAGTAAATTGTCCGGAAGACCTTTTGCTGTTACGGGAAACTCCATCGTATCCGTCCGTCAAAAGAAAACGCCCCGGGCAGAATTCTCAAAATCACACATTCTTACAATTCTGAAACATAAGAATAACATAACAGAAAAATAAGGATGATATTCTCTCTTCAGAACGTAGATCATGAATCAGGAAAAGACAGAAAGAGAGGAAGTTCAATATGAAAAATGTAATTTATCTGGTAACCGGAGCGGCGGGATTTCTGGGGAGCCATGTGTGTGATGAACTGCTGGCACGCGGGGAACGTGTGAGGGCGCTGGTTCTTCCCGGAGATAAATCTGCAAAATATATTCCGAAGGAAGTGGAGATCGTGGAGGGAAATCTCTGTGATGTGGCGTCACTGGAAAACTTTTTTTCGATTCCGAAAGGAAGTTCGTCTGTGGTCATTCACTGCGCCAGCATGGTCACAACAAATGCGGAGTTCAATCAGAAGCTGGTGGATGTGAATGTGGGCGGTACCGTTAATATGATCGATCAGTGTCTGAAACATCCGGAATGCGGAAAAATGGTATATGTAAGTTCTACCGGCGCGATCCCGGAGCTTCCGAAGGGATCCCCGATCCGGGAGACGGACAGATTCACGCCGATCGATGAGGAACGTCAGGTGGGATGCTACAGCCAGACGAAAGCGATGGCTACACAGGCAGTGCTGGATGCATGTAAGGAAAAAGGTCTGAAGGCCTGCGTGGTACATCCCAGCGGCATCCTGGGGCCGAAAGATTATGCCATAGGGGAAACGACCGGGACGGTGATCAAGATCATGAATGGTGAGATGCCGGTGGGAATGGGAGGCTCCTTTAATCTCTGTGATGTGCGTGACCTGGCCCACGGTTGTGTCGCGGCGGCGGACAAGGGCAGGATCGGAGAGTGCTACATCCTGGGAAATAAGGAGGTGACGTTAAAAGAAATGTGCCGGATGCTCCATGAGGCCAGCGGGTGCCGGATGCCGCATTTTTATGTTCCCATCGGGATGGCGTACAAGCTTGCTGCGCAGATGGAGAAAAAGGCAAAAAAGACGGGAGAGAAACCGCTGATGACCAATTTTGCGGTATACAATCTTGCCAGAAACAATGAATTCGACTATTCCAAAGCCGAGCGGGAACTGGGATATCATACAAGGCCGTATGAAGAAACGCTGAGGGACGAGGCAAACTGGCTGATGGCTGAAGGATATATAAAAAATCAGAAAACTGCATAGAAGAGTGGGAGGATCTGACTGTGGCAAAGGCGCTGCGGATATCGTGCCGACGATCACCGGGATTTTGAACCCTGTGGCGGGAGCGCCCGTTCACAATGCAGGTTCTGTCCTGGTGATCGTCAGTTTGCCGTTTCTTCTGAGATGGAAGAAGCATGACAGATAAGCCGGAAAACGGCTGCCCGAAGTGCCGTCTGGCCGTTTGAGGCAGATCTACCGGTTACTCCAGCTCGAATGCCCCCGTATAAAGCTGATAATAGGTTCCTTTTTCCTCGATCAGCTTTTCGTGGGAACCCCGCTTGATGATCCTGCCGTGGTCCAGAACCATGATGACGTCCGAGTTTCGGATCGTGGACAGGCGGTGGGCGATCACGAAAGAGGTGCGGCCTTTCATCAGAGCATCCATACCTTCCTGGACGATACGCTCCGTACGGGTATCGATGGAGGAGGTTGCCTCATCGAGGATCATACACGGCGGGTTTGCCGCCACCGCGCGGGCAATGTTCAGAAGCTGACGCTGTCCCTGACTCAGGGCGGCGCCGGCGTTCAGGAGAACCATGTGGTAGCCGTAGGGCAGGTTGGAGATAAAGGAGTCAGCGCCTGCCAGTTTTGCTGCCGCCACGCATTCATTGTCAGTGGCGTCCAGGCGTCCATAGCGGATATTTTCCAGCACAGTTCCGGTGAACAGATTGGTATCCTGAAGAACAAGACCGATGGAGCGGCGAAGATCATCTTTGCTGCAACTTTTATCGTGGCTACACGTTTGTGCTCTGTCGGATGACATTGATCGTGGTAAGGACAGTTTCTGCAAACATCCAGCGGAAAAGAGACTTTGCATTTCTGCGTGTTTTTGTCATATACGCTGCTTTTCGGTTCATGACCTGCCGCACACTGTAACAGTTTTGTACCATCTTCATTGAATTCAAAATCAGCCCAGTGGTCGCTGACTTCGGCTCCTTTTAGATCCGTGGTGACCAGTGTTATATTTTTTCTTTCCGCAAGCTGATGTTTTTCCATCCCGCAGTATCCGACATCCGTTGTAAGAACAGCTGGGCTTCCGCCCTCAGGCTGCCGCTCAATATAATCCTTGAGGAACTGACTGTCGCTATAGTTATTTTTCTTATACTGATAATCAACCGTTATACTGTTATGATGGTCATCTGTTACTTCCACTACATTGGCAATGTAACCCCTGTGCTCTTCTCCTGATTTTTCCGGCAAGTAGCATCTGGATCCGCCGAGTTCTGCATGGTGTTGGAATCCATGCCATCATGCTTTCCTTTAAGCGTCAGATTCCCATTGGCATCCGATTTCGTCTGTTCCTTTATGGCACGGATTAAGAGCTGGTATTCGCTGTATTCATCATATCGGCTACCGCAGGCTGAGAGAATAAGTGCAGCATCCTTTAGTACCTGTTCTGTCTTGGAATCGGTATCTTCACTGCGGTTATGGTAAAGAACCTTGTTGTGGTCACCCTCTTCCGTGTAAGGAAGAAACTCTTCCGGCAGTGCCGGATCCTCCAGCTTTTTCATCCGTCTGGCGAGGTTCGCAACACTTGTATAGAGAAGTTCCAGACGGCTCATCTTCTTTATATTGGAAGCCACCATCAGGGAATCCATACGACGCATTCCAGTATTTAGTTTCATCATGGCTGCCATACTTGAAGACAGTTTCACAATACAATCATGGATAAGGTCTATACCTGTCATTTCCTCGTATGCATAGCATCTGGCCAAGGGTGCGGTCATTCAGGGGCTGCTCTTCAAAACTGGTTGTGTGGAGAGCGTACTGATAACGAATATCAAATGGGAGAGTCTCCACGATCTCTTCATCCGTGAGACCGAAGATTTCTTTCAGTATCAACGCACCAATGATCACATTTACAGGCGTGTTATGTCTGGATGGGCGGTCACTGTAGAGTACCGAAAAAGGAGCCTCGTCAATTTCGGGGAATATATGATCCGCACAATATTTTGCCCAAGGCCTTTTATTTTAGATTCGGATAGGGAAGATTCCTTCCCTATCCGACGCGATACTCACGATCAGTTCACAGCATGCGTTGTTCCCTGTCCGTTACCCGACAAATATCTGCTCGTGCAAGCACAGCAGCTGCTTGCCGGGTGCATCGCAAAAAAAGCGCACACCTTTCGGTATGCGCAAAAAAAGATACAAAAGGCGATGCTTCTGTGTCGTAACAGAGACATGTCTCCTGTATCGTAGTCTAAGCAGTTCTATTCATTTCTTTGTATTATACAGTCTGAATTCAGAAAATTCAAGCCGCCAAATTTACAAAATTGCTCTCGGGAAACGTCCGGCAGAAAAATGAGAAAATCTTTTGTTTTGGGCTTGGAATTTTGTTAAAAATTAACTATACTAATGATATCAAGACGATGCACACGGGAAGTGGTTTGTCTCGGCGGACGGGTTCTGCTGCGAGGAAAATCTGTGACTGCTGCATCGCCGAAAACCATAGCAGGAGGAAAGTATCATGGAAAAAGTAAGGCTTGGTATTATCGGTATCGGTAATATGGGAAGCAGCCATGCGAAAAACATCATCGAGGGAAAGACGCCGGACATCGAACTGACAGCGGTTGCCGACCGTAAGGAAGACCGGAGAAACTGGGCGAAGGAGACACTGCCGGAGAGTGTAAAGATTTTTAATGAAGGAACGGAACTGATGGACAGCGGTGTCTGCGACGCGGTGATCGTTGCGGTTCCGCATTATCAGCATCCGGAACTGACGATCTATGGTCTGCAGCACGGTCTGCATGTACTGTGCGAGAAACCGGCAGGCGTATACACAAAACAGGTGCGTGAGATGATCGAGGTTTCCGAAAAATCGGACAAAGTATTCGCGATGATGTTCAACCAGAGGACCAACTGTGTTTACCGCAAGATGCATGAACTGGTACACAGCGGAGAACTGGGAGCGATCAAGAGAGTGAACTGGATCATCACCGACTGGTACAGAACCCAGATTTATTACGATTCCGGCGCATGGAGAGCGACCTGGAACGGAGAGGGCGGCGGCGTTCTCCTGAATCAGTGCCCGCATCAGCTGGATCTTCTGACCTGGATCTGCGGTGTTCCGACGAAAGTCCGCGCGTTCTGCCACGAGGGCAAATGGCATGACATCGAGGTAGAGGATGATGTTACCGCATACATGGAATTCGAAAACGGGGCGACCGGAGTATTTGTCACCACGACAGGTGACGCGCCGGGAACCAACCGCTTTGAGATCGACCTGGAGATGGGCAAGCTGGTATGCGAGGATGACAAACTGATCCTTCATCGTCTGGCAGTCAATGAGCGGGAATTCTGTAAGACGGCGACCGACGGCTTCGCAAAACCGGAATGTACAGTGGAAGAAGTGGAGACTGACGGTAAGAATGAGCAGCACGTAGGCGTTATGAATGCTTTCGCCAACAAGATCCTCGGAAAAGGCGAGCTGGTAGCGCCGGGACGCGAAGGGATCAATGGCCTGATGCTTTCCAACGCGATGCATCTGTCCAGCTGGACCGATCAGACCGTGACCCTTCCGGTAGACGAGGATAAATTCCTGGAACTGCTCAATGCAAGACGTGCAACTTCCAGACAGAAAGAAGACAAGAATATTACCTTTGATATTTAACAAGAGACAAGCGACGAAAGGCCGTCAAAAGGCCCGTGGAACCGGAAAGTTCCCACGGGCCTTTTTCTGGGAAAGGAAGGTTCAGACGCGCAGGGCGAGTTCGAGAGCGACGGTGAATTTGTCCAGGGAATGATTCGCATGGTGGAGGTCTTCGTGGCTGTATTCCGGCTGGTCGAGGACGTCGCCGGTCATCAGAAAGTCATACAGATGGAACCCGTGGAAATCACAGACGGCCTGTACGCCGGCCAGTTCCATCTCGACAGCCAGACATCCTTCGCTCCTGCGTTTTTCCATCTGCCCGCGGGTCTCGCGGTAGATCGCATCCGTGGTCCAGACTTTTCCTTTTATATAAGGTACGTTCAGACTATCGAAAATCTGTGCGACCGTATTCGCTTCCGGAATGTCAATATAATCCGCAGGAGGAGCGTAGTGGTAGGACATGCCCTCGTCCCGGTAAGCTGCGGTCGGGACCACATATTTCCCTTGGGTTTCCGCCCGATTCAGAGAACCGGCGGAGCCGAACATAATGAATTTTTCCGCCCCCGTGAACCAGTTGGCGTCGACCAGGTCTGCGCCCGCCATGGCGGCTCCGATGCCGGAGAGATAAAAGGCAATCTTTTTGCCATGGTATGTAAAAAGATGGACTGAGTTGCTGCCATTGCAGCTCTCTATCTTTCCAGTGGTTTCGCAGGAAAAATGATGCAGGACATTTTCATAAATGATCCTGGAAAAAGTTACAATGCAGACTTCGCAGAGATGCTGTTGTTCGCCATAAAAAGAGGCGGGAGAGATGATCTGTTCGGTTTTCGGGTCAAAAGAATCTGTGATCATAGGCGGACCTCCTGTCGTTTGATCTTTGCTGCGGCCCAGTTGAGCGGTACAAGAAGTATCCCCAACCGTTCGGCCGGATGAAATGTTGCAACTATTGTTATGATATCATGAAAGAGGAAAAAGGACAAATAACTGTTATAAAAATGAAGAGGAGAAAGTGAACGTGGAATTGACAAAAGGATTACTGGCGCTGCGTGAGGATGCCTGCGCCGCGATCAAAGATGAAAACATACAGGAAATTTACAGGAAATGTTTCGGGAGCACCTGGGAGACGACTTTGTCGCTCGACGAGAACGGAACTTCCTTTGTGATCACCGGAGATATCGAGGCAATGTGGCTGCGGGACAGCAGTATGCAGGTGCTTCCGTATCTGGAAGGAATCGGAGAAGAAGAGGTCTGGAAAGCGCTCCGGGGGCTGGTCTGGAAACAGGCTGAGTGTGTCAACATCGATCCTTACGCCAATGCATTCAACAAGAACGGCGATTACAGCTGCTGGCTGAAGGATGACACGGAGATGGGCCCGTATATCTGGGAGCGAAAATATGAGGTGGACTCGCTTGCGTTCCATCTGTTTCTCCTGGAGCACGTATATCAGGCGGCGAAAGAAAAACGTCCGGAAAGCGCCGGAGAATTGCTGACGGAGGCAGAGGAACAGGCGCTGGAAAAGATCCTGGAGGTATGGAAAACCGAGCAGCGCCATGCCACCAGTCCATACACTTTCCGGAGAGACAGTGACCTTGAGACAGAAACGCTCCAGAACGACGGAAGAGGAAGAGCGGTCGGATATACGGGAATGACCTGGTCCGGTTTCCGCCCCAGCGACGACGCCTGCTATTACAACTATCTGATCCCGTCCAATATCCTGGCGGTATCTGTGCTGAAAGAACTGAAAAAGCTTCCGGTGCGGGAAGATCTGGCGGAGAAAGCCGCGAAGCTGGCGGGTGAACTGGAAGAAGGAATTGACCGGTACGGGATCATCCGTCATCCGGAATATGGGGAGATTTTCGTCTATGAGACCGATGGTCTCGGAAATTATCGGTTGATGGATGATGCGAATCTTCCGAGCCTTCTGGGAACTACACTCGTACCTGTAAAGGAAAAGTGGAAAGAGGTTTATCGAAATACGAGAAGATTCCTTCTCTCTGCGGAGAATCCCTATTATTATGAAGGAAAATTCGGAAAAGGGATCGGCAGTCCTCATACACCGGAGCGCTATATCTGGCATATTGCTCTCTGCGTACAGGGAATGACCTCCGAAAACCCGGAGGAACAGAAGGAAATCCTGGAAACGCTGAAAAATACTACGGCGGGGACCGGCCTGATGCACGAAGGATTTGATGTGGACGCGCCGGAGCATTTCACACGCGACTGGTTCGCCTGGGCGAATTCCATGTTCTGTCTGTTCGTAAACAGTCTGCTGTCCTGAAAAACCGTTCTTTTGTAACTGTAATGTTACGTTCATGTTTTGATTAAAAAAACGGGAAGCCTTGACAGGATCAAGGCTTCCCGAAAAAAATAACAGACGGAGACGGAGGGATTCGAACCCTCGTGCCCCGGAGGGCAAACGCATTTCGAGTGCGCCCCGTTATGACCGCTTCGATACGTCTCCATAAATTTGTCTCTTCCAAAATCGCTCTCGCTTATCGGAATTACCAGACAGTTATTTATTATAAATCCTTCTCGCTCATTCGTCAACTGAAATTTGCGCTTTCCGGCGTTCTTTTTCCTCCTTTTTCCAAATCCTGAGCTGATGGAAAAAATCCGTCAGCATGGTGCTGCACTCCTCCTGAAGAACGTTTCGCGTGACTTTCACCTGGTGGTTAAACTGGGCCATTTCCAAAAGGTTCAGGATCGAGCCGGCGCATCCCGCTTTGGGATTCATACATCCGATGACCACTTCGGGGATCCTGGCCTGGACGATAGCTCCCGCACACATCTGGCAAGGTTCCAGCGTGACGTAAAGCGTACAGCCTTCCAGCCGCCAGTCGCCCAGCTTTTTGCTAGCCTTGCGTATCGCGTTTAATTCAGCGTGGGAAAGCGTGTTTTTGTCCGTATTGCGCCGGTTGTAGCCGCGGGCAATGATCTGATCTTCATAGACGATCACACATCCGATGGGAACTTCCCGGAGGGCTTCCGCCTTTTTGGCCTGTTTGATCGCTTCGCGCATATAATGTTCTTCTCTGGTCATGGCGTCCAACTCCTTTTTCTGACTTACCTATTTTAACACAGGAATCGGGAAAGGACAAGTTTCGGCGGGTATATTCGATCTGTGCAGCGCATAGACTGGAATGTGTCTGAAAACTGCTTTTGTAAGCGGTAAAAGGAGGAACATGGATGGCATATCGGCGTTTTGTGTCGTATATTTATGAGTATTCCGGAGGAAAAAAAGGGGAAAACCGTGGATTTGTCCGGGTGGAGGTTAGAAACGGGATCTGCCGGCTGGGGTTCTGGATGGAACCGGAGGGGCTGCCGGAAAAGAACAGAGTCCGGGTCTTTGGACTTGTCAGGGAGAACAGACAACTCCTGGGGATCCCGCTGGGCGAATTACTGTCTGGATCTGCGGAGATCCGGGGACAGATAAGCTTTTCGGAGCAGCAGATCGGGAAAAGTTCTTACCGAATGGATCAGATGGGCGGGCTGCTCTTGAGCAGTGAGGGCGGCAGGCAGTTTGCTACTCAGTGGGACGACGAACCTCTGCGTCTGGAGCGGATGAAGGAATGGGAGACGGAGCATGCCGGTCCGGCTGTACCGGAACATTCAGAAGCCGTTGGACCGAAGGAAAAAAGTTCAGAAGATCCCGGAGCAGACGGTTCGAATCCGGCAGTTCCAAATGTCAAAGAGCCTCCGGCAGCCGAGAGATCCAGACAGAATCCGTCGGAAAGCCGGAAAGCGGAAGTTCCGGAGCATCCGGAGAACACCGATTCGAAAAAGGCAGTTCCGGGAACTTCCGGAACCGGGGATTTCCGGCAGACTGTCTGGGAGGCTCCGCCAGATGAAAAACGCGTCCGGAACCTGCCGGAGAAGCGGAAAATCGAAGTTTCCGAGCAAGATGCTCAAAAGTTTCGGAGGACGTGCAGTCAGAATCCGGCAGCTCCAGATATCCGGAGAGCAGACACTCCGAGGCAGAATCTTTCGGAGAGACCGGCTGCCGGCCAGAAACGGAACCGTCAGGCGCCAGATTCCTCCCGCTGGGAGCAGCTCCGGAAAATCGGTACCTGCTGCCAGCCGTTTCACGATGATCAGCTGACAGACTGTGTGAAGGTGACGCGGCAGGAACTCTGGCAGCTTCGGAAAAACGGGTGGCAGATGGACGGGAGCCAGTTTCAAAATTACGGGCTGGACCGCTACGGACATCTGCTGCTGTGCAGAGACGCCGCACAGCCGGGAGTGTTTTACATAGGAGTGCCGGGCGTCTTCAGTACCAACGAGCAGTTTATGGCAGGAATGTTCGGCTATTACAATTTCCGCCCGGCAAAACCGCCGGCGGAAGGGCAGGTCCGCCCGAAGTTTGGTTATTGGTACCGCAGGATCCCGATGCCGGAACAGTAAAAGTTACCGTTTAGCCAGGCCTTCGCATTTACTGCGCAGACTGTGTGAAAAATAGTGCCTGTGGATTCAGCCCATCGCGAAGCGATTTTCAATGGCTGGATGCCGGTTACAAAATTCTCCTTCTTTTCAAAAAAACAGATTATGTGTATAATAAGGAGAGAATGTTCTTAAGGGATTGTTTCGTGCGGCTCAGAAAGATCTGAGCCGCATACAGCGAAAAGCGCAGAAAAGTTTTTTCTCTGGTCGTTGAAAGAGGCAGCTGTTCTGACGGTTGAACGGCAGCTGAGAGGGAAACGGATCTCTGAGACATTTTCTTTGCGTATAGTGACCGTTCAGCATGCTGAGCGGCTGCTGTTTATGTACAACTGGGAGGAGAAGTTATGAAAGCAAAAAAAGAAACGATCCTTTCTTTGAAGACATTGCCGTGGATCCTGCTTGGAAATACGGTGTATGCTCTGGGGATCGTTATGTTTGTTCTGCCGTCCGGCCTGATCACCGGAGGAACGACTGGACTGGCGCTGTTCGCAGAATATTTTCTGCATATTCCGGTCTCTGTCTTTGTATTTCTTATGAATCTTTGTATGTTTCTGCTCGGAGCGGCGGTGCTCGGCATGAAATTTGCATTGACGACGCTGGTGAGTTCTTTTTATTACCCGATCATACTCGGAATCTTTCAGAGGATCCCGGCGCTTTCCAATCTGACCCGCGAGCCGATGCTTGCCGCTGTGTTTGGCGGCCTGATGATCGGATTTGGGATCGGAAGTGTGATCCGGGCGGGAGCGTCGACCGGCGGTATGGATATCCCGCCGCTGATCCTGAAAAAGAAGTTCGGACTTCCTGTCTCTGTGATGCTGTACGTATTCGATGTGACGATCCTGATCCTGCAGATGGTGTTCTCGGACAAGGAGCAGATCCTCTATGGAATCCTTCTTGTTATGATCTATACGGTGGTACTGGACAAGGTGCTGCTGATCGGTACGTCTCAGACGCAGGTCAAGATCATCAGTAAAAAGTACATGGAGATCAATGAGAAGATCATCCATGAACTGGACAGAGGATCCACGTTGATCCATGCGACGACCGGTTACATGAAACAGGAACAGCCGATGGTGATGACTGTGATCTCAAACAGAGAACTCGGCACGCTGAACCGGCTGGTGATGGAGACGGATCCGCAGGCGTTCATGATCGTCGGCAATGTCAATGAGGTAAAAGGAAGGGGATTCACCCAGGAGAAAGTATACCGGGAAGAAAAAATGTAAAGGAAAGCGTTACCGTTCAGCTAGCTGAACGGTAACAGGAAAGCGCCGGTGTATTGGCGGGGAAAGGAGATACGAGATGGAACTCAGCATTCTGATTGTAGATGACGACAAGCTTCTGGTGGACAAACTGGAAGAAACCGTGCAGTGGGAGAAAATAGGAATTTCGATGGTGTTTACTGCCTATAATATCCGACAGGCCCAGAAGCTGCTGGAAGAGTTTCCCATTCAGTTTCTTCTGTGCGACATCGATATGCCGCAGGGCAGCGGACTGGAACTGCTAGAATGGATCCGCGACAATCAGATGGAAGTAGAGTGTGTGTTCCTGAGCAGCTACGCCAACTTTGCCTATGCCCAGAAAGCATTACGGCTGTCCACAAGAGAGTACCTTCTGAAGCCGATCTCCAATCAGGATCTTGAAGCCGTCCTGTCGAGGATTATCGAGGAGACCCGGGAGAAGAGAGAAAGACGCAGCGCTGAGGAGCAGAACCTGGGACAGCAGCGGAAAGGAAAGACGGAATTCTGGGAGGACTTTTTCCGGAATCCGTCGGAGCAGGAAAGGATGCTCGCCCAGGTATTGGAAGAGGGATTCTATCAGGAAACCGACGTTCTGATCCTGGAAGTGATCAAAATATTTGCAGACGATAAGGATATTAATTATAAGAAGGATCTGTCCCTGTTCAATTTCGTGATCCGGAACATTACCACGGAGTTTTTTGAAAATAATGAACAGGTCATGGAGGCCGTCACCCAGGTCAGCGACTATGAGTGGGTTCTGGTCTTTCGGAATCTCGGAGAAGAGGAACGATTTCTTGAGGCGTCCGGTGACCTGAAAAAACATCTCAATAAAATCCTGCCTCAGCGCTCCTGTATGTATATCGGCGAGGCCCGTCCGCTGAAAGAGACTGCGGTCGGATGGAAGCAGATCGAGATCATGGAAAAGAAGATCCTGCCGGGAACGGACGGAATCCTCTGTGAGCGCGACATTTCGGAACAGGATCAGATGCTGTCCGGCAATGCGGCTTACAGGCTGCCGCCGTGGGAAATCTGGCAGAAAACACTTCATAATTCCGAGGATCTGGACGGGGTGTGCAGAAATATCTGTGATTTCCTCAAAGAGACTTTCGCAAAAGGCGTCCTGACGATTGAAAATCTGGAACGGTTCCTGAGAGAACTGGAGCAGCTGGTATACTGTTATCTTGGAGAGCAGCAGATGAGCTTCTCCCAGTTATTTGACAGCCGGGAATTTGACCGGAGGGAGCGGGACTCTTTCCATTCTCTGGATGCGGCTGTGGGGTTCGTCGAGTGGATCTTCGGGACGATCAAAGGCCGGGGAAATTCGCGGAGGAGCCAGGAAGATGTGATCAGCCAGGTGAAAGATTATATCGAGGGGCATCTGAACGAAGAACTGTCCAGGGGGATTCTTGCCAAAATGGTGTATCTGTCGGAGGATTATGTGTCCAAGCTGTTTAAAAATACTACAGGGATGAGCCTTCCCGGCTATATTGCCAACAGGAGGATGGAAAAGGCGAAAGATTATCTGGAACACTCCAGTCTTCCGGTCAGCAGGATCGCGATGGAGGTAGGGTACAGCAATTTTTCCTATTTCAGTAAGACTTTCCGGGATTTTACGGGAATGACGCCCAACGAATACCGAAATCATATGACAAAAAACAGTTCTGATAAGAAATAAACGACCCGGCGTCTCCTGCGCCGGAAAAATTTGTAAAAAAAACGAACTGTCAATAACAAAAAAACGAAAAAATAATTTGTTGAAAAAAGAGAGATATCGGAAAGATGTCTCTTTTTTTATATTGAATTTACACAAAAATGAAAGCGATAAAACGGCAGGATGTATATAATATAGCTATAAGTTGTTCGGAACCCTGGGCATAATACATAATGACTGACGAAGCAGGAATTGTGAATGACTGGGAAAATCTGTGAGAAAGAAGGGATGTTATGTGAAAAAGAAAAATGCAACCCCAAAACACAAGCAGGGATTTATTGCCGGCGTAAAAGAGAGCAGGGCGCTGTATCTGTTGATGCTGCCCTCCATCATTATTTTCCTGCTGTTTACCTATTACCCGATGTACGGAGTGATCATTGCGTTCAAGAACTTCACTCCGGCGGATGGAATCTTTGGCAGCGAATGGGTGGGAATGAAAAACTTTATTCAGTATTTTAATTCCTACCAGTTTGGACTGACGATCCGAAATACGATCATCATCAGTCTTTACACCATTCTGGTAACATTCCCGCTGCCGATCGCGCTTGCTCTGATGTGCAATCAGATCAAAGCAAAGAAATTTAAAAAGTTTTTCCAGGTATCCACATATCTTCCGCATTTTATCTCGACGGTTGTTATGTGCGGTATGTTGATCCTGTTCCTGTCTCCCAGCACCGGAATTATTTCCAAACTGGTAGGACTTCTCGGATTCCAGCTTCCGAACCTGATGGGAAGCGCAGCTGCTTTCCCGCATATTTACGTGTGGTCAGAAGCCTGGCAGCATGTAGGATGGGACAGTATCCTTTACATAGCGACTTTGTCGTCGGTCGATCCGAGCCTGTATGAGGCGGCGACCATGGACGGCGCCGGAAAATGGAAAAAGATGCTTCACGTTGATATCCCGGCTCTGATGCCGACGGTAACGATCATGCTGATCCTTCGTATGGGAAGTGTTATGAGTGTCGGATTTGAAAAAGTTTACCTGCTGCAGAATACGCTGAACAGCAGTACCAGTGAGATTATTTCTACCTACGTTTACAAGATGGGTCTGATCAGCAATCAGTACAGTCTGTCATCGGCGATCGGTCTGTTTAACAACGTGATCAACCTCGCTCTGCTGCTCCTGGTAAATGCAATTTCCAAGAAACTCAGCGATACATCATTGATTTAGAGCAGGAGGTGGATTATGAGTCAGACAAAAGCCTTAAAGGCAAAAACAAAAATCAAAAAGTCAAAAGAGGATAAGATCTTTGACGCCATCATTTATACGATCGCAGTAATCCTGATCCTGCTTACACTGTATCCGATGTACTTTATTGTCATTGCGTCGATCAGTGATGCCGGACTTGTCTCTTCCGGACAGATCATGTTTCTGCCGAAGGGTATAAATTTTAAGGCGTATGAACAGCTGAAAAATTATGAATCGATCTGGATCGGTTACAGAAACACGATCCTGTACGTAATCGTCGGAACGATCGCAACATTGGTCGTGAACATTCCGGCATCCTATGCGCTGTCGAGAAGAAAACTGTATGGAAAAGGCGTGTTTACCGCGTTTTATCTGATCCCGATGTTTTTCACCGGTGGTCTGATCCCGACATACCTGGCAGTACAGCAGTTTAATCTGCTGGATACCTTCTGGGTAATGGTCATTCCATTCTCGGTTGTCACCTATTATATCATTGTCGGACGTACATTCTTTGCGAACAGCATCCCGGAGGATCTCTGGGAGGCAGCACAGCTGGACGGATGCGGATATCTGGGATTCTTCTTCCGGATCGTGCTTCCGCTTTCCAAGGCGGTCATCGCGGTTATCGCTCTGTGGGCGGCGGTAGCCCAGTGGAACGGTTACTTCAATGCGTTGATCTATCTGCGCAATCCGGACTTACAGCCGCTGCAGATCGCATTGAGAAATATCCTGATCAGCAACCAGACGATGAGTTCTATGCTGACCGGTGCGGCAGCTACAGAAGCTCAGCAGATGGCGGATCTGATCAAATATGCAGTTATTGTAGTATCTTCCGCACCGATTATGTGTATGTATCCTCTGGTGCAGAAATATTTCAATCAGGGCGTTATGCTTGGATCACTGAAAGGCTGAGGAGCCTTTCGGTGTCCGGGATTTCGTAAAATCTTAATATGAAAGGGGTAGACGTATGAAAAAGAAAAACCTGAAAAAAGGAATCAGCCTGGCGCTTTCCGCATCTATGATGGCGGGACTGCTGGCCGGATGTGGAGGCGGCAGCGGCAGTGGAAACTCCTCGTCGGCAGCTTCCGGATCCGGAGATGAAAATGTTCCAACCTATACCATAGCAACGGTCCGCTGGACAGATGCATGGCCGACGGATTTCCTTGAGAGCGGAATCATGAAGGAACTCGAAGAAAAACACGGGATCAATATTGAGTGGGATATTTATTACAATTCCGATTGGTCAGAGCAGAAATCCCTGCTGTTGGCGTCCGGTGATCTTCCCGATGCATTCCTTGGCTCGATCTGTCTGACTGCTTCTGATATGGCGCAGAACAAATCGCTCTTCCTGGATCTTACGGATATGATCACGGAGGAGACGATGCCGAATCTGACACAGATCTTTGAAGACGATCCGGAGATGAAAGCAATCTGTACGGACCGTGACGGCAAGATTTACAGCCTTCCGAAAAAACTGGGTCTTCGTCCGGTAGCAGATGGAAACTCACTGTACATTAACAAAGAGTGGCTGGACAATCTCGGACTGGACATGCCGACCACCTACCAGGAACTGGAAGATGTTCTGGAGGCATTTGTGACGGAAGACGCGGACGGTGACGGAGATCCGACCAATGAGATCGGATATACGAACTCTGCAGGATCTACCGTACTCAGCGGAGATCTGAGAAATATTCTGTTCCCGTTCGGCACAATGGTAAGCCGTGCAGACAACTATATGGGACTGAACAGCGAGGGCGAACCGGTCTTCATGCCGGCAGAAGAAAATTACAAAGAGGCAGTTGAGTGGATGCATGGATTGTGGGAGAAAGGAATCCTTGATCCGGAATACTTCACCCAGGACAGTTCTATGGCTACCTCAAAGAGACAGGCAGAGGGCGGCTCTCAGGTTGGTCTGATCACTGCATGGACCGCAGACGCTGAGGCAGGCGGAAACGCGGATCAGTTTGAACTTCTGGAAGCGCCGGAAGGACCGGATGGAAACCGTTATGTTGAGAATGCGTCCAATTACCTGGATGTAGCGGATCGTGAACTTGTCATCAGCAAAGATTGCGAGAATCCGGAAAAACTCCTTGCATGGGCAGATGATTTCTACGATAATGTAGTTACAATGCAGACAACTTATGGTTCTATTTCGGACGGACTGGTTACAGATAACGGCGACGGAACTTACACAGTAAATGCGCCGGAAGACGGAAGTTCTCTGGATACATCTGCATGGTCTAACTCTCTGAAAGACTTCGGACCCAAATACATGAGCGAAGATTTCTATGACAAAGTCTCTCTTCCGGAAGACCAGGGCGACGGTCTCAAACTGAAAGAGGACGAAGTAAATGCGAAATATGTGACGACAGACACGAATGTCGGATTCCCACTGGTTCAGTATACAAGTGAAGAGCAGAGTCAGCTGACGACACTCGGAACGGATATTTATCAGTATGTGGAAGCACAGTATGCTCACTGGGTAGTTGATGGCGGTATTGAAGAAGAATGGGATGCTTATATCGATCAGCTCAACCTGATGGGACTGCAGGATCTGATCAAAGTGCAGACGGATGCATATAATGCATATCTGGAGGCTCTTGGCGAATAAAGAACAGGAATGAAAATCAACAGCCGCTGCGGAACGTGAGAGAACAATTCTGCGTTTTGCAGCGGCTGTTCTTCAAAATAAAACGTTTCCGCCGTTACGGCCTGGGATCCGGCATCTGTTCAGACAGCTGAACGGCTGCCGGATCCCGGACAGCAATGGCATATGGCATCTGATGGGACGACGGGAGGAAATGAAATGGTATGGAAAAAGGGAAAGAAGAAACAGCGAGCACAGACACTTCAGAAAATCGGCATGAGGGTATTGGTGCCTGTTTTTCTTGCACTGATCGGTTTCCTGATCTGCCTCGTGATCGGATTGCGTGAGACGCGGAATCTTGCAAATCAATACATCCGTGATACGGCGGAGCTGTATGTGGAGCAGGTGAATAAAGATATTTTACAGATGAATACGGAGCTGATCCAGATCCTGACCAGTAATGATTATATATCTCAGATCCCACAGGAGGCGAGTCCCTCGGATGCAAAATATTACTCCTTGCTGGAGAGTATCCGGGAGGAAAACCGGCTGCTGAAAATCCGTTATCAGGAGGTTCGGAATTTTTTTGTCTATGCGCAGGAGCCGGATCTTCTGATCGGAGACAGCGGTATGGTGTTTGAGGAAAGCCAGGTGACCGGACTGCTTGCCGAACTGCAGAAATTTTCCAGAGAAGCAGTCAAAAAAAATATTCCGACGACCGAGTGGAGTTTTCTGGAGGCGGAGGACAGCATTTATATCATCGGTTATTACGCAAAAAATCAGAAGCTGATGGGCTGTGTGATCGAACTGGACGATATTTTCTCGATGATCCAGGAAATGACGGAAAATTACCAGGTGATACCGTTTATGCTGCAGCAGGACGGCACCATTATTTTCCCGAAAAATGTACAGAGCACAGAAGAACTGAAAAATATGGACGAGGGAAGAGAGTACGAATATCCGTTGTGGAATCTCGGAAAAATCGGCGTCTATATATTGCCAAATGGAGGGATCCTTGAAAATGTACTGCGAATGCAGGCAATCCTGGTGATTCTGATCGCTATCCTTCTGATCATCTGCACGATCATGGTTTTGCGTTATTACCGCAGCCTGATGAAACCGCTGCAGGGATTTGTCCAGGGAATTACGGAACTCGAGGAGGAACAGCAGCTGAATGAAAACGGATCGAACAATATTCTGGAACTGGAGGCCGTCAGCGACCGGTTCCGTGATCTGCTCCGCAAGATCCAGTCGCTGAAAATAGCGATTTATGAGAAAGAACTGAATGAGCAGAAGGCGGAACTAGAATACATGCAGGAACAGATACGGCCTCACTTTTTCCTGAACTGTCTCAGCCTGATCCACGGAATCGCGGATGCCCAGGGAGAAGAGAAGATCACACATATCACACGTGTGCTGTCCGAGTATATCCGATACAATTATCGGGATTCGGGAAAAGAGAGAAATCTTCAGGAAGAGCTGGAACATGTAAAGAAGTATGTGGAGCTGCAGAAACTGAGATATGGTGAGAACGCCTTTCATTTTGAGGTGATCGAGGATACACAGGTGGGAGACAGCCATATTCCGTCCCTGGTTTTACAGACTCTGGTGGAAAATTCCGTCGTCCATGCGGTGAATCTTGACCGCCTGGTGGAGATCTCCGTCTATATTACCAGTGAGGTCTATGAGGATGGAAAATACCTTTATCTGTGTGTCTCCGATACGGGCAAAGGATTTTCGCCGGAGATTATGGAGGCGATCGAAAAGGACCTTCCGATCGTATACAATGGCAGAAAGCATGTGGGTCTTCAGAACATCAAGCGCAGGCTGAAGCTTCTGTACGGAGGAAGAGCATCTATGATAATTCAGAATATGGACGAGAATTACGGGGCGATTGTGGAGATACGGATTCCACAGGACGAGGAATAACGTCCGGGCCCGCCGCAAGGATCAAAAAAGGGGCTGCCGCACGAAGGGATTGGTGCGGCAGCCCCTTTTTTTGATCCCTTTATAGGAAATTCCAATTTTTACGGGAGAAACCTGCTTATTGATTGCCGGGAGTTTCTGGCTGTAGGATCAGCCGGTACCGATGCCCGTTCGCGGTGGTCTCGCATGGTACGAAGCCGCAGGATTCGAACATCATCCTGGAGCCGGTATTGTAATCATAAATCGTATCCACAAAAAGTTCGTGATAACCCAGTTTCCGTGCACGTCGGATCAGCGTTGAGACTACCTGACGTCCGATCCCTTTTCCGCGGAGCGTATGGTCCCCGATGACGATCGGCATATCCTTCTGCCAGAAAGTGACGTCGCCGACAGGCACCCAGGTGTGGTCCCGAAGAAGTTCTATAAAATACAATTCTCCGTGTTCATTCAGATAATGATACATCTTTGACAGACGTTCCGGAGTATAAGGAACGTCCTTTCCGTCTACCAGGAGTAACGTCTCACTGTCCTGATACCAGCCAAGGGCAAAATCGTGGACACCGTCGTACTTTCTCATGCGCAGGGATTCCGAAACCGGCAGGAGATCGGGCTGCTCAATTCCTGAAATAGGCATAAAAATCAATCCTTTCGTAAAAATTTTCCTCAATTTGCTTTGTGACGGATAAAATACGGTCTGCGGTGAAGATTTCCGGTAAATGTGCGGGACGGATACAGACCTGGCGGAACAGTAACAAATTTTATTATATACATGTATTTCGTTTACAACAAGTTTTTTTTTCAGTAAAATTAGAAGGTAAAGTTACAGTTCAGCCAGGTCTGCGCATTTACTGCGCAGACCGTGTGAA
>ERZ1090868.166-NODE-166-length-35396-cov-13.013384_pt1 | contig 35396 bp, 28 predicted proteins | sample MGYA00478475_ERZ1090868 | MGnify/ENA primary metagenome ERZ1090868 (study PRJEB33644, sample SAMEA5815747) | chicken gut metagenome | biome: Chicken; feature: Gastrointestinal Tract; material: Caecum | place: Ireland | collected 2019-01-01 | study: A study of the...
CCCCCCCCCCCCCCCCCCCCCCCCCCCCCCCCCCCCCCCCCCCGCCCCCCCCCCACCCCCCCCCCCCCCCCAAACCCCGCCCCCGGGGGGGGGGGGGCACAAACCCGTAAATTAAATTGGGGTAGAAAATTATGGCATTACTTTAACTTGTTACACAGGCAATTCGCATTGGATCGCGCACCCCTAGCTCCTTTACGCACCTCAAGTGGTCCCTGCGCAACACAGGGTAAGCGCGCAAGTCGGCATTCAAATTAAAACCCCCAACGATCACTTCCAGTAACCGATTTTGGCTAGCGCCGCTTTGGCCGTTTCCTGCCTTGCTTCCAAAGGCGTGCCGTTTCTCAAGTCGAGCCGTACGGCAAAGGCGCAGATGCGCCCCTTCTCTTCCACCCAGCCGGCAAACCAGCCGGTGCCGGACTTCTGTCCCGTATATCCCGTTTTGCCATAGAGCCTGCGACCGTTCTTCTCCTCGAGCAGGATGATGTCAGCAACACGGTTCTGTACGTCTGCAGCGACCGGCAGCGTGCGGCGCGCAAGCGCTTCAAAAAAGCCTGCGAGTTCGATGGCGGACACATTGAGCGAGCCGTCGAGCCAGAACTGTTTGATGTCGCTCCCGACCGTTGCATTGCCGAAATGCAGGCGCTCGAGCATCGAGCGCATCCGCTCGGCGCCGACCCGGGGCGCAAGTACTTGGAATGCCTCGACGTTCGAGAGGCGAACGGCGTCGCGCAGATTCATGTCGTGCTCCCAAGCGTCCAGGTAGTACTGACTGCGCCCGTCGTAATGGAAGAAATTCTCCGTTTCGTTCGGCAGAACGCCAAGCTCAAGTGCAATGATCGAGTGCGGCACCTTGAAGGTGGAAGCGGGCGCGTAGCGCTTTTCGGCCTCGCATATGTCGGACGTCATGATGTCTGTCGCGCCGCTTTCGGGATCCACGCGACGCAGCACGACGACACCGTGACGGCCCTTTTTCTCTTGGCTAAAGAGCGAAGCGAGTTCCGGCAAAACGCGCACGTTCGAAACGGGATAAGCCGTGCCCGCAGTCTGCGAAACCGGCTTGGGCTGGGCGGCATCGACCGCTTCGGCGGCATAGGTATCGTTTACCGTCCCCAGAGCGCTCGAAGCAACGAACGCAACCGTCAAAACAAAGTGTCGGAAGTTCATGAATGCTTTTAAGAAAAATGGCTGTCCGCACCGGATCGGACAGCCATTCGCTAGAGGCAAAAACGCTTTTGCGATTACTTCGCTACGGCGTTCATGGCCTTGTCGATCGAGAACGGCCAGGCCTGATAGCCCGTGCAGTCAAGCAGCTGAATGTGAAGCCTCCGCACCCATTCATCCGGCAAAGCCGTCTGAATGGATGCGGCTTCCCTCATTTGTAGTCCGAGGGACAGCCTTTGCACGATGCAGGGAAAGCTCAGTAGCTGAGTGACATTGCGTCCTCAGTACCGCACTGACCCTAAGGAGCGTGCATAAGGTGCAGGTGCTTCTCTTGAGCACTTCCGGGACTTTTGCCGAAAGTGCCTGCCTCGTCGTCTCCGACAAGGACTTGAAAAGTTCGCGAACGAAGTAGCGGGCACCGATGTTAAGGCCAGCGTTCAGGTCCGCGTGATAACGCTTCCCGGTCTGGAAAGTACACAGACTGTAGTTCGTCGAATCCCGAACGACACGCCCTGAGCCGTCGAACGCCAGACGGGAAGTGTTCCACGCACAAACACGGCTCACCCGCATCCCTGTGCGATGCGCCTTGCGCTCAACCATTTCCTGCACGTACTGAGCACGCCAATGGTGCAGGCGCCATCGTTTGGAGCCACACTTTCGTCCCTAATGACATGGACCACCCCAAAGACCGAATCGCCACGTTTCAGCGCGACAATGGGGATTAATAACAACTTCTCTGGTAGAGGTCCATGTCATGTCGAAAAAGAATACTCTCGTAGCGCTGGATCCGTCGATCTCTTATGCAGTCATTGGCTTGGATTTAAGGATCCTCTGAGCAAATGCCGTTTTCGGCGGCATTTGCCAGAATTGAATAGTTTTTATTCAACGAATTCTGTTTACGGGCTTAAATTCGCATAATTCATTGTTTTCATTGACTTTTCCTAGTCAATGAGCACACTTATCCCACGGTTCTTCGTTTCCAACAGTCCCAGGTGTATAGGTTGGCCAGAGCAAGAAGGGTACTGATCCGATGGGCGTTTTTCTTGATGCCACGGTACCGAACTTTCCGGTACCCCATTTGCAGCTTGACTCGGGCAAAAACGTGTTCAACCTTGCATCGCACGCTTGACTTCAGATGCTCAAACCGACGCAATACGTCGTCGGCCGGCCGATCCTTAATCTTGCCGGGGCGCACATTGATGTAGTAGTGGCGCTTTGGCGATTCCCGGGTTGCTGCAGAGTTGAATTCGTCTCTTTTGTTGAGCCCCAGGTAGCCTGCATCTCCGTAGACCTCCTCCGTGTCGGACGAAATCAGCTCTCGAGCGCGCGAAATGTCATGTTCGTTGGCGGGTCCATAAACAACGTCGGTGGCAATGCCGACGATCGTGTCGGTGGCCACATGCATCTTCATACCGAAATGCCAGGTATTCCCTTTTTTGCCGCTGGCCATTTCCGGATCGCGCTTCCCGCTGTTGTTCTTCGTAGAGCTCGGCGCTTCGATGAAGCTCGCGTCAACGATTCGCCCTTTACAGAACCTCAAGCCTGCTTGGCTGATACGTTCGTTGATTGTCTTGAAAATTTGCTCGCCAATGTTGTGTTTTTCAAGCAAATGCCGAAACTGGAGGATCGTCGATTCGTCGGGCGTACGATCCGCCATTTCCAAGCCGACAAAGTTGCGTGCCGTGATGTTTTCGTGGAGGAAATCCTCCATCTGCGGATCACTCAAGTTGTATGAGATTTGAAACAGATGGATGCGAAGCATCAGTTCAAGATCGAACGGCTGGCGCCCCCGATGGCCGCTTTCGAAGTAGAACGGACGGATCAGGTCTAAAAGGTCGCCCCAAGGAACGAGCTCGTCGAGGCGCTCGGTTACGCGCTCCGTGCGCGTTTTCCGAGTTTTTCTACGGAGTTCGAATTCCATGTCCGTAAATGAAAGCTGATGCATAGCTCTATCCAAATCATATTTCCGATAGGTCAATTCTATCATATGTATGATTTTTATGCAATTTCGTCGGCCCGTGCAATGAACCTATTCAGGCCGATTTAATCAGAGCATCCTTAAGGCTTATCCCACAGCCATTTCGATCTCATTGCAGAAATTGCATGGACCCTTATTTGGCACGGATAAGACTTCTGAAGTTCATTCTGGCCCGAATGCTTAAATCCGCATTCATTAAACAGGTCTTAGAGATTAGTGGAGCGGCCCTCTCGTTCTATCGGTAACCTGGAAAAGCTGCCTTGTGTGAGAAATGGAGCTTGTGATGTCAAAGAATAAAAATAGTGCCGATTAGATGTCGCTAGGCGGAATGCCCTCGGGGCTTCGCGCCTCGTGCATCCGCCAAGCTCAAGTTTATCGGCGCGTGCTCCGTCAAGTGCTCTTGCGGCATAAAGCCGCCTTTCGCCCGTGGCTCAAGGCTATTTATTCCTCGAGCACTTGACCTCGATGTATGTGCAGTTGTGTGCGTTTTAAAAACGCGCACAATGAGGTCGGTTTTGTTTTGATTATCGAACGAAGGCATGTTTACATGCCGTTTCGGGCTGGCTTTGCCAACCTCTCAACGGCATGATGAGAAAAAATCGCTTTCACCCCTTGACAATCGAGGGGTGGTCCAGAGATGAGATCTATTTCTCAGAAGGTCAGATGAACCTCAAGGCTGCTCATACTTATCTTCACAGCGGCTCCCTTACCATTGAAGGTCAGTACCGTTCGACGATGCTCCAGGGCGACATAACGGTCGGTCAAAACGGTACGCTTACTGTGATCACCGGCGACTCGATCAGCCGCAATCAAATCGACAGTCCGTCGATGACGCTTGGTGCTGTCACCGTCGACGGCGGTACGCTTAACCTGCATAATGCTCAGCTAGGCGGCGTAGGCGGAACCATTCACTCCGGCACGGTCAACCTGACGGGCAACAGCGGTCTGTGCAATCCGACGATCGATTCCGGCACGTTCAACATCAGCAACAAGTCGTTCATCGGCGCAATTAAAGGTGACTCGAAAGTCATTTCGCCCTATCCGACCTCCACGACAAATGTGACGATTAACGGCGGTACCTTCAATTTTGACGTACTGGCCCCATCCGAAGGAACGACTCTCATCGTCGGCGTGGATGATCAGAACATCCAAGGCGAGGAAAATATCGGCGGTATCCATGCCACGGAAGGCTATTCCGTGATTTCGATTTCCGATTCCGCCGTTTTCAACTTCAACGTTGCCGGCCTGACTGCCGGAGAAACCTACACGGCTGACGGCTTTATTTCGAACAAATCGGAAACCGGTAAGATTGTTTTCAACGGAAGCACTACCGATAAGCTCTTCTACAAGGCCGATATCACTGCCGACGGCGATCTGACGATCGTTATGAAGGACACGTCTGAAGCTGTTTCGACATTGACGGGCGAAAGCTACCTCGCCAAGAACGCGGCCGCCTTCGGCGCCATCGCTGCGTCCGGCTCCGGCCTTGCCGCCGCCCGCATCGCCGAAATTTGGCAGATGACCGATGCCGACGACGCCGCAGCAAACGCCGCCGTTGCACGCGACCTTCGCGACGTCACGAACCCCGGCTCCGCCGCCGGCATGTTCGGCATGAAGAATTCCGCCGACGTCATCGGTGCGGAAGTCTTCAACCAGGCTTCGCTCGCGACCGGCGTCTACGACAACACGACCGGCAAGCGCATCTGGGGCACGGCTGTCGGCGACTGGGGCCGCGTCAACGGCAACTCGGACTTCGACATTGATACAGCCGGCGTCGTGTTCGGTGCCGATCATACGTTCGATCAGACGGTGCGCGCCGGTTTCGCATTCGGTGCTCTGCATACCTCGAGCGACGGCGAAGGCGCCAAGTACACGGGCGACTCCTACTGGGTCGGCATGTACGGTTCCTGGAAGCTCCCGATGAACTTCCCGCTCGTTCTTGATGCTGACGCCCTCTACGGCTGGACCGACGGCGACATCGATACGTCGCTCCTCGGCAGCTCCGGCTCCGCCGACGTCGACGGCGACGTGATCCGCGTGTCGGCTCACGCCAGCATGCCGTTCGAACTCTCCGTGGCTTCCGTCGTACCGTACATCGGTCTCGAATGGACGCGCGTCTCCCAGGACGGCTACACCGACGGCAAGCTCGGCCGCTCCGTCGATTCGCTCGACGAAGACGCCCTCACGATGCCTGTCGGCGTGAAGTTCGTGAAGACGATCGAAAACGGCTCCGCTCTCTTTAAGGGCACGATGGACGTCGCCTATGCCCGCGACCTCACCGACTTCGATCCGCGTCTGACGACGGCTTACGGCGCCGCGACCATCGACAGCGAATCGGCCGATATCGGCAAGGACGCCTTCCGCTTCGGCCTCGGCGTCGACTGCCACTTGAACGATGCCTGGACGATCGGTGCGAAGTACAAGCTCGAAGTTCGAGACAACTTTACCGACAATCAACTCAAGGCAACGGTTCAATTTGCGTGGTAATACGTAAATTTGATTACTAGTTAATATTGGGGCGCCTTAACAGGCGCCCCTTTTTTGAGTCCATAATTGCGAATCTGGTTCTGTATCATTCTCGACTATCCGCCGAATTGTTTGGGTCGTTATCATGCTTCCGAATCTCGATTACGAGACACTCACCTTCTTTTTCACGCTCTTTCAGACGCAGAACCTCACAAACGCAACGCAGCGTCTCGGCATGAGTTCATCAAAAGGAAGCCGCCTTTTGAATGAACTGCGCAAAGCGTTCGGTGATCCACTCTTCAATAGAACAAGTACCGGGCTCGTGCCGACGATGAGAGCGCAGGAAATCTATCCGACTGTACGAAGTCTTCTTGCTCAGTACGAGTCCGTGTTCGAGCAAACTCCGATCTTTCGTCCCGAGAGCATTCGGCGAATCTTCCGAATTGCCGCACTCGACAGCGCAATTGTCTCTTTCATTTTTCCGAGCCTGGCCAAAATCCGCAGGCTTGTGCCAAACATCGGCCTTGACTTCCGAGCAATGCGGGAAATCAATACGGACTATCGCCGCGCATTGGCCGACGGCGTGGTCGATCTTGTCATCTGTCCGGATCCTCCCGTACCGCCGGATTTTAGGTCGCAGCGCATTTGCTCTGAAACCTACGTCTTTATCGTCTCTCCGGAGCATCCGCTCGCTGAAATCAAAGCCTCCCGACAGCTTGTTGCCGCTGACTTTCGAGAATATCGATTCATAAAAATGCTCATTAGCCCTTTTGTGAATATTGAGCGCGACACATGGTGCGACAAAGACAAGGATCTGCCTGCTCATTCTTCCGAATTCAGCGTTTGGTCTCCTTCTCTTCTGCTTTCCTGGGCCGCCGTCATGGCCGATCCGACGCTGGTCGGCGTTGTCCCGCTTCAATTTGCACGTCAGATTGCCAACGCGTCTCCCTTCGTGATTCTTGGACGTCCGAGCAACACGGCCATACTTCATCCGACCATGCTCTGGCACAAAAGGACGGACGGCGACGAAGCTTTCGAATGGCTTCGCGGCATGCTAGCAAACGATCACCGAGCAATCGACGAGCACCTTGCTGTCGATGAAATTCTCTTCTAAATCAAATATTTCCCGAAAAACAAAGAACCGAATTCCGTGATATGAAACGACTTTGATGGAATGAGCCTATGGCGGTGCAAGCCGGTCATCAGGAAAATGCACGACGTCGACACAGGCTTTGCAAGCCATGAGTGAACGACTTCGAAAGAAGCCCGTACTCCGGGACGCCTGCCGTGAATGAGCTCGCACGTGCGCTTTCGCGTCCTTTAGACCGATTCCTTTTCGACCAACTCAAAGGACCTTTCCATCATGCAGCTTACGCTCAAGCACCTTCCGCTCGTTCTCGCCATGTTGCCTGCGGCCGCTATGGCCATCGGCGGCGCCTCCGGCCCGCACACCGATTTCAAAATGCAGGGGCAGCATCTCGGCGAAGTCGTCATGAATCCCTATAAAGTTGCACCGCTGACTGCTGTCATCCGCGATGGCGGCTACACGATTACGGACGCAACTGTGACGATTGTTCCGAAGACGAACGGTCACAAAATCACTTATAAGGTTTCGCGTTCGGAACTCCTGACGCACGGTGGTATTCCCGTCTGGGGACTTTATCCGAACTACCTCAACAAGATTGAAGTAAGCTACACGCGCGTTGCCAACGGCAAAAGCGAAAAGTTCACCGACACGATCCAAGTCTATGCGCCGCCCGTCTATTTTGAATCCGCAGGTGCACCCGACGAAACGATCATGCCGTTTGGCGTTGACGTAAAAAAGGTCGATCCCGAATTCAAAGACCGCCTCTACCTTGTCAACAACTTCACGGACAAGACCGCAAACGGCAGCCGCGCCGTTTGGAACAACCCGATGGGCGGGTCCCTCGAATGGAATTATGAGCCGCGCAACGCCATCATCGATACGGCAGGCGACGTTCGCTGGTATCTCCTGACGAACACGATTTTTGACACCGATTCGCTTTACAGCGGCGGCGTCATGCAGGGCTTCCAGCAGAACGAAGACGGCCTCATCTCTTGGGGTTACGGCCAGCGCTACGTCAAGTACGACCTTCTCGGCCGCGAAGCCTTCAACCGCCGGCTTCCGTTCCGCTATGCGGACTTCTCGCATTCGCTCGATGCCGCCCAGAACGGCCACTATTTCCTTCGCGTTGCCGCTTCCAATTACCTGCGCCCCGACGGAAAGCGCGTTCACACGGTTCGCGACGTGATTGCGGAAATCAATCCTGAAAACGGCCGCGTGGTTGATGAATGGCGCCTCGCCGACATTCTCGACCCCTATCGCGACAACGTATTGAAAGTTCTCGACCAAGGCGCAGTGTGCCTTAACATCGACGCTTCAAAGGCGGGACAAACGCTCTCCGAAGAAGATATCAAGGCGCTCGACAAATCTGAAAAATTCGGTGACATTGTCGGTACTGGCGCGGGACGCAACTGGGCGCACGTCAACTCCGTCGACTATGACCCGGAAGACGATTCGATCATCATTTCCTCGCGCCATCAGTCTGCGATGATCAAAATCGGTCGCGATAAAAAAGTAAAGTGGATCCTTGGTTCTCCCGAAGGCTGGCGCGATGCATTCAAAGACAAGATCCTCACGCCGGTCGATGCAAACGGCAACAAGATCAAGTGTGAAGGCTCCGTCTGCGAAGGCGGCTTCGATTGGACGTGGGCACAGCACACCGCCTACAAGATCGACGAGAAGTCAAAGGGCGACATCCTCTATCTCTCAGCCTTCGACAACGGTGATGCGCGCGGCATGGAGCAGCCGGCACTTCCCTCTGACAAATACTCTCGAGCGGTCGTTTACAAGATCGACCAAAAGAATATGACCGTTCAGCAGATTTGGGAGTACGGCAAGGAACGCGGCCACGACTGGTACAGCCCCGTTACGTCGATCGTGAAGTACATGCCGGATCATGACTCTCTCGTTGTCTACTCGGCAACGGCCGGCGCCTCCTTCGACCTCGCCTCGGGTGCCTTCACTTCGATGCCGAATCCTTACATCGAAGAATTCAAATGGGGCGCAAAAGAACCTGCCGTGGAAATTCAGCTTAAGAACTGCATGGGCTACCAGGTGATTCCGATCAGCCTTGAAAAGGCCTTTGGCGACGATAATTAACCGCCGAAAAAGCCACAACATCACAGCATTGACGATGAGCCGAATCCGCTCTTTTCTGAGCAGATTCGGCTCTTTTGGCAGAAGAAACCGAGCTAACACTCGGTCCGCTATCCATTCCCACCCAATGCTCCGCCTTGCTACGCATTGGATAGGAAATTCCGCGGATATTTGTTAAAAGTTGCCGTATCACGGCACCTTATAGATGTAGCTGTGGCATTGGCCGCAATAATTCACGCCCGCTTTGTGACCTTTGTGGCATTCCGTGCAGGGAAGAATGCCTTCATGCTGAGCGTGGGGGTTGACCTGGTATTTTCCTTCGGTCTTCTTGATCATCTTCTCATAGTCGCCGTGGCAATCCACGCAGACGTCATAGTCACCCGACTGCTTCACCTTCATGTCCTTCGTGTGGCAGCTTTCACATCTAAGCCCATACTTTTGAACATGTCGGTCGGCCAGGAAATGCGACTCACCGCCCGCCGGCGCCGGATCTGCCGCGAGAGCCGAACCCGCGGTTGTCAGAGACACAAGGCCTACTGCGGCGCAAAACGCAGCAAGAATCATCTTTCGGTTCATTTTGGGTCTCCCGAGATTAAAACGACCGGCGAAGCCGGGAATTGGGTTCCCTGCATCGCCGGCCGCTTTGTCGAGGGCTTGTTTATGTTATTGGCCCTCGACGCCGATCCAATCAGAGCTTGGATTCCGTCAGCTTGGCGATCAACTTACCGGTATGGCGCCCATAGACCAGGCATTCGGCCAGGTTGCCGCCGCCCTGATAGACGAACTTGAGGACGGAGTCGATTTCACCAACAGCATAGAGGTGCGGAATCGGCTGACCGGCCCAAGTCAGAACCTGACGGTCGGCATCGGCAAGAAGACCGCCCTTCGTGTTCGGACCGCCCGCAACCAGCGGCATTGCATAGAACGGCCCCTTTTCGATCTTGGCGAGCGTTTCGGGACGACGACCGAAATCTTCGTCCTTCTTGCCGTCGCAGAAGCCGTTGAAGCGCTTCAGCGTGTCGACAAGATTGGCCGGCACCATGCGGTTCTTGTTCTCCGGATGAGCCTTGATCTTTTCAGCCAAATCCTCGATCGTATCAGCCTTGAGAATCAAGCCGCTCTTGATTGCTTCTTCGTTCTTGGCGTCCCATTTCACGAAGCCGAAGCCGACAGTCGAGATACCGAGGTTGACGAGCGGCATGCGCTGACGAAGCGTTTCGTCAAAGATCAGCCACGACGGCGTGCGCGGATACGAGAGCGAGTTGATGTCGAACTGAACGGCAGCCTTATAGAAGAAGTAGCGGCTGGGATTGTCCGTCACCTTCGTTTCGGCTTCATAGCGCTTGCCGAAGTTATCTACAACGATCGTGCCCGGTGCGCCGACAGAGGGCGTGATGGAGCCGAGCCGCATGCCGTTGTAGCGGACCTGTGTCGGAACGATGATTCGGGCGGCAGCCTTGCCGACCTTCTGCAGTCCGGCACCCACTTCGGTGCCCATGATGATGCCGTCGCCGGTATTCGAAGTCGTGCCATAGAAAGCCCAGCCGTCTACGCCCGGACCTTCCAGGAAAGCTTCGCGCATGGCCTTGTTGTACTCGTACCCGCCCGTGCAGAGAACGACCGCCTTCTTCGCGCGAACGTTGACGATCTTGCCGCCCTTCGTTTTCGCGGCTACGCCGACGATGTCGCCCGTCGAACCCTTGTACAGCTTGAAGGCAGGCGTTTCCCATACGACTTGAATCTTTTCACCCTGCTTCTTCACGCCTTCGGCAAGGCAGAGCCAGAAGGCTTCGCCCGAGCTTGTCTCAAGCTTCGGAGCCTTATAGGAAACCTGATTGAAATTCTTCATGCGCTTCGAATAGGAAGCGCGGTAGGCATTGTATTTGCAGTCCTTGGCGCCCGGGAAGTTGCCGAAGGAGGCCTTGTTGAAGCCCGGCTGAGAGCCGCCGATAAACTGATCGTCAAGGCTCTTCATGAAGTCGAGGTTGGTCGGGCAGAGGTCGGCCCAAATCTGGGCGAGCTTCTCGGAATATTCCGGGATTTCGCCTTCTTCCTTCCAGGGGATGTTTTCGCCCGAGAACATTGCCTGCGCATAGTCCTTCAGGGCCTTCTTGTCGCCGTCCTTGTCGGGGCTGTGGAAGATGCCGCCCGACATGCGGGTGTTCGAGCGATGTTCGTTCTCAGGATTCTTTTCGAGAACAATTACAGAGGCGCCGTTCTGTGCGGCAACAATTGCCGTCGTTGCGCCGGCACCGCCGAAGCCGCAAACGACGACGTCGGCCGTCATATCCCATTTCTTGGGCATTTCCGAAGCGCTGGCCTGAACGGCATACGGCGCAGCGGCCGCAGCAACGGCACCTGTCACGGCACCCTTCAGGAACTCACGACGATTCGACATGGTGTTTTCTCCTTCTGCAATCCGCAGCAAAAAACCGACTGATTGACGACGTTCGCAGCGGAATGATTGTCGTTGTGCCGCCGACAGGTCTCGTCGACGGCGCTCTGGTCTGAGAGGGAGTTTAGAAAGGAACTAGGCCGTCATCATCGAGCAGACTGCCATTGACAAACCGAAAAATTTGTGATCGTTTTTCACGCTTCACGGTCCGGTATTGACGCTGCCGATTGCCCTGAGATACGACCGAAAACAACCGCCGTATTGATGCCGTTGCCGCCAATTCGGCTTAGACCGTGCACGCTGCCCGTACACGCGCCGCAGGCCCAAAGCCGGGGGATGGCGACGCCTTCCGCATCAAGCACCCGAGCAGTCCGGTCAATGCGTACGCCGCCGAGCGTCGCATGGACCCGAAGATGCATTTGCACTGCCCAAAAGGGCGGCACTTTAACGCGCTCCGCTCCGGGCGATTCTGAAAGCGTATTCGCCAAAGCCCCCGCCGGAATGTGAAGTTTCGCGGCGAGATCCTCAACAGTCCTTTCCCGGAATGCTTCGCCTGCATAGAGACCCCGATAGATGTTCTTCTGAGAAATACCGTCAAACGCCGCTACCGTTTCTGCATCGGCTATGGCCCAGCAAGGTGCATCACCGTATCTGAAGATGGCGGATGCTATGACGCCTCGAGATTCGTTTTCGTCGACGAATCGGCGGCCGGACGCGTCCACCATCACCATCTTTGCGGGGATGTAGTCGAGCCGGATCGGATAGTCGATGCCTTCCCGACTTCCCGGTACGCACTCGACAGATTCCATGTTGACGATGGCGGCGCCAATGTCGGACGCCGCGAGCGTCATCTCACCCGTACTGCCCGGCTGATTGTCGATTGGAAGTGCAGCCGCGTGAGGCGCGTACTGCCGAAGCAAACTCCGGTTGGACGCAAACCCGCCGGTTGCGAGCACCACACCGCGGCGCGCACGAAAGAATGTGCGTTTTCCGTTCGCTGATTCTGCAACGACGCCGTCGACGCCCTCCGCATCGCGCACAAAGCGCTCTGCTGCAACGGCCAGTTTCACTTCGACGCCGGCCGAATACGCTGCAGCGGTGAGCGCGCGCAGATAGCCGAGACCACGAGGCATCACGGGCTTGAAGCACCGACGCCATTCGCTGCCGAAAACCTCAAAGGGTTCCGGCAGAAAGTTCATGCCGTGCCGTTCGAGCCAGACAAGCGCATCGCCGGCATTCTTTGCAAGTACGCCGACGACCGCCGGATCATTGGCATGCTGTCCCGTTTCGAGAATTTGCGATTCGAAAAGAGCAACGCTGTCCTCTATTCCATACAGACTTTGCCGTTCCGGTATGACCGCGCTGAAATATCCGCCGGCAATCAGCGTATCGCCGCCCAGCCGCTCGTTTTTTTCAAGAAGGAGCACTCGACCGGCGCCGGCTTCCGCTGCGGAGATCGCTGCCGCAAGTCCGCCGGCACCTCCGCCGAGAACAATGACGTCTGCCGTTTCCGTCGGCAGGTCTGCTTCGGCGGAACCCGGTGAAAAACCGGCCGCCGATGAACTCTGGCCGTGAAGGCAAGTCAATGCCAATGCCCCCTTCAGGAACGCACGTCGATTCATGCTCTGTTTCCTCTTTTGGTGCGAGTCCCTTCAGGAAGATTGCCCTGCCGAATGTTCGGCATCCTGGAGCTCATGCAGAAAGTCAGCTAGTTCAACAGCGTTCTCGACATCAAGTTTTTCATAGATCGATGCTCGCTGCGCGCGGACCGTTCTTTCGGTAACACCAATGGTTTCGGCAATCAGTGCGTTGGGCAAACCTTTTCCGACCATGACTGCAACCTGCGCTTCAGCCTTTGTAAGCGTCTTCCATTGGGAAGCAAGAGAAGCTGCATAAGCTTCTTCTTTACGCCGAGCCCAATCATCGGCAGTCGCAAGCGTGATGGCTTCGAGCAGCTTTTCGGTCTTTGGCGGCTTGACCAAAAATGTTTTGGCCCCTCTTCGGACCGCCTCGACGGCCATTTCTATGTCACCGTGCGCGGAAAGAAAAATCACGGGCAGTCGTATTCCTCGCCGAAGCATCTCGTCGAAAAGTTCGATGCCGCTCATCTCAGGCATTCGGACGTCAAGCACGACACAGCCGGGAGTCTCGAGATTGTCGTCCGAAAGAAAGGCCGACGCACTGGCATACCGATGCACCTGCCAGTCGTCAAAGGAGAGAAATACGGAAAGCGCCTTCAGAACAGACTCGTCATCGTCTACAAGGCGCACAACAGACTGAGCCTTGTGCAAGGAAGAAAGCGATGCCACCTGTTTTCCTGCATCTTCATTCGGCATGACTGACCTCCGGAGGAAATTCTGCTTTCAACAGCACCAGCACGGCTCGCAGACCGTGCGGTTCGATACGTTCGAATTCCAGGTGACCGCCATTTGCTTCAGCGATCGCAGACGCAATGGCGAGGCCGAAACCGAGCCCGTCCGCTTTTGAACTGGAGCCTACTTTGCCGAGTCTATCGAAGTCGTCATCGGAAATCGCCGGACCGTTGTCAGAAACGGAGAGCCGCCAGGTTGACCCCGAGTCCTCTGCCGACAGAAGGATGCACGGCGATTCAGTATCTTTAAGGGCTGCTGCTGAATTTCGCAGAAAATTCGAGAGAACGAAAAGCAGCTCAAACGGATCTGCCCTAACCCAAAGACCGGCAGGCAGCCGGTTCTCGATCTTCAAGCCGCGAACTTCCAGCGTCTTAACAGCATCCTTTGCAATGGCCGACAGATCGCAAGGAACGGGATTGCGGCTGCGCTTTTTGGCATAAGAGCGAACATGCTCAACGATGGCGGCAGATCGATCGACCTCGTGCGAGAGCGAAGAGAGAATCGTCGCCACCTTCTCTTCAACCGCTTTCGGGAGGTCCTGCTTTTCGAGCAACAGTTTGAGCGCACCCGCGTAGAGCGAAACATTCATGATCGGCTGCTTGATCTCGTGAGCGAACATGCTTGAGAGTTGCGCCACGATATTCGTTCGCTCAATCGTCAGAAGCGCATTTCTTGCTTCCTGAGCCTCACGGAAAAAGCGTTCCGTTTCCTCAAGTGCCTCAGAGAGCTGAGCGGTCCGCTTCCTCACAAGGAGATTGATCGTCACGATGTGAAATACGACTGCCGTCAACAGCAGGATCCCCAAAAGAATCTCCGTTTTCCAACGCTTCCAGATGGCTTCGAAGGTGAGGTCGTTCTGTCCCTCAAAGGGTCCGATTGAAAGTACGCGGAGCAGCTCGAAGGTCGGCACAAAGTCGTTGCAAACAGTCCACTGAAAATCCAAGTTCTCAGAAGGCATCGAAAGTATGGATACGGTTGCTTCCCGGACGGTTTCGGCATCGACCCACGGCAGCGATGAAAAGACTACGTCGGGGTACCGGTCGGTGCTTCTGATGCAGCCGCCATGAGCAGGCTTTTCTGCCAAAATGCGGAAGTCTCCATCACGAATGACGCCGTTTGCCAGGAGCTGCTCGTATTCGCAAGTCGAGAGTACGCCGACATCTGCCGCACCGATTTTCACCAGTGTTCCCACGTCCGGAACACCGTAAGAAGTTTCGATGAGTTCTCCGAAATGATGCTCGGGATCCAAGCCCTCTTTAGCAAGTTCTCCCTGCGCAATCAACCAGCCGTCAAAGCTTCGGCGATCGGAAATTGCCGCCCTGGCCCCTTGTAGGTCGGCAAGGGTCCGGTACCTGCTCGAAGCTCTGACAACAAAAGCAGAAGAAACCGTCTCCGATGGCTTCGGTGATGTTTTCGGCTGTCGCGTCGCAATTTGATGGCTGCCTACAGAACCCATAAGCGCAGCGTAAAGGGAGCCCGATGTCACCAGGAAGTCGGGACGCAAACGACGGATGTCTTCTTCAACGTGACGGTAATCAAGCTCGACAAACTTGAATCGGCGCGAAGGAAGCGTTTCAAGCAAATGGTCGAGCGTTGGCGAATAAGTATGGATGTAAAAATCGGGGGAAAACGTGTCGACGAGCCCGATCGTGATCTCTTCCTTCGACTTCGTCGGCGCTGTTTCCGCGTTTGCGAACGCCGTCATCGGCAGTGCAAGACAGAATAGGAGAACGGCTATTTCCTTCAAGTACCTCACCCTATTCGCTCCGTGCGCTCCGAGACATCAAGCCTTGCTTTGCCTCTTCGAAAAAGAAAACCAAATCGAGAAACGGAAGATTTTGATTTTAGGATCCTCTGAGCAAATGCCGCCGAAAACGGCATTTGCTCAGAGGATCCCTAAAAAGACCTGAAGAATCGACGTTATGAGTTCGAGAAGGTCGATGAAAATTTCACCCATTTGAATCATCCCCTTCACCTTGATTTTATCAGCGACGCTTGTTCTGTAGCTGTTGCTCGTCCGAGGGGGCGCACGTGCAGCGCACGGTTTCGACCGTTCGCCCCTTTCTACAAAAAGAGTCGATGATTTGATTTTTTCTACATCTCCCGGAGCTATGGCGACATTACGTTTATTTGATGCAAGTCGCCATACCCCTAGGGGCGAAGCTTCATAGCATGAACCATGAGGGCTTTTCTCTCATTGCTCCAAAAGGAGGTCGGCATGAAAAAGGCAAAAAAAGTCGGTCTGACGCTGACCGGCATTTTCTTGATGACTATTTCGGCAGCTTCTTGCGCAGACGTGGCCAATTATTCCGCGACAATCGAAGGCCACAATGCACCGATCACGATCCAAGTTGCCATTGATGGCGAGCAAATAGCGGACGTGAAGGTTACTAAGCATGCAGAAACCAGCGCAATCGGTACCGTCGCCATTGAAAGAGTGCCCGCGGACGTCATAAAAAACCAGTCGGTAGCAGTAGATACCGTTTCAGGAGCGACGATCACTTCGATGGCAATACTGGCAGGTATACGCGACTGTTTAAAACAAGCGAGACTTGATCCATCGAAATATGCGGTGAAGCCCGTTAAAGTGAAAGGCAAGGATGAGACTGTCACCTACGACTTTGTGATCATAGGTGCCGGCGGGGCCGGGATGACCGCGGCGTTGCGCGCAGACCAGCTCGGCGTTAAGACGCTGCTCCTCGAAAAAATGGATATGCCTGGAGGAGCTTTCTCCGTGCATGGCGGCGCGATGGTTCTCCAGGGCTCGCAACTGCAGAAATCGCTCGGTGTTACTGAAGACAGCCCTAACGCCATGGTTCACGATTTTCTTGCAAACGGTCACTTCAAAAATGACTTGCCGAAACTCGCGCTTTATGCAAACAAGCTCGGATCCACTATTGATTGGCTTGTGGACTACGTCGGTGTCAAGTACAACACTAAAAAAGGGTTCCGTCGGTTGGGTGAATATACATACGATCGCGTCGTTTACGGCTACGAAGGCGGAACCGGCGGTTTGATGAAGACTTATCTGGAGGCGCTTGATCGCGCTCAAAATGTCAAACTGCTGACCGCTACGCGGGCAAATAGCCTTCTTCATAAGGACGGTGAAGTACTTGGCGTTGAAGCGACGAGGAAGGACGGCAGTCGGTTGACCGTTCATGCCAAAGCGGTTTTGCTAGCCACCGGCGGCTATGGCAACAACAAGGACATGTTGGTAGAGCCGGCAAAGAGCGCACTCTATTACGGTCCGATTTGCGCCACGGGCGACGGACACAAGATGGCAATGGAACTTGGCGCGAAGATGGTCAATATGGAGCTCGCCAAAGTGTACCCAAACGGCATCGAATGGCGGCCGGGGTCCGCGCGCTCAACTTCGACAGCCAATGACGGCGCAACGAAGCGCTCCGGCATTCTCGTCAATATTGACGGCAGCCGCATCGTCAACGAACGTGCCCCCCACACCGTCGTGAAGGCAGCTCTTTTCAAAGATCCGCTACACAAGTTCTTTTTCGTGATGGATGAAAACAGCTATCAGGGCTGGATCGGCGGCGTCAATAAGCGGCTGATTCCTCCCTCCGATATCGAAAAGTGGCTTGCTGACGACGGCAAGCACGTACCTACGTTCGTGAAGGGAAATACTCTTGAAGAAGCGGCTGCCAAAGCCGGCATCAAGTCGCCAGAAAACCTGCGCAAAACCGTTGAACGCTACAACGGCTTTGTCGAACAGGGACTGGACGAAGACTTCGGACGTCCGAAGGAATTCATGAAGCAGAAGATTGCCATGGACGGCCCCTTCTACATCGTTGAACAAAAGCCCCGTTTCGCCACGACGCTTGGCGGCGTCGACGCGACGCAGGAGCTAGAAGCGATCACTGCCGACAACAAGATCATTCGTAATCTCTTTGTCGCCGGTGAAGTCGTTGATATGGTTCAGGGCGACGATTCCCCTGTCGGCGCCAACGTCGGCTGGGCGGTAACATCCGGGAAATATGTTGCCGAAATCGTTGCAGAGCGACTGAAAACTGACAAGCATTAACCCGTTGCACAATGGCGGACGCGCAGGCGGACACAGATTTCTCTGTGAATTCGCCTGCGCTTTGTTCTCGCTATGGCGACCATCGAATAGACACGACGCATGCCCGGCTATAAAAGTTTCTGCCTGACGCTGGTGTTCATTCTAGGCCTATGCGTGGGATCCGCATCGACCATCGCGGAAACGTCGCAGGATGCGCTCACCCTGGCGGTGGTTCAATACCCATCACCGGATCCGAAGGATGCTTTGATTGAAAAGACGGCCGAAGCGTTGAGCATTGGTCTGGCCGACCACAAACTCAACGTCATCAATGTGCGATTCTCCGATCTTCGGCAGCTTTTGATTCAGAAAAGAATTGATTTTTTCATCGCGAGTCCGGGCATCTACCGAGAACTGATCGACGTCGGCGCACGAGACTTGATGACAGTAACGACCAGCCGTTATGGAAGCGCCAATCGTACGGAAGCTTCTGCCATCATTTCGCTTGCGGCCACGCCCTACGACTCGATCGAGTCCATTAACGGCAAGCGTGTCGCTGTTAAATCTCAAACGGGCTTTTTCAGCTACTACGTGCCGATGCGTGAGATTCTGCACGCCGGCTTCAAACCGGAGGGCTTTTTCAGCGAAGAGATTGCCATTAACGTTCCGAATTATGCGGAACAGGCTCTGAAACTGCTTCGTTCCGGCATTGTCGACGTCGTGTTTCTAAAACATTGCTTACTGGAAGATCATCTTACGAGACATCCGGAAGAGCTTGGATTGTATCGACTCGTCGTTTCGAAAGAACAGCCCGGCGAGTGCAAAAGATCGACACGACTCTATCCTTCATGGGTATTTGCAACAGCAAAAGATCTTCCCGCTGACGTGTCGCGAGAAATTCTTCGAATTCTCCTCAACTTGCAGGCGAAAGCATCGGACGGCTCGGCCGTCTATTGGGGGAACGCAACCGATTACAGCGAGGTAGACGGACTCTATCGAGATCTGAAAATCGGACCTTTCAGCTACCTTAGAGAAAGAACGATAAAACAACTCGTTACCGAATACCGCCCGCATATTCTGATCGGATTTTTGATTGTTGCGGCCGCTTTTTTGCACTATTTGTCAGTCAACTGGCTCGTTCGCAAACGCACTGCTGAGCTTGAGGCGGCGCTTGAAGAGCAGAAGCGTCTCAAGAAGCGAATGATTCGACTTCAGCAACGAATGGAAAAAATGCAGCGGCTCGGCGTGGTTAGCAGCGTGGTGTCGATTTTTGCGCACGAGATGAATCAGCCGCTCGCAAGCACCGGATTCTACTTGGATTCTCTCAGGAATCTGCTTAATTCGAAAGCTTTGCCCTCAGAAGACACTGAACGCGCGATGCAAGGCATCGACAAGCAGATTCGTCGCTGCAGTGAAATCATCGATCGAGTTCGATCCTTTCTGAAAGCGGAAAAGCGTCCACTTATCAAAATCGACTTCTCATCGCTCACCGACAAAGCCGTTCGCGATTTTTGCGTCACGCAACTCGTAGACATTCAGCTTCAGACGACGATAAAGCCGTCGTTATATGTACTGGGAGATCGGCTTGAGCTGGAGCTGGTTGTGGTGAATTTACTCAAGAACGCGGCAGAGGCGCTTCGCGATATTGATCATGCCTGCATTGATGTGCAACTAACGTCAGAGAAAGGCAAGGCTGTACTGAGAGTGAATGACAACGGACGACCGATCGACTCGGAAATACTCAAGGAACTCGGTGAGGCGCTCTCAACGACCAAAGTGTCCGGACTTGGCTTGGGGTTATGGGTCGTGAAGAACATCGCGTCACGGCACAACGCATCTGTCGCTTTTGAACGCTCAAGCGCGGGCGGCGTCTGCGCGCAATTTTCGATTTCATTGATTGGAGAACACGCATGATGCAACCATCGAAGCTTCAGTCGTCGGTTTGGATTCGCGTGGTTGATGACGACGAAGACGTGCGACAGTCTCTCTCGATGATGCTGCGATGCAGAGGCTGGCAGGTGAAAACTTTTCCCGGTGCACAGGAATTCTTGGCGCAGGACGATCTGACAACGCCGGGCTGTTTGATCCTGGACGTACAAATGCCGGAAACCGATGGTCTCGAGCTGCAGGCGACCCTCAATAAGCGCGGTACGACTTTGCCGATTATTTTTCTGACCGCGCACGGAGACATTGCCATGGCGGTATCCGCCATGCAGAAAGGAGCGGCGCATTTCCTTCAAAAAACTTCAACAGCAGAGGAAATAGCAAACGCAGTAGCGCTTTTTTCCGAACGTTCGTTCCGAGCCAGCGAGAGTCGTCAGTCCCTAGAAACCGAAGAGATACGCGAACGCTACATCAAGCTGACGAAACGAGAGCGGCAAATCGTTTTGATGACTCACTCAATGACTAGCCGTCTTATTGCAGAGGAGCTGGGCATCAGCGAACGAACTGTCGAAAATCACCGAATTTCAGCCTGCAAGAAAATGGGCACGATGAATACGAGCGAAATTTTGAAGCAGCTTGAAACCCTCAGAGAGCGCGGCCTGTCGATTGGCAGCTGAAAGCTGTTTGTTTTGATCGAATGCAGCATCCCCCTAGGGGCGGCTCCTCCTACGATGACTTCGAGCAACCTCTAAGGAGAATCAAAATGAAAAGAACTCTTGCTGCTGTCGCGGTGCTTTCGGCATTCGCTAGCGAGATTTGTGCTTCTGAAGTCACGCTTTACGGCCTGATCGACTACGGCATGGTGTATCAGCACGCAGATTCCGATCTGACGGGCTCGGACGCAGAAAATTCGTTCGTGATGAAATCCGGCGTGGCTTCTGCTTCTCGCTTTGGCATCAAAGGTACGGAAACTCTCAATAGCGGCCTCAAAGTAGGTTTCATCCTGGAGAATGGGTTTAATTCCGATGACGGTGCGCTGTCGCAAACCGATCGAATTTTCGGTCGTGAAGCCATGGTGTATGTCGAAGGCAATGCCGGCAAACTCGTCTTTGGTCGAGTAGGCCAACTTGCGAGCGGCAATGGCTCGATGGCCATCACGGGTAAGATCAATCCGTTTGGGACGACCTTCGGGGAATATGCTGCAAATATCAAGAATTTTGCAACCGGCTACGATCGACTTGACAATGCCGTGACGTACGTGTCACCGGCTTTCTCAGGACTTCGCATTCATGCGCAGTACTCCTTCGGCAAAGATTCCCGTGCCTACGGTGATGGTGTCGAAGGCAAATCGACGGTCGATCGCATGTATGGTTTGGGCCTTACCTACAAAACAGGACCGCTCGATGCCGTCATCGTAGTTGACTCGAACAATTATTCGACTCTGTCCTACGGGCAAGACGTAGATGATTCAATTGCCGTTACATTCGGCGGATCTTACGATTTCGGCTTCATGAAGCCTTATTTTGGCGCACAGTACTTCAAGGACGCAATGCTGGATACGATCGACGGCTATGACTACGACGGAATTGCCGGCATCACTTCCAGCGGCGAAGGCTTTGGCGTAACGCTGGGTACCGATGTACCGCTCCGGGGCGGTACAGCTAAGGTTTCCGCCGGTTATCTCAAGGCAGATGTCGATAACTGGAACGGTGAAGGTGTCAACGCGGATGTTTCGAGCGCCAACATTGAGTTCTCGCGTTGGGCTGTCAGCACGGGCTATGTCTACAACCTCAGCAGGCGCACAAACGTCTACGGCGTGTTGAGCTATATGCAAGACAGCATCAGCGCGGATGGTCATGATGCCGGGACTTGGGCCAATCGTGATCCGAATGCAGTCGAATTTGCGCTCGGCATGAGACATTCATTCTGAATATCGAAAACCCCCTCCGAGTGACGCAGGACATTGCGTGATTCCGCGAGCAACGCGATGTAATGCCCTTTCGAATGACTGGGAGGGGTTCGTCTGCGGCGTAGGTCATCCTGTATGTCTACGCCGATCTCATCTTTTGATCAAAAATAGTCAAAAAGCCCCGACTTCTTACCTTCCTTCTGCTGCTTTTCGTATTCAAGCTGTGCAGCGCGCCGCTTTTCCTGGTCTTCCTTGAAGCGTTTGTTGCGCGCCTCGCGTTTGGCTTTTCGTGCTTTTGCCTTCTCTTCGGCTTGTCTTTGGCGCTCTGCTGCCTCAGCCTCCTTCTCTGCAAGCGCTTTGAGGTTGGCCTGCTCGAGCTCCTCCCGAGTCGGCTGCTTCGCCTGCGACGAAGCTCCGGCGCCATCACTGTTAGCCCCGCTCCCAGGCATACTCATTCCCGACGGCATGCTCGGCTCTTTTGTTGACGCTGCCTTGAAGCCGGAAGGCTCGGAAGGTTCGCGAACGGTCTTGGCCTCCCAACCGGTCGGCTTTGAAGGCTCCTTCACTTCCTTAGGCGAGTAGTCGCCGGGAAGCGAGGCCGGCTGCACTTCCTTCGGCTTTAGCTTCACGGGCGGTTCGCTGAGAACCGGCTTAACGGTCTTCGGCGCAATGTCAACCGGCTGCGGCAGGGGCTTGGCAAGGCGCTCCTCTTTCTTGCGGGCGTTCTCCTGCGTCTTCACTTTGTGAAGGATCGTTCGAGCGTCCGCCATCACGCCGCGTATCTCGCGCTGCCGCTCGTACGATTTTTCCTTCGCTTCCCCGATGCAATAATTCACAAGGAACGTGTAATAGCAGGCGGCCGTCTTGTTTTTTACGGCGCGATCAACAAGGTCGAGCGCCTTGTCGGCCTCTTCAAGCGCTTCTTCAGCCTGCTTCGGCGTTTGAAGAGCACCCGGACGGCGCCACTTCTCAACAAAGGAGCGGTCGTCAAGTATCTTGTCAGATTTTCGACCGAGTTCCTCGTAGTAGTCGCGCTTCTCGGGATTGACGCCCGTCAGGATCGGAGCTCGCCACTCGTCGCCAGACTTATCGGACGAATCCTCTGCATATGCGCTTCCTGCGGAAAGAACCGCAAGGGTGAGCACCGACAAACCCGCATAGATTGATAGTCGGAAGGATCGGTGCATTTCAGACTCCTTCGATTTGCGCTGTCTGCCGATCCTGCGACTGCAGACGGAAGAGCTTGGCGTAAAGACCGTTTTTCTCAAGAAGGACCGCTTTGGTGCCCTCTTCCACGATTTCGCCTTTTTGCATCGCAACGATGCGGTCGACGTCCTCGATCGTCGAGAAGCGATGCGCGACGGTGATGCAGGTGCGCCCTCTCGTCAATCGGTCGAGCGCTTCCTTGACTAGGGCTTCGTTCTTGCTGTCGAGCGCACTTGTCGCCTCGTCAAGGATCAGGATGGGCGCGTTCTTCAGAACGGCTCTTGCGATGGAAACACGCTGCTTCTGTCCGCCCGACAGCAACGAACCGCCCTCGCCCACCCGCGTGTTCAGTCCGTCGGGGAGCGTTGCCACGAATTCGTCGAGCGCAGCAGCCTTTACAGCGCGTGCGATGTCTTCCTCCGTGGCATTCGGCAGCCCGTAGGCGATATTGGCCCGAATCGTATCGTCAAAGAGGAAGATGTCCTGAGAAACAATCGCGATTTGCCGGCGAAGGCTTTCAAGTTTGATGTCCTTGAGCGGTACGCCGTCCAAACGAATTTCTCCGTGCGTCGGCTCCCAGAAACGGGGCACCAAGTTGACGAACGAGGTCTTCCCCGACCCGGACGGACCGACGAGCGCAACGTGTTCGCCCGGATGAATTTTCAGATTGATGCCGCGCAGACTCGGTTCGTTTTGCCCCGGGTACGTGAGAAAGACGTTGTCGAAAACAATTTCTCCTTTCGCTCGCTCAATTTCGACCGTTCCGTTGTCGACTTCACGTTCTGCGTCGAGCACCTCAAAAAGGCTGCGTGCCGCCGTTGCAATGCTCGCAAAAGTACCGTTGAGGCCGGTCAGATGCTGCAGAGCAGGTTTTAAGAGCAGCAGTGCCGCCAGGAACGTAATGAACTCACCAATCGTGAGAAGCCCAGCCTGCGCTTCGTAAAGCGCGACACCGACAACAAACGCGATGCCGAGCATCGTGATCATCTGCGTGATGGGTGTTGCGAGGCTCTCCATCTTGGTGCGGTCAAGTGCCGTGCGGCGAATGGTCTTGTTGACCTTCTCGAAACGCGCCTCTTCAAAGGCGTAGCTGCCGGTCACTTTCACGACACGCTGTGCCTCGTAGGCCTCCTGAACACGGGAGAGCATGAAGCCGACCGTTTCCTGGCTTTTTTTGACGATTTTTCGGATGCGCTTGGCAATCACCTTGAGCGTAATGACAATCAAGGGCCCCACAACGAAAGCGACAAGCGTGAGCTTCCAGTTCTGCCAGAAAAGAAGACAAAGGAGCGCAACGATTTGCAGCGAATCGCGAATGAGCACGATCATGGAACTCGTCGCCCCCGAAAGGGCAACATTCGCTTCGTTGACAAATTTCGAACAGATGGCGCCCGTCGGGTTGTTTTGATACCGTTCTGCGGGCCAGGTCATGATCCGATCGTAAAGTTCGGTGCGCAGCGTGATAAGCACTGCCTGACTCACTTTCGCCATGATCCAGGAGGACGCCACGGTGCAGAACCCGAAGAGAAGCGTCACGCCGATCAATGCCGCCGGCGCCCCCGCGATCACCCACGGCTCCTGTTGGTAGAACCCGAGATCGGTGAGCTTGCCCAAAAGCGTCGCGGTGAGCGAAGACATGCTGGCCGCGCCGGCCATGAAGACGGCGCCAAGCGCGATTCGCCACTTGTGCGGGAGCAGATAACGGTAAATCCGAATCAGGTCCGGATCGAAGTGTTTGAATAGTCGATTCAACGGAGAACTCCTTGCTGACGGTAGACCGTCAAAGCGACTGAAGCTTCGAGAGATTGGCGTATGCGCCGCCCTTTTCGAGTAATTCTTCGTGCGTGCCGATTTCCTGAATGACACCGTCGCTCATGACGACGATTCGCGACGCATTGCGAATCGTCGAGAGCCGATGCGCAACGATGAAGGTCGTACGCCCTGCCATCAGGCGGTCGAGTGCCGTCTTGATTGCCGCTTCCGATTCGCTGTCGAGTGCACTCGTGGCTTCGTCAAGAATGAGAATCGGCGTGTTGCGCAGAATCGCCCGGGCGATGGAAATACGCTGCTTCTGCCCGCCCGAGAGCCGACTGCCGGCTTCACCGACAGGCGTATCGAGCCCCTGAGGAAGAGAAGCAATGAATTCCTTGAGCGCTGCCGCCTCAACAGCTTGCGACAAAGCCTCTTCCGTGACGTCGGGCATGGCGTAGGCGATGTTTTCACGGATGGTTCCGTCAAAAAGGACGACGTCCTGGGAGACGATCGCAATCTGGTTGCGAAGCGACGAAAGCGTGACGTCTTTCGTATCCGTGCCGTCAATCAGAATGCGGCCGGCAGTCGGATTCCAAAAGCGCGGAATCATGTTGACAACAGACGTCTTGCCGGAGCCGGAAAAACCGACAAGCGCAATGCTTTCGCCGGGCTTCACTTCAAGATTGAAGTCGCTCACGGCCTCTCGATCGGCGTTCGGATAACGAAGTGAAACGTGTTCGAAGGTGACTGCACCTTTTACATCCCTGAGCTCCACCGTTCCCGCATCCGCCTCGAGCGGTTCGTCGAGCGTCTGGAAGATGCTTTCTGCTGCCACAGACATGCCGACGATGGCGGTGTTGACGCCCGCAAGACGTTTAAGGGGCTGCAACACGAGGAGCATGGCGGCGAGGAACGTCACGAACTCGCCGAGTGTGATCATGCCCTGCTGAGTCTGCCAGAGCGCGATGGCAAGGACGATGGCAACCCCCGTCATGCCGATCAACTGTGTCGCAGGCGTACCGATTGAAGAAACCTTATTGATGCGAATCGCCAGATCGGCAATTTGATCGTTGATTTCGCGAAAGCGCTTCCTCTCGGTGTCATAGGTGCCGGAAATTTTGATGAGGCGTTCGGCTTCGTAAGTCTCTTTCACGCGCACGATGAGCGTGGCAACGCTCTGCTGACTAGAAAACATCACCGACTTGATCTTCTGAGAAATCCAACGCAGGAGCTTTGCGATGACGGGGCCGAGACAAAACGCCGCTATTGCGAGCAGCCAGTTGTGGTAAATCAAGGTGACAGCGAGCGCGACGGTCTGCACTGAATCACGCACGAGGATGATGGCCGATTTCGCCGCACTCGAGAGCGCGAAATTCGCTTCGTTGATGAATTTCGACGCAATGAGACCGGTGGGATTGTTTTGATAAGCAGTCGCAGGCCAGCGCAGAATCCGAGAAAAGAGCTCGCGACGCAGCGTCATCATCACCGACTGGCTGATTCTCGCAAGCAGATAGTTGCTTGCGAGCATACTGCCGCCATTCAATGCCGAAATGAAGATCAGTCCGACAGGCGCCGCAATGATGATCCACGGCTCCTGCTGATAGAAACCGATATCGGTGAGCTTGCCGAGAAGAAGTGCTATCAAAGAAGATGCCGCGCCAGCGCCGATCATAGCTATTAGCGCAAGTGCAATCGACACCTTGTATTGCACAAGGTATCCTGCAAGACGCTGCAAGCCAGGCGACAGAACGTTTAACGGCTTTTGAAGTAATGAGGCTAAAGGCTTCATGAAGAGCTGCGCAATAAGATGGCTCTCGGAGGTGAATGATGATCAGATCTGCTGTGCTTTCGAGTCCAAATAAGACTTGAACGCGGGCGGAACGTTCAGAAGCACCCAAGCATACAAGCGATGCTTGAAACAGCCGAAGCGGAACCCTTCACTAAGAAGATCACGCCACTCGTTTCGCCAGTGATCGAGAAAAATTGGGCGTTCCGGCGCTCCGATGCGCAGATAGTTCCATTTATAGGAGGCATATTCCATATCAAGAAACACCGCCTTGACGGTATCGAGTTCTCCGCGTCGACGCGCAAAAGCCAGGCATTCCCGATATTCATTCGACGGCGCAAATATTTTTCCGCCCGATTTAACCGAGTTGTTCGGATGACTGCGGTAATGGTAAAAAGCGCGATCGACGGCAAAGCAACGGTTCGCCAGCAGGTTGGTCTTGAAGGCGAATGAAATATCTTGAAATGATGCGCCGGGCGTCGGTAAGAAGCGAATACCCTGCGCATCAAGCCAAGACTTGCGGTAGACCGCCGACCATATTGCGGGCGGCTGAAGGAAGGCACATCGATCCTGAGAATTCCTCGGCCTGTAGATCCGATTCACAGGCATTCCCTTGCAGGCGTTGCGACTGTCGACGCCGTCGCAATAATCGAAAAATCCGCATCGCGATAGATCGAGATCCATCGACATTGCGTTTTCCATCAGCACCGCATACATTTCGGGTTCGATGAAGTCGTCTGGTTCAAACACAGCAACATAATCGCCGGCAGCCTCTACCAGCCCAAGGTTGACGGAATCACCGTAACCGGTATTGACCTTTGAAATGACACGAATGCGATCGTCTTGTGCCGCAAAACGATTCAAAATCTGCAGAGTCTCGTCCGTCGAGCCGTCGTCAATACAGATGATTTCGAGATTCGTGTATGTTTGACGGACCAAGCTCGAAAGTGCTTCACCGACAAAAGTCGCCACATTGAAGCAAGGCACGATGATGGAAAGCTTCATCACGCACCTCTTTAGAGTAGCGAATCGGGATCGGCAAGCCCCTCACGACGAGCAAGGTCGAAAGCTGCCTCAATCACTTTGTCCATGTCGTAGTAGCGGTAAGCTCCAAGACGACCCCCAAAAATGACGTTCGCGGCGTCAGGATGCGTTTCCGCGAGCTTTGCGTACTCAGCGTAGAGCTTTGCATTCTTCTCGTCGTTCACTGGGTAATAGGGTTCCTTCGTCGCATCCCACTCCTCCGGATATTCGCGACTGATAACTGTCTTATCCGGATTTCCCTGTCTTCCGAAGACAAAGTGCTTGTGTTCAATGATGCGGGTGTACGGCACCTCGCGCTCCGTGTAATTCACGACGGCGACACCCTGGTAGTTGCCAGTCGGAAGCACTTCCGTCTCGAAGTGAACTGTGCGGTACTCAAGCGGCCCGAAACATCCATTGAAAAATGCGTCAATGGCTCCGGTGAAGATCACTTTTCGCGCAATCGAAGTCAGATACGCCTTGTCAAGAAGGAAGTCGGTATTCAGCCGAATTTCAACGCCATCAAGCAGTTTCTCGACGAGTCGGGTGTAGCCCTCTTCCGGAATTCCCTGATACCGCGCGTTGAAGTAGTTGTTGTCAAAGATCAGTCGAACAGGCAGGCGCTTGATGATCGAAGGCGGCAGATCTTTGCAATCGCGTCCCCACTGCTTCTCGGTGTATCCCTTGATAAGGATTTGGTAGATGTCGGTACCGACCAGACTGATGGCCTGCTCTTCGAGATTTTTCGGTTCTTTGATACCGGCTGCAGCACGCTGCTCCTCAATCTTGGCCAATGCATCGGCGGGCGTTTTGACACCCCACATGGCGTAAAAGGTGTTCATGTTGAACGGCAGATTGAAAAGCTTTCCTCTGTAGTTGGCAACCGGCGAATTGACAAAATTGTTGAAGGACGCAAAGCGGTTGACGAACTTCCACACCGTATCATTCGACGTGTGAAAGATGTGAGCACCGTATTCGTGAACGGAAATGCCTTCGATTTCACGCGTATAGATGTTCCCTGCAATGTGCGGACGCTTGTCGATCACAAGACAGCGTTTTCCGCTTGCTTTGGCCAAATAGGCCATGACTGCACCGAAGAGGCCGGCACCAACGACGAGATAGTCGTAATCGAAAAGTTCTCTGGACAGATCGGACATTGAAAACTCCGAAGATTTAATGGCTTAAAAATTGAGGGATCTCGGTGCGAATTGTTGAAAGACGTCCGAGATGTTCGAAAAGCGCCTCGGTCGTGTAGGCAGAAATATCGATCAACCTGGAAACTTCGGGGTAAGCGTTCGACAGCGCATGCATTTTGTTGAAGTAATGCCGATGCGAATCGGGGCAAAGGACTAGATTCGGTACGTTGAAGACATCGGCCAGAAGAGCGGCGTGGTAGCGCATGCTCACCGCCAGATTGGCGGCTCTGAAGAGCATTAGCATCGTCTCTACGCTTTCGATTTCTTCAGCTATGAAATACGGAACACCGCGGGTATTGGCTTTCTTGAGAAGACGTTCGTATAGGGAACGATCGTTGCTGTTTTCCAGATAAAACGGCAGGAAGCACAGTTGCCACGTCTCGTCCGTGTTTGACATATGATCGGTAAAGAAACCGAAGAGATCGTCGACGACTTTCTCGAGAAGATCCGCATCCTCAAAGTCGACAAGCGTGACAAGCGCAATCTTCGATTGAAAACCGGCAAAAGGCTCAACGTCAAAGGCGATGTCTCGATCAAGCGTTACATTAGGCACTCCCGCTTCTTGGAGAACATTAAGACTGAAATCGTCTCGCACCGAGAAAGTTGCAGCTCCGGCTGCAATTTTTCGGAGAGAGTCCAAGTATACGGGATCTTCGAGAGAACGATTCGAACTAACTGAGATCCAACGAACCGTTTTCCCGCGGATCAGAGCTTCCTGCGACAGTCGAACCATCAGATACGGAATGAAGTCAAGGTTTTTGATCGAAGCATCGTCAATATGAGCTCCGCCACCCAAAACGATTTCATCGAACCATTCGCACGCAGACAACAAATCCTCTTCAGTTTCTGGCGGATAGAAGCAACTAACGGTTTCGGGGATATTTGCAAAGCGATAACGATCATTTTGTTCTACTAACACTGAAATTTCAGCGTTATTGTCTGGATTGCTTGCAAAACGCTTGAGCATGCATCGGAGCATGAGCTCATCGCCGAAATTCTGTGCACCGTACCAACCGACGAGCAGAATCTGCTTGCCTCGAGTTTCATCCTTTAACTTAGCTATCTGTCGACCGAGGGGGAGAATCTCTCTACTGAAGGGATTCAGCAACTTCGCCTTCTTGACTAAGCATTCAAGATCGGCCTTTGCATCGGAGAAGCGGAGCTCGGCTGCAGAAAGTTTTTTTGCCAAATCCGCGGAGCGTTCTTCTGCTACCTTACAAAGCCCTTCAGTCTGTAGCAATGCATTTTGAGTCTTGTCCAAATGGCACTGTACTTCGGCAAGCTGATGCTTCAGTGCACAAATGCTTTCGAGTACCTCCTTTAGATGGGACTTTCTTACGATGACTCGTTGCAGGAAGCTAGGCCCGTCGAGATACTCTACAAGTTTGTGTTCGGTGTCCTTCATTTCGGGCTCTTTGCCTAGATTCGACAGAGATCAGCGTTTTGAGTTATTACGAATGTTTTTAACTTTTCTACTTGCAATCTTCTTTGTAAAAAGACGAACAATGTGATGTCCGTTTTCGTTTCTAACTGCGAAAACTTTTTGCCATCCCCTAAGTGGTGGCATTGTTATAACAGGAGCCGTTCTCTGAGAATCCAACTGTGGACCAAAGCTGATAGTGAACATCCCCGATCTAATGTATTCAAGAACCGGATTTGACTCACTTCCAATATTCCATGCTCTTAAACGGCTTACCATCTCTGCAACTACACGTGCGCGTTCATAAGGAGGACTGTAGTTGAATGCGAGCCAGAAGTATGTAGTTACTATTCGTTGAAATGCAATTCGACTTTCTTGTAAAAAATTATTTTTTAGCCAAAAATCGTATACTTCGTCAAGAATGAAAATGTGTTCTATAGCTAACCCTTCCTGGCGTCCAAAGGTATTAGCCATAATCGACGAAGGATGTCGATAATAAACGTATAGCTTTTTGTCGATGAAATAGATTTTTCGCTTAAAAGCAAAAAATTTCATGAAGAAAATCGCATCTTCGTAATGAGCACCCTTAAACAACAAGTCTTCCTTTAAAAGATCTCGACGGAAAACTTTATTGCAAACGCTACAATCATAGTCGAGCAAATCTTCTCTATTAATTTCTTTTACACCACTATGACGAATGCGATAGTATTCGTCATCGCTTTTTTTTAGATCAAAATTGCTTTCATAAACTATATTTATTCCATACCAATAGACATCAACAGACGGATCGTATTTTTTAGCCACTTCTTCAAGAGCATTCGGAACAAGCTTATCGTCACCATCAACGAAAGTCAGAAGTTCGCCCGTAGCAGCTAAAACACCAGAATTTCGGCATTCGCTCCGCCCTCCATTAGAACTACGCTCAATAACACGAATACGAGAGTCTAATAATTCAAATTTTTTTAAAATTGATAGCGTTGAATCTGTTGAGCAATCATCTACAAGAATAATTTCTAAATTTTTGTAGGTCTGTGAAATCAAGCTCTCAATACAATTTTCCGCATATTTTTCTACATTCCAAAAAGGGACTACAACAGAGATAAGAGGAGATTTTAAAAATTTACTATCCATAATTTTACTACTTATTTCAAAATTCAAACCTGAGAACGAAGCAGAAGCAAAAATGGAAATCGAATAAGTTCTGAAATGAATTTCCTATTTCTGGAATTAAACATTGATAGATCAATGAACCCTTCTTTTTGAAGTTGAACAAATTCCTTACGAAAACGCTTAAGAAATAATATTTTACACTTCCCTTTTAGTCGGTTTAAATTCCACTTATATGAAGCAAGCTGAAGTACAGGTATTAATGTTTTTACATTTTCAAAATGTTCAATATCCCTATGGGCGTAACGCCAAATTTCAGTGTATTCGTCACAGATACAAAATATCTTTTTCGGATTATTAATTGATGAATTTACATTATCTGTTCGATAATGAAGAAAGTGCTCATCAATCATCATAAACCGTTCTGCATTTAGATAGCATTTAAATGCAAATGACGTATCTTGATATGAAGCTCCAGGGGTTTCTAAAAATCGAATCTCATTTCTTTCTAGAAAATCTTTTCTATAAATCGCGCACCAGATTGAAGGAGGCTGATAAAAAGGACTCTGATCAATAATGGGTTTGATTACACGATTCTTTGTTACATATCCAGTATCAACAGGGAGATCTTTTTTCCCTTCAGTTTTATATTCAAAATAACTTCCTCTAGAAATATCTAAGTTATTTTTTAATGCATTTTCCATCAAAATCTCGAACATATTGGGTTCGATAAAGTCGTCTGACTCAACTATACCCACATATTCTCCTCTAGCTTTGGACAAACCAACGTTCATGGAATGTCCATAACCAGAGTTTTCCTTTGTAATTACTCGAATTCTTTTATCGATACTAGCATATCGATTAAGAATATCTAAAGTCGAATCCGTCGATCCGTCATTTATACAAATGATCTCTAAATTCTTATAGGTTTGAGAACGAATAGAATCTATGCATTCTCCCAAATACTTCTCTACGTTATAACAGGGTACAAGAACGCTGATCAAAGGCCCGGTATTTTCTTGTTTATACATGACTCGATAAATTTAATAATCAAATTCTTTGAAGAAATTACTTTATTACTTAAATGGGCGGATCGACATCACCGTCCTGGTTGTTCGCTCGGCGCACCCAGGATTTGCAAGTTGAACGATTGATTCCTGTCTTGTCAGAGTGGGGTGGGGCGCGAAATCCGGACTTGTTAAGCCGGTGATATAGGCGTGAAGCGCTTAAGCGCTAGGCTTGACGGACTTGCTCGTTGCCTAGTCCTCTTCGTATTCAAGCGGCGTCTTCATTGCAATGGAGGAATGAGGACGGACATGATTATAGACATGGATCCAGTGAGCCACGGCGGCGACAGCTGCTTCGTGGCCGGCAAACCTTTTCCAGCCAATGAGCACCTCGCGCTTTAGAGAGCTCCAAATCGACTCGCCGGGCGCGTTGTCCCAGCAGTTCCCCGATCGGCTCATCGACGGACGCATGTTCAGCTGAGCCAGGCGGCCTTGAAACTTCTGAGAGCAGTACTGCGAACCTCGATCCGAGTGCACAATCGTGCCGGTCACGGAAAGCCTCTCCTGCCTGCGGGTCTGCACAGCCATGTCAAGGGCCTTCAAGATGAGCTCCGTTGTCATCTTCGTATCGATCGCCCACCCTAAGATTCTCCGGCTGCCCAGATCCATGAAGGTCGCCAAGTACGAGGTTCCGTTCGGCGTCGGCAGGTATGTAATGTCCGAAACCCAAGCGCGATTGAGCTTTCCGGGCCTGAAGTCGCGGTTGAGAAGGTTGGGATACACCGTCATGTCGTGATTGCTGTCCGTTGTCTTGTAGGGGCGCTTGCTGTGTCGGTATCCGATGAAGCCGTTGGTTCTAAGCAGGCGCTGAAGGCGGGTAACGCCGACCCGGATCCCCCGCTTGCGCACGAGTTCATGGAACTGACGGTATCCAGGCGTGCAGCCGAGCAACCCGCGCAGCCGGCGGACGCTTGCAAGCACGGTCTCGTCGCTGAGCATTACTCGCTTGGGTACGTGAAGTTTCTTTCGAGGGCGGCCATTCCGGCGGCGAAGCCATTCGTAATACCCGCTGGTGCTGACGCCAACGATGCGGCACCGTTCGGAGAGTGGCATGCCATAGAGCTCGCGATCCGCGAGGGTCTCACGAATGAAGGCGTACCTCACTTGAGGCCGGTCGTGCTGAGGTACGCCGCGAATTTTTTTAGCAGCGCGCACTCCTGACGGGAGCGGGCGAGTTCAGCGCGCAGGCGAGAGATTTCAGCCTGCTCGGGCGTGACCTCGCGGGCAGGATCATCAGTGGAGAGTTTGCCGTTGCGTGCATCGCGCAGCCAGGCGTAGAGGGTGTTGCGGTCAATGCCGAGTTCGTCAGCGACATCGCAGGCTCGACGTCCCTCATTCTGAACGAGGTGGACGGCGTTGAGCTTCATTTCGTTGGTGTATTTGCGGCGAGGTGCAGCCATGAGAAGGACTCCTAACAGGGGGGAGGGTATCGTGACCTATTTCGCCCTCGTTAACAAGTCCGGAAAAAGCACCCTCATCTCAGCGCCTGCACAACATCAACCAGCTCTTCGTTCGTACCGTCCGCATTCTTGATCTGCTGATTAATGATTGCGAGGGAACCGTGATCCCCGGAAACCCCGTCATAAAGCGCTCCATTGAAAGCCTTCCATTCGTCAATGGTATAACCATCACCCGCATCCGCCAGCATCACATCACCCTCAAGGGCGAGTCCGGCTTTACGCGTATACGTCGTGGTTTCGCCTTCGGTCTTGCTCGTCAAAAGCTGCGTGCTGTCGGTGTAGAGTTCGCTGCCGTTCTCAAGCGTGAAATTACCACCTTCTGCAACCGTGATCTTCTGAATCGCGGCTTAGCCGCCATTGGCAACAGTGGCCTTGTAGCCCTTGTTAACTTCGAGGTTGCCGATTTCAGCGTACCCACCGTCAGCAACTGTGAAGGTTTCGTTGAACTGCCCTTCAGGTTGCGTCGCCGGCGCTTCGGCGGAAGCAGCTTCACCAAGCACAACCGTGCCAGCAATGAGATCACCGTAGGAGGTGCCTTTAACGCTGCCGATCGTCGTCGTACCGTACGTGGCATCGAACGTCGTCACGTGAAGGTCACCGCCCGTCACGTTCAGCGTGTTGCCAGCAGCAGAACCGAACCAGATCTTAGATGCGTGATATTCGCCGCCAGTAATGTTGACGGTACCTGCATCTTCCTTTTCACCAATCTTGAACTGACCGGTATAAGCATGGTCATTGAGTCGGATTTCACCACCGCTCAAATTCACCGTTAGCGGGTGATCCTTCACCCCGGAAACAAGCAGTGCACCACCTTCGAGCTTAGAGTTGAGCTCGGTCAAATTGAGGATGCCACCATCCTGCAGATTAATCTGCGCGGCACCGAACGTTTCACCATTCAGGGCAGACGTGAACTTGCCGCCATTGCTAAGCGTTAAGGAGTTAGCCTTGAAGTACCCGCCATTGTTCGTAATCGAACCGCCAGCGACTTTGACGTCCATACCAAATTTGGCTGTGGCTTCCTCTCCGATCGTGATGCTGCCACCCGTCATGGTAAAGCCATCAGCCTAGCTAGCTACATTGAGCGTCGATTTCTTAGCAAGATCGATCGAACCAGCCGTCATGGCAATCTTCGGTGCTGCGATTTCACCGAAAGCGCCTTCGGCAACCGTAACCTTGACGCCATCAAGATGGAGGGCAGAATCCCGATGCGCATCTTGATCATTGATATAGATGCGAGCTACCTTATCCTCACTGGCCGCACTGCCATTCAAAACGACTTCGCCACCGGCAAGTACCATGCCTTCTTCGAGTTCGTTATTAACACGAATTTCGGCTCCGTCGTTAATCGTCAGCTTGCCGCCCGTCATCTTGAAAGATTCCCAGCCGAGCATATAGCTGCCAGCCTGATCTTTCTTACCGAGCGTGATGTCGCCGCCCTCAATGAGGATGTTGTCCGTATCCACGGAAGCAACAGCATTGTGGTCGGTACCCGTATTGCCCTCCGTGCGACCGGCGATCGTCACAGTGCCGGACTTCACATTGAAGAGCGAATTTTTGAGACCGTTATTCAGCAGACGATTACCGTCGAGAATTTCGAGCGTACCGCCGTCAACGACCACAGTCGCGACATTGGTATTGTGAGCCCCACCCTCAGTACCAACTTCATCCTTAGAAGAAACGTCAACCTTTTCCGTCTGACCGGCACCGATCGTGACCGAAGTTGTATCACCGTCCTGCCAAACGCTCTTCGCGTCGTCAGCCGCAAAGGCAACACCGCTGATCATGGCCGCGATAGCTGCAGCGATAATCGTCTTGTTGGCCTTGAAATTCTTATTCATCGATAACTCCAAGAAATTTTTCCTGTCCGTCTGCTTTGCAACTAGCAGACGTAGCGACCTGCGCGTCGAAAAACGCAGGCCACCGAGCCATCCTAGAAGTCCATTTTCCGGGGGAGGGCGGGGGGGGTATTTACACTTATAAACACACAAATAAAAAGCAAGTACGATAAACATTCCGTTACG
>ERZ1090868.170-NODE-170-length-34914-cov-9.890645_pt1 | contig 34914 bp, 28 predicted proteins | sample MGYA00478475_ERZ1090868 | MGnify/ENA primary metagenome ERZ1090868 (study PRJEB33644, sample SAMEA5815747) | chicken gut metagenome | biome: Chicken; feature: Gastrointestinal Tract; material: Caecum | place: Ireland | collected 2019-01-01 | study: A study of the...
CGGTACGCACGGTGGTGTGAGAGGACGGCGGCTAATCACCGCCTCCTACTCGATTTCAGGGCAGCAATCGTTTCCTCCGAAACAGGTAATAGAGAATGCCCACTGCGTCAGCCAGAAACCATCCGATCGGTACCGCCCACCAGATGCCGATGACGCCGATGGAAGGAACGGCGGACAGGAGATATGCGAGAATTACCCGTGTTCCAAGAGAAATCACAGTCAGAATCACGGACATTCCCGGTCTGCCCACGGCGCGGTACAGGCCGTACAGAAGGAACAGACAGCCGATTCCGCAGTAAAACGCGCCTTCAATATGCAGATACCGGATGCCTTCCGCGATAATTTCTGTCTCCTCCGCGTGGACAAACAGCAGCATCAGCGGCCGGGAGAAAATCCATACGATTGCCGACAGAAGGATCGAAAAAAGAACGGAGACCGTCACTGCGCCTTTCAGCCCGGTCTGGATGCGGTCTTTTTTCTTTGCACCGTAATTCTGGGCGATAAACGTGGAAAATGCGTTGCCAAAGTCCTGTACCGGAAGATAGGCGAAGGCGTCGATTTTCACCGCCGCCGCGAAAGCGGCCATAATTGTGGTTCCGAAGCTGTTTACAAGCCCCTGGACCATCAGGATTCCGAGATTCATCACAGACTGCTGTACACAGGTCAGCATGGAAAACCCGGCGATTTCCCGCAGTGTTTCCTTCCGGATCCGCAGGTGAGCCCTGCCTGGCCGCAGGGAGGGAAAGCGGACCCATGTGTATATGCCGAGCCCCACGCCGGAGACATACTGGGAGATCACTGTGGCTTCTGCGGCTCCGGCAACGCCTCGGTGAAGACCGACGACGAACCAGAGGTCCAGCCCGATGTTCAGGATCGCCGAGACAGCCAGGAAAATCAGAGGCGTGATGGAATTTCCCACAGCGCGCAGCAGGGAAGCAAAATAGTTATAGAGAAAGGTGGCTGCGATTCCGCAGAAGATAACAAGAAGATATTCTCGCATCAGCTCCCAGATTTCATCGGGAACCCGCAGAAACAGCAGAATCTGGTCGATAAACAGAAAGACAGCCAGATTGAGCAGGAGGGTAAGGCCTGCAGTGAGAAGAAACGCCGCGCAGATTCCTTCCTTCAGCCGGTCTTCTTCCTTTTCCCCGAAGCGGATGGAAAAGACGGCGCCGCTTCCCATGCACAGCCCCAGGAGAATCGATGTGAGAAATGTCATAAGCGTAAACGCCGAGCCCACGGCGGCCAGGGCGTCGGAACCGAGAAACTGTCCCACGATCAGCGTGTCCGCCACATTATAGCATTGCTGCAGAAGGTTGCCCAGAATCATTGGAACCGCAAAAAGCAGCATGGATTTCATTACAGGTCCTTTTGTCAGATCACCGTTCATTGTCCCTCCTCACTTTCTAAACGAAACTTATAACTTACGTTATGAAAGCAATTATAGTGCAGTACTGTCGGCAAGTCAATAGTTAAGAGGGAAAACTTCATCGCTGGTGCTGCAGTTCCGCCAGGTCTGAGCATTTCATGCACAAACGGTGTGCAATCTTTTGTGGTTGGCATACCAGGATTGTGTTATAATAAAACCGCTGAATCAGAACAGCAGGTGCAGGGAAAAGTGAGGTAACGAATATGTTTCTGGAAGGACTGGATAAACTGGATCAGAAGATTCTCAGACTTCTTGTTGAAAATGCAAGGATGTCCTACTCGGAGATCGGAGAGAGAGTCGGCGTTTCCAGAGTCGCTGTGAAGGCACGGATTCAGGCGTTGGAGCAGCGAGGAGTGATTGAGGAATACACGACGATTATTAATCCCCAGAAAATCAACGGTGCGGTGTCCTGTTACTTTGAACTGGAATTTTCTCCGGAGACCTTTGCGCAGGCGGCAAGCCTGCTGAAAGAGAACGAAACGGTGACGCAGATCTATCGGGTGACGGGGAAAAACAAACTTCATGTTCATGCGGTGGCGGCTTCCAGTGAGGAAATGGAACGGCTGATTCGCGAGGTAATTGATCCGCTGCCCGGGATGACGGAATGCAGTTGCAACATGATCCTGTCCCGTATCAAGGACATTAAAGGACTGAGACTGTAGCGCGTGTTGGAACAATTATGCCGTAGCCGTTCAGCTGGCGGAGCGGTCATGGCATCCGGCCATGGAAAAATGTTTCGCGATGAGCCGGATGCCCCGCTCTGCGGGGGATTTGTCCTGCAGCCAAGAAGATAAAACCAGAGGTATGGAAAGATGAATGGGATTCAGATGTTTTCGCTTGAAGGAAAGACGGCGCTTGTCACCGGAGCGGCTTATGGGATCGGATTTGCGATCGCAGAGGCATTTGCCGCGGCCGGAGCCAAAATTGCGTTTAACTGCCGGAGTGAAGAACATATGGCAAAGGCGCTGGCGGACTATGAGGCGAAAGGGATCGACGCAAAAGGGTACCTGTGCGATGTGACAGATGAAACGCAGGTGCAGAAGATGGTTGCGGATATTGAGAAGGAGCTGGGTGTGATCGACATCCTGGTGAATAACGCGGGAATCATCCGAAGAATTCCGATGACGGAAATGAGCGCGGAGGAGTTCCGGGAAGTGATCGATATCGATCTGAACGCGCCGTTTCTTGTGTCCAAAACGGTTTTGCCGGGGATGATAGAAAAAGGACATGGAAAAATCATCAATATCTGTTCAATGATGAGCGAGCTGGGACGTGAAACGGTTTCCGCTTACGCGGCGGCCAAAGGGGGACTGAAGATGCTGACGAAAAATATTGCATCAGAGTATGGCGGGTACAATATCCAGTGCAACGGTCTCGGTCCGGGTTACATTGCCACGCCGCAGACGGCGCCGCTCCGGGAGCGCCAGCCGGACGGAGGAAGACATCCGTTCGACCAGTTTATCGTGTCAAAGACACCGCAGGCACGCTGGGGAACGCCGGAGGATCTGATGGGACCGGCGGTATTTCTTGCATCTGATGCGTCGAATTTTGTCAACGGACAGATCCTGTATGTGGACGGAGGAATTCTGGCGTATATCGGAAAACAGCCGTAAAAAATGAAGGGAATCTTTTCTGTGAAGAGAGCGGACAGGGATATCCGAAGGAGCGCGCGGTTCCGGAGCAGAGAAACAAGAGGATTCTGGATGAAGTGAAGGCGTCTGCCTACCGTCCGCTTCCGGAGATTCTGAAGGATCTGGACCGTGATCTGGTCAGAGGAGCGCTCGGAGGGGAAAAATTCCGGGAACTGTTCTTTGCAGACTGTAAATGCGAGGAGATTGCGGCCGCAGTCAGAGAAATTCTGGGCTGAAAATTCAAAGAAAATTTATCGGAATCGCCGCAGGATGCGGGAAACGGAAAAAGAAAAGAGGAACCGTTGTTCCACAGATTATTCTCCATCTGTGGAACAACGGTTCCTCTTTTGCTGCCGCTCAGGCAGACCCTCACATGTCCTGCACAGACTATGTGAGAACATGACGCCTTTCGGCATCCGTTTATCCGGTCCACCGGTCCTGGGAAAATGATGATGTCTTCCGGCATTTGCTCACCGGTCGTGTGAGAATTTACATCCTCGGACATCCGTTCACCGGAACGCCCGTATGATTCAGAATTTCGGTTCGCAGGTCACATCGCAGCCCAGGCGCTGGAAGGTTTTCCGGTCTACCTCAGAGAGCATGACGGAAGAATGCACCTGGCATTTGTGAAGTTTCGGAAGCTGGGCCAGCGCCAGTTTGGCGTCCTCGCTGTCAGCTGCGGTTGCGGACAGGGCGATCAGGATTTCGTCTGTGTGCAGACGGGGATTCTTGCTGCCGAGATATCTGGTCTTGAGGAGCTGAATCGGTTCAATTGCGGACGGCGAGATGATATGCCTGTCATGATCGATGCCCGCAAGTTCTTTCAGCGCGTTCAGGAGAAGGGCCGCGCAGGCGCCCAGAAGGTCTCCGGTCTTTCCGGTGATTACTTTTCCGTCGGGAAGCTCCATCGCCGCAGCCGGCGCTCCGGTTGTCTCTGCGCGCACAAGCGCCGGGGAGACGGTGCTCCGGTCGGTGGCGGTGATGTGTTCCTGTTTCATCAGGAGCTCAATCTTGAACGCTTCTTCCTCGGTGCGGGAACCGTCGGCGATGCCGTCAACCGCCTGGTAGTAGCGGCGGATGATTTCCTGGCGGGATGCTTCCCGGCAGACTTCGTCGTCAATGATACAGTTTCCCGCCATATTTACGCCCATATCCGTCGGGGACTTGTACGGACTCTCGCCGAAGATCTGCTCGAAGATCGCGTTGAGTACCGGAAAGATTTCCACATCACGGTTATAATTGACGGTAGTTTTTCCGTAGGCTTCCAGATGGAACGGATCGATCATATTGATATCGTTCAGATCGGCAGTCGCCGCCTCGTAGGCCAGGTTGACCGGATGCTTCAGCGGAAGGTTCCAGATCGGGAAAGTTTCAAATTTTGCGTATCCTGCATGAACGCCCCGTTTGTGCTCATGGTAAAGCTGGGACAGGCAGGTCGCCATTTTTCCGCTTCCCGGGCCGGGTGCGGTCACTACGACCAGCGGACGGGTGGTTTCGATATAATCATTCTTTCCGTAGCCTTCATCGCTGACGATCAGAGGCACGTTGCCCGGATAGCCCGGAATATAGTAGAGAATATATACTTTGATTCCAAGATTTTCCAGACGTTTTTTGAACATGACTGCACTGTGCTGTCCGGAGAACTGAGTGATTACGACACTGCCCACATAGAGGCCTTTTCCCCGGAATTCATCAATCAGGCGGAGTACATCGCTGTCGTAGGTGATTCCAAGATCCCCGCGCACTTTGTTCTTCTCGATAGCGTCCGCGCTGATGGCGATGACAATCTCAGCCTGATCTGCAAGCTGCATCAGCATACGCAGTTTGCTGTCCGGAGCGAAGCCGGGCAGAACCCTGGAGGCGTGATAGTCGTCAAACAGTTTGCCGCCGAATTCCAGGTACAGCTTGTTGTCAAACTGGTTGATCCGTTCGCGAATATGCTCGGACTGCATTTTCAGATATTTTTCGTTGTCAAATCCTATCTTATTTATGGCTTTGTTCTCCTTTTCTGTTATTTCCACTTATAGTATACGAGCCGGAACTGCGCCAGGCAAGAGTTTTTTTCGTCTGCAGCGCTGGGAATTCGTAACTGTTCCGCCGGGTCCGGGCATTTCCTGCACAGACCGCGGGAAAGAAGAGTGCCTGGGGCATCCGGTCCATCGCGAAGTGATTTTCGAGGGCAGGGAGAAAAAAATGAAAAAGTGCTTGCTTTTCTGAAAACAGTCATGTTATAATCACGCGGCAAGTTAGTGGTAGCTAATGTGGCGTGTATAAGCCATACATACTCCGATTCTGAGGTATGTGTGACTTTTTTCTTATCTTAAAGGTTAGTGCTGTCTAACTTTTCGCTGATACGAAAGGAGGTATCTGTGTGAAAGGGAAGCTTATGACAGGATTGCTTGCGGTCATACTTCTGATTCTTTCGGTCTGGTCGCTGTTTGTGGGCGTGATCGACATTAATGTGGCGTCTCTGATGAACGGCAGTCTGGAACAGTGGGAAATTTTTCTGGTTTCCCGGCTTCCGCGCCTGCTGGCGATTCTCTGCACTGGCGTGGGAATGAGCGTTGCCGGGCTGATTATGCAGCAGCTGTGCATGAACAAGTTTGTATCGCCGACCACCGGGGCGACGATTTCTTCCGCACAGTTCGGCATCTTGCTGGCGCTCTTGTTTATGCCGGATTCCACATTGTGGGGACGGGCAATTTTCGCATTCGCTGCTGCGGTCGCCGGAACCTGGCTGTTTGTCTGGTTTATCCAGAAAATCCAGTTTAAGGATGTGGTCATGGTGCCGCTGGTGGGAATTATGTTCGGCAATGTGATCGGAGGGATCACCAACTATCTGGCGTACCGGTACGAGATGACACAGGCCCTGTCATCCTGGCTGGTGGGACATTTTTCTCTCGTCCTGAGAGGAAGATACGAGATTGTGTATCTGGTGGTGCCGCTGGTGATTCTGGCGTTTGTGTTTGCCAATCATTTTAATATTGTGGGCATGGGAAAGGACTTTTCGAAAAACCTTGGCGTTCCGTACAATGTAGTCCTGTTTATGGGGCTGACGATTGCGGCGATGATCACGGCTTCTGTGGTTGTCGTGGTGGGATCCATTTCCTATATAGGCCTGATTGTGCCAAATGTCGTCGCCATGTTCAAGGGGGATAAGATTCGCGGAACGCTGGTGGACACCGCGTTGTTTGGAGCGATCTTTGTCCTGGTATGCGATATGATCGGAAGGGTGGTGATCGCACCCTACGAACTCCCGATCGAGCTGATCGTGGGAATTCTGGGAAGTATTCTGTTTGTCGGGCTTCTTCTGTACCGCCTGAAAAACGGACGCAGAGCGGTCCGGCTCCCGGCGGCAGGGACATCCGGGTGCGGCAGTGCCGTTTCCAGCCTGGACGGAGGTGAAGAGACATGAATACAGCGGCTTACCGGAAAAATATCCGCAGACTTCTGATTATGGTTGTCCTGGCCGCGCTGGCGGCGGCCGCTTATATGCTGGTGGAAGTGAATTTTGAGAACCAGAAGCTTTTTGCATACGCAATGAAAATCCGGACGCCGAAACTGATCGCCATGCTGATCACAGCCTTTGCCATCGGAGGCGCATCTATTGTGTTTCAGTCTGTGATCAACAATACCATCGTTACGCCGTGTCTTCTGGGGATGAATTCTCTGTACACGCTGATTCACACGGCGATTGTGTTTTTTTCCGGTGCGGGAAGCCTGCTGGCGACCAATGCGAATCTGGCGTTCGCCGCAGACCTGGTTCTGATGGGAGCCGTGGCAACGGTGGTCTACAGCTATCTGTTCAAGAAGACGAAACACAATGTGCTGTATGTGCTGCTGATCGGAACTGTGCTTTCCTCGTTTTTTTCCAGTATCCAGACCACTCTGACACGGGTGATGGATCCCAACGAGTATGACAGCCTGCTCGCCACGCTTGTGGCCAGTTTCAGCAATATCAACTCGGAGATTATTGTGTTTTCCATTGTGGTTCTTGGGGCGGTGATTTTTTTCCTGCGAAAGGATCTGGCGCTTCTGAATGTGATTACGCTCGGCAGGGAGCAGGCGATCAATCTTGGTGTGGATTATGACCGGACCATCCGCCGTCTGCTTCTGGGAGTGACGCTCTGTATCGCCGTGGCGACCGCCATGGTCGGACCGATTTCATTCCTGGGACTTATTATCGCCAATCTGTCCCGCCAGCTTCTGAAGACATTCCGCCACAGCCAGCTGATTGTGGGATCGGCGCTGTTCGGAATGATCGTTCTGGTGGGAGGTCAGCTGATCATGGAGCATGTGTTTGCTTATGCGATTCCGGTCAGTGTGTTTATCACGGTGGGAGGAGGGATTTATTTCCTTTATCTCCTGCTGGCAAACCGGAAGGTGTGAGCACCGGAAAAGGAGAGAGCAATGTTTATAAAAAATCTTACGAAGCAATATGATGGAAAACCGGTGGTGGATTCGGTGAGCTTTGAGATACCGAAAGGGAAGGTGATCTCGCTGATCGGACCCAACGGAGCCGGAAAGTCGACGGTTATGGGAATCATTTCCCGGCTGATTGCCAGGGATTCCGGTCTGGTGGAGTTTGACGGAAACGATATCGCAAAATGGAAAAGCAGAGAGCTGTCCAAGCGTCTGGCGATTCTCACCCAGAGCAATAATATTCAGATGAAGCTTACGGTACGGGAGCTGGTAGCCTTCGGCCGTTTCCCGTACTCCGGCGGGCGCATCACGGAGGAAGACAAAAAGATTATCGATCAGGCGATTGCCTATATGGAACTGGAAGAGTTTCAGGATCGCTTTATCGACGAGCTGTCCGGCGGACAGCGGCAGCGCGCCTGCATTGCAATGGTAATCGCACAGGATACAGAATATGTATTGCTGGATGAACCTACCAATAACCTGGACATTTATCATGCGACCAACATGATGAAAATCGTCCGCAGGCTCTGCGACGAGCTGGGGAAAACCGTGGTTCTTGTGTTGCATGAGATAAATTACGCGGCATTTTATTCCGATTATATCTGCGCGTTTGTAGATGGAAAAATCGCGAAATTCGGAACCGTCAGGGAGGTGATGACAAAGGAAAACCTGTCGCAGATTTATAACGTCGATTTCGAGATACAGGAAATCGAAGGAAAACCATTGTCCATTTATTACTGATAAAAAAGGAGATCTTAAATGAAGAAAAAAATTATGACACTGGCATTATCGGCAACTATGGTATTTGCTCTCGCAGCGTGCGGAAGCGACAGCAGCTCCTCCGCGGGAAGTTCCGCGTCCTCTGCTTCTGCCAGTGAGAAAAAACCGGAGACGATCACCATCAGAAGTCTGAACGCAAGCGGGGAGGAAACGGATCTGGAAGTACCCTATGATCCGGAGCGCATTGCAATTCTGGATATGGCCTGCCTGGACATTCTGGATAATCTCGGAGTCGGGGACCGGGTCGTGGGATCCGCGAGCACATCTCTGGAATATCTTCAGGATTATGTAACGAATGACGAGATAGAAAATCTGGGAACCATCAAGGAGGCGGATATGGAAGCGGTTATGGCGTGCGAGCCGGATGTGATCTTTATCGGCGGCCGTCTGTCTTCTTCCTACGACGCCCTCAGTGAGATCGCGCCTGTGGTTTATCTTGCCACAGACACAGAGGCAGGCGTTGTGGAGAGCGTCAGAAAAAATGCCAGTACGATTGCTTCCATGTTTGACCTGGAGGAAAACGTGGATACGCTGATGGCTGACTTTGACGAGAGAATTCAGACGCTGTCAGATTTTGCAGACGGAAAGACTGCGATTATCGGAATGTGTACCAGCGGAAGCTTCAACGTTCTCGGCAATGACGGGCGCTGCTCGATCATCGGTGTGGAGATCGGTTTCGAGAATGTAGGCGTTGACGCGGATGTGGACACTTCCACCCACGGAAACGAGGCCTCTTTTGAATATATTGTAGACAAAAATCCGGATTACATCTTTGTTATGGACCGCGACGCTGCCATCGGAACGGACGGCGCGCAGCTTGCTCAGGATATCATGGAGAACGAACTGGTTCAGGGTACCGATGCATATAAGAACGGCAATCTTGTGTACCTGGAGCATCCGGCCGTGTGGTATACCGCAGAGGGTGGAATCCAGGCACTGGATCTGATGCTTCAGGATCTTGAGTCTGCGCTGCTGGCATAAAGCCTCCCAACGGTGGTATGTGAGAAAGGAAACTGAGATGAAAAGAAATCCTCTGAGATTTGTGTGGCTGCTGGCTGCGTTTGTGTGTCTGGGAATCGGGGCTGTCGGCGTGGTTCTGCCGATCCTTCCGACGACACCGCTGCTGCTTTTGTCCTCTTTTTGCTTTGCCAAAGGATCGGAACGGTTTCACAGATGGTTCTGCGGCACAAAGCTGTACCAGAAGCATCTGGACAGCTTTGTGAAGGAACGGGCCATGACGCTGAAGACGAAGCTCTGTATTCTGCTTCCAGCGTCGGCGCTGCTGCTTCTGGCATTTCTGATGATGGGGAATCTTCCGGGAAGAATCTTCATTGTGTGCCTGATTATTTTCAAGTACGTGTACTTCTTTACAAAAATCAGAACGATTCGTGCCGCATAAAACCATAATGACTGCGGACATCCGGCCCATCCGACACAACGCGCAGGTGTCGGATGGGCCGAAAACCGTTTACGGGCAGATCTGCCAGAGCACGCAGCCGTGAGCGGGAAGCTCCGCGCCCAGTATGCAGCCGTCAGATTTTCCTGTCTCTTCGGTCCAGAGATCACGGAGCGTACAGGGGGCTTCGATGCAGCCGTCGTCTTCGCAGGAGCGGATGGGAGCGCAGGGCGCTGCGCTGCGGGCTTTGCAGCTTTCTGCCGTTTCAAGGACCTCTCTGAGATCTGCGGTTACTGCTGCAGTCTCATCCGCCAGGTTAAACAGCGCCGCGCAGACAGAACCGGTTCTGAAATCCCGGGATACCCAGACAGCGCTGCGGTCGTCAAGGCTTACCTGCCGTGCGCCGCAGTCCGGGCTGAGCAGATGAAGCACTTCGTGGTTGGTCAGCAAAGCCAGTGTCTGCTCATCCAGAAGTGTGAGCTCCGCGCCGATCATCATCGGGGAACCGAACATGCACCAGAGGGTCATCATGGTTTTCTGCTCTTCCGGAGTGAAGTTTGTGGTACGTTCCTGTCCGAATCCTTTCCCAAGTTTTCCCAGCGGCAGCATGTCGCAGTCCGGCCAGCAGCCCTGGGAGACGTGGCTCTGCCACAGTTCACATCTGTGGAACATATCTTTCAGCAGTCTCCAGTCATCCCAGAAATCGTCGGTGATCCGCCACATGTTGGCGTGGGTTTCGTAGTGCCATGCTTTGTCGATCAGGGCCGGTCCGGGAGACAGGGAGAGAACGATTGGCCTTCCGCAGGTCCGGATCGCGCGGGAGAGCATTTCTATCTCATGCCGTCCGGAGAAGGGATTGTTCGGATACAGGTTGGTATTGCAGATGTCGTCGCATTTGATAAAATCAACGCCCCAGGACGCGTAAAGCTCCAGAAGCGAATCGTAGTAAGCCTGTCCCTCCGGCGTGCAGCGTACGCCGTACATATCCGGATTCCAGCCGCAGATGGAACTTGGGTCGGCGATCTGATCTGCGGTTACATCCGTCCCTTTGACCGGGGTGTGCAGATGGGCGGCAATCCGCGGGACGCCCCGCATGATATGGATGCCGAATTTCAGTCCCAGGCTGTGGATGTATTCGGCCAGAGGCGCGAAGCCTTTTCCGCCGGCGGAGGAAGGGAAGCGTTCCGGATCCGGCAGCAGACGGGAAAATTCGTCTGTTTCCAGTGTGGAAAACGGAATATACTGGAACTGTGCTCTCTGGGAGCCTGCGCCGTGGGCGTACCACTGAATGTCAACCACGACATATTCCCAGCCGTATTCCTTCAGATGAGACGCCATGTACTCCGCATTGCTGCGTACTTGCGCTTCGTTGACTGTGGTGTCGTAGTAATCGTAGCTGTTCCAGCCCATCGGCGGGTGTTTGGCAAAATTGTTTTTGTTCATAATCGGTTCCTCCTGTAATCTTCCGGGGCGGTCTTTCCGGACACATACGTCTGTGCCGGAGGTCCCCGCGGAATGCTGTGACAGTTCCGCGAAAGGAACTGCTTTCGGGTAGATTTTTCTTGGATTGCTATGATTGACTGTTCCTGTGAATTCAATTATAATTCAGTGATATCCGGGAAAAAAGAAAGAAAATTTGATATGAGAGGGTAATTTTTTGATGGAAGACAGAGAAGGCGTTTTTGGTGTGCTGAATCTTGACGCGCTGGACGGCGCTCCGCTGACGCTGCTGGACGGAGGCGTTGAGCGAAGAGCCGGAGAGGCCTATGACTATTACAACGGAAATCGAACGGAATACGGAGGATTTCTCTTTCAGTATACGCTGAGAGGAGAGGGTGTCTTTGAGAGAGACGGAAAGAAATACAAAGTGACAGAAGGCAGAGGGTTTCTCGTTCGGTTTCCGGAGGAGAGCCGCTATTATCTTCCGGAGCAGCAGATGTGGAAGTTTCTCTATCTGCATTTCGAGGGAAGCGCGGCGGAAGCTTTTGTGAAAAAAATAAGGCAGCAAAACCCCGGCCTGGTGGCGCTGGATCGGGAGAGCCCTCCGATCCGGATGGCGCTGCAGCTTCAGCGGAGAATGACAGAAAACGGCCGCCTGGAGAAGTATGAGGGAGGAGAGTTTCTGTATCGCTTTCTCTGTGCTCTGCTGCGGGAGACAGAGAGGAGAACCGGATCGGGAAATACCTCGCTGACAGAGCAGGCGGAGATCTACATGAGAGAGCGGTATCAGACGATTCAGGGAATTGAGGAGGTGGCCCGGCGTCTGGGAGTTTCCCCTGCCCATCTTTCCCGGTGCTTTCGGAAAGAGCGGGGCATCTCGCCGGTGGAATTTCTGACGCGGCAAAAACTCCAGTCAGCTGTAAACGAGCTGCTGGGAACCGGGAAAAGTGTGGAGACCATCGCCCGTGAAAACGGTTTTTCCAATGGAAATTATTTCGGAAAAGTCTTCCGCCGGTATATGGGCGTCAGTCCCGGCAGCTATCGGGCAAGACGTCGGTAAGGAGTAAAAACGGGGCGTTACAGGATTGAATTTTCCTGTCCGGCATCTTATAATTAAGAAGCAGGAAAGCAATGATAAACGTAACCGTTCCGCCGGCGGAACGGTTACTGACAAACAATGATATTGCAGAATAAAACAGGAGGTAATTTTCATGAAAACAGTAATTATCGGAGCAAATCATGCGGGAATTGCCGCGGCCAACACACTGCTGGACAATTATCCGGACCAGAAAGTTGTCATGATCGACCGCAACACCAATCTGAGTTATCTTGGCTGCGGAACCGCGCTTTGGGTAGGCAGACAGATTGATTCCTATGAAAATCTGTTTTATACCAACAAAGAAGCCTTTGAAGCGAAAGGCGCGGACATCCGGATGGAGACATCCGTTACAAAGATCGATTTTGACAGAAAGATCGTATATTGTGAAAGCGCAGACGGAACAACCAGTGAGGAGACCTATGACAAGCTGATTCTTGCGACGGGTTCTCTTCCTATCGCGCCGTCCCTGCCGGGAAATGATCTGGAAGGCATCGGCTTCCTGAAGCTGTTTCAGGACGGACAGGAGGTGGATCGCCAGATCAGTGATGACTCGGTGAAACATGTGGCGGTCGTCGGCGCAGGCTATATCGGCGTGGAGATCGCCGAGGCAGCGAAACGCCGCGGAAAGGAAGTGCTTCTGTTCGATGTGGCGCCGACTTCCCTGGCAAGCTATTACGATCCGGAGTTTGCGAAGGATATGGACAAAAACCTTCAGGAGCATGGTATTGAGACGCATTACGGAGAGCGTGCGGTTGCCTATAAGGGAACCGGCCATGTGGAAGCGATTGTAACCGACAAAGGCGAGTATCCGGCAGAGCTGGTAATCAATGCCATCGGCTTCCGCCCGAACAACGAGCTTGGAAAGGACCATCTGGAATGCTTTGCAAACGGCGCGTACCGTGTGGACAGACATCAGCAGACAAGCGATCCGGACGTCTATGCCGTAGGCGACTGTGCGACGATTTACTCCAACGCACTGCAGGCGGAGACGTATATTGCTCTGGCCACCAATGCGGTTCGTTCGGGAATCGTGGCGGGGCATAATATCGGAGGAACTCCGCTGGAATCTATCGGCGTACAGGGATCCAACGGGATTTCCATCTTCGGATACAATATGGTGTCTACCGGCCTTTCTGTCACTGCCGCGGAGAAAAACGGCATGAAAGTCAGCCATACCGATTACGAGGACCTGCAGAAGCCCGGATTTATGAAGGAAAATGCGAAGGTGAAAATCCGTATTGTCTATGAGACAGAGTCCCGCCGTGTGGTTGGCGCGCAGGTGGCGTCCACCGCAGATATTTCCATGGGCATTCATATGTTCTCCCTGGCAATTGAAGAAGGTGTGACCATCGACAAGCTGAAGCTGCTGGATATCTTCTTCCTGCCGCATTTCAACCAGCCGTACAATTACATTACAATGGCGGCTCTGAACGCGAAATAATATGTAATAATAAAATCAATATCAATCGTGCAGACAGCGCTTCTGCACAGAAGGAGCTTACTTATGAAGAAAGAGATTCTGCTGACAGACAAATATCTCAGACTGCCGGTGATCAGAGACGGAGAGGACTGTGAGGTCAGCTTTTCTGTGAACGGAGAAAAGATATGGCAGTTTACGATTCCGGTGAAGACGGAGGAAAAAGGCTCCTGCACCGGAGGATATGCACAACTCCCCGTGGAAAAATGGAAAGGTCAGATGATGACTATAGAAACAGACGGGGAACTGCTGCCGGAAGAAATTCTGCAGTCGGATGAAACGGAGACCAGAAACCAGGACGTGTATCCGCGGCTGCATTTTACGCCGGTCAGCGGATGGGTGAACGATCCCAACGGGCTGTGCTTTTATAAGGGAGAGTACCATCTGTTTTTCCAGCACAATATGTTTGATGTGAAATGGAACAATATGAGCTGGGGACACGCGGTAAGCCGGGATCTTCTCCACTGGACCCAGCTGGACGAAGCGCTGTTTCCGGATGAGGACGGGACCATGTTTTCCGGAGGAGCAGTTGTGAACTTCCGGGGAGAGAGTCTGTGTCCGAAGGATGCGATGGTTTTGTTTTACACCTGTGCCGGCGGGTCGTCCCGGTGGAGCGAAGGAAAGGAGTTTACACAGAAGGCCGCATACAGCGAGGACGGCCGGACGGTTCAAAAGCTGCCGGGTGTGTTGATTCCGCATATTGCAAGAGAAAACCGGGATCCGAAGGTTGGATGGCTGGAGGAAAAAGGAATCTATTATATGGTTCTGTTTCTCAGCGGACATGAATTTGCCGTGTTCACATCTCCGGATCTGCGGGAATGGAAGGAGACACAGCGGCTGGAAATTCCGGAAAGCTGGGAGTGTCCGGATCTGATCCGTTTCTCCTGCGGCGAAAACGACCGGTGGGTGTTCTGGACCGCCGACGGATATTATCTGGTGGGAAGTTTCGACGGGGAGAAGTTTACTCCTGAGCAGGAGGTACAGCGTCTGTACGGAAACGAGGTGCCTTATGCGGCGCAGACTTTCTGGGGAACAGAAAAGGTTATTCAGATTCCCTGGCTCAGAGTGTTATGGGACGACAAGCCTTATCAGGGAGCGATGGGAATTCCGCGGGAACTGGAACTGACCAGGCGTGACGGTGTCTGGCTGCTGGAAGCGCATCTGCCGGAGGAACTGTGGAAGCAGCGCGAGCGTATCTACAGAGATCTTCCGGGAGCCGGCCAGGAGCTGGAGATTCCGGAAGGGAAGAGTGTCGTCGTGACCGTGGAGAATCCGGAGGCCCGGTCATTTTCTCTGCAGCTCGGAGCGGGATCTGTCGCCTGGGAGCAGGAGAAGGGGCAGCTCACCATTGAAGATGAAACGTTCGCACTGCCCTGTGCGGAGGAGCTGAATGTGGTGCTGGACCGTGATCTGGTGGAGGTCAGCTGCAATGGAGATACGGTGTACTTCTGCAAAAAAATGAAGGCGGAAGCGGACCGGAAGCTGGTTCTGTGCGGAGAAATGACGATGGAAGTGGGAATCCTCTGAGCTCTGGACGTGTAATTTGATCAGGGAGGTAAACATGGACGATATTTTGGTTTTGACAGATGAAAATGGAGTGAAGACAAGGTTTGAGACCCTTGACATTGTGGAGTATGAGGGAGAAGAATATGCGGTTCTGTATCCGGCGGACGCAGGAGACGACGAGCCGGTGCATATTCTGAGAATTCATACGGAGGATATGGACAATGGAGAAGTTCAGTACGAGGGTCTGGAGGATGACCGCCTGATTCAGAAGGTGTACAGGATTTTCTGCCGGAGAAATCAGATCCGGAGAGACTGAGTCCGTGATTTCGCCCGGGCGGGCACAGGACAGACGAAAAAAAACGGGGCTGCTGTGCCGTTACCGTTCAGCAAGCTGAAGGGTAGCGCTGCACTTTCTTTTGCGGCAGCCCCGTTTTTCTGCGTTTTTACGCCTGCTGCGCCATATGCACCCGGTATTGTTTCGGGGAGGCACCGTTCAGGCGTTTGAAGATTTTGATAAAGTAATTGATGTCTGTGTAGCCGCAGCTGGTCGCCACCGCATGGATCGGCATGGATGTGGAATTGAGGAGAACCAGGGCGTGTCGGATGCGGACATTGTGGATATAGTCGGTAATATTGGTGCCCGTCTCTTTCTTGAACAAGGTGGAAAGATAGGACTTTGTCACATGACACATATTTGCAAAAAAGCTCAGCGACAGAGGTTCCGCGTAGTGGAAATCAATGTAGGTAATGCATCGCTGGGTAATCTGCGAATAGTTTTTCATGGAATGATTTCTTACCAGCAGACAGTATTTGTGGATCATATCCCCTTCGATCTGTTCCAGGTCGCCAGCAGTATGCGCGTCGTTGATCAGCACGGCGATTCTGGTGGACAGGTCGTCGATATAGACCGGGTGTACGTTTCCCCGTTCCACGGCCTTCCGGCACAGGGTATTGAGGATGATCAGAAGGTTCTTGGTGTTCAGCACGATATTCGGGTTGCGGGGTGCAATTTTGTAATTTTTGAACTGGGCATACAGGCGGGTGGCAGCGTTGTAATTTCCCGTGGCGATCATGTCGAGAAACTGATTTTCCACTGCATAGCGCTCTTCGATGCTGGTGATCGCAAGCTGAGGATCTTCGTTCAGCCGGCGGAAGGCGGAGCTGGAATCTGCGGTGATGCCGGAAAATTCCTGCGGCTCCAGAAGATCATACTTTTCGGAGAACAGATTTTCCGATATGACCAGCAATGTGGCCTCGAGAGACTTCAGCGTGGGAGGTACCGGTATGTTGGCGTAAAACGCGGAGAGATCTTTGTACAGTGTGTCCGGTAGCTTGTTCTTAAACATGATTTTCTGTATATCTACCAGTGTAAACGTTTCCTTGAGAATCGGTCCGACTACGAGATAGGTGTTGTCTGTATAACCGTCCTGCAGGGGAGCGCCGTCGTGGAGGCGTATGTCCTCAGGGAGCGGAGACAGGCACAGAACATAGGAAATCAGTCCGAACTCATCGAAAAGCTTCAGAATATGTCCCGGCTGGCTGTATTTCAGGAGAAAGTCCCGGAGTTCGTGGTAATCGTAGTCGGAGAACAGCTTGCCTCTGAGATCCAGATCTGCCTTATACAGATTGGAAAAATCCTTTTCGATAATTGTACAGGAGATGTTGTGGGCCTGAACGATCTGCTGAAATAAACTTAAGTTTTCCTTGCGCATAGAAAATCCTTTCTTTTGTATCCGCGGGGGAGGAGAACCGCCGCGGTTGAAAATGATATTTGTAACAGCCCAGCCAGCTGAACTGTAACCGATATTTCAATAAAATATTACGATATTATGCTTTTGTCCAGTATATCAAAAATTCGGCTGATTTTAAAGCGATTTTATGTCTTTTCTTTTTCATGATTTTGGGTTAATCTGATAATATAAGTTTATTATGCAGATGCAATGATATAAGGAGGTAACGGATATGGGAACTGCAGGAAAAGATCCATATGAAGGATTTCAGAAGAAAAAAGATTTTCTGATCTGTATTGATTCAGACGGGTGTGCGATGGATACGATGGATATTAAGCATTTCCGCTGCTTTGGTCCCTGTATGGTAGAAGAGTGGGGACTGGAGGATCAGGAAGAAAAGCTTCTGTTCCGCTGGAACCAGATCAATCTGTATTCCATGACCAGAGGAATCAACCGTTTCAAGGCCCTGGCGCTGATGCTGAAAGAGATCAATGACAGCGGGACTCCGATCGAGGATGTGGATGTTCTGGTAAAATGGGCGGATGAGGCAGACGAGCTGTCCAACAGCGCGATCGGAAAAGAGGCGGAAAAAACAGGAAGCATCGTTCTGAAGAAAGCGCTTCACTGGTCGGAGAGCGTGAACCAGAGAATCCGCGAGCTGCCGGAGGAAGAGAAGAAACCGTTCCCGGGAGCAAAGGATGCAATCGCATGGGCTCACGAGCGTGCGGATATCGCGATCGTTTCTTCTGCAAATCTGGATGCGGTTATGGAAGAGTGGGAAAAACACGGAATTCTTCCTCATGTGGATGTGGTTCTGGCGCAGAATGCAGGGTCCAAAGCGGCTTGTATTGAAAAGCTGCTGACGTTTGGCTACGACAAAAACAATGTCGTGATGATCGGAGACGCGCCGGGCGACAGAAAGGCGGCTCAGAAGAATGGAGTACATTACTATCCGATTCTTGTGACGAAAGAGAAGGAAAGCTGGGAGAAGATGCCGCAGGCAGTGGAGAAGCTGATGGACGGCACTTTTGATGAGGGGTATCAGAATCAGCTGAATGAAGAATTCGAGAAAAATCTTGGCGCATGATCCCGGAACCGCCCGGGTATCCGGCTAAGCCGGCAGGGCGGGGACGCAGACAAAAAGTCCTTCGGACGGATGCCTGACACTGTGAAGTGTATGCATCTGCCCGAAGGGCTTTTTGTCTGTAAATGCTCCGGAAGAGTGACCGTTCGGCTGGCTGAACGGTTACCCGGAAGATATCAGTTTTCGGAGGTTGCCTGGATGGCGTCGTATCCGGTTTCGCCGGTTCTGATTTTCCGGGCGTACCGTATTTCACTGCTGAAGATTTTTCCGTCGCCGACCTCTCCCGTGTAAGCGGCTTTGCAGATCGTGTCGATTACTTTCTGCTCCCATTCTTCGGAGGAGACGACGATTTCAAACCGGATTTTCGGCTGCATCTGTACCTCTACGTCAAGGCCGCGGACGACTTCCCGGTAGCCCCTCTGTACGCCGTAGCCCATAACCTGAGATACGGTGATGCCGTTGACCTCTATCCCTGCGAGGGCTTCTTTGACGTCCTCGAATTTTTCTTCCCTGACAATTGCTTCTATTTTAATCAACATTGTTTTTGTTTCCTTCCTTCTTATGAGTTTCGTCGGTTACTGATCCAGGCCGTTAAAGCTCGGATAAGCGCTTTCTCCCAGCTGGGAAAGATCCAGGCCGATCTGTTCTTCTTTCTGATCCACCCGGAGCGGAGTGAAGAGTCTGACGATTGCCACGCAGATCAGTGTTCCGACGACGGCGATCAGAATGGTGATGGCCATGCCTGCCAGCTGTGCCCCGAAGAGGCGGAAGTCTCCGAAAACGAGACCGTCCCAGCGGGCGGTGTCATTGATGGAACTCTGCGCAAACAGGCCGGTGGCAATGCCTCCCCAGATGCCGCCGATACCGTGACAGCCGAATGCGTCCAGGGCGTTGTCAATTTTCAGTTTCTTTTTGACGATGGCAACGCCGCAGTAGCAGATCGGGCTTACCAGGAAGCCGATGAGGAAGGAAGCCCATACGGGAACGAAGCCTGCCCCCGGAGTGATGGCGACAAGGCCGACCACAAGACCTGTGGATGCGCCTACCAGAGTCGGTCGCCCGTTTTTGATCACGTCGATCAGCATCCAGGAGAGGAGCGCGGACGCCGCGGAAATCGCGGATGTCATAAACGCGTGGGCAGCCAGACCGTCGGCCGCCAGGGCGCTTCCGGCGTTAAATCCGAACCATCCGAACCAGAGCATGGACGCGCCGAGAACAACGAAGGGGATATTGTGAATCCGGTAGGTTGTGTGCTCATATCCGCGGCGCCTTCCAAGTAGAATCGCCAGAACGAGAGCGCTCACGCCGGAGCTGATATGTACGACGTTTCCGCCGGCAAAGTCCACGGAGCCGATCGCGGCGAGAAAACCGCCTTCGCCCCATACCATATGCGCCATCGGATAATAGACGATCACAGACCACAGAGCGGTAAACAGAAACAGAGCCTTGAATTTCATGCGTCCCACCAGAGCGCCTGTGATCAAGGCGGGGGTAATCATCGCAAACATCATCTGAAACGCGCAGTAGACCAGATGCGGAAGATTGTCCGCGTAAGGTCCTGCCTCCATGCCGACGCCGTTCAGGCCGAACCAGCGGAAATCACCGATGATTCCCAGATGGTTGCCTCCAAAGGACAGAGAATATCCGAACAAAGTCCACATGACAATGGAAAGTCCCATGATCGACACGCAGGCCATCATGGTGCTGCAGACATTTTTTCTGCGCACAAGCCCTCCGTAAAAGAATGCCAGTCCCGGTGTCATGAAAAATACAAATGCTGCGCAGAGCAGCACAAAAGCAGTATCGCCAGTATTCATAATAATTCCTCCTCAAACAAACACCTGTTTTTGGCAGATCCGGAAGGGCCCTTTCCAAAACTGCGCCGGGAGTTCCGAAAAATCTCCCGGAAAATAAAAAAAGCGCTGAATACGCCGAAGCGATTCAACACCTTTGTTATGGTTCTAGAGTATAACATAGTTTTTCCGGAAATGCAAGAGGAATTTTTGCTGCAGGCATCTGACTTGTAACCGTTCAGCCAGCTGAACGGCCACTTTGACTCGCTTTTGCCGGGAGAACGTGTTATACTGAAAACGGTACAGCGCTGCAGGGCGCAGCTGAAAAATGGCGGCGGTTCGGCTGACTGAACAGCTGTGGGAAATGAGTTCTGCAGGGCGCCGGAAAGGAGTGTTAATTCAGTGAGAGCAGAAAAACTGTTTCAGGATTTTGTTGCATATGTCAATGAGCATCAGCTTTTTGTTGAGGGAATCGCGGCGGCGGATGAGAGCCGTGTGCTGCTGGAACACCATTTCGTTCCGGACCATGCGAGAAATATTTATTCTCATACGAAAAGCTATATGGCCACGGCGGTGGGAATGGCGCTGGCGGAAGGCCGACTGACGTTGGAAGACCGGCTGGCCGATTATTTTCCGGAGTATGTGCCGGAAGACCCGGATCCGCGGCTTTTGCAGATCACCCTGAGGGACTTGCTGACCATGTCCAGCGGATTTGGCCATGCGTATCTGATGGGTGAAGACCGAAGAAAGGGCGTTGGATTTCCGGATTATCTGACTTATATGATGCATCTTCCGATGGAACAGACGCCGGGGACGGCGTTTGAATACTCCACGGCGGACAGTATTCTGGCCGGCAGGATGGTGGAGAAGGCGGTCGATGAGAATCTGGCCGCATATCTGTATCCGCGGCTGTTCCGGAAGCTGGAGCAGGGCTGGCCCCAGTGGGAGAATGATCCTATGGGACATCCCATCGGCGGAGGCGGAATGTATATGCGGCTGACAGATATGATGAAGCTGGGACAGCTGTATCTGGCGGATGGGAAATGGAAGGGAGAGCGTCTTCTGGATTCCCGCTGGGTGCGGGAGGCCACAGGCAGGCAGATCGGGACTCCGCAGACGGATCCGGAGGATATCTGGAGATGCGGCTACGGATATCAGTTCTGGCTCTCGCCTTATCCGGATGCATACCGGGCGGACGGAGCCTTCGGGCAGATCACGACGGTGTTCCCGAAGGAAGGTCTGGTGGTCGCTGTGCAGTGTCCGGAATGGGGCGATTTTGCAAAAGTCAGACTTGCGCTGCATACCGTATTTTTCTCGCAGCTGTGACGAATCTGCGGCAGGAATGGAAACGGAACTGTTACGACGGAACAAAGAAAAGAAAGAGATACAGGGCGAAAGCTTCCTGATTACACCGGCGGCTTTCCCGGAAAGGTGGTTTATAAATATGAAATTTACGAAAATGCAGGGAATCGGCAACGATTACGTATATGTCAACTGTCTGGAGGAGACGGTGGAGCATCCGGTGGAAACGGCGAAGATTGTCAGCGACCGTCATTTCGGCATCGGTTCGGACGGTCTGATTCTGATCTGCCCGTCCGACCAGGCGGATTTTCGCATGGTCATGTATAATGCGGATGGTTCGGAAGGAGCCATGTGCGGCAATGGAATCCGCTGCGTCGGAAAGTATGTCTATGATTATGGTCTCACCGACAAAACGCATCTTTCCATCGAGACGAAGAGCGGAATCAAATATCTGGATCTGACCGTGGAGGACAAAAAGGCGGTGAAAATCCGCGTCAACATGGGAAAACCGGATCGCTGCGCGAAACATATCCCGATTCTGACGGAGAAGGAAGAAGTGAAGGAAGAGGCGATTGAGGCAGCCGGCAGGATGTGGAAAATGACAGGGGTTTCCATGGGAAATCCCCATGCGGTTGTGCCTTATGACGGAGACCTGGAGACGATGGAGATTGAGAAGATCGGACCGGAGTTTGAACATCATCCCTGCTTTCCGGACCGGGTGAATACAGAGTTCGTGAAGGTTCTGGACGATCATACGGTTCAGATGAGAGTCTGGGAGCGGGGAAGCGGGGAAACGCTCGCCTGTGGAACCGGGGCCTGCGCCGTGGCTGTGGCCGCTCTGTGGAACGGATGGGTGAAGGAAGGTCCGGTGACCGTGCGCCTGCTCGGCGGGGAACTCACCATCGAGTGGGACCGCGGAAACGATGTCGTATATATGACCGGTCCGGCGGAGATTGTGTTTGAGGGGGAGATCCGCCTGTAACTCTGCGGTGTTACAACTTTCGGCTTCCGTTTCGTGCAATATGCTGAAAATCCTGGAAAGCAAAATTACCCCTTTTCTTTTCTGAGGAAGGATGCTACAATATGTAGCGTGCATTAGCAAAGAAACAAACAATATATAGTAAGTATGGTGTCGGGAGGGAAGCCATGATTTATATCATCAAAAAAGACGGGACCAAAGAGGGCTTTGACGCACAGAAAATTGTACGCGCAGTCAATAAATCCGCGCGGAGAATTTTATATACGTTCTCTGACGAAGAGATTTCATTTATCTGCCAGTTTGCAACGGAACATGCCAAAGCTCTGGGAAAGAAAGAAATACCCATCGCGGACATGCACAATATTGTCGAAGGCGCGCTGGAGAAAGTGAATCCGGCAGTTGCCAAAAGTTACCGCGATTACAGAAATTATAAAACGGATTTCATCCATATGATGGATGAGGTTTACACAAAAAGTCAGTCCATCCGCTATATTGGCGATAAGAGCAACGCTAATACGGACAGCGCTCTTGTCGCGACGAAGCGAAGCCTGATTTTCAATGAACTGAATAAGGAGCTCTACCGGAAGTTTTTCATGAACCGCAATGAGCTTCAGGCATGCAAGGACGGTTATATCTATATTCATGACCAGTCTGCGCGCCTGGATACCATGAACTGCTGTCTTTTCGACGTGGCAAACGTGCTGAAAGGCGGTTTTGAGATGGGAAATGTCTGGTACAACGAGCCGAAGAGCCTGGATACCGCCTTTGACGTTATGGGAGACATTGTTCTGAGCACGGCGGCGCAGCAGTACGGCGGCTTTACGGTACCGGAGGTAGACAAGATCCTTGCGCCCTATGCGCAGAAAAGCTATGACCATTATGTGCAGGAATTTCTGAAATATTCCGATCCTTCCTGGGAAGGCCGCGAGGAGAAAGCGGTGGAGTATGCGATGGACAAAGTCCGCCGCGAATGCGACCAGGGCTGGCAGGGAATCGAGTATAAACTGAATACGGTCGGTTCTTCCCGCGGAGATTACCCGTTTGTCACAGTGACGCTGGGGCTGGGAACGGAGATGTTCGAAAAGATGATCTCCATTTCCCTGCTGGAAGTACACAAAGGAGGACAGGGAAAGAAAGGGCACAAGAAACCGGTGCTCTTCCCGAAAATCGTATTTCTGTACGACAAGGCGATCCACGGACCGGGAGGAATCTGCGAGGATGTGTTTGAGGCCGGAGTGGACTGCTCGGCCAAGACCATGTATCCCGACTGGCTGTCCATGAGCGGCGAGGGATATATTTCCAGCATGTACCAGAAATATGGCCGTGTGATCAGCCCGATGGGATGTCGCGCATTTCTCAGCCCGTGGTTTGAGCGGGGAGGCATGGAGCCGGCGGACGATGAGGATAAGCCGGTGTTTGTGGGACGGTTCAATATCGGAGCTGTTTCTCTGCACCTTCCGATGATTCTTGCGAAGGCCCGTGCGGAGAACCGGGACTTCCACGAGGTTCTGGATTTCTATCTGGAAATGATCCGCGACCTTCACAAGAGAACTTACGATTATCTCGGGGAAATGCGTGCTTCCACCAACCCGCTGGCTTACTGCGAGGGAGGATTTTACGGGGGACACCTGAAACCGTCGGATAAGATCCGCCCGCTGCTGAAGGCGATGACCGCATCTTTCGGAATTACGGCGCTGAATGAGCTGCAGGAGCTTTACAATGGAAAGTCCATTGCGGAAGACGGACAGTTTGCGCTGGATACCCTGAAATATATCAACGAAAAAGTGAATCAGTATAAAAAGGAAGACGGTATTCTGTACGCAATCTACGGAACTCCGGCGGAGTCCCTGTGCGGACTTCAGGTGGAACAGTTCCGCAAAAAATACGGAATCATCCGCAACGTGTCTGATCGTCCGTACGTGAGCAACAGCTTCCACTGTCATGTGACTGAGGATCTGACCCCGATCCAGAAGCAGGATCTGGAAGGCCGGTTCTGGGAACTGTGCAACGGAGGAAAGATCCAGTATGTCCGCTACCCGGTGGGATACAACAAAGGCGCGATCAAGACGCTGATCCGCCGTGCGATGGATCTGGGCTATTATGAGGGTGTGAACCTTTCCCTGGCTTACTGCGATGACTGCGGTCATGAAGAGCTGGAAATGGACGTCTGCCCTGTCTGCGGTTCCAGAAACCTGACCAAGATCGACCGGATGAATGGTTATCTGTCCTACAGCCGTGTACACGGAGACACCAGGCTGAATGAGGCGAAGATGGCTGAGATTGCGGAGCGGAAATCCATGTAAATCGAATTCATATTGCAGATAAGAGGATCCTTCCTCTGCGAACCTCAGAGACGGCAGCTGAGGTTCACAGGGGAAGGATTTATGATTGTGGGAGAGGTGACAGACGTGAGAAAAAAGATACTGGTTGTGGACGATGAGCAGGCCATCGCTGATCTGATTGAGGTTTATCTTGCCGGAGAAGGATGGGAGGTGATCAAGTGTGACAATGGGACAGACGCGGTCCGGTACGTGGAGGAAGAGGATCTTTCCATGGCGATTCTCGACGTTATGCTACCGGATATTGACGGATTTTCCATCTGCAGAAAAATCAGGGAAAAGCATTTTTATCCGGTCATCATGCTCACGGCAAAATCCGAAGATCTGGACAAGATCACCGGCCTGACCATTGGTGCCGATGATTATATTACCAAGCCCTTTAATCCGCTGGAGTTGTTGGCGAGGGTGAAGACACAGTTCCGGCGCTATGAGACGTATAATCACCCGGAGGGAACAGGAAAAACGGAGGAAAACGCCATCGACATCCGGGGGCTTTCCATCAGCAAAGACACGCATAAATGTACGCTGAACGGAAAAGAACTGTCGCTGACGCCGATAGAGTTCTCGATTCTTTGGTACCTGTGTGAAAACCGGGGGCGCGTACTCTCTTCGGAGGAAATTTTCGAGAAGGTCTGGGGAGAAAAGTTCCTGGACAGCAACAATACGGTAATGACGCATATCGGACGGATCCGGGAAAAAATGCATGATTCCGGGCGAAAGCCGAAATATATCAGAACGGTGTGGGGAGTGGGGTATCAGATTGAATAAGACGGAATTACGGGAACTGTCGCAGCGGCTCCGGAGGCAGCTGACCCAGAAGTTTATTTTTTTCTACCTGCTGTATCTGGCGGCCGGCGCTGCAATCTTTATACTTGCCTATTTATATTATCAAAGCCGTATCTGGTATGGATATGAGACGTTTTATCAGCTGGTCCATCTGGCGGAACGGTTCTGGGCGTTCCTTCTCCCCGTCTATGCCGGCGGCGGAGCGCTGGCGCTGGGCTGTTATTATCTGAAGAAATCCTGCGGCTATCTGGACGAGCTGGTGACGGCCTCGGAAAATCTCTTTCTCGAAAAGGAACAGGAAACTCCGTTGTCGGAAGAATTGCGTCCGCTGGAGGTATATCTGGATTCTGTCCGCCTGCAGATTCAAAACAGCCAGAGAGCGGCCAGAGAAGCGGAACAGAAGAAAAACGATCTGGTGGTATATCTGGCGCATGACCTGAAGACTCCGCTTACATCTGTGATCGGGTATCTGACGCTGCTGAACGACGAGGAAGAGATTTCGCCGCGGCTGCGGAAAAAATACCTGTCCGTGTCTCTGGATAAGGCGGAGCGGCTGGAGGATCTGATCAATGAATTTTTTGAGATTACGCGGTTCAGCCTCACCCATCTGACCCTGGAACTGAGAAAAATCAATCTGTCCAGAATGCTGGAACAGACCGTGTTTGAATTCGGTCCGATGCTGGCAGAGAAGAAACTGGAGTGCAGACTGGATATGCCGCCGGATGTCTTTTACGAGTGTGATCCGGACAAGCTGCAGAGGGTGTTTGATAATCTGCTGCGCAATGCAGTGAGTTACAGTCAGCCGGGCGGAGAGATCAATCTTTGCCTGCGCCGGCAGGAAGAGAGGCTGCGCCTGACCGTACAGAATTTCGGGGTCACCATTCCGGAGGATAAGCTGGAGAGAATTTTCGATCAGTTTTTCCGCCTGGACAGCGCAAGGGCAACCCGAAGCGGCGGCGCGGGACTGGGACTGGCCATTGCCAAAGAGATTGTGGAGCTGCACGGCGGGACGATTTCAGCGGAGAGCTCCGACGGACAAGTGACGTTTACGGTTGTATTGTAAAGAGAAAGACGTAACAGTTCAGCCTGCTGAACTGTTACAGAAAAAAAGAAGATTCGGCGCGTTTTTCGCGGATGTCTGACGGTATCATAGCGAAAGACGCGCTGTTTTTCTGTTAAGGGAGGGGAGATTAAGAAAATTTTAAAACTTTTGTGAAAGGAAACAGGGGTTTTTGTGGGAGAATCTGCGAAAAGAACAGAGACCTTTCTGATAAGATAATTGCATGCAGAAGTTGCAGTCGTTCAGCAGGCTGAATGGTTACCGCAGAAAGGATGGGTGGAGATGAGACATACAGACGGAAGAAGAGAAACTGCTGTGGTTTCGCAGACCAGAAGAAGGGAGACGCATGTGGACTTGCGGGACAGGAGAAGGGGAACGGCCGTGATTCCGCGTTCCGGAAAGAAAGGACGAAAAAGAAGGTTTCGGAGGCGTTTATTTTCGCTGGTTCTGATCTGTGTGCTGGCGTTGGCGGCGCTGATGGGCACGCCGCTGGGATCAGGGCTTAGAAATGCGCTGGCGCTGGGCGGATCTTCCGCGAGACTTCAGCAGTATGCGCGGGAGCATGGACTTTCCGCGTCGGATTATCCGGAGAAGCTGGTGGAGCTGTATGAGCGCAATCCGGAGACGGAGCAGTTTGTCTTTGAGTATCCTCTGATGAAGGACAACCCTCCGTCGGATGATCTGAGCGGCCTGGATACCTCGTCGGTTCCGCTTCTGATGCAGTGGGATCAGCGGTGGGGATATGGACAGTACGCGGGAAATCTCTTTGGTCTGTCAGGCTGCGGCCCTACCTGTCTTTCCATGGTCGCGATTTACCTGACAGGGGACACATCCATGACGCCCCGCTGGATGGGAGAGTTTGCGTCTTCCCACGGATACGCTGTGGAGGGCAGCGGTTCCGCCTGGGCGCTCTTTTCGGAGGGAGGAAAAGAGCTGGGATTTGATGTGACGGAGATTCCTCTGGATGAGGAGAGAATTCTTGCGAATCTGGAAGTAAACAATCCGATTGTGGCGGTTATGGGACCGGGAGATTTTACGACTACCGGACATTTTATCGTGTTGACCGGTTATGAAAACGGAAAGATCAGGGTGAACGATCCGAATAACAGGGGAAATTCTGAGAAGTTGTGGGAGTTTGATCGTATACAAAGCCAGATCCGGGATCTGTGGGTGTTTCGGAACCTGTAGAGAAGGGTCTGAGACAGAACAGCCTGCGGCGCATGGCGCAGAAAAACCGGGGCCCGAAAGAACGGAAAACAGTTTCTTTCGGGCCCCGGTTTTTTCTGCCACAGGAAACTTCGTTCCCTGTGACAGGAAAACGGCGCATGCCGTAACCGCTCAGATGGCGGAACCGTTATACAAGAATTAAAGTTTGGTATCCCAGCGTCCGCACCATACGTTCTCTTCCGGAGTACCCTGGAAGGGGCTGTCGCCGCAGAGTTTTTCAATCAGGGAATCCAGAACCTGCGGAGTATCCTGATAGCAGTTTATATAGGTACGGCTCATGGTCAGGTCGATCAGGTAGTTCGGCAGATACAGGCTGATAAATGCGGTCGGTACCTGACGTACATACCAGGGCTGCTGGCCCGGCATCGTCCATTTTACACGCATGGTGTTGTACTGAGCGAAGCCGACCTGGTCGATGAATACCAGAACTGCATCGGTGTTTTCCATGAATTTCTCCATGCTTCCCTTTGCAGGAACGGCATCTCCGTCTTCTACGATGAAGCCGCGCTCTTCAAGCTTCCTGATCAGGTATGCTTTGGTCTTTGCGCCGGAGTCGTCTTTGATCAGTTTGCCGGCTACTACACGTCCGTCGCCTTCCAGGAAATAAACGCGTACGCGTTTCTGCTTGTCCGGATTCAGCGGCAGCATGTTCTGGGTATCTTTTACAAGAGTGATGAACTGGTCTGCGCACTCTTTTGCAATTTTCTTGTGCTCTTCGCATCCGACTACGCTGATTCCTTCCTTCGGCGGCATCAGGGTTCCGTCTGCCTGTTTTTTGTGCAGACCGATGCTTGCCTTTACGCCGAGGATACGTCTCAAAGCATCCTGCATACGCTCTTCGGTGATCACGCCGTTCTTGTATCCGGCCATCATATATCCGAAATCCTCTTCCATATCGTTGAAGAACAGATACATGTCGCAGCCTGCTGCGATTGCAGCCGGTACCTGCTGTGAACGCGGCATAGCGCCGAACATACCGATCATATGGCTGGCATCGGTCACTACCAGACCGTTAAATCCAAGGGTCTCTTTCAGGAGTCCGGTGATCAGTTCCGGGCAGAGGGTTGCCGGAAGGATCTCGTGGTCGTCCAGATCACGGCCTGCCAGCTTGCGCTGCCATGCCGGCTGAGCAATGTGTCCTGCCATGATGGTTTTTACGCCTGCGTCGATCAGCTCTTTGTATACCTTTCCGAAAGTAGCCATCCAGGTGTCGCAGTCCAGATCGTTAACGCCCATCATCAGGTGCTGGTCGTTTTCCTCGGTTCCGTCGCCCGGGAAGTGTTTGATGGTGGTGGCCATATTGCATTCTTCCGTGCCTTTGATGAAAGCCTTCGCGTACTCGATGGTACGGTCCGGGTCAGCACAGAAGGAACGGGTCTGTACGATCGTATTGCGCCAGTTCTGGAGCAGGTCGACGATCGGAGCGAAATTCCAGTTAGAACCGATTGCCATCGCCTCGGTGCCGCCGACTTTCGCCGCTTTGTATGCAACGTCCGGATTGCGGGAAGCCGCGGTCGCTGCGCCGCAGGATACGCCGGTTCCTCCGCCTACGCCGCCGTTTCCGCCTGCTTCACAGTTGGAAGCCACCAGCAGCGGAATTCTACTGTAGCTCTGGAAAGTATTGACCATATCCCACAGCTCTTCCGCGGATTTGTTGTGGTAACGAAGTGCGCCGGGATGATAGGTATCAACTACTTTTTTGATTCCTTCCGGTGTGAAATCGTTTACCATGTTGACAAACAGCTGTCCGACTTTCTCCTCATCGGTCATTCCGGCGATGGTATCTTCCACCCATTTGATGTCTTCGTCGGAAAGGTAATACGGTTTTGCTTTTAAATCTACCATGAAAAAAATCCTCCTTATTAAATATGTATTGGAATCCTGCACGGGATCAGTAGGTAAGTCCGAACCCATACAGGTATTCGCCGCCGTCTGCATCTTTGTAAGCGTAGGTCAGGCCGTCTTTCATATATTTTGCCTTGTCATAGCCGGGTACGTCGTTGGGGCTTGCGCAAACGCCGCTGTCGTCCACTGCGATGGCCGCATCGCTGCCCGGAAGAGTGATGGGCAGCCGTCCCACCGGTTCTGCCGCGCCGCTGATTACATCAATCGCAGCTTTGGAGAAGGTGTCGAAGCCAACGGTGACAGCATCAGCCAGAGGCTCCACGTTGCCCAGAAGATAAGGCAGGTTCAGATTGACATGAACGACCACCTGAGAGACAGCTTCCCGGATCGCACGAATGTGCTCCACATCAATGCCGGTTTCTTTGCACAGATTCAGTTCGAGATATCCCTCCGTTGCCGCAAAGTAGCTTCCGCTGGTAGGTTTCAACAGGAGGAGCGCCACGTCGGCGTCGTGATAGTCGTTCACGAACGTCCAGTCCGGGTGATCCTCGCGGACTGCCTTTGCGAAAGCGGCGATGGTCTGCTCGGGAGTGATCTCGATGCCTGTCATCGGCAGGTTTTCCTTTTCTTCCTTTGTATATTCTGTGCGCATCATCATTTCCACATATACTTTTCTGCCCGCAAGTTTTTCTGCCGTCAGCGGAAGCACGGAATCATGGTTCTTCAGAAGAACGACACTTTCCTGATGAGCCCGGTAAGCCAGCGCGCGGCTTTCTTCTGTGTTGACCGCCGCATCGGCTGCGGCTGCGTCCGTATAAGGATTCTCGAACAGACCCAGACGGAAGAATTCCACAAGCAGGCGGCAGACCGCCCGGTCTACGGTTTCCGTATCTACAAATCCGCTGCGGATGGCTTCCAGGAACGGCGCCGGATCATCTTCTCCGGATACCATATCCGTGCCGGCCTTCAGCACTCTGGCTGCCCGTCCGGCTTTCGAGTATTCCTCTGCGCCCCAGGCCATACCGGACAGAACGCCGGTGTCGGAATTGACGATCCCGTCAAAGCCCAGTTCCCCGCGAAGTGTGCCGTTGATAAACTGGTTATTGTAGGCAAAGGCGATTTCCTCATCAAATTTATCGAATCCATTCTGCGGGAATGCAGATTTCTCATTGGAAGGAATCGCGTAATAAGGCATGATGGAGGAGGTTCCCGCCGCAATCGCTGCACGGAATCCGGGCAGATGATAGGTCTCCATGCTTCCCGGCGTCGCGTAGCAGTTGTATTTGCCCTTGGCGTAATGGGGGTCAAATCCGTTTTCCCGGGCGCCGCCGCCCGGGAAATGCTTCGTGGTCAGAGCGACGCTGTTCTCATCCAGCGTTTCGCCCTGGATGCCGTGAATGATACGGGTAATAATATCACAGATCAGCTCCGGGTTCTCTCCGAATGTTCCATAGGTCCGGAACCAGCGGGGATCTGTGGCACAGTCTGCCATATACATATAACCTTTGCGGAGATTTGCCGCATAGAATTCGTCATGTACGATTTTTGCGAACTGATCGATCAGTTCCATATCCCTGGAAGCGGCAAGTCCCAGTGTTCCGGGAAATGTGGTGAATTTGTTCGTCTCCTCTGCGGCGCTGTAATTTACGTCGGCGCTTTCATTTTTGGAATTGGAAGTTACCAGACAGGGAATGCCGAGACGGGTACCTTCGCAGACTTCCTGCATGGCATTGACCCATTCTGCCAGTTCACCGGCGGAAGCATTTTCACGTACGATAAAATGACGGATATGCCTGGTGGCCAGTTTATAGGTCGTCGGATACTGCATGTTTTTGTGTCCGCGGACCATAACTTCCTCATGCGCCTCGCCCAGCACGCCGTTGTGGCTGGTGGGCTGACCGGGCTTCGCTGAGATACCCATCGGCTGGCTGTTGATAATCAGCATACCGGCTTTCTCCTCGTCGGTCATACGGCTTACCAGATCTCTGGCACGCTCCTCAGGGGAAAGACGCCAGTCTTCATAGGGCTTCAGTTCGCCGGTGCCGTCCAGATCTTTAAAACGCAGGCCGTCCACTTCCAGAATCCCTTTCACGCGGGCGACAATCTGCTTTTGCTCCATAGAATACAACACTCCTTTCTTCAGTGTCAGTCAATGATGGCAGCGTTCTGCCCCAGTGTGTGTGACTGACAGTACTGTTATTTGATGCTATAAGTATAACACAGACGTTCTCAAAACACCAACAACTTGTGCAACATCAACAAATTTTCTGACGCTATTTCGTGATCATACGACCGGAAACCGTCAATGGTTCCCTCCTGTGGAGCGCATGCGCAGCCGGCTGTGGGAAATTGTTGGGGACAGACCGGAAGCCTCCGAAAAATCAACAAAGTTTCGTAAATTGTTTTTGCATTTTGTCCAAAAATTGTTAAATTTTTATTTGGCAATTGAAACATTTGACGGTATGTGCTAAAATGACTTCATAACAAAGGAGTTCTGTTGACTGACGGAATCGACGTGGAAAACCACCGGGGAGGCAGAATCTCAGAAAGGGCCGACCGTCTGGGCAACAAGTGTAACAGCTTTTACATTTGTTGCTTTTTTTTCGTCATTGAAGCGGACAATGAAAGGAGAAGGATAACAATGGGCTACAAATCAGACATCGAAATTGCACAGGAATGTACCATGGAGCCGATTACCAAGATTGCAGAGAAAGCAGGGATTGATGAAGAATACCTGGAGCAGTACGGAAAGTACAAAGCGAAAATCGATTACAATTTCCTGAAGAAGACAGATAAAAAGGACGGAAAGCTGGTTCTGGTAACCGCGATCAACCCGACTCCGGCAGGTGAAGGAAAGACCACGACCACTGTAGGTCTGGCAGACGCGATGCAGAAACTTGGAAAGAACGTAATGGTAGCGCTTCGCGAGCCGTCCCTGGGACCGGTATTCGGCGTGAAGGGAGGAGCAGCCGGCGGCGGATACGCACAGGTTGTTCCGATGGAAGACATCAACCTGCATTTTACAGGCGACTTCCACGCAATCGGCGCAGCCAATAACCTGCTGGCAGCAATGTTGGACAACCATATTTATCAGGGAAATGAGCTGAACATCGATCCGCGGAAAATCACCTGGAGAAGATGCGTGGACATGAATGACCGTCAGCTGAGAAACATTGTAGACGGACTTGGCGGAAGAACCAACGGAGTGCCGAGAGAAGACGGCTATGATATCACCGTTGCTTCCGAGATCATGGCAGTTCTTTGTCTGGCAAACGACATCAAGGATCTGAAAGAGAGACTGTCCAGAATTATCGTTGGATATACCTACGGAAAAGTTTCCGAGCAGAAACCGGTAACGGCAGGCGATCTGCACGCAGAAGGCGCAATGTGCGCACTGCTGAAAGACGCTCTGAAACCGAACCTGGTACAGACCCTGGAGCATGTACCGGCAATCGTACATGGCGGACCGTTCGCGAACATCGCCCATGGATGTAACTCTGTAACGGCTACCAAGATGGCTCTGAAGCTTGGCGATTACGCGATCACAGAGGCAGGATTCGGCGCAGACCTGGGCGCTGAAAAATTCCTGGATATCAAATGCCGTATGGCAGGACTGAAACCGAACGCAGTCGTTATCGTAGCGACCGTGAGAGCGCTGAAATACAACGGCGGGGTACTGAAGGCTGAGCTGAATCATGAGAACCTTGAGGCTCTGGAGAAAGGTATGCCAAACCTGCTGAAACATGTAAGCAATATCAGAAACGTATATCATTTGCCATGTGTGGTTGCAATTAACGCATTCCCGACCGATACCAAGGCTGAGCTGGATCTTGTGGAAGCGAAATGTAAGGAACTGGGCGTAAACGTTGCTCTGTCTGAAGTATGGGCAAAGGGCGGCGAAGGCGGTATTGCTCTGGCAGAGGAAGTAATTCGTCTGTGCGAGGAGCCGAACGATCAGTTTACCTATGCCTACGAGCTGGAAGGCAGCATCGAGGACAAGCTGAATCAGATTGTTCAGAAAGTATACGGCGGAAAGAAAGTTGTTCTCACTGCAAATGCGCAGAAACAGGCGAAACAGCTGGAAGACCTGGGATTCGGCAACTGTCCGATCTGTGTTGCAAAGACCCAGTACAGCCTGACTGACGATCAGACGAAGCTGGGAGCTCCGACCGATTTCGAAGTAACCGTACGCAATCTGAAGATTTCCGCAGGTGCTGGTTTTATTGTAGCTCTGACCGGTGAAATCATGACGATGCCAGGACTTCCGAAAGTTCCGGCGGCAGAACGTATTGACGTGGATGAGAACGGAAAAATTTCCGGTCTGTTTTAAACATATGCGGCTGAAACGTATGTTTCGGACAGAGTAACCGTTTTGCAGAGCTGAACGGTTACGAAACGTAACAGTTCGGTCAGCTGAACTGTAACTACGAAATATCAGCAAGTACACTCCGCAGAAATCAGGCATAAGATCTGTGCCGGTTTCTGCGGAGCTTTTTGTTTTCAGAATTTCGGCCGCATCCTTCCATACTTTAGTTATGTGTCAAAATGTGATTTTATCAGCCCTTTTTATTGCAAACTTTATAAAAACGGTCTATACTGACCATTGTATGGGGAAAAGACAGATGAAACGCCTTCTCCGCTGTACAATTGCAGAAAAAAGAGCAGGAAGGAAAGGAGCACGGAAGAAAAGGGAACGACAAATGAAAAAGAAAAAACTCAATAAAGTATTTGCGGGAGGTCTGCTGTCTGTTGCTGCTGCGGTCTTTCTGACCGCTGCGGTACCGGCTTTCGGTGCGGGCAGTATACAGAGTGGTTCATCAGATGTAATCTCCGCTTCACAGCAAAGCGAGGGGGCGGAAGAATCCCCGGCAGTGACTTCGGAACCGGCACAGAGTCCGGAACCTTACCGGGCGTCCGCGGAACCGGACGCTTCCGTGACAGATACACCGGCGCCGGAGGATTCCGGCGAAGGGGAAGCGCCGGCAGTTCCGGCGCCGGACAATTCCGTTTTCCCGTCGGAACAAGGCCTCACGGATACGGAAAACGATGTCCAGACACTGGACTGGGCGCCGGGCTGGAATCTGGTAAACGGAAAGTATTATTACTATCTGGACGACGGAACGATGGTCCGGGGGCAATGGCTGAAAGACGGGAATGACTGGTATTATCTGAACGATGACGGAACGATGAAGTCCGGGGAATGGTTTAAAGACGGAATCGACTGGTATTATCTCCGTGACTGGGGCGGGATGATGCACGACCAGTTTTTTACTTATAACGGAGAGATCTATTACTTCCGCAGCTGGGGCGGAATGATGTACGGCATGACGTTCCAGGCCGGCGGAAAAACCTACAGGGCCAACGCCGACGGAACGCTTGTAACCGGCTGGTCGGAGGAAAACGGAAAGTATTACTATTATAATGCCGACGGATCCCGTTATGAGACGGAGGGCTGGCTGCATCTTGGAACCACTTATGACACCTATTACTATATCAGTGCGGATGGATCCCGCGTGCAGGGCCAGTGGCTGAAGGACGGAATCGACTGGTATTATCTGAACGATGACGGAACGATGAAGTCCGGGGAAT
>ERZ1090868.171-NODE-171-length-34886-cov-11.346215_pt1 | contig 34886 bp, 24 predicted proteins | sample MGYA00478475_ERZ1090868 | MGnify/ENA primary metagenome ERZ1090868 (study PRJEB33644, sample SAMEA5815747) | chicken gut metagenome | biome: Chicken; feature: Gastrointestinal Tract; material: Caecum | place: Ireland | collected 2019-01-01 | study: A study of the...
GCCCTTGCGCTCCTGCTATTATCAAGACAATAAAATACCATGCCGAACGGCATAATATCCAACACATCGATTCGGTCGGAAACAAGTTACAGTGAGATCAGATATTATATTAAAGAGGTTGCGCAAGAGCTATCGGTTTTCAAACAATATGAATTAGCGGATGAGAATATTGCGATTGACGGAATAGAAGTCAGCTTTGTATCGGAGATAATCAATCAGGTCATATACCATGTGGACGCGAAGTTTATCTATGAGGAAGTTTACTACTATCTGACGATTGATTCAACGGATGAAAATTGTCTGGAAAATACCGTAAGGTTGTTACTTGAGTCTGCAAAGTAAACGAAAGGGGTGCCTGTGGCACCTCTTTTTCTGTAAAATAAAAATTATAACACAAGATATATGACAGACGTGCGCCGGTATATATAAGATTTTTGCGGCTTAAAAAAATAATTTTTTGTCTCGAAAAAATTGCTTTTTTCTCTTGACTTTTCCCGATGAGGGTGATAAGATAGAAATATAAACAAACGTTCGCATTTGAATGGATGTTTGTGAGATCGGTATCCCCGTTGCCGTCTCGACATGATCTTTGCTTTGGAGGTGATCGAATTTGTGTAAACGAATGGTGTTAAAGTGTCCGTTCTGCGGCGCGACGCTATTGAAGGTAAGTATTTGCAAAGAGGTTGAGATCGAGTGCAGGGAGTGCGGTGCATCGTTGCTGATCTCGAAAGAGGAAAGCGGATCCTGCGTGGTAAGCGCAAGACCGAGAAAGGCAAGCTAATTCATAAGACAACTGAATAAGAAGTAAAACGTATCACGTTTGCGGACAGAGGCAGTATAGAACCATAAGACCGAACTGCGCGGCGTGATATAAGTTGTGCAGAAACAGAAGCTATCCGTAAAAAGAAGTTATCCACGCCTCACAAGGATCGAACCCATATAGGGCTTAATTCTTGTGGGGCGTATTTTTTTGCGCCTTTTTGTGCCCGATCGCGGTTTGATCCGACCGCGGTCGGGCGTTTTCCATAGTTACGGGGCGGATCCGTCCGATTGCGTTTTTCAAAGAAAAATCAAATCGGAGGATCCAAACATGGAATGGCATGACGGAACAGAACGCAGGCGTTTTGAACGCGAGCAAGCAGAACTTCGCAAACAGTACCTTGCGGCAGGAATGACGGAGGAGCAGATACAAGCGCTCTATGCGCATGATCGCGAATGGTATAAAAGCCGCCGCAGGGAAGCGGTACATACGCAGCGGCTGGATATTCAGACGAGCGAAGATGAGGACATCAATAAGGATAATCCTCTCTACAAGAAGTTTTTTGAAAAGCTGGCGGTAGAGGACAACCATGCCGACTATTCAAGATACGGGTGGATCGATGAACTTGAAAACGAAGAATTGGCAAAGGCGGTAAATGCCTTATCGGATACCGACAAGGAGCTTTTAACGATGTGGATAGAGGGTTTTCATCAGAACGAGATCGCAGCGTGTTTTGGCGTGAAAAAGGCGGCGCTTTCTCGGAAAATGGGGAGGATAAAAATTTTTTTAAGAAATTTTCTTTCCGATGTAAACTTTTAGCCCTCTTACTTGCCTCCCTATTGAGGGGGGATAAACGTTTCTTCCTTCAAAGGAGCAAGAAACATGAAGCTGAACATTGCAGGGTGCAGGGCATTTATCGAGCGAAATGGCATTGAGGACTATCAGGCGCTTTCGTCTGTGTTGGGCGTCAGCGTATCCGTTTTGAAGCTGCTCGAACAGGGCGGCAGGATCGGATACGATGCCGTGCGGGAGATATACAACAATCTCGGGGTGCAGACCGTTACGGAGATCATTGATTTCGAGGAGGAAACATTGGATGGCTTCAAAAGCAAGTATATCCAAGTCGGCGATGCCTTGTATTGATTATTCCGCCGGGCTGTCGCTCAACCGCCGTGCCCTGCAAGGTTGGCTGAAACAAAAGAATATGCCTATGGGGAGGCTGGCAAAGCTGCTGAAAGTTCCTTCCCGTAAGCTGCGATGGAAATTATATAAGCACAAAACATTCGGCAAAAAGGAGATCACGACACTCATCTACTTTATGGGCGCGCGGCAGGCGATCCGAGTGTTGTGGTTTCCGACGATAGAAGAAAAACGACGGATAAGAGAGATAGCGGAGGGAAGAAACATGAGCAACAAATTCAATCCGGATATCCCGTGCGGACGGGAACTGCCGGGAGAGAGAAGAAGCCGCAAGATAGAAGAAGAGTTTTGCGACGCCTATGATAACTGGGAAGAAAGCGGCGCGTTGGAGGACATGATGCTGTATTCGGATGAGCTTCCGAGCCGCAAAATGTTCGGGAGGCGCGGCAATGGCTGAACGCAGACTTTCGGAACGCAACGCGAAGATCGCGGCGATGCTCGAAAGCGAAGAGGGCTTAAAAAACTTTTACCGTTTCATCGCGCAGAATGAGTACATCAACCTGCACGACGCCTGTCAGATCGTTGCAGAGCGCCCCAATGCTACCGTCTGCAATACGATGGAAGAATGGAACGCAATGGGCAGGCGGGTCATCAAAGGCAGAAAGAGCATTGCCTACTACGATCATGACGGCTACAAGCAATTCGTGTTCGATGCGAACGATACATACGGGGACGGGCGGTATCAGCGGCCCATCTTACCGCTCAAACACCTTCTCATCGGTTTGGACGAACTGAACGGCACAAACACCTATGAGACCGCGCGGGGCGATTATCGCAAGATCCACAACGGCGTATATACCTATCTTGAAAAGCAGAACGAGTTTACGGGCGACGAACAGTACGACCGTCTGCTCGCGGAGGGGATCGCATATTCGCTCTATTGCAAGACGGGCTTCCCGAAAACGCAGAACATTCGCTTGCACGAGCTGCCGTATTCGTACAGGGAAAACGCCGCGTTCGTCAAAGAGCTGTATATCCGCTCGGAGCTTTTAGCGGAAGAGATCGAGGAAGCCTATCAGAGCAAGCAGTCGGAAGTCGAAGTCATAAATGACATTGACGAAGAAACGGTATCGGACGAGCCTATTGTCCAAAGCGAACCCGCCGAACAGACGGAAACGCGGGAACAGCCCGAACAGGGCGTTGAAACGGCGGACGAGATACGCGCTTCCGAACAGGAGAGCGAAAATCTTGCGCCCGAACAGGGCGCAGCGGTCAGTCCCGTATATCGTCAGTATCTGGAAGCACAGAAGCTCGATCCGAAAGCCACCGTATTATTGCGCGTCGGTGACTTTTATGAGGTGATGGGCGAGAACGCGCGGATAGTTGCGGAAGAGGTCGGGCTCTCGCTTACGAGCCGCGACGTCGGGCTCTCGGAGCGCGTTCCCATGTGCGGCTTTCCGTACTTTGCATCGGATGCGTACATTGAAAAGATCCTCGAAACACACGGCGTGATCCTTGCGGAGGACGGCAAAGAGCCGCGCTATGTTCTATCCCACGCGGAAGCTCTCGGACAGGGAGAAAAGGAAGAACCCGCGCACGGCGAAGAGGCGGAAGAACTTGCCGCGCTTTTCGGGGAGGAAGTCGAACAGACTTCGCCCGTCAGAAAGCCCATTCTTGTAGAGATCGACGACGAGCCGAACCCCTTTGACGACGAACAATCGGAAGAGGAGGAAACGGAAGAGGACGATTTCGCGGACGACGGAGCCGATTTTGAGGACGAACCCGAACAGGAAGAAGCCGAAACGGCTCCCGCGCCGAAGAAGGATGAAAAGGGGATACAGGACAGAAAGCGCAAACAAAAGCCGCAGATGTCCATGTTCGACCTGATCGAGCCGAAGTCTGAACGTGAGCAACTCATCGAACGGGCGCTGCAATACGGCAGCGGCTTTGAAAACGGGAAATACCGTATCTTTGACAAGTACAACGAAAACCCGACGCCCAAAGCGTTCACGGACTTTGTAAAGCACGAATACGGCATCGGCGGGCATGGGAGTACGAACGGCGACGACGAATGGCACGACGGCAAGGGTATCCGTATTTCGCATGACGGTACAGACGGTAAGCTCGAAGTGCTTTTGAAGTGGCAAGATGTAGCCTTTCGGATCGCCGACCTCATCGACGACGATAACTATCTCACCGAACAGGAAAAGACAGAGTATGTCAAATACCGCGCCGAACAGAACAGGAGAAAGGAACTCCGTGCGGAGGAGGAACGGCAGAAACGCGAGCTGATCGAACAGGTCATCGTGAAGGAGCCGCCCGCCCGCAAGCAGAGGATCTTGGACGAGTATTCTCAAACGACCAAGATCGTGGAATTTGCCGTATTTCTGTGCAACGAGTACGGTACAGCGACGGAAGCGACGAGCCAATACCATGCGCGTTACGATAAAAACGGCGTTTGGATGGCAAAGTACGATCGTGTCGGCAACACCGAACTTCGCGTCTATCTTTCGTGGGAACAGTTTGCGGAGAAGGTCTGCGACGTCATCGAAAGGAAACGCCTGTTTGCACCGGAAGACGCGGCATACAACCAAAGTTTTGCCGAACGTATGGTGAAGCAGGGGACGCAAAACACGGAAGACGGTCAATATTCCTTTTATTTCGGTACGTTTGAAAAGGACGAGAGCTATGTCTGCGCGCATTGCGAAGAGCTCAAAGAAGCGCTGCTTTCGCGTGAAGAAGTCAAAACGGTCGGCAGCGACGAGTGGTATATTCACGCGGAATTTTACAAGGAATACTGCGAGAAGCTGAAAGGTACGGAAGAAGCGCGGCGGGAACACGATGCGCGCATCGAAGCCATAGCAGAGCGGATCGTGGAAGAGGGAACGAAGAATACGACCGAAGGGAACTGGGTCACCTTTTTCGATGAACTTTCGCGCGACGAGAACTTTGCCAAAGCGAACACGGAAGAGATCGCTGCGGTATTGGAATTGCGCAAGGAAGTATCGGACGTAGAACTTACGCCGGACGCTTTCGATACAAACTTTTATCTCGACTACTGCCCGAACTATCTTCCCCAAGAGGGAGAGGACGGGTACGAGGAAAGCGAGCCGTCCAATTCCGAACAGGGCGAAAATACCGACCTTACAAGCGTTCTCGACCAAACCGAACTCGGCGGCGCAAAGACGCGGTTCAAAAACAACGTCGCTGCAATCAGGCTTATCAACTTTTTGGATGAGCGCGGCGCTATGGCGACGGACGCGGAGAAGAAAGTGCTTTCTCAGTTCGTCGGTTGGGGCGGTCTTTCGCAGGCGTTCGACGAGAAAAACGAGAGTTGGAAAAGGGAATACGCGGAACTCAAAACCCTTCTTTCGGCGGAAGACTACGAACAGGCGCGGTCAAGTACCTTAAACGCCTATTATACCCCGAAAGAAGTCATCGGCGGCATCTACGCCGCGCTTCAAAGGTTCGGGGTAAAGGGGAACAACCGCATTTTAGAGCCTGCAATGGGTACGGGCAATTTCTTCGGGTTTATGCCGAAAGAGATCGCGGCGGGCAGCAGGCTTTACGGCGTGGAACTGGATAACATCACGGGCAGGATCGCCGCCAAGCTATACCCACAAGCGAGCGTGCAGATAAAAGGCTTTGAGGATACGAGTTTTCCCAATGATAAGTTCGATCTTGTCGTCGGCAACGTACCGTTCGGCGGATACGGAGTGGCGGATTCGGATTACAACCGCTACAACTTCAAGGTGCATGACTACTTTCTCGCAAAGAGCGTGGATAAGGTCAGACCGGGCGGCACCGTCGCCGTCATCACCTCGAAAGGCACGATGGATAAGCTCAATCCAAGCGCGCGGAGGTATATCGCGGAGCGGGCGGAATTGCTCGGCGCGATACGCCTGCCGAACAACGCCTTCAAACAGACGGCAGGAACGGAAGCTGTCGCGGACATTCTGTTTTTCCGCAAGCGCGAGGAAAAGATAAACGACCTTTCCAAAGAGGAATGGCTGGGAACGGGCAAGACAGCCGAGGGGTACGAGATCAACAATTACTTTCTCGCCCATCCCGAAATGATCCTCGGCACTTTGGCGGAGGAACACGGATTATACGGCGGCATCGACACGACGGTCAAGCCGGACGGCAGGGACTTGCAAGACGCCCTCGCCGAAGCGATACAACACCTGCCGCAATCTTTCTATAACAATCCCGAAACCCCGCCCGAACAGGAGCGGGAAACGGAGGTCGATTACAACGTCAAGCCCTTCTGCTATAAAACGGAGCGTGGAAAACTGTATCAGCGCGTGGGCGACGAGATGGTCGAACAGACTGTCCCCAAGACCCCGAAGGACGCATATCAGCGGATACAGGGCATGATCGCGCTCCGCGAAAGCCTGCACCATATCCTCGATATTCAAATCGCAGGCTGTTCGGACGAGGTTTTAACAAGAGAGCAGTGGACGCTCAACAGCAGATATGACCTGTTCGTAAAGAAGTACGGCAATCTCAACAGCCAGACGAACAGCAAGCTCTTCAAAGACGACGGCGACAGCGCTCTACTTTTTGCTTGCGAGGACGTGGACGAGCAGACCAAGACGGTCACAAAGGCGGATATTTTCTCCAAGCGTACCATACGACCTTATACCGTACCGACGAGTACGGACGACCCGTTCGAGGCGTTGCAGATCAGTAAGAACGAGCGGGGGAAGGTCGATATTGCCTATATCGAGGAACTTACGGGAAAGAGTTATGATACCGTCGTTTCGGAACTCGGCAATGCGGTATTCCGCGACCCCGAACAGGTAAAAGCGGAAGATCAATATTCGGGCTTTGTCACTTCGGAAGAATACCTCTCGGGTCAGGTCGTCACCAAACTTGAACGGGCGCGTTCGGTTGCCGCAGAGCATCCCGAATACCAAAAGAATGTGGCGGCGTTGGAAGCGGTGCAGCCCGAACCGCTTTCGGCGAGCGAGATCGCCGTCCGCCTCGGCGCAACGTGGGTGGATAAGGCGTACTATAAACAGTTCTATTGCGAGCTTGTGGGGGTGCGCTGGTATCAGGAGAGCGACGTATCGCTGTTCTATAACCCACACGACTCTTCGTGGCGGATAGACCAGACGCCGAACGTGCGTTACACCACGCAGATGAACCAGACGGAAGTGTACGGCACCAAACGCGCGCCTGCATACCGCTTGTTCATCGACGCGATGAACTTAAAAGCCACGACCATCTACGACACCATCGAGGAGGACGGCAGGGAAAAGCGGGTACTCAATCAGGCGGAAACGATCGCGGCGAGAGAGAAGCAGAACAAGATCAAAGAAGCGTTCGCGGAATGGATCTTCAAAGATCCCGAGCGCAGGGAAGAATTGGAGGCGACGTACAACAGGCTATTCAATCGAACGCGGCTTCCGAGCTGTGACGGAAGTTACCTCAAATTCCCAGAAATGAACCCGGCGATCGAACTGAAACCGCACCAGAAGAACGCGGTACACAGAATTATAACTTCGCCGTCAAGCACGCTACTTCATCACGTTGTGGGTGCGGGCAAGACATTTACGACCATCGCCTCCATCATGAAAATGCGGCAGTTGGGGCTTTGTAAAAAGGCAATGGTGACTGTTCCCAATCACCTTGTGCAGCAATGGGCGGGCGAGTGGAGAAAACTCTATCCGAACGCAAACATCCTCGTCGCCACCAAAGAGGACTTGGAAAAGGACAACCGCAAGAAGTTCGTATCCAAAGCCGCGCTCGGCGATTGGGACGGTATCATCATTGCGCAATCGAGCTTTGCCAAAATTCCCGTATCGAAAGAGCGGCAGATCGGAAAGCTGCAAGAAGAGATCGCGAGCGTGGAGGAAACCATAGAAAGGCAATGGGAAGAAAGCGGTATGCCGCGCGGCGCGGTCAAGAATCTGGAGCGCATCAAAAAGACAAAGCAAGCGCAGCTCAAAAAGCTGATGGACACAAGCAGCAAGGACGATGTATTGAAGTTCGAGGACTTGGGTGTTGATTACCTGTTCGTGGACGAAGCGCAGAATTTCAAGAACCTCTTTCTGTTTTCAAAGATGAACAACGTTGCGGGTATCTCCAACGCCGCGAGCCAACGCGCGAGCGATCTGAAACTCAAATGCGAGTATTTACAGGAACTGCACGGAAGCGATCGCGGCGTGGTGTTTGCGACGGGTACGCCCATCTCTAATTCCATGACGGAGATGTACACGATGCAGACGTACTTGCAGCCGTCCGTCTTGCGGGATCTGGGCATTACCTTTTTCGACGGTTGGGCGGCAGACTTTGGCGAAACTGTGACCGCAATGGAACTTTCGCCGAGCGGTCAGGGGTACAGGGCAAGAACGAGATTCGCAAAGTTTACCAATCTTCCCGAACTTCTCAAACTATATCGTTCTTTCGCCGACGTACAGACGGCGGATATGGTCAAATTAAATGTCCCCGAAGCGGAGCGGCACGTTATCAATCTGAAACCTTCGGATACCGTCATCGAGCTTGCGGAAGAGATCGCCGACCGCGCGGACAGGATCTACGGCGGCGGGGTGGACAGCCATATCGACAATATGCTCAAAGTGACCTCGGACGGCAAAAAACTCGCGCTCGATGCGCGCTGTTTCGTGCCGACATCCGAGGACGGCGAGGGGAGCAAGCTCAACGCCTGCGCGCAGAACATTTTCGAGATATGGGAAGAAACGCAAGACATCAAAGGAACACAAATTGTCTTTTGCGATTTATCCACGCCGAAGGTGCGGTTCGAGGACTATACCTACGGCACGGACTTCGACGCATACAACGACCTCAAACATAAACTCGTGCAAAAGGGCATCCCCGCGCAGGAGATTGCTTTCATCCATGAAGCGAATACAGACGAGCAGAAACAGGCGCTCTTTGATAAGGTCAATGCGGGCGCGGTGCGGGTGCTTATCGGCAGCACGGAAAAGTGCGGCGCGGGAACGAACGTACAAAAGCGGCTCGTAGCCCTGCACCATTTGGATACTCCGTACCGCCCCAGCGATATGGAGCAAAGAGAAGGCAGAATCATCCGTCAGGGCAATACGAACGAAAAAGTACAGATTTACACTTACGTTATGGAGCGCACGTTTGACAGCTATTCCTACCAGATTTTGGAGAATAAACAGAGGTTTATCTCGCAGATCAACAGGGGCGACTTGACCATCCGCGAAGCGGAGGACATCGACGAAACCACTTTGAGCTATGCCGAGATCAAAGCGATCACGGCGGCGAATCCGAAGATCAAGCGGAAGATGGAAGTGGACGCGGAAGTGGCGCGGCTGCGCGTGTTGGAAGGGCAGTACAGAAAGAACCTGTACGAATTGCAGGACAATATTTATAAGACCTATCCCGAAGAAATACGCAAGCAGGAGCTTTTGATCGAGCGTATCGGAAAAGATTTGGAAATGCTCAAAACACGCCGCCCCGCCGATTCCGAAGCATTTGAAATCAGCGTGAACGGAAAAGTTTACACGGATAAAAAAGAGGGCGGGAAAGCGCTCACGGACGCATTATATGCGAGCAAAGTCGGAACGCCCGTGGCGGAATACTGCGGTTTCGTTATCAGCATGAACCCGATGAGCTTTCTCGCAACGGAGCGGGAGATCACGCTTGCGGGCGAGGGGCAGTACGTCATCACCATCGGCGACAGCGCGAGCGGCAATCTGACGAGGTTGGATAACTTCTTAAATGATTTGCCCGCGAGGGAAGAACGGCTGAAAAATAAGCTGGAACAGCTAAAAAGCGATCTTGCTATTGCCAAAGAACAGGCGGGAAAGCCGTTCGAGCAGGCGGAAAGGTTAAAGGAGTTACTGTCCGAGCAGGCGCAGCTCAACGCCGAACTGAACCTGAATCAACGCGAAGAAGTAATTGTGGACGACGGCGATGAAGATGAAGAGGAAATAACATACAGGGCATTGCCCGATATGCAAAGACAAAACAGGGAGGTGAACATCATAGACGAAGAGGACAAAGTTGCGGCGATGCAAGTGGATGTGTTGCCCGATTACACCGTAACGCAGGAGGATATGCACGCTTACGGCTATACATGGGACGGTATGCTGCCCGTCAGCGGCACGGCTGCCAAGACGCTCGCTTTTTGCGGCCTGACACTCTACGAGCTTCGCTCTAACGATACCGAAGGTATGGTGGATGATGTTGCCGTTTTTGAGGAAACGGATAGATTGTTCGGCGTGGAAAAGCCGGAATGGAATGACTTTTTGCAGTCGGGAAAAGGGAAAAATTACATTGCTGTCCGTCGCGAAATCGTGCATTCGGTATTTGCATCCCTTAACGGCGAAGATATGCGCGATTTTTCCAATACCGAGTTAGAAATGCTTTGGGAACAGTACGGCACGGAATTGCCCGCGCTTGACAAGGCATTTGGCAGGGAAAAGCTGTCTGTTATGGACATGCAAGAATATGCGTTGTCTGTTTTCGATGAGCAGGTGGAAAAACTCAGAGCGGCGTTGCCTTTTGAGGAACGTGGCTGGAGCGAGGCTGATATTGCCGCCGCCGTTTATGGCAATATCGAGGATGAGCAGTTGCAGCGTACTCTTTCCGATCACGCTGCAAGAAGCAGCAAGGAGATCGACTATGAAGCAGAGGTCATCAAGTCCGTCAATACCGAGTTTGAGGTGTATAAGGCGGATGTGCTTTTCAAAAGTGCGGAAGCAATATTTGAGGATGGCTATAAGATCAATACCATGTCCGAACTCAAAGACATTCTTGAAATTGGGACGGAACACGGTTATCTGCAATCCGAATATTACCGTGCATTGTATGAAGATCGCGGCAGCATCCTCACGATGTTGTTTAACGACTATATCAAGGACGAGTATACAAGGTTGGATACGAGCGACGAAGCCGCGGAATTTGTCCGTGATTATTGCGAGCGCCACCATAAGGCGGCACTATATGCAGACGCGCCGCTGTATCTGAAAACGGCGAGATATGCGCGCGAACACGGGGAATCGGAGCAATATCACCGTTCGCACGAGTTAAACAACGCCTGCCGAGAGGAGATGGATAAAGCCATTTCCGAGAACTTCGACGGGATGCGCTTAAAAGAGGGCTTTGAGCGGGAACTCATGGAGCGGTACGGTCGTGAACGGGTGGAGTATGTTCTCGCCACGACCGTAAAAGAGAACGCTTGGGACGGGCGATACAGCCGTGAAAACATGGAATGGGCAGACAGTATTCCCGTTTCCGAAAGCGAAAGTGAACGCATCGCTTGCTGTCTGCATTCGCATCCGGCGGTGATCGACGGGCTGATCCGCCGGATAAGGCGCAATGAACACGAAAAGCAACCAAAAAAGGAGGAAGAAGATTTGGCGGAGAGCAAATATCTCAAGGAAACGGCGCGGGGCTACAAGGTCGTAAGCATCGCGCAGGACAAGAACGGAAGGAATGTCGCCGTCGTGCAGCGTAAGAACGATTTTACCGTTGCCGTCGGCTACGACACGTCGGACGGAACATGGGCGCAGGGTGTATATGACTTCAAAGACGAAGCGGCGGCGAATGAGTACCGCGAGAGGCATTACGGAAAGGACGTCGAGCCGCCCGAAAAGTGGTGCGAGGTGTTCGTATCGCGGGATGCGCTCATCAAGACGTATGAAAAATCCTCGCTCATGCGGATGCCGTCTGCAAACCGCGAATACGCGGACTATACCTATTTCATCTACAACAACCGCATCAAGGAAAGCCGTCAGCTTGTGGATATGCAGTCGGATTCGAGGGAGCTTTGCTACAAAATTCTTCTTTCGGAAGGCGAAGTCGTACACCTTCGCAACCGCGACGGCGACGAGGTGGAACTTTCGGCAGAGAAGTTTTCCGAGCTTGTCAATCATACCGCGGACAAGGACTATGCGCGCGAGGAAAAGCCGCGCGTATCGGTCAATATCCCGCAGGCGGCGATGATCAGGAGCTACGAAAAGGCTTCGCTTTTCCGCGCGCCGAACGGCACGGACTTTGCGGGGTATAGCTATTATCTTCCCAATTCGGTGCTGCACGAAAGCGCCGATGGAAGCAACGCGGCGGAAGCGCGGCTTGCGGAGGACTTCACGGTCAGGATGCGCAAGGGCGAGGAGGGAGTGGAACTTACGGCAAAGGAATTTTCCGAGCTTGTCGGGAAGACGACGGCGGAGGACTACAAGCGCGAGCCGACCGCAACGGATGAGTACCGCGCGCAGCAGGCGGAGAAAGAGGAGTGGAAGGAGATCGCCGTGAGCGAACAGGCGGTCATTGCCAATTACGAAAAAAGTACGCTTCTCAAGATGCCGAAGGGCAAATACGAGGGGATGGTGTATTACATTCCGAGCGGCATGGTGCGAAGGGACGAAAATGGTATCCGCCTGCGCCTTCCCGAAGATTTTGAGGTGCATCTCAAAGACAAGAGTGCGGACGAGAACATCGACTTATCTCCCGCGGAGCTTGAAGCCGAGCTTGCGGGGAAAACGGACGAGGACTACGAGAACCTATACCGCCGTCCGAGTGAGGAAGCAAGGAAGAAGTTTGAACAAGTGGAGAGAAACTTACGCGAGAGCCTGCCCGACGAGATGAAGAACAAGCCCAACTGGGTGGTCGTGCGCACGCGCGAGAACAAGGAATCGGGCAGGCTGGACAAATTCCTCATCGACGTACATACGGGTAAGTTCGCCGAGAGCAATGAGCCCGAAACGTGGACGGACTTTGACGCAGCCTGCAAGTACGCGAAAGAACACGGCGGCGTGGCGCTTGCCTATGCGCTGGACGGCGTGGACGGCATCGCGTGCATCGACCTCGATCACTGTATCGGGGAGGACGGCAAGCGTTCCGCGCTCGCGGACGAGGTGCTTGCAAAGTGCGGCAAGACGTATGCGGAACAGTCAGTCAGCGGCAGGGGCATCCATGTGTTCGGCAGGACAAAGGGAACAGATCTTCGCCCCTTCTCCAAAGACGGGGATATGGAATACTACCAAGACAGGCACTTCATTACGATGACGGGTGACGGGGCAAACTGCTCCGAGCTCGCAAGTTTCGATACGCCCGAAATGAAGGCACTTCTTGAGCGTAAGTTGGAGCGTCGGACGGAGTGGAAGAACGTGGGCAAGGGCGAATCGGGGCTTTCGCAGATGGACGATCGCGAACTTCTCGAAAAGACGTTCTCGGCAAAGAACGGCGATACGGTCAGGCGGCTGTATCGCGGCGAAGACCTTAGGCACAATCATTCCAACAGCGATATGTCGCTCATGAACTATCTCGCCTTTTACAGCGGCGGGAATGTGGAGCAGATGACGCGTATCTTTGCGACGAGCGGACTTTTCCGACCCGACAAGCCTGCAAGCTACTACGAATATACGGCGATCAAAGCGGCGAAAGACACGCCGCACTATACCCCGCCGAAAGCGAGCAATTCCGCGCCGAAAGCGGCAAGCGGCGGAAACAGTAAGGCGTAAAGTAAGCGGCTGCCATTCGGCAGCCGCAAGGGGAAGGAAAAACAGCAGAATTCAGATTTGCATAATTACGATTATGCAGATAGGCCTCAATCTTTCAGACAGCCGATGGGAATAATGCAGACGCCGTCGTTTCGGCGGTAGGCAAGCTCGCCGCCCGTTATAACGATGAGCAAATCGGGTTCCCGTAAATGTTGCTGCGGCACTTCCGCGTTATGTTTACGGATCAGATCGCGCAGTTCACATAAATGCTTTGCGCCTTCTTCAATACCACGACTGCCGAGTTTGAATTCGATCAGCGCGTATTTGTCGTTATCGAGGTGCAAAACGCAGTCTGCTTCCAATCCATAGCGGTCATGATAGTAAGAGACCCTTCCGTCAAATTTGCCGGAATACACTTTCAAATCTCTGATGCACAGCGTTTCAAAGATAAAACCGAAGGTGTGCAAGTCAAAAAGCAGCTTTTCGGGGGAAAGGTTTAAGGCAGCGACGGCGATGGACGGATCTGTAAATTCTTTTTTATCGCCCGAACGGATCGCCGAAGCGGAACGAATCGATGGATTCCAAGCAGGGACATCTTCAATGACGTACAAACGGTTGAGAATATTCAAATACGAATAAAGCGTCGGTGCGCTGATATCGGAGAAATTGGCTTGTATATCCTGCAAGAGCGATGAATTTGTGGCAAGCGTGGAAATATTCCTTGCATAGGAACGCAGGATAGCCCGCATCTTTTGCGGATCGCGGGTCACGTTGTCTATTTTAGAGCAATCTTCATCGCATACACTCTGAAGGTATGTTTTTGCTATGAACAAGGCTCCTTTTTCGCTTTTGGCATTAAGGCTTGCAGGCCAACCGCCGCGGCAGGCGGCAAAAACCAATTGTTCGATCGTGAGATCGGAGCGCTTGCCGTCTATGTCGTAATTTGGGTTTTCAAAGAGTTCGGACAATGAAATGCAGCCGTTGGATTCTTTTGATTCGTAAAGACTCATCGGATACATTTTAAGTTTGGTGATCCTGCCCGTGCCGGAGTGCATGATCTGTTTTTCGTCAACGGCGTTAGAACCCGTAAGGATAAACAATCCTGTTTCTCTGCGGTTATCTACCGCGGTGCGGACGGCATCCCAAAGGACGGGCGCGATCTGCCATTCGTCGATCAGCCGCGGGTTTTCACCCATGAGCAAAATAGATGGCTTAGTTTCTGCAGTGGCAAGATATCCCTTTGTATGGTCCGGGTCTTGCATTTTGAGTACGCTTTTGGCTTGCATTTCGGCAGTTGTAGTTTTGCCGCACCATTTCGGGCCGACGATCAGTACCGCGCCGATATAATCAAGCGTTTCCTTTAATTGTGTGTCCATAAGACGAGGAAGATATTGAAAGTCAATCATAAGCGCCCTCTGCCAAGTTTTTCTCGATTATAACATAAATTTCAAAGGAAGTCAATGCGTTTTATAGATTTGCGGCGTTTCATTTAATAATTCTGCTGCATTTCATTTAATAGATTTGCGCTATTTCATTTGACGGATTTGCGCTGTCTTGTTGCGGTGATTTGCGGCATTTTATTGGAGTAATTTGCGGTGTTTGGCGAAATGATTTGCGGTATTTCACCGAAGTGATTTGTGGTAAAGTGCGGAAACAGCAAATAAAAGCGGCAGCCGTTCGGCAGTCGCGAGGGGGTCAGTCTTTTTTGGATTTGAGTTGTTTGCGGGTTTCGGCTTCCAGCTCTTTGATGCTTTTTTCGGGAGTGGGAAGATCTTCCGGCATGGTGCCGCCGAGGCCTTTGATCGTTTCTCGGACGGCTTTGCCGACCTGATAATGTGTGGCGTTGGCTTTTTGCGGGGTGTCCGTTCCTTCGCGGCGCATCTTGGCTTCGGTCTGTGTGATGCGGAAGAGGTTGGCGGCGAGTTCTTCGCTGCCCATAAAATCAAGGATCTCTTCACCGTTTTTCAGCCCCTTGTTTTCGGCAATGTCCTGCGCGGTCATGCCGCCATAGAGGCCGCGATAGCCCGCATCCTGGAAGGTGGCATATTCCAAGGAGGTGATGATGCCCGCCTTTTTTGCGGCTTCGGCAAGCAGCATATTCTTTTGCTTGATGTCACCGCGGATGAACAGGCGTTTTTCATCTTCGGAGAGACGTTCATAGAGTTCGGCGAGTTCTTGCTGCCGTGTTTTGACGGCGAAATATGTCTGTCCCCAAGCGATGACGTCCTTGCGGGGATCCCCGTTCATCACGATGAGATAGCAGGCATAGCGGGTGAGTTTGTAATCGATGATCTCACTCTTCCGCCCTTTTCCGGAGATGATTGACTTCCTGACCTCAGGAAAACAATCCGCAACACTTTGTTGGCTGATCTTGCAGGCGATTTGCGCGGTCTTTATGACCTTATGGAAATTTTCCCATTTGGTGTATTGCAATGCAGTTTGCAATTCACGGGCAAGCCAGTATTCGTTGCCGTTTTCATCGATGTGCCGAAGATCGTCAAACAACTTTTTCTGTGTGGTGTCAAGCTCTTTCATAAAATCATTATAGCACAAGAGCTCGGAAATGGCAACCCTTGCCCTATACAAAAAACAGAAAGGAGGAGAATATGAAGAACAAAGAAAAACCTGAAATTCTGATCCCGAGAGGGTATTCGGTGGACGAGATGCTCAATTTGGACGGGGATCTGTGGGATGAAAAACCCATCGGGGTGGAGGAGGTAAAAATTCACTTTGAGCGATGAACTGAAAACTTCGGCGTATGACAAATTGACGCCGCAGCGGAAGCTGCTCGTGGACGCCGTCCTGAAAAACCTCGAAAAAGGCACGGGGCTGTGGGAGCAAGGCTGGTCGGGCGGCAGTGCGCCGGTATCGGCAATCACGGGAAAGCAGTATAACGCTGTCAACCGTGTATTCCTGCTGCTTGCCTCGATGGAGAAAGGGTATGCGGACAACCGCTGGCTGACTTATAAGCAGATGGAGGACAAGGGCTGGCACTTCAAAACAGACGAAGAAGGGAAAAGTCTCGGCAAAGGTGCGGGCGTAGCCATCGAATACTTTGAGCTTCGGGACAAGGAAACCAAACAGCCCTTTGACAGGCATACGTTGGACGGCATGACGGCGGAGGAGCGCGCGGAATACATGGACGAGAACGTGTATCCGCTCCGAAAATACTATCGCGTGTTCAACGGCGACGTCATCGAGGGCATCCCCGAACGCAAGAGGGCGGAGCATGACCCCGCGGGGCAAAACGCCCGCGCGGAAGCGCTCATCGGCTTTTGGAGCGATACGGAAAGTCCGATCCGCTACGGCGGGAGCGCGGCGTATTACTCACCGAAAACGGACGAGATCCACTTGCCGCAAAAAGAGGACTTCGTGGATATGCCCGAATACTATTCTACGGCATTGCACGAGATCGGACACAGCACGGGTCATGAAAAGCGGCTGAACCGCAGCCTTTCGACTGACCACGGTTCTCCCGAATATGCAACGGAGGAACTGCGCGCGGAGATCGCGTCCATGTTTTTGGAACAAGATTTGGGCGTAGCGGTCAAGGAAAAGCATATCGAGAACAACAGCGCGTACATAGCGGCGTGGAAAAGCGCCATCAAAGAAGACCCGAACATCCTGTTCAAAGCCATTGCCGACGCCGAGCGCATCACCAAGTTCGTCATGGTAAAGGAGAAGGAGATCAAAAAGGAAACGGAAGCCTACGCCGTAGTGGAAGAAACGGACGAATACGGCGAACCCGTCTATAAGGTCATGATGTCTTCGGAATACGGGCAGACGCAGTACGCATTGAGCGGGTATCCCTTCCGCAGCCGCGAGGCGTTGATGGCAGAGTTCGGCAAAATGCAGGAGCTGTCGCATTGGAAGGACAAATCGTTTGAGGAAGTAAGCCGCGAAGAATTGGAAGCGCGGAGCATCAAGCGCGCGGAAGAGCAGGACGCGAAAGCCGAGCGGCTTTCCAAAATACAGGAGGAGAAGTCGGACGTTTTTGCGCCGCCCAGCGAATTTGCGGCACCCGTGTCCGAGGAGAAGCCCGCGGCAAAAGCCGTGGATATGACGGGCAGGGGGATAGACAGCCTTACGCGCATGGAGGACAGGGAGCTTGTCGAGCGTGCGAGCAAGACCAAGCAGGGCGCAAAGTTTTCCGCATTGTTCAACGGCATCGCCGTTCTCGGCAGCGAGGAAAAGAACGAACGCTCGCTTATGGCGCGGCTTGCGGTGCATACGACGGACAAGGAAAAGCTGCTGCGCGTGTTCCGCGCGTCGGGGCAATACCGCGACGAAAAGCCGAACGCCTATTACGAGAAACTGGCAGCGGAAGAGCTCGGCTTTATTGCAGGGCTTCGCCGCAGGCAAGAGCTGGGACAGACTAAAACGGAGCACAGGCGCGCAGGCGTCAATGCAAAGAGTTAAGAATAAGGAGGAACAAAGATGAAAGCAGTCAAGATCAAGCGGGAGCACTACGGCGTCATCAAGGAGATGACGGACAGACAGGCGGGGGAGTTCGTAAAAAAGCTCTGCGCCCGTGTCTATGAGGGGAAGCCGCTTTTTACAAAGGACGCATATCTGAAGGGTGTGTTCGTCTCGGCGGAACGCGAGCTTGCCGTGTCGCGGCAGAACAGCCTTAACGCAAGAAAGGGCGCGGAGAAGCGCGCGGAAAGACAGCGCGGGAAACAGATTGCGGGGCTGGGGTTTGCGCTCGGGAGCGTGTTGGCGGCAGCGCAGAATGCGGAGCAAGAGGGCGCGGATGAGTGAACTTTATTGCGGCGACGCAGCGCAAGTTCTTCAAACCATTCCCCGGCGAAGCGTGCAAATGTGTGTGACAAGCCCGCCCTATTACGGGCTCAGAGACTATGAGAAGGACGGGCAGATTGGCAGAGAAAGCAGCCCCGAAGCGTATATCGCAAACCTTGTCAAAGTCTTTGACGAAGTGTACCGTGTCCTTATGGACGACGGTACCCTGTGGCTGAATATCGGCGATACATATGCAAAGAAAGCACAGGGCAGCGTCAAGCGAAAAGATCTCATCGGCATCCCGTGGATGCTTGCTTTTGCCCTTCGTGAGCGCGGTTGGTATCTGCGGTCGGACATCATCTGGCGCAAGACGAACGCCATGCCGGAGGGCGCGAAAGACAGACCGTCGAGATGCTATGAGCATCTTTTTCTGTTTGCAAGATCGCCGCGCTATTACTTTGACTATCATGCGTTGGAGCGGCCCATTGCGGAGGGAACCAAAGCGCGGTATCAACGAAACCGCTCGGAAAGGTCGAAGTATTTCATGAGCAGATATGGGCAGGGGCTTGAAAAGCATCTCGGACAAGTGACGGAAGAGGGCAGGCAGGTTTGCAGGGGAAAGGACGTGTGGGATATCGGCACGAACGCTTACTGCATGGGGGAGCATTTTGCCATGTTCCCCGAAAAGCTCGTCGAGCCTTGCATCCTTGCAGGGAGCAGAGAGGGCGACACGGTATTAGATCCGTTTTTCGGCAGCGGCACGACGGGCGCGGTCGCTAAACGACTCCAAAGAGAGTACATCGGGATAGACCTCAACCCGTGCTATCTTGCAAAAGCAAAGCTGCGGATCGCGTCGGTCAAATCAAAACCGTCGCAGGAAAATGCGGCGGAAAAGCTCCAAAAACCGCAGGAAAATGCGGCAGAGGAGAGCCCGAAACGACCGCAGGAGGTGGGATGATTTGGCAGAAAAATCGAAGCAGGATAAAGCCTTTGGGATAAATCCCGCGGCGACGTCTGCACAAGCGGGAGACCCGCTTTGCAGTGCCTGCGGCACAGGAGATGGAAAAAGACCGCGCGGCAGACCGGTCAGGGTCGGCGTGGAGAAGCACATCCGCATCACGGATACGCAGACGGCGAACCGCATCGACGCGCTCATTGCCCGCGGCAGCAACTTCAACAAAGTCGTCAACGACGCGCTCTTTTACGGGCTGCCCATCCTCTATGAAAAGACGGTGGGCGGAGTAACGGAAGCAGAGCGGCGGAAGCTGACGGGCGAAGGACAGACGGGAACGGCGGAAGATGCCTTTTACGCCACGCTCATGCGGCTGCTCAAAGAGATCGTTCTGAACGTGACCATCAACAAGAGCATCCTATCGTCGCTGTATCATGCCGCGGGCGCGGGGCTCATGGGCGTGAAGCTGAAAGAGAACTTTCAGTCGGGGCTTTTGAGCGATACCCCGGAATACCTCGAACGATACGAGGCGGAGGGGATCAAAAATCTACGGAGGTAAAAGAAATCAGCAATCAACCGGTAATATTCAACATTCAATACACGCCTTACGCTCTTCCGCGCAGCGCCACGAACGACCAAAAATCGGCGCACGCGGAGGCGCGGGCGTTTTATGACATGACGGGCGGGAAGAACGTATTCACCTATATGACGACGGAGGGCAAGCGCACGGGGAAAGCGACGGCGCTTGAATATCTGCAAAAAAACACGGGCGTATTCAACGACAGGGGAATGATATCGCAGGAGAAGGTGACTAAGATGAAGGAACGGCTGCGGCGCAATCAAGGCTATATCTGGCATGGCTTTGTCTCGCTTAACGCAGAGCAGTCGCCGAAGATCGACACGCCCGACAAGTGCATCGAACTCATCAAACGCACGTTTCCGTCCTTTTTGAAGGACGCAAAGCTCTATCCGGACAACATCGATCTGATGTGCGCTTTGCATCTGGACAGACCGCATCACTTACATATCCATTTCGTGTGTGCGCCCATAAGGGGCAAAGTAAATCCGCAAATAGCAATGCGGCAGGCACGAGATTTCAAGCCTGTGGTCAATGGCTAACCCGAAGGGGAAACCCTGAACGGAACAACAGCACGCCAATAAAACCGAAAGTCGGCAAGTTATCATGCCGCGACTGAACGGTGAGACCAAAAGTTCATATAAGGATAAAACCTAAACTGGCTGAACGGCAGTCCGAGGAAACCGTGTGGAAGTTCATAGCGGAAGATAACTATAAACGCTATGCTGTACATCTCCTGTCAGAAAATCTGACTGAAAGGAGCGAAATCGAATGTACAGTCCGTATGTATAAGCATAAAAGGACGAAAACCGTATCCGAGAATGGACGAAGCTAAGTTACTTTGTTACTAAATGGGGATTACCTAAGTCGGAACGCCTAAAAAAAAGGCTATGCGCAGCGGTGCTGAATATCCGATATGGTAACGGAGTCTTCATAGTAGTCAGAGTGCGTTAATGGCGCATACATGGCGAAGGAAGGCAGTTTATTCATTCAATATTAAATTAAAGGAGGGCGCGCGAGGCGCAATGAGAAGTCCATTAATTATATTGAAAAGTCTGCAAGAGCATTCAGCTCAAACAACCTATACTTACGAGAGATTGTACAGAAATCTGTTCAATGCAGAGTTCTTTTGGCAGGCATACCAAAACATTTATGCCAGCAAGGGAAACATGACGGCAGGAATAGACGGAAAGACAATCGATGCAATGAGTATAGAGAGAATCGAAAAGATAATCTCGTCCCTTAAAGACGAAAGTTATCAACCTAAACCTGCGAGGCGAAAATATATTCCGAAGAAAAACGGAAAGTTTCGTCCGCTAGGCATTCCGTCCATAGACGATAAACTGGTACAGGAAGTAGTGAGAATGCTTCTCGAAGCCGTCTATGAAGATAGTTTTGAAGACACTTCACACGGTTTCAGACCTGACAAAAGCTGTCATACCGCACTATTGCAGATACAAAAGCGGTTCAGCAGGTGCAAATGGTTTGTAGAGGGAGACATAAAAGGCTTCTTCGACAATATAGACCATGAAGTCCTTATATCCATTATGCGAAAAAGAATTAAAGATGAAAGGTTCATAAACCTTATCCGCAAATTTCTTAAAGCAGGATATATGGAAGACATGGTTTTCCATAACACTTACAGCGGTACACCGCAGGGCGGTATTCTAAGTCCTATACTTGCGAATATCTATTTAGACCAATTTGACAAGTATATCAAGGAATACAAGCACAGCTTTGATAAAGGCAAAACGAGGGCATACAACCGCGAATACCTTAAACTCAGTTGGCGCAGACATGCTCTGGTAGCAAAGGCAGATAACGCCGAGACCGACAAAGAGCGTATGTCGATACTGGCTGAAATCAAGAAGTTGGATTTACAGCATAAGTCTATGCCGTGCAAAGACCCTATGGACGAAAACTACAGGAGATTACAGTATGTACGATATGCCGACGATTTCCTTATCGGCGTAATCGGTGCAAAAGCCGATGCCGAAAGAATCAAAAAGGATATAGGCATGTTCATATCGGAAAAACTGAAACTGGAGCTTTCACAGGAAAAGACGTTGATAACAAAAGCGACCGACAAGGCGAGATTTCTCGGATTTGACATTAGAGTAACACCGCAAAGCAATCAGACCAAGCGAACAAAGAAAGGAATCGCGGCAAGGAATTTCAGCGGACATATCATGCTTGAAGTCCCTACTTCGGTAATACAGGCTAAACTGCTTTCACTCGGTGCAATGAAAATTAAGGTGGTAAACGGAACGGAAATATGGAAACCTAAGCGACGGGAACCGTTGGTCGGCAGGGAGGATATTTATATTCTCACGCAATACAACGGCGAAGTGCGCGGATTCTGTAACTACTATTGCATAGCGAATAACCGTTCCAAGCTACATAAGTTCAGAAACATCATGGAATACAGCTTTTACAAAACACTGGCAAGTAAATACCGAATTTCCAAACGGAAGATAATTGCGAAACACCGCGAGGGTAAACAAATCGGCGTCAGATATACGGACGAAAATGGGACGGAGAAATTCAGAGTGTTTTGGAAGGGCAGCCTTAAAAGGGAAAACTTTGCAAAAAGCAATGAAGCAGATGTTCTCTATAAACCCGTACATTTGACTAAGAAGCCCACCTTGTTCCAAAGATTTCAAGCAAACAGGTGTGAATGGTGCGGAGCCGAGACAGATGATTTGGTAGTACATCAGGTACGCAGTCTCAAAGGATTAGACAATGAGAAACCGTGGAATGTTCTCATGAAGAAAATCAACCGAAAAACATTGATTGTGTGCCGAGAATGTCATGCCATGATTCATAAAGCAGACTAAGAATAAATGGGGAGCCGGATACAGCGAGAGTTGTAAGTCCGGTTCCGGGGCGAGTGCCCGGAAACCTGACATAGAAATATGTCAAGGCGCTGGGTACTTAGCCTACTTTGGGAAAAGGGGCCCAAGTTCAAAAACAAGGACGGAGAGCTGAAATTCCGAAGGGCGGGGAAGATCCCCAAAGCCGCCATCGACAACTTATTCGTGCGGCTGGGGCTATGCCTGAGCGATAAGCGCGAAGTGCTGTATAAACGTCGCGACGAGGCATTGCGGGAGATGAAGAGCCTGCTGGGCGCAAAGGCGTTCGCACATCGCACGGAGGACGTGAGACGCGAGATCGTGTCCCTTGCCAAAGACTTGCCGAAAGAGGGACGGCTAACCTACGGGAGCAGGGATATGGAGCCCTTTCGTGAGCGGATCGACAGGATTGTGAAGATGCTGCTTGCAACGGACGCCCGTGCACGTCGGGCAGACAATGCGTTCTATCTCGCCCTGACGGAGAGAAGCCGGCAGGTGAAAAACATTTGCGGTATCCCCGTCTCATTTTCCGAACGGAACGTCAAGCCGGAAGAAATGGAGTACCCGCACTATCACAACAAGATCGACGAAGAAAATATCCATATCATCGACGAGCTGGAAGCGGACTACAAACGTCGGCAGGGGAATCTCGTATTAGGGCTTGCACGGTTCATCAAGCTCGAATACTACGAGAACAAGCGAAGGAGAAAAGCGAACGACAGATCGCTCAAGCGTTCTATAGGGATGTCACGGCGGAAGATCGACCGCGCATTCAAAAAGTTTCTTTCCTCTTTCGGACAGGAGAGCGAGTATTTGAAGCGCGATTACTTTAATCGCCTTCGGGAGATTGAAGAAGAGCAAGCCCGCGAACGGGAGCGGGAAGCGTGCTCTCGAACAGAAGCCGAAAACGGAGAGAAAGGAGGATAAAACGAGTGAATGAATAGGGAGAAAGCGCAGCGTCATCGAAAGCGCAAATCGTATCGGGGGATGATCGTCGTCGGGGGATTTGTCGCCGTATGCGTGAGCGTCATCATTGCGATCTTGTTTGCATTGTTCGGGAACAGCCTCGGCGATATCGTTTCGGATCGTAATTACTGGCTCTCGGTCGGGGTCGCAAACGGGCTGCTGCTCGTTGCGTTCCTTCTGGTGTACCGGATCGACGCTCAGAACGTCGCGCTCCATGAGAACGATCTGGAAGATACCGAATGGCTGACGACGAAACGGCTTAAAAAGCTCAAAGAGTTCACGGTCACGACTTGGGAAAAGATGCCCGAACACGACGACGAGATCGTCATCGGCTCGGAGAAGAAGGGAAAGGAATTGGAGATCATCTCCACGAGCGCCTTGCACGCGCTCATCGTCGGCACGACGGGCAGCGGTAAAACGACGGGCTTTGTCGATCAGAACATCGCCATTTTAGGCAGGAGCAAAGGAAAACCGAGCCTGATCATCGCCGACCCGAAGAAAGAGCTGTACGAAAAGCACGCCAAACAGTTAGAGAGCGAGGGCTATAAAATCTCCACGCTCGATTTGCGTGAACCATATTCGTCGGCACGGTGGAACCCCATGCAGGTACTCATCCGCCGTATTCGTCAGGTGAAGGAGTTGCAGAACGACCTGAAACAGGAGGACGGTAAGTACTACGCCTGCGGCGAGGTGTTCCTATCCCACCGTGACGCCCGCACAAGGGTGCAGGAGTTAAAGGACGAGATCTTCGAGAATGTAATGGATTTGGTATATACGCTTTGTCCTGTCCAAAACAAAGACCAGCCCACATGGGAGGAGGGTGCAAGGAACCTCATCTTTGGTTTGGTGCTCGCCTTCTGCGAGGACTGTATCGCCGGCAAGATGGACGAGAAGCAGTTGCAGCTCTTTAACGTGTACCATAATGTGACCAAATATTGCTCGGAGGACACGACGGCATTAAAGAAATACCTGCTCGAAGGCAGGGATGAATTTTCAAAGGTGAGGGGGCTTGTCAACACGGTACTCATCACGAGCGACAAGACATTGACGAGCTATCTTTCCGAAGTCAACAGCTATATGCAGCAGCTTTCGGACGACGGCATTCTTTCGATGACGAGCGAAAATGACATCGACATAGCAAACATGGACGAAAGTCCGAACGCGCTGTTTGTCATCGTGCCGGACGAGCGGTTCACGCGCCACCGATTTGTTACGCTGTTTCTCACGCAGACCTATAAGGAGCTGGTCGAAAAGGCGAATACCAATCTTCGTAAGAAGCAGACGGATACGGCGATCTTAAAACGCCGCGCCTATTACATTTTGGACGAGTTTGCAAATCTTCCGAAGATGGAGAACATCGAAGGCATGGTCACGGTCGGGCGTTCAAGGGGTATCCGGTATCTGTTCGTGTTACAGAGCTTTTCACAGTTGAATGCCAAGTACGGGAAAGACGTTGCGGATATTCTGAAGTCCAACTGCAATGTAAAGTTGTTTATCGGCTCGGACGATGCGGAGACGAGGAAAGAGTTTTCCGAACTTTGCGGGCAGAAGAAGGTCAAGAGCTTTTCGGTGAATACAAGCGCGGAAAACCCTGCGTCCTCGAATACGGGCGCGAGCAATCAGCCGCTCATAACGCCGGGGATGCTCGAGCGTTTGAACGGCGACGAAAAGGGCGACGCGATTGTTTCGGTGAGAGGCTATGAGCCGATCTGGACGCGGTTCACATCGTCGTATGAGCTAAAACACATTTATTTTGCGGCGGGTAAGGCGGATATTGGGAAGCGCGAAGCGCGGCTTTTCGATAAGAGCCAATATGTGTTCGATATTTGCGGCGGAAGTCAGGCAGAGGAAGAAGAAAGACAGCTCATCGCGATCGAGCAGCGGGAGCGGGAAGGAACAGGGAGTGCGCCGAACATTGCCGAGCTCGACGCGGCATGGTCAGAGCAGCGCGAAGCGATCCGGAAGAAGGTGAGCTCTGCTGCGGCGGTCCTCGGCGATGAGGACGCTCAGGCGTTGGTGGAAGCAAAGCTGGAGAATAAGCAGACGCTGATCGCGCTCCTCTTGCAGGAGTACACCGATTTTTCTGTCCGCCAAAAGCTCAACTCGCTCTCGGCATATCTGAGCGAAGCGCTCCCCAAACTGCTCGAATTGCAGGAAAAGGCAAAACAATATCCCGCCGCATGAGCGGCGGGATGGGTCAGAACCTTTTCAAGAACTCGGCGGGGGTCACGATCTCAGGGTGCGTTAAACCGGTATCCGAAAAGTCATCGTCACCCGAAAGAAGGACGTCGACGTTTTCGATGACGGCAGTATACAAGATAGGGTAGTCTTTGGGATCGCGGATGGAAAACAGAGCTTTTTCGATATGTTCGGGCGTATAGACAAGTTCAAAGGAAAGTTTTTCAAAGAACGTGTCAAGCTCGCTCAGACGGGAGGGGAATTTCTTCCGTACAACGCGCTTGAGTTCGTCTAAGACATACGAGCAGATGACAAGCTCATGTTTCCGAATGCAGTGCGACAAAGCTTCCGCCGCACGCCCTTGAGGGAAGAGGATGGCGGAAAATAGGACATTGGTATCGACCATGATTCGCTCGAGCAATACCTCTTATACGCTTTTCAAAAAAGCTGCGACGTCATCCTCGCTTTGTAGCCCCGCTTCTTCGGCGGCGCCCGCAAAAGCTGACTGCACATCTTTGAGTGCCAGTATGGAAGAGTTGGCAAGATAGACGCGGTCGTTTTCATCGGTGATAAAAGCGACTTTACAGCCTTCGGTGAGGTGGAGTTTTTTACGCAGTTCTAAGGGGATCGTGACTTGCCCCTTGGACGAGATCTTGGATACTTCGATCATGCCATATACCTCCGATATGATTTGGTAAAGAAAGTAAAGAAATCTTTACCTTATCTATAGTATATGCTACATCGATCGATTTGTCAAGAGGGAAAAAGAAAAAAAGGAGGGATGATTTGAAAAAGTTTTTATTGGCAGGACTGATGGTATGCGGCATGCTCGTGCCCGTGGCACTGATGGGGTGTGCCGCATCGGAAAGCAATGCGGATCCACCCGCGGCATGGGAAGAGACGGAAGGCGTTGTCCGGAGCATGGCGGAAGGGGTATCGTTGCAAGCTGCGGCGCTAGCGAACATATCCTGTGACCATACCTTTGCCGCGGTGCAGACGGTGGAGCCGTCCTGTACGGAGCAGGGTTATACCCTATACGCCTGCTCGCAGTGCGGGCAGAGCTATATGGACGACTTTACCCCCGCGAAGGGGCATACGATGCGAGAGATCGTTGTGGAGCCGACTTGCACGCATCAGGGGTACACGACGCACTTTTGCACCGTCTGCGGCTATGAGTATTCAGACGCTTACAAGGAGGAGCGCGGGCATAAGTATGTTTCGGAAAAGATAGACCCCACCTGCACGCAGGCGGGCTGCACGCTGCATACCTGTTCGGTCTGCGGCGACAGCTATCGGGACGATTACCGCGAAGCGCTCGGGCATGCGTATGCCGAAGAGACGTTTGCCCCGACCTGCACGAGCGAAGGTTACACGAAACAGACTTGTTCAAGGTGCGGCGACGAGGTAACGATGGACTATGTGCCCGCACTCGGGCATACATACACCCAAACGACGATCGCGCCGACGTGCGTGAGCTACGGATATACCGAACACCTCTGCTCCGTCTGCGGGGACCGAACTGTCACGGAGTATGCCGAGGCAAAGGGGCATACCTTTCTCGATGTGCTTGTCGAGGCGACGCCCGAGAGCATCGGTTATACGCGGCACATCTGCATCGTCTGCGATTACAGCTATATCTCCGACTATGTGACGAGCGGCGATACAGGCTATATCGAACCGCCCGGACAAGACCATGCGCATGCGTATACGTTCTATGTGCAGGATGCGCCCGAGGAGAAGTACTTCATTGCGCGCTATGTCTGTGACTGCGGCGCGAGCGCCGTGGGCAATGTGTCGGTCACGGCGACGGATCAAAACGGCGCGGTGGTACAACTTTCTGTCAACGAATACGGGCAGGTGGACTATTCCCGCCTTTCGGGAAGCTATACGGTGCGAATCACGGACGGAGCGGGGGAACTTCTCAAAGAGTTTTTTCTGACGGCAGAAGGGAAATCGCCCGAGGACAAGCCGCAGGAGCCGCTCGAAGAGACGGAACAGGGAAAAGAGGGCGGAAGCACGGGGACGACGGTCCTGTTGCTGTTCATCCTCATACTACTCGCCGCAGGCGGTGCCGCGGCATGGCTTCTTATCAGAAGGAAGAAAAAGAAAAATCAAAAGTGAAGGGAGGATATAAGATATGAATTTTAACTTACTTACGGAAACCGGACTGGACAGTAACCTTGCCGAGATCGTAGCAAAATTGCAGAGCCTGATGGATAGCTTCTGGCTCTACATCGTTATCGCGCTCGCGGCGGTCGTCGTCATCTGGGGCGCGTATATCGGCATCAAGATCGCCATTGCGCATCGCAACGAAGAGAAGATCAACGCCAAAGACATGGTGAAGCAGCTCATCATCGGCATCGTCATTATCTTCGTCGTGGCGATGGGCGCGCCGCTTCTCATCAACGGTTTGTCCGCTTGGGTCGGCGCGTAAATCGGATATCTTTTGGGCTGATATTTCAGACCGAATGGAAGAGGGAGGGCGGCGAGTTCGCCGCCCAAACTTTTTCTAAATTATGAGGTAACATCAAATGCTGATATTTTTACAGGAGATAGGCTTGCAGCTTTTCTTATGGCTGTTGCAGCTTGTGGACGGGTTGATAGACTTATTTTCCGCCATGACAGGTATTGCCACGGTCAACTACCACGGGCAGCAAGTCAATCTCATCGAGTTCATCGTCGGCGACTCCGCCATCGGCACCGTCTTTTGGTGTATTTTCATCACGGCAGTGGGACTTACCTGTATCTTTGCAATCGCGGGGCTCATCAAGAATATGATCTTCGGTAACCGAGGCGCGGCAACGGTCGTGGGGAAGTTCTTTCTCGCGCTTTTGGGGACGATGGCAATGCTGGCGGTCGTTATCTTGGGTATCCTCATCGCAAACGGCTCGCTGCAGCTTCTGGCGCGCATTTTTCAGGTGGAGAACACGACCAAGCTCTCCAACGCCATTTTCAATGCCTGCGTCGGTGATTGGCTGAACGGATATTCGGCGGGGGATGTGGACGTGACGTCGCTCACGGTGCGCGAGATCCTGGGCGGTTACGATACGGCTCTGTTCGGGATCTGGCCTACGTCCTGGAAGGGGAACGGCATGGTCGATCCGAATACGTTCCTGTATCTTCCCTCGCTTATCGCGGGCATTGCGCTCTGCGTGGCGCTCGTGATCGCCGTGCTCAACCTCGCAAAGCGCGTGTACGAGATCGTTTTTGCTTACTTCACGATGCCCATCGCCATGTCAACCTTGCCGCTTGACGATGGGGCACGGTTCAAAAATTGGCGGGAACTCTTTGTCTCTAAACTCATTCTCGCCTATGGCGCGGTGTTCGCGGTCAATATCTTCGTGCTTGTGCTTCCCATCATCAACGGTATGCACATAGACGGCGTGAGCGGTTTTGCCAATTCTATGTTTACGATCTTCATGATCGTGGGCGGCGCGATGCTCATCCCTGCGGGGCAGACGTTGTTTGCAAGACTATTCGGGCAGGGCGACGATATGCGTGCCGGTGGCGGGTGGCTGAGAAGCGCGTTCTACGGCGGACGCATCGCAAGCGTTATGACGGTAGGACTTGCCGCCAAGGGCATCAAGGCGATCGCTTCCCGCAAGAAGGGCGACAGCGGCAACGGAAACAGCGGCAGCGGCGATTCGGACGGCGATCCCGATGATGCGGGCGATAAATATACGGAGGACAGCGCCGAGAGCACGGACGCCGCAGACGAGAGCGCCGCGGCACAAACGCAAGGAGGAGAAAGCAGTTGAGGATCATTCCGAAAAAAATCAAGGTAAAGAATACGGTATGGAAGTGCTATTCGCTCATAGACGTCATCGTGGCGCTGTTTGTGTTTGCGCTCATCTTCATTGCCATTACGGCGGGGAATTGGGCGTTAGCCATTATTATGGGCCTTATAACGGTCGTCATGTTCATGCCCACTCCGGACGGCATCTTCTATACCTGCATCTTTGAAAACGTAAAATTCCTGTTCGCCCAAAAGCGATACACGGCGGACGCAAAGAACCCAAAAGAGAATATCGACACGCTTTTGGGGCTGAAAGAGATAAAAACAAACGGCTTGCTCGCGTACAACGGCGGAATGTACGGCAGAGTCATTATGGTCGGGCAAAAGAACTTCGGCATTGAGGACGTAGTGCAGCAGAATATCGACATCAATTACATAGCAAACGCCTTGAAGCTGCTTGATGCCAACCAAAGCGCGGACATCATCAAGATCGACCGCCCCGTAAATTTAGACGGTTTCTCGGAAGACCTGTTTGCCCGTCTTTCCGCATTGCGGGAAGAAGAGCCGCAGACGCGGGAGATCCGCCGCGGTATTTTGCAGGAGCGCATCGACCGCATTGACAAACTCAACAATATCCGAAAGCAGTATCTGTCCGACTATTATATTGTAGTGTACGGCAGGAACGAGCTTGATTTGGAGAGCGCGGCGATCAATATCGCGGGCGAGGTCGGAAAGAGCGGACTGTCCACAAAGCTGTTAGGTCAGCGCGATGCGGCGGTGTTTCTGAAGTACAGCTTTTCGAGGAACTTCGACGAGCGCGAGGAAAAGGATATTGCGGATGAGGATTTGCTTGCATGGGTAAAGCCGAAAGAAGTGGTATTCCACGGCAACAGGTATGTCATCGACGGAACGGAAGCGAGCGTGCTTGCAGTTGCGGACTATCCTCTGCGCGTCAAAAACGCATGGGGCGCAAAGCTGTTCAATATTCCGAATACAAAGGTCGTGATGCACGTTCGGCCCGTGGACAAGTACAAGGCGATCCGCCGTATCGACAAATGTATCGGCGAGATGGCGACCAAGCAGATCGTGGCGGATAAGGCGAGCGAGGCGAACAGCGCGGAAACGCATCAGGAAACGATGAACGCGCTTTTGGATAGTTTGCAGACGGAGAACGAGAGTCTTTTGGACGTTACGCTGACCGTCACGGCTTATAACTATCTCAAAAATGAGAATTACAAAAAGGCTGTGCGTAGAGCTTTGCTCACGGAAAACTTCAAACCGTCCACGCTGTACGGCTTGCAGATCGAAGGGTTTAAGACTGCGGCGGTATCGCCCGTAAGCACGCTTAAAAACCATGAGCGAGGTATCAACAGTTCAAGCCTCGCGGCGGTGTTCCCGTTTGTGAGGACTTGTGTTCTCGATGATGGGGGTATCCTTCTCGGCGAAAATAAGACGAACGGCTATCCGTTTATTCTCAATTTGTGGAAGCGCGGCAATCTTTATCAAAATAGCAACGCCATGATCATCGGCAAGTCGGGCTCGGGGAAATCGTACTTTTTGAAAACGCTCATTGCAAACGAATGGGCGAACGGCACGCGGGTGATCGTATTAGACCCCGAACGAGAGTATTCAACTCTTGCCCGTAACTTGGGTGGCAATATCATCGATGTGGGCAATGCAAAGGAGGGGCGCATCAATCCGTTCCATATCTATAAGATCCTCACGGAGGACGGCACGCCTGCCGACCCGAAGGTCACGTTCAATACGCACCTCAAGATGCTTGAATCGTTTTTCAAGATCGTGCTTGCGGATGCGCCCGTGGACGTCATTGAACTCATCAATAACCTCGTCGTGGAAACATATGAGAGAATGGGCATCACGGAAAACACCGACTGTTCGGCGTTTCCCGCGGACTATTTCCCGCTGTTTTCGGACTTGCTCGAAACGTTGCAGAGTAAGAACAGGGAAAGCATAGATGAGCTTACCCAAAGGGATATGCGCACGGCGGAGCTGTATCTCAAAAAGTTTGTGAGCGGGCGGTATTCGGACATCTGGAACGCGCCGTCCACGTTAAAGACGGACGCAGACCTTATAGATTTCGATTTCCAGAGCCTGTTTGCGAATAAGAACAATACGGTGGCGAACGCGCAGATGCTGCTCATTTTCCGATTCATCGAGCAGGAAGTCATCAACGCGAGAGAGAAGAACAAGGGCGGAGCAAACCTTCATACGCTCATCATTGCAGACGAAGCGCACCTCTACATAGACCCTAAATTCCCCATCGCATTGGACTTCTTCTATTCGATGTCAAAGCGTATCCGCAAGTACAACGGCTCGTTCGTTCCCGCCACGCAGAATATCGCCGATTGGAATGCGAACGAAGAACTGCGCGGCAAGACCTCGGCGATCATCAAGAACAGTCAGTATAGCTTTATCTTCAAACTGTCCGCGCCCGACATGAAGGACGTGCTTGACGTCTATAAAGCGGGCGACAGCTTCAACGACGAGGAACAGCGCATGATCATCTCGGCGATAACGGGGCAAACGTTCTTTGTGGGGAGTACGGAGCTTCGCAACTGCATTCTCGTCAAGGCGGGGGACTATACGCAGTCGCTCTTTGAGGAGAGAAAGGAGGAGGAAACGAATTGAGAGGTAAAATAAAAAGAACAACGTGGCTTGTGAGCTTTGCGGCAATGCTCTGTTTGCTGTTGCCGTTTTGGTTTCCGAGAGGGGAAACAGTATCCGCCGCTACCACCCCGAGTTACACCGTAGCCTTTGACTACACGCATACATATACCTACGGTTCGGGCGCCGGTACGCGCAAAGAGACATCGGGCGACAACAATGTTTATTCTGCCGTTGTGCAGAGTGGTTCGAATACGACGGCGACCATCTCCGTTATTCTGTATGGGAGTGGGGCATCGGGGAATGCGTATCTTTCCAATGGCGGCACGATCAAGTCGGATACGGTGAATATCCAGATCTCCGGCTATAACGAGCGTAGGATCACGGTGACTGACGCATCGGGAAGAACAGTGGGGAGCGGCAGCTCTTCCGTACATCTGAGTGGTCTTTCCGACGGAAGTTATTCGGTGTCTGTACAGTTTGGCTTTTTTGCCTGGACGATCAATTCGCGTGCGGGCGCCAGTGTTACGACGACGGGTTCCTTTAGCTTTACCGTTGCGGCGGAAGAACACGTCCATCAGTACGGTAAGCGCGTTGTGGCTCCCACTTGCACAGCAAGCGGTTATACCCAATATACCTGTAAGACTTGCGGGTACTCTTATACCGGGGATCGTACGTCGGCTTTAGGGCATAATTATACATCCACAACGAGCGGAGCGACTTGCACGTCAGGCGGTACCGTGCTTTATACCTGTACCCGCTGCGGGGACAGCTATACGAAGACGACTTCCGCGCTCGGACATGATTATGAGAGCATGCTGACTGCTGCCACTTGTACGGAAGAGGGGTATATCAAATATGTCTGTACTCGCTGCGGGGATAGCTATACCGAAGATATTCCCGCAACGGGGCATAGTTATCAGAGCAAGACGGTCTCTCCGACCTGCACATCGGGCGGTTATACCCGCCATATCTGTACCCGCTGCGGAGACAGCTATACGACTAACCGCACGCAAGCGCTCGGGCATAGCTACATGGTATCGTCCGAACGCGAACCGACCTGTACGAGCGGGTCGGTGACGATCTACCGCTGTACGCGCTGCGGCAGTACCTACTCGGACGAGGATTCCGACGCTCTGGGTCACAGCTATGACGCGGATGTCGTCAATCCCACCTGCACGGCGGGCGGCTATACGGTGTTCTCGTGCAGGAGATGCAGCTATGGTTATACAGGCAATGCGACGGCGGCTTTAGGGCATAGCTATAAAGCTGCGACGACGCCCTCTTCCTGTACGATGGAAGGATATACGACTTACAGATGCACCCGCTGCGGTGCAAGTTATACCGACAGTCCCACGCAGGCGACAGGGCATAGCTATGTCGCCGAGATCGTGTCATCCACCTGTACGGAGCGGGGCTACACCGTCTATACTTGCAGCAAGTGCGGCGACAGCTATCGCACCAATGAAACGCAGCCGCTGGGGCATAGCTATGTCATCTCCACGGAAGGGGCGACCTGTACGGAGAGCGGCGTTTCCGTATATACCTGCACCCGCTGCGGGTCGAGCTATGAGGGCGGGCTGACGGCACCGCTTGGGCATAACTATGTGGCGGAGCAGAGACCCGCAGGATGTACGGAGGAGGGCGGCACCGTCTATACCTGTACGCGATGCGGAGACAGTTATAACGGAGAGCCGACGCCGCCTCTCGGCCATGCGTATATCTCCAAAGCAGTCGCCGCGACGTGTGCTGAAGGGGGATATGTTCTCCACACTTGCAGCCGCTGCGGGGATAGCTATCAAGATAACGAGACGCAGCCGCTGGGGCATAATTTCATCACGGAGGAACGCCCGCCTTCCTGTACCGAGGGCAGCCGCACCGTCTATATCTGTCAGGTATGCGGCTTTGAAAAGACGGAGGAGACGGGGACTTACCCGACGGGGCACGACTATACTTCCACCGTACTTCGTGCCGCGACCTGTACGCAGGCGGGAGAGCGGAAGTTTGTTTGCGATGTCTGCGGAGAGGAATATACCGGGATCATCCCGGCGACGGGTCACACTTATGCGATCACCGATTCGACCACGCAGGACGGCGTGACCATCCGCACCTATACTTGTTCTGTCTGCGGCGATACTTATACGCAGGAGCTCGGCGATCAGTACGAGGAAGTGGCGTCTTACATCGAATATCTGTTCGAGCAATACCGCCCGTATATGATTTGGGTGTTCCTCGCCACGGCGGGCGTTTGGAGCATCGTGATGGGGGTGTTCTTTACGATCGCCCAAAAACATGAGGAGAAGGAAAAAGCCAAGCGCATGATCTTCAACTACCTCATCGGGCTTGTCGTCATCTTCTGTATCCTCGTCGCCGCTCCGTTCCTCGTCCGCGGGATCGCAGCACTTGTAACATAAAAATTTTTTTCGAGAAAATTAAACGGAACCCTTGACAATATCGTGATAGCACGATATAATAGGAGCACACACGAAAAGGAGGCACAGTCATGAACGCACAGGAGATCGTTGCAAAAGCGGATAGGGGAGAGGGGCTGACCGAAGAAGAGATCAAGGTCTATCGGCAAGCAGTCAAGCCTGTCAAACACACCTACGGCAAGTATGGAACGCTGAAGCGGCAGTATTTGGAAGAAAGGAACATCGACTGGACGATTGCCGACCTTCCGAGCTGTCTGCGCGGCATCGACCGTCAGGCGGACGAGCTGTATGAAACCATGTATGCGAAACTTTCCCAAGATGAACGGTATAAGCGGACGGGCAACTTTATGGAGGACTACCGCAGGCAGACGGAGATTCAAAAGTTGATTGAGGAAGAGATACTCAATGAGCTTGTATATGTCTGAGCTAACATTCATCCCGCAATACGGCGTCAGGGTTACGGGTCTGCTCGGTTACATACGTTTGAGTA